>Ga0074046_10005029_pt1 | contig 10616 bp, 11 predicted proteins | sample BogForMeECP23OM3_FD_94441 | JGI IMG/M metagenome (GOLD analysis project Ga0074046, IMG submission 94441) | Bog forest soil microbial communities from Calvert Island, British Columbia, Canada - Bog Forest MetaG ECP23OM3 | ecosystem: Environmental > Terrestrial > Soil > Wetlands ...
AATGAAGATCGGTCCCGGCGCGCCGCCGATCAAAACGGACCAGGGATGGCTTTCCATCTATCACGGAGTTTTCCGAACTATGGATGGATCGGTCTATCGTTTGGGGGTTGCTCTTCATGACCTTGAGAACCCGGCAAAGGTCATCGGTGTGGGCGACTCGTGGATTTTGCAACCGGAAGATCCTTGGGAAATAACTGGATACGTCCACAACGTGGTCTTCACTTGTGGTGCCGTTCTGGAGTCCGATGGAACCGTGAAAATCTATTGGGGGGGCGCAGACACGGTCATGTGCGTGGGCGAAGCGAATGTCTCGGATCTGGTCGCACTATGCCTCCATCACGGCAGACCGGCAAAGTAAGCGTGGCATTTCGAGAGTCCGCTGGCGCCGCTGATTGCGACCTCGGGAACAGTGACAGATCATGTGGGGGAAACATGGCGATCAACTTTGTGCGGACACTTGACGGAAGCGACGACTCCATACGCTTTCAACCAATGGAGCGCCTGAAGGTATATTTATTTGGGGCAACTGTATTGTTTGCATCGTTTGGGATGGGTGAAGCGGTCTATCGACTCTTGTTTTCAGAGTTTGACGGCGCAACCGATCGTATTCCGGTTGAGGTGCTGTTTGGTTTGGTATTTGCCTGGCTCGCGACTAAGTTCGGCAGCGGCGTTTACAGAAATCGCAAGGAGAGGAGCGCCAGGCTCGACTTCATTTGGGCTCGGAATCATCAAATACGAAACGCTCTGGAAGGGATCACTCCGTTGGCCCACCCATCGAAAAACCAACAATCGATCAGAGTAATCCGCGAAGAAGTCGATAGGATTGAGTGGGCGCTTAAGGAGATATTGCCGCGCTAGGCTTCTCGGGCAAGCTGCAATTGGAATAGCGCTTTCAACAGCGCCGGGTACCTCGCGCGATGCGGAACGAGCAAAACTTCACGATGCCGCCCGCAAGACCTAGGCAGAATTCCTTTGGGGTGGGCCATAATCCCGTGATCCGGCGGAAAATCGAAAAGCTCCGAATGAATCCTCCAACTTCCGGATCGCCGGTGATCCAAGCATAATCCGCAGTCGCAGGTTCATTGCTTGCGCCCGTGATCTACTGCAGGTGCTAGTCTGACGTAGTAACCGATGAACAACTGCGACACGCAGGCGACTTGGAAGTATCACGATGGCACGAAACACTCCTACTGGAGTATTCGTAACAATCCTCACTTCCTGGACTGGGCGAATCGGCCGCAGCCTTTCAAAATCTATCCGAAGATACAACCGCTTCCGCTGCCGCGGGACGTGCCGCATACAGGGGTGGCCGCGCTCTCCGCGATCTCAGAGCCAGTGCCCTCATCGCGGGCCGATTCGGTCCCTGACCTTCAAGATCTGGCGCGCATTCTCTATTTCTCGGCGGGGATTACCAAACAGCGCGCACATCCAGGCGGAGAAATCTACTTTCGCGCCGCAGCCTGCACCGGAGCCCTCTACGAGATCGAGCTGTACGTCGTGACTGGCGATCTCGCGGGCTTGGATGCCGGCGTGTATCACTTCAATCCGGCGGATGTATCGCTACGGCTTCTGAGAAAAGGTGATTTTCGCAGAAACCTGGCTCAGGCGACGGCAATGGAACCCTCGGTGGCTCATGCGCCCGCGACGATCATCTGCACCGGAACATACTGGCGGAACGCCTGGAAGTACCAGGCGCGCACCTATCGCCATTTCGGCTGGGACAACGGCACGCTAGTGGCGAATATGCTGGCGGTTTCCGCGGCTTCGGGGCTGCCGGCCGAGATCGTGCTCGGGTTCGTGGACGGCGAAGTGAACCGCCTCCTTGATCTTGATACGCGGCGTGAGGTTTCCTTGTGCCTCGTACCGATCGGGCGCACATCGGAGAGTTCGCTGCCAGCCCTGAGAGAAGCTCCGGCGCTCGGCCTGGAGACGATCCCGCTTTCGGAGCGTGAGGTCGCATATCCCACCATGCTTGAGATGCACGACGCGTCTTCGCTTGAGTCCGAAGAGGAAGTGGCTCAGTGGCGCGGGAAGCAACAGGTCTTCCCATCTTCAGTTCCGGCAGGCGAGGCAGTTCGCTTCCAGCGACTGCCGGAAGAAGAACAGCCGAAGGACACGATCGAGCAGGTGATCCTGCGCCGCGGCTCTACCCGAGCGTTCGATAAGACTGCATCCATTACACTGGACCAACTCTCAACCATTGTCGATTGCGCCACGCGCGGTCTCCCGGCCGACTTCCTTGAGCCCCCCGGCGCGCAGCTCAACGATCTCTACCTGATCGTGCATGCGGTACAGGGGCTCAAGCCGGGTGCTTACTTCTTCCGGCGTGAGCAGAACACCCTGGAGCTTTTGAAGGCAGGGGAATTCCGCGCCGAAGCCTACCATCTTGGACTGGAGCAGGAGCTGCCGGCGGATGCCTGCGCGGACATCTTCTTTCTCGCCGATTTGAAACGCATCCTGGAAGGATACGGGAACCGCGGCTACCGGGCCGTCCAGCTGGAAGCGGGCGCCATCGGCGGGAGGATGTACCTGGCTGCGTATGCCCAGCGCCTGGGTGCAACCGGGCTAACCTTCTTCGACGATGACGTGATCAATTTCTTTGCGCCGCACGCGAAAGGCAAGAGTGCCATCTTTCTTCTCGCGATTGGCAAGCCGCTGAAACGCAAACCAGACTGGAGCCTCTAGAGAAGTTAGAAATCAGAGAAGGGCAGTCGTTGGAAGTCTTGGCGTGCCATTTGACGGCTAGTTTGGAACCAAATGGGAGCCGACAGTTAGCCAACTCCCATTTCTCTCACTACCTGTTGGTTTTACGCGGCCTTGCCATGAACCTTGGCTTCGACGGTCTTCTCGCTGCCAACATTCACCTTGATCTGTTTGGGCTTGGCTTCGGCCTTCTTGGCAAGGTTAATCTTCAGCACTCCCTTGTCATAGTGGGCGCTCACCTGCCCGAGATCCACGGAACTGGGCAGCGTGAACGACCGGGTGAACTCTCCGTACTGCCGCTCGACGCGACGGAAGTTCTCCTCTTTCTCGTCCTTCTCGATCTTGCGCTCGCCATGAACGGTGAGGGTGGTGTTCTCGATACGGACATCAATGTCTTTTTCGTCGATGCCCGGAACTTCAAGCTTCAGAGTAATGTTGTGCTCGTCTTCGTAGATATCCACCGGCGGTGCGTAGCTAGTGGTTGTCAGCGCCTCTTCCGGGCCTTCGGTGCCGTACGGTTCACGGAAAAAACGGTTCATGCGGCTCATGCGGTCTTGCATGGCGGAAAACTCACGGAAAGGCTCCCAACGGGTCAATAGTGTCATAACGTAGTTCCTCCTTGGAGAAATCTAAGGGGAGAAAACTTCAGATGGGCTGACTTAGTTCAGGGGACCTGAAAGAGTAAGAAGAGGTAGCTTGCTCAACTAAAATGTTAGGCCTCTGCGCAACCGATGTCAAACTGCGGTCGTGTCCGGTTGGTGGGTCAGTCTGATTTCCACAGCGGGGGCGGTAACTGGTTTAACTCGCCTTCTTTTCTTCGCCCTGCTCCCGCGCTTCTCCCGCATGGGCCAACTCCACCCCGGCGAGATCAACTTCGAGAGACAGCCCGGTCAGATCCGCGCTGTTTGCGATTCGGAATAAGACTTCCGAAACGCGGGAGGCTGCATCCTGCAGTAGGCGTTCCTGCTGCTCTGGAGCGGCGACGTACGAAACCATCGTCATCTGGGTGAGGGCATTGCGAACGTGATGGTTCAAGAAGGCTAGTTCCAGGGTTCGTCGGATGGCTCGCTTCCGGCGTTGTTCCAAAACGATGGTCAGCAGAGCGGTGATGATTAGCATTTGCACCAAACCATCGACCGTGGCGGTTACGTGCCAGGAGGTTTGTCGATAGAACCACACAGCATTCAGAGCGACTCCAACCAATCCAACAAAAACGCCGATTGTTGCTGCGGTGGTCAGAGACTGGAAGAGAGACGCAGACTTGAAGTCGAAGGCATGGTGCGAGTGTTCGTAGCTGTGAGCGCGCTCATGCTCATAGGCTTTCATGACCCAACCTCTTGTCACTAAAACGTGCCTATAAGCGTACTCTACCATTTTGCCCTCTCCTTGTCGGTAGGTCTTCTAGTGACGGTTAAGGTACGTCCTTGAGAGATGAGTCGCGGTTACTGGGCTGTAGTGTGCGCCACAGATTCCGAATAAAGGTCTTCGCCAACGGCACGTCCTCCGGTCCGCTCGTCCCGGATTTTCCGCCTGGAAAGCGGCTTTCTTGGTATGTGGGCGGCTCAGAGCCCAATGGACCACTGGAAGGAATCGCGATTGTGACGGGTCGTGCTACGGCACAGTCACGGGGATTTGCCTTTGTCGGAATGGCACGAGGACACCAAAGTCGCGAGGGCCGTCTTTGAATCTGAAACGGCACAACCCTTTGGGCGCACCAGCTGAAGGTGCGGAAGCCGAGCCTGGTCACAAACCAGCCAACGTCGTAGCGCGACCAAGGATTCTTCCGACTTGACAACACCAGGATTCGGTATAGGCTGTTAAACAGAGCGAATTACGTCTTCTCCTCTTTCAGATCCCCTGAACTAAGTCAGCCCATCTGAAGTTCCCTCCTCTTAGCCACGACAACCCAGGAGGCTGACATGTTTGCTCGTCACGTTTCCATGCACCTGAAGCCCAATACCCGCCTGAAACCCAATACCCGTGCGGAGTTTACCCAGACGATCGAGAACGAGATTCTTCCCCTCCTTCGGAAACAGCACGGCTTCCAAGATGAAATCGTATTCGTCGCCCCCGGATCCGGAACGGAAGTGGTCGCCATCAGTCTTTGGGACAAGAAAGAGGACGCGGAATCCTATCTCCGCGGCAGCTATCCAGAAGTGCTGAAGGCCCTGGCGAAAGTGGTCAACGGTACTCCTGAGGTCCGAAACTTTGAGGTTGCGAACTCGACCTTGCAAAAGACCGCGGCTCGCGTAGCAGCCTGAGGCAAGCAGGCAGGCTTTCGCGTTCGGTAGGGGCGGCTGATCCCCGCCCTCTTGCGAAAGAGACAAGAAGAGTCGAGGTTTAGATCTTTCTGGTGACGCCCGCTTCTCAAAGGTAACCCTGCTTTCCGAAACGCCCGCCTCCAGAAGACTTGGAGGTGTTCTGTGCCCCAGCAATCGCTGATTTCCTTTCCAATGGGCACGAAAAACGTGCTCATTATCGATGGCAACGAAGTGATGCAAAAGCTGCGCGCCCGCGTGCTAAGAAGCCGGGGAGTTCACGTGCACACGGCTAAAAGCGTTACGGAAGCAAAGTTGCTTTGGGTGCCTGATTTTTTCGATTTGATACTGCTGGATGTGCGCCAGAGATCCAAAGAAGCAGTGGAGTTCTGGAGAACGATTCGGCGCCAGCATCCACGGCAGCGGATCAGCTTCCTAGTTGGACCCCCAGCGTACCTGTCTCCCACCTACGCCGACGAAGTCATCGCCCGCGACGACGTTCCTGAAGACTGGGTAAAGAGGCCAGGACTCCTGCATGTAGCATAAGGCCTTACAGACCGATAGCAGCCAGATCGAGACAATGAATCAAGGAGAAAAGTCCATGAAACCGGAGCTTTTGACCAGGAGAGACGCAGCTATCACGACTCATGATGAGGAGAACGTGCGCGCTCGCGCTTATGAGCTGTATGAGGTGCGCGGCAGAATAGATGGCCATGCGGAAGAAGACTGGCTTCAAGCAGAAGGCGAAGTAGCAGGAAGCAAAGAAGGAAAAGCCGTCCTAGCCTCAGCCGCAAGATCGCTGTGACAAGAAATCGTTGTTGAAGCGTGACGGGTTGGACGATCACGTAACGGAGCGCGATGCTCAAACCATCGGAGGTAAGCCATGACTAACATCTACGTCGGTAATTTAGACTTTTCCGCTTCTGAAGGACAGCTTCAGGCATTATTCGCGGCGTACGGAGCCGTTAAAACAGTCACGACCGTCACGGATCGCGACACAGGTCAACCGCGGGGATTTGCGTTCGTCGAGATGACTAATGGTGGGGAGGCGCGAGATGCCATTCGCGCCCTGAACGGTTCAGTCCACGGCGGGCGCGCCCTGACTATCAATGAAGCGCGCCCTAAGCTCTACCGCAGTGGCGAGCACGAGTCACTTCTCAGTAGGGATCACCGGCGCCATCGTATCTAATGATGGGGGAGACGATATTGTTGGCTGTTCCTGCGCAAGCATTCGGGAGAATTCGACACACTTTCAGGCCGGCCTGCCAAGCAAAACAGGGGGGAATTATGAATACCGGCAGCTCTAAATCTCTGGACAGCGGAGCGTGGAGGGATTTGTACCAGGCTGCGCTCTTTGAGGTGGATAACGCCAGACTCCCGGAGCGCATTGCGCAAGCGGAGAAAGCACTTGCACTAAGGGCACGGGAATTGTTTCACAAAGCCGGAGACAACATCGAAGAGGAACAAGCTCTGGATGACACGATGTACGCCTTGCATGCTCTGCGGAACACATCGCAAACTAGCCACTGTATACCGCATCGCAGTGAGGCTGCCTAGGTCAACTCGCAGATGCCGCGCCATCCCTTTCCTGGGCTCTCCCTGCGTGCACGTCTCGCCCGCGGCGTTATTCGTGCACGTGGTCGAGAAATAACCTGAGCTTGCGGGAGCGTGAAGGCTGGCGCAGCTTGCGCAGAGCCTTGGCTTCGATCTGGCGAATGCGCTCTCGGGTGAGGGCGAACGCCCGACCAACCTCCTCCAGCGTGTGCTCCGAGTCGTCCTCCAGACCAAAGCGCATCTTCATGATCTTCTCCTCGCGCGGAGTCAGAGTGCGCAGCACCTGCCCGGTCTGCTCCTTCAGGTTCAGGTTGATGGCCGCCTCGTCCGGTGCGAGCGCAGCGCTGTCTTTGATGAAGTCGCCGAGATGGGAATCCTCCTCCTCACCAATTGGCGTCTCTAGCGAGATCGGTGCCTGCATGATCTTGCGCACTTTGCGCAGCTTGGCTGCGGGAATGTCCATGCGTCTGGCAATCTCTAACGAGGTAGGCTCGCGGCCCAACTGCATGACCAGTTGCCGCGAGACGCGAATCAGCTTGTTGACGATCTCGACCATGTGCACTGGGAGTCGGATGGTGCGCGCCTGATCGGCAATGGCTCGGGTGACTGCCTGGCGAATCCACCACGTAGCATAGGTGGAAAACTTGTAGCCTCGGCGATACTCGAACTTGTCTACCGCCTTCATCAGGCCGACGTTTCCCTCCTGGATCAGATCGAGGAACTGCAGTCCGCGGTTGCCATACTTTTTGGCGATGGAAACCACGAGGCGGAGGTTGGCTTCGATGAGTTCGTGTTTGGCCTGCTCCGCGTCCATCTCGCCCTGGATGATTTCGCGCTGCGTGCGGTGCAACTCTTGGAAGCTCACGCCGGCTTCGCTTTCCAGGCTTTTCAGGTCGGCGCGATGCTGCCGCTGCGGCTTGCGGTAATCTTTCTTGAGTTCTTGGCTGCACGTGCTCTCAATCTTCTTTGCCACGTTGCTGATCTGGCGATCGAGTGAGCGCATGATGTCCACGGTCTTATTGACTCGCTCGACCAGGCGTTTGCGCTCGAAGTTGGTGAAACCGAAGTTGCGGATGATCAGCGAAAGCCGAACGATCTCGCGGCCCAGGCCACATCGGCAGCGGCGGTATTCGCGTGCTTTTTGTTTTGCCGGGATGGTCGGTAGTCGTCCGGCCAGCTGGCTGGCTCTTTTGTAATGCTTCTGCAGCCCATCGATGCGGCGCGTGGTGTCTTTGACGCGGTTCTGCAGGATGTCCTCGGTCATCTCTTCCTCATCGAAGACGACAATTTCCTTGATCGAGCGCACGCCACGCTTCAAATCCTCGGCGATGGCCAGAATCTGACGGATCACAATAGGCGAGCGTGAAAGTGCCTTCAGCACGCGCAGTTGTCCGCGCTCGATGCGCTTGGCAATGTCCACTTCCCCTTGGCGGGTGAGCAGAGGCACTGTACCCATCTTGCGTAGGTAGATACGCACCGGATCGTTGGTCTTTTCAAGAGCCGTTAGGGTCAGGTCAAGCTCGACTTCGTCGCTGGCCTCAACTTCGTTCTCAAGCTTGTTTTTGAAGGCCGAGGTGGGCAGCTTGGACTGACCCTCAACCACCTCAATGCCGTGCGTCCCGATGGTGGTGAGCAGGTCGTCCAGGGACTCCGGGGAATGGACGTCATGGGGAATCAGGTCATTCACCTCGTGGTAGGTGAGATAGCCCTTTCCCTTTCCGGCATCCGTGAGTGTCTTAATGTCGTCCAGAGCCAAGCGGAATCCCTTCGGCGCCGTCCTGCATGGAGCAAAGGGTTCTTTGTCGATTCTGCAGCGGCAAGTTCAACTGAGACTGCGGGAACCCAAAACTGAAACGATGCTAGCATGGGTGTCAGCTTTCTCCTAACTAGACACGTTCCTAGTTTGCCGTGTTGTTGCACGCAGACAGTGAACAAACCATGCCTTTCGGCTCCGTGGGGCGAAACAAAAAGGAGGGCTACCGGGCCAGCCCCCTATGAACTTGTAGCGTGAGAAAAAGATTTCTTTTCCACACAAGAAAGGGGAAGCCGCGCAATCCCCGCAGCGACTGACACTTACCGTCGCCAAGTCGGACGGCGAGTGGCAGCACTCGGCATCTCCATTCGAGCCACCCACGCGATAACTCCCGGATGGTCGGCAATCCGGAAGTAATCCAGATTGGGACATGCGGATCAGTAATGATAAGTTGGCATAGCACCACAATTCCAGGATCAGAGGATCAAATGGGTGAGAAAATGCATGGCTCCATGCGCGTTTCTCAGGACTAAATCCGGTGAAACTTCCTACAAGAGAACTTCTGGCCAGGAATAAGCAGTGAACTTAGATTAGGGCTCAGCCAGATGGGTCTTAATGAATTCGATTGCAGCCCTAACGATCTCGCGCGACCGGGCATCGTCGTTCTGATTGTCAAAGCCGTGCACGCCGAGAGGATGGTTCATGAACTCCAAGGCGATGTTGCGGCGCACCGCTTCCGCGACGAAACGATCTAGGCCGGGTTCCAGATCTGGAATCTGATCCCTCCCTGCTCTTGCGATGAACATCGGTGGCAACTTGGCGGCACCGTGATCGAGATAAGTGATCGGGGAGAACTCCTCCAATTGTTGCAAGGACAGAAATTTCCTATGGAGCGTTGATTGTTGTATGTCCAAGAAAGGGTAAAACCCAGCTAGGCATCGGATGTACGGCGGCGCGTCGCGCATGGCCATGCTGAGCATAGGCCCACCCGCAGAGTAGGCCGCAAGGCAGATACGGTTTCGGTCCAAGCCCCAATCGTCGGAGTGCGCGCGAACGAAGCCGATCAGGTCCTCTACGTCTTGTGACGCCTGCTCCAGGTTAGGATCCGGGAACCCCAGACGTTGATTGAACGTAACGGCCGCCATTCCCGAAGCAGCAATCAGCCTTCCCCAAGACTTGTAAAATCCCCAATCCTTGGGTTTCAGCGGGACATCCGCGTAAACGCCCCCATGAATAAGGATGACGACCGGGAGAAGGCCCTTTGTGTCCGGAGGGAGGTACAGATCCATCCGAAGGAAATCGGCACTCGCATCCTTTTTGTATGCGATATCTCTCTTGACCTTGGCTTGGTCCATCGCAGGAATGCTATAGACCACAGGCCGGTTTACCTGATCCAAGAATGCCTTAGCCTTGTCCTGATCCGACGATGGAGACTGAGCCGCGGTACAAATTGAAAGCATCAAATTCAGAAGCGGCGCCAACAAGGTAAGGTCGATTCTCATAAGACCCTCCCACCGAGAACAGCGGAACAGCGTAAGCCGGGACTTTCTTTTTTGACTCACGAAATCGTGCCTATTTTATGCCTGCCTCGTCTGTTCGCAAAGTTGCTAAAATGACGATTACGTGAACTGTTCGGAGATCATCCATGCGAGTACTACTCTCCTTCCTCCTTCTCGCGGTATCCGTTGCTGCACAGAATCCACCTGCCCTCGATCCTGCTAAGGTCTTCGCTTACGACGCGAGTAAGCCGCTAAATGTAAAGATGGGCAAGACAGAAGAGGTCGAGACGATGCAAGTCACCGAGATCTTGTACGACTCACCTAAGATCGGACGTGTGCCGGGTTACATCGTCGTCCCGCCGGGCAAGGGACCGTTCGGCGCGATTGTGTACATGCATTGGGGACAAGGAAACAGGGGCCAGTGGCTGGCAGAGGGGGTGGAAATGGCCAAGCGTGGCGCGGTATGCATCATGATCGACGCGCCGTACTGGCGGCCAGAGGTGCCGCCACCAGCCCCAAACCATACCGCCGAAGCCGAACGTGATAACCACATCCAGATGGTGGTGGACCTGCGCCGCGCCGTGGACGTGCTGGTGGCGCGCAAGGATGTAGACCCCAAGCGCATTGGATACGTCGGCCACTCCCTGGGCGCGACCTGGGGCGGCCCGTTGGCAGCGGTAGAGAAGAGGATCAAGATGTTCGTGTTGATGGGTGGCCTGCCGTCGTTGACGAATTACGACGATGACAGTTTTTACGCCGAGGTGCAGCGCGCTTCGACGCCAAGGAATGAGTTCCAGAAATACGCAGCCGTGATCGAGCCCTACAATCCTGAGCACTTCGTGGCGAACA
>Ga0074046_10005034_pt1 | contig 10608 bp, 9 predicted proteins | sample BogForMeECP23OM3_FD_94441 | JGI IMG/M metagenome (GOLD analysis project Ga0074046, IMG submission 94441) | Bog forest soil microbial communities from Calvert Island, British Columbia, Canada - Bog Forest MetaG ECP23OM3 | ecosystem: Environmental > Terrestrial > Soil > Wetlands ...
ATAAACGGGAGTGCATCGTACAACATTGCAAGATGAGGAAATCAACCATGCCGAAGAAAGATATGGAGAGCGACCCCATGATAGATGACTTTGAAGACGATTCCGGACTTGAGTTCGAACAAACCGACGAGCTTGATTTCGCCGCCGAGGACGACCTGCTGCTCGATGAAAGCGAAGACGACGAAGACCTGCTTCCATCGGTCCTCTATAAAGGGATCACCAGACCAAAAACCGACGACGACTGGCGGCAATTGCTGCTCGATGCCAGCAGGGAGGGTATCCCTGCATACAAGATCTCGGACAACTACAGAGAAGGCGCTCTACTGCTGCATCCCAGCTTCGGGATTGGCGTAGTTACCAAAGTCATCTCCCCACGGAAGATGGAAGTAATATTCGAAAACAGCAAGAAACTGATGGCTATGAGCATCGTCACTCCGAGCCAGGCGGCCTGATCGATCAACCCTGCGCTTCCAGCGCAGGCGCCAACCAATTCTGCACCTGCTCGATCAGAAACTCGTAAACCAACGGTACGCCTCCTACAACATTTCCGTTGAACAGGTGATTGTCCTCGCCCCGGAAATCGCTGACCATGCCGCCGGCCTCTGTGATAAGGAGCGCACCGGCGGCTATGTCCCAGGCTTTCAGGCCGATTTCCCAGAAGCCGTCCACTCGTCCCGCAGCCAGGTACGCCAGATCCAACGCTGCGGACCCAGCCCGCCTGATTGAGCCTGTGCGCATAAAAATCGATTTGAAAGCAATCAGGTAGTCATCCATATATTGCTTGGCCCTGAACGGAAACCCAGTCGCAATCAGCGCCTGATCGAGATTCACTTTTTCGCGCCTCGGAAGTCTCGATCCGTTCAGCCAGGCCCCTGCCCCCCTTTTTGCCGAAAAGAGCTCGTTTCGAACAGGGTCCAGCACTAATCCCAAAACCGGTTTTTTCTCCAGACACACTGCGATGGAAACGGCAACAAACGGAAAGCCGTGGATAAAATTGGTTGTACCGTCCACCGGGTCGATTACCCATGTGTACCCCGGCTGCAAACCCTCATTTGCCGTTTCTTCGGCCATAATGTTGTGGTCGGGGAAACTCTCCCGGATCGCTTCGATGATCAGCCTTTCGCACCCTTTATCGATCTCTGTCACATAATCCGAGGGACCCTTCGTGTGGACCCATGAGCCTGCTACCTGTCCGATGTGCTGCCGGATAAGCTCTCCCGCCTCAAAGATGGTCTTTCGCGCAACGGTTTCCATTTTATCGAGCATCGTCGCTCCTAAGAATGTTGGGGATCTCCTTACCGGCTTGCATATAAAGCCGAAATCGGGTACAAAATGCCGCACATGGGAAGATATCCGCTTCCCGGGCATAACACCTCATTTAAAGCCGAACGGAGCGTTCTTCAACCTTGATTATAGACGCCCATACTCATATTTTCCCGCCCGATATCGTTCGCGGGCGCGACCCGTTCTTTAGGGGCGAACCTGAATTCCGACTTCTATACGGCCCTGCCGATTCGAAAATGGCATCTGCGGAAATGCTCATCCAATCGATGGATGAAAATGCGATAGACCGGTCGGTGGTGTTCGGGTTTCCATGGCGAACCACTGAGCTGCTCGCCCGTCACAATGATTATGTGCTCGATGCCGCCGCAAGATTCCCTGACCGTCTCCTGCCGCTGGCCTGTCTTGACCTTTTCTCGCAACGGTGCGTCGAGAAAGCGGAAAAACTGCTTGGCGATGCTGTCCTGGGCTTCGGAGAACTAGCCGTTTACACCGCTGGCGGGAATATGGACCGTGTCCTCGACAATTTCAAGCAAATTGCCGTTCTTTGCCGTGAAAAGGACCTCGTGCTCCTCACTCACGCAAATGAACCCGTCGGACATGAATATCCGGGCAAAGCTCCATTCGGCCTTGATTTCTACTATAACATGGCAAGGGCCGCGGCTGGAGCCACACTCATCTTTGCTCACTGGGGCGGCGGTCTGTTTTTTTTCGAACTTTTGAAGAAACAAGACCCCGGACTTTTTGCAAATATCTATTACGATACGGCGGCTTCCCCCTTTGTGTACAGGAGTGACATCTACAGGGTGGCAACTCAGGTGGCGGGGCCATATAAGATTCTTTTTGGCAGTGATTATCCCCTGATCTCTCCGAAGCGCTATTTTACGGAGATGAGGCAGTCTGGCCTCCCCAATGACGATATAGACTACATTTCCGGGAAAAATGCGGCCCGTATTTTTCGCATTTAAAGCCGAAAATTTCAAAACTGAAAAGTTCCCTCGTCACCCTTGCTGCGATGGAAACCATTCAATTCAATTTGCTCACCTCTGCCCCGTTCCGGCTGGACCTGACGGTCTGCGTACTGCGGCGCCGCGACACTAACCGGATCGATTCCCGGGATGGAAAAACATACCGGCGGGCAATGACTCTGGACTCGCAAATCATCCTGGCAAATATAGAACAAAGAGGGTCTGCGGGGCAACCCGAGCAGGAGGTAACTCCTGTCTGCGAAAACCCATCTCCCCGATCCCGAACTGGAAGATATTATGTCAGGATGGCGTGAATATGCGGGGCTTATCTATTTCCACCTCGTATGAGAGACTATATACAACACTAAGCAGAAGAATATCATTTCTACTGCGCACCCCTTGGCGATGTATCCCGCGTAGCGCGGAAGGCGCCCCGCTCGAGGTGTCTCTCAATCGCGTTGGGCTGTCAGCGGGGCGCCTTCTGCTTCGCGGACTCGCCGAGAAGGGGTTCATTGCATGAGCCTGCGGAAGGTGATCTATACCATCGGCCATTCCACGCGAAGCCTGGAAGAGTTCATCAGTCTTCTGCAGGCCAATCGCGTCAAAGTTCTCGCCGACGTGCGCACCGTACCAAAATCAAGGTCTAACCCGCAGTTTAACCGTGACACATTGCCGCAAAGCCTTGAGGAAGTCGAAATCGAATATACCTATTTTCCTGAACTGGGGGGATGGCGGCGCTCCAAACTGGGGGAGTCGCCCAATGCGGGCTGGCGCTCGCCTGCATTCAAGAATTATGCGGATTACATGCTTACGGAAAAATTTGAGGCCGGGATCGACCGAATCATCGCAACGGCTCTTGAGCGCCACACGGCGATCATGTGCGCCGAAGTCCTGCCCTGGCGGTGTCATAGGAACCTGATTTCAGATGCTTTGACGGTACGCGGATTTGGTGTCAAGCACATCATGGGCAAGACGAGCGTCCACGAACACTCACTAACCTCCTGGGCCGTGGTGTCCGGCACTTCGGTCACCTACCCTCCTCAGCAAGAAGTCTGACACACAGGAATCAAACACCATGAAAATCTTCATCTGGCGCCACAGCAAATTTCTTTCGAGCTGGTCGATGTTCGACGAACCGCACATCTATCGAGACAATTATCTTCAGGCCGAGATAGCCGTTTTAGCCGAATCCAGGGAAAAGGCCCTGGAGTTAATCGAAAAAGACGGACAGTGGAACATTCACGAACTGCGGCGCATCGAGCCGAAGGTCATTGCACTGGACAGCCCTGCGATCGTAAGTAAGTTCGTGCATTTCGGCTGAGAGCTTACACGATTCAATCCCCGATGCCTGAATGTACGGCCGTAATTTCCGTCGCCGATAACAAAAACCGGAGCTTTTTGAGCTCCGGCTCACATTTTCTCAGGTCAGCACATTTAGATCTTTGGATTAGGAACCCCCTACCACCTCACCACCCGCACATCAGGAAGCACCCGGCCGAGAAAACGCTCTCCAATCGCCTGGAACCGGAGCGGCACGTCCGAAACGTAGAAGCGGTATTCGGGGCCGGTTGTCCGAGGGTTCCGCAGCTCTGTCCGGGCGAGCGTCCGGGCCGTCTGTTCGGCCATCGCCTCTGCTGAGTCCACTAGCGAGATTTCTCTGCCCACCAGTTCCTGGAGCACAGGTTTGAGAAGGGGATAATGAGTACAGCCGAGGACCAGTGTATCAATTTTATGACACGTCACCGCCTTGAGATATTCCATTGCCGTAAGCCGTGTTACGGGGTGGTCCAGCCAACCTTCTTCGACCAGCGGCACAAAAAGAGGACAGGCCTGGGAATATATCCTGACAGAGGGGTCAAGCTGGTGAATGGCCCTGGCATATGCGTTGCTGTTGATCGTCGCGGGGGTGCCGATCACTCCGATATACTTGCTGCGAGTCGCAGCAATGGCAGCCGAGGCCCCCGCTTCGATGACATTGAGGACCGGCACTGACGAAAGTCCCAATATCACTTCCCTTGCCACTGCGGCCATAGTGTTGCATGCCACGATCAGGATTTTTACGCCGCTTTTCAGAAGAAAATCAGTAATCTCGCACGCAAACCGGCAGATCGTCTCGACCGATTTGACCCCGTAGGGGACACGGGCAGTGTCGCCAAAATAGATGATATTCTCAAACGGAAGCCTCTCGATCAATGCGCGGACAACCGTCAGTCCGCCAACTCCGGAATCGAATACCCCGATCGGGTCTTGAGTATCCAGTCTCATTTCTTTAGGCTCAATTCTGTTAAAACCGAGAAATCTGCTGGGAACTTTGGAATTATAGCACCGTCGCCACTAAATTATCTCGAACGCCATAATAGCAGTTTCCGTTCCGTACGGCATCCGGAAAACCTTCGGGATTTTCCGCCTTTTTTCGTCTCGAACCGTTTGCCCGAGACTTTTGACAAAAGCGGGAATGTTTCTGTGACAGGTTGGATGGAGCAGTTTGAGTGAAACCCAACACTCCGATTTTATACCTCCTCTGGCCGGTGCTCACTCTTGGTCTCAGCATCTTCCTGGTCATCCTCGAAGGCTCGTAGCTCAGAGCGAGAGACGAGGTCTATTACAGCCATTGCGGCTACTGGGGCAAGCTCTTTTCGCTCAGTTTCACAGTTGGCGTTGTCAACGGGGATTCCTATGGTGTTTCAGTTCTGAACCAACTGAGGGCAGTTTTCCATCGCAGGCGGAGATTTTTTCGGCCATACGCTCGGGTTTGAACCCGCCATGGCCTTCATGCTCAAGGCCACCTTTTTCGGAATAATGATCCAGGGCTGGAGCGAGGCATGCGGCGCGATGCACTTTTTTTCGACCCTCATGGTTGCGCGGGGCGCCTCTCTTTCGGCTTTCAGGATAATTGAAGCTAACTCCTGTTCATCCGGGAACATCGGATGAGACGCCACCAGTTTCGGCCAGCGGCTATTTCAAAGAGGGGAAGTTCGTAATCAGCTCTCAGCTATGGAAAAACGACCAAAAATTCCACGCGCATCTTTTTTTGTCTTTAATTTTATTACCGTTCAACCGGATTGAATTTGGCAGGTGATCTAAGAATTGTGAATATTTTCGCGATAATTATTAACCAGGAGTGCGTCGAATCTGATTTTCATTAGTGGATTTCTGTCTTTTTTTCGCTTGACAAGAGTCTGGATAAGCGTTTAAGTGGTTGCGTATTCTGGTAAAGTTACCTAAAAGGTTTGTCCGCGCATGTTAATTTTATCACTTTCGGGCACTGCTCAAAGATGCATAAAGAGCACAATCCTTGCTGCACCACTTCATCCATTCACGGAAATACCGAGGCCGTCCTATGAACCAACAGAAAAGTAGCTCTTCTGCCAAGAAGCCGCTGGGGGTGATTTTCTTTCTATTGGGCTTTATCGGCGCCCTGGCCGTAGGATGGATCGTTTTTCCGAACCTGCTCTATTCTAAGAAGGCTCAACCTATTAATTTCAGCCATGTCGCTCACCAGAGCGAGGATTGCGAGTCCTGTCACAGCTTGCGCGCAGATGGCACCTATAGCGGGATCCCCAGGATAGACAGATGCAAGGAATGCCATGAGTCGGCCCAGGGAAGCAGCGAAGCGGAGGCCAGGCTTATAAGCGACTATGTGGAGAAGAACCGGGAAGTGCCCTGGAAGGTGTATGCCTGGCAGCCCGACAACGTCTATTTCTCCCATGCTCCGCACAAGGGACAGGGTCTGGAGTGCACCCGCTGTCACAGGGACGTCTCAAATGAGGAGAAGACCCCCCCTTACAGAGAGAACCTGATTACCGGATATAGCATATCCACCATGAAGATGGTGGAATGTGAGAAATGTCATGCCTTGAAGGGGGCTTCGAACAATTGCGAGATCTGCCACAAGTAAAGTAACGAATCACAGTGATTTCAAGTGATATCGCTCTGGAATGATTTCTGTGGCTCTGGTTTTCATGAGAGGGGAAATGCAATGAATTTTGGTCGGAGAGCTTTCTTACAGTTCGCTGCTGGAGCAGTTGGCGGCTCGTTGCTTTCACCCTTGCCATGGCAATTGGCCGCCGACTCTGCAAGGTGGTCCCAGAACTGGTCATGGCGTCCTTCCCCCGAACGCGGTGAGATCACAAAAGCAGCAGGCATATGCACGATGTGCGAAGGAGGCTGTGCCATACAGGCACGCCTGGTAAATGGAAACAGGGCCATTTTGATCGAGGGAAATCCGGCAAATCCACTCACCGGCGGCGGTATTTGCGCCCTTGGCGCATCGGGGCTGCAGTTCCTATATGCTCCTTACCGTATTTCAAAGCCCATGAAGCAGACGAAGAGCCGTGGAGACGTGTCCGGATTGCAACCGATCTCATGGGATGAAGCGCTGGCCGAGCTTGGAAAGAAGCTGAGCGAGGCGCGTGCGGAGGGCAATTCGTATGAAGTGGCCGGTATAATTTCGAACAGGCCGAGCAGCATGGCCGATCTGTGGCTTCAGTTTTTCACGGCGTATGGTTCTCCTAATCTGTTCAGGATGCCATCTGCTGCCGACGGTCTCAAACTGGCCGCTCAGCTTACAACGGGCAAGGCTTCGCCGTTTGCTTTCGCACTCGGAAATGCCGAATACATACTGAGCTTCGGGTCGAATCTATTCGAAGGCGCGGGCGCACCGAGCGCGGTGTTCCCCTCCCTGCGCCAATGGACCCGGGGAGGGAAAAGATCCGTAAAGCTCGTACAGGTCGAGTCTCGCTGCTCGATGACCGCGTCCAAGGCCGATCAGTTCCTTGCCGTTGCGCCGGGGACTGAAGCTGCCCTCGCCATGGGAATAGCTCACCTGATGGTGCGCAACGGACACTATGATGTTGATTTCGTGAAAAACAACGTCTTTGGTTTCGAAGACTGGACCGACGGCACGGGAAAGAAGCGTGAGGGGTTCAGGAGTTTAGCGAGTTCAGCCGCCTGCTCTCCTGAAGAAGTTGCGAAAGTGTGCGGCCTTGAAGCAACTCAAATCGACCGCGTCGCCAGGGAATTTGCCGCACAGCCAAAAGCCTTGGCAATCTGGGCACTTGGCCAGCCTGACAACTCCAACGGCATCTATCACCAACTGGCATTCGCAGCCCTCAATGCTTTGAAGGGCAATCTGAAGCCCAACGGGCTGGTAAGCATCGCTCCAGGCGTTGCGCTCGCTGGCCTGCCACCCGTCCACAAGGACGAAGCGGCGAACGAGGGTTCCCGGCGGGTTCGTTTCGATACGGCGAAATCCGGGCCTGCGCCGTTCCGGCAATACGGTCTGTACGAGTTCCTCGACAGCATCCGCACAGGATCGCAATACCCGATCGAGATGCTCCTGGTCCATGAGTCCAACCCGTTGTATAGCATACCGGAAAACAAGCTCTTCCAGGAAGCCCTGGGAAAAGTTCCGACGCTGGTTTCGTTCTCCTCTTACATGGACGAGACAGCGGCCCAGGCCGATCTTATACTGCCAGACCACACGGCTTTCGAACGCTGCGATGACGTCGTGGGTATTCCCTGGGCGCCTTTTTCCTACTATGCCGTCAGCACGCCCATACTGCAGCCGCTGCTGGATACTAAGCACACAGGAGAGGTGCTTCTGGCGCTGGCAGGCGGTATTGGAGGTTCAGTGGGCGCTTCCATGCCGTGGAAGAGCTATGAAGAATACCTCAAATTCAGGGTCGAGGGCCTTGCCCAATCTCGGAAAGGAGCGGTCGCCGATAAGCCGGATGTCCCAATCATCAAGCTTTCTGCCGGTGAGTCCGTTCAGCCGAATTTCACCGATGGCGCAGATCTTTGGAAAAAGCTCAAAGCCGGTTATTGCTGGTATGACGCGCCTGCCGCAATCGCCGGTTTCGAGACCGTTTCAGGCAAACTTGAGCTTGCCTGCCAGTCAATCGGGATCAAGGATGCCGCCGTTGCCGATGATAAGCTTTATCTGCCTCACTTCGAACCTGCAAACCCATCGCGAGATGAGAGCGAGCTTCCACTGCTGCTGGTCACCTACAAGCCCTCGTTTACTGCCAGCGGCTACCTGCCGAACCCGCCCTTCATGAACAAGCTGATTCCCAATTCAGTCCTCAAGGGTGCGGATGTGTTCATTGAATTGCATCCCCATACGGCTTCCAAACTAGAGTTTTCGCAAGGCGAGCTCGTTTCACTGAAAACGACTCAGGGGGAAGCGACCGTGCGGGTAAACATTTCTGCTGCGGCTCACCCTGGAGTCGTTTACCTGCCTGTGGGGCTGGGACACAAGGCCTACGACAACTACGTTCAGAACAAGGGTGTGAATGCGAACAGTTTGATGGAAGTTCAACTGGATCCCGTGAGCGGCATGGGGACCGTGTGGGCTTGCCGCGCTCAACTGCGACGCGTGTAAGGGGGTAATCCGTGAGTGAAAAAGAACATGCGCAAGGCGGTGTTCGTTTCGGGATGGTGATCGACCTGGACAAGTGTACAGGCTGTGGTGCATGCAGCGTTGCATGCCAGGCCGAGAACAATATATCTTTCAGGCCGGACGAATCATATAAGCTACGCTCCATAAGCTGGATGTCAATATCCCAGTTAAACAACGGCGGGACCTACCCTGACTACAGGCACGCCTCTTTGCCTCGTCCATGCATGCATTGCGACGCGCCCCACCACGCTCCCTGCACTTTCGTCTGCCCGGTCAATGCTACAACACGGGACGAGAACAACGGAATCGTCACGCACATTTATCCACGCTGCATCGGATGCAGGTACTGCATAGTCGCTTGCCCGTATCATTCCAGGGCGTTCAACTGGTGGGACCCAAAATGGCCTGAGCCTATGGAAAGCATGCTGAGTCCGGAGGTAAGCACCCGGATGCGCGGTGTAGTGGAGAAATGCACGTTCTGCCATCAGAGGCTTCTCACGGCACGCTCAAAGGCCTACAAGGACGGGACCGATCCCGACAAGGCGACATACGCCACCGCCTGCGCGGAGGCCTGCCCCGCGAAGGCCATAGCTTTCGGTAACCTGAGGGATCCGCATTCGGAGGTAGGCAGGCTGTCAAAGGACCCGAACGCGTTTCGGATTCTTCAAAAGCTCAATACCGAGCCAAAGGTTTACTATATCAGCACTCAGGATTGGATAAGGAAACTTTCCGATAATGCCATCACAGAGAAATCATAGGATAGAAAAGCAGCCCAAATCTGATTTCCTTGACTGCGAGGGGTAGACAATGGATAGAGCATTGATTCCAGAAGGATTGAAGCGCTGCCCGCTTCCGATTTTCGGGCTCTGGACACTGCTTCTGGTTGGAGTGATCGGATGGGGCGTACTGGCTGGATGCGTGGTGCTCCTGAAGGCCTTGAACCTTACAGGGCTCAACGACTATTTCGGCTTCGGGGCCTACATTACAGCAGACCTGGCCATTATCGCGCTTGGCGCCGGGGCATTCTTTTCCGGCTTCCTCTACTACGGACTGTCCCGTTTCTTTCCTGCGCTTAAGGAACTCGGAAAAATAATAAATCTTGCGGTTGTCGTGGGGTTCGTATGCTACACGGGGGCGCTGGCGATCCTTGTGCTCGAAATAGGGCAGCCTCTGCGCGGCTGGTTCGGATACTGGCATGCAAATGTCCACTCGATGCTGACAGAAGTTATATTCTGCATCAGTTGTTATGCAATTGTCCTGATCATCGAATATGTTCCGATAATTCTCGAGAACCGCAAGCTGGGCGAGGTGAAGCCTCTCGGGGTGTTCGGACACAGCATGCATGACGTAATGGCCATATTCGCCCTCACCGGCACATTCCTGAGCTTTTTCCACCAAGGATCTCTGGGCGGCGTCGCCGGTGTTCTGTTCGCCAGGCCTTATGCATACAGAACCGGTCTTTTTATCTGGCCCTGGACATTCTTTCTTTTCATTCTCTCCGCAATAGCTTCCGGACCGGCTTTCACCGCTCTTATCTGCCGAACCATCGAAAGAGTCTCGGGGAAGAAACTGGTGGACAGGAGCGTCTATGAGCTGATCGGCAAGATCGAAGGCGTGCTGTTGGGCGTCTACATGGTGCTAAAGATTGCCGATACTGCTTACTGGGGTTTTGTTCAGTCACCCGGATTCGGTTTGACCCTGGGGGATTTTTACTGGGGCCCATACGGAATCTGGCTGCTGATAGCCGAGATTGGCGTCTGCGGCGTTCTTCCAGCCCTGATCCTGCTTTCGCCCGCAGGCAGAAGGAGCAATGGGCTGCTTTTCGGTGCTTTTTCCCTCGACATTATCGGCGTGTCGCTCAATCGCTTCGTAATGACTATCCCGGCCATCGCCGCTCCTGTGATGCCCTTCGACAAATGGCAAGTCTATGTTCCGACTATCTATGAAACAGCGCCAATC
>Ga0074046_10005035_pt1 | contig 10607 bp, 9 predicted proteins | sample BogForMeECP23OM3_FD_94441 | JGI IMG/M metagenome (GOLD analysis project Ga0074046, IMG submission 94441) | Bog forest soil microbial communities from Calvert Island, British Columbia, Canada - Bog Forest MetaG ECP23OM3 | ecosystem: Environmental > Terrestrial > Soil > Wetlands ...
GATTACGACGCGCTTCGGAAGGAGATCTTTGACATATTGGAGATCGACGAGAAATACCGGACGGCCCCAGAACCGGATCCGCAGAGGGTCGTAGCGGAAGGTGAGTTGGAGGCGTACCTTGCAAACGGCTGGCAGTATGTCAGCACACTCGGATCTGGAAGAATCATCATCCGACACGACTAGCATCGGACTGAATCAAGAGGAGGGAGGAAGATAACGAGACACAACTACGAACTGAATTACCTTGACTGCCGCAAGTGCATGCGGTTGATGGAGGAGGGTGTCCCGGCGAGGCTGTGCCGGAGGCTCCACGAGCTGAAGGGGAAATCCAAGCGAAGATTGGAAGTCTAGCTAGAGACGTGGCATAGCAAATTCTGACATAACCAAATTAAGTGGCCAGTCCCCTTACCGCGAATCGGGAGGCTGGCCGAACCAGTTGAGTTGCGGCATCATCTACCTCTGCATCGCATCTTCCGGTTGACCGTATAGATGCCGTGACGCAGGGCATCATCGCAGAATCTCAATTTAGAAGGCCCCCCGGATAAGCCTAACCTACTGCGAATTCATAGTCCACGTACTGTTCTGATGTAAATGGGTTTACGCTGAACGGGGTGAGTTGAGTTGTGTAAATGATGGGCATGCAATCGGTGGGCGCCAGCGTGGGCAGAAGTGCTTGCCCGGTGCTGTTGGGGTGCGCGCGCGCTGAGAACTGGATGGGGTCAGGTCAAGAAGTCCCTGCATCTTTCCAGTCTGCCATGCTTTCATTTAGATATGCCCCTGTGCGCTGTGCACGAAACCACTCAACTCAACTCACCCGATGATGCCCATGATGACCATCATCTTGAATGAACCTTACGACCGACATCTTGATCAACAGGTCGATATCTCTGAATTCCCGCTTCACAGAGCCGTCCCTGTTCAGTGGAAATTCGGTGATTTGGCGGCCGGATGTTGTGTAGGTCTTGCCGTGGTTCTTCATCCGCTCCATGGTTGCGTCGTCGCTCCTGAAACGACTGATCTCATAATTGTCGGCCTCTAACTCTGACAGGTACTGACTCAGGTAGTACCCTCCGTTGGAGTTCTTGACCTCCGTGGTCCTCGTGTGCCCTCGGTACGATTCGACGAAATCAGGCCCGGGGGGTGGCTCAATGCCGAGATGCTCGAGATACGCGGTGATTCCGGGCCAGTTGAAGTTGTAACTTGGGAACCCCCGTGCGATATCAAGTCTTGCCCTCGCTGCTAGTGTTTCGTAGGCCAGCCCCAGCCTTTTATTCTCTGTTGTCTGGACTCTGTACAGCGAACTTGTCAGTCGGGCGAACGTCCGATTGTCAAACGAAGACGGGTTGGTCTCAAGTGCCGTGATCAGATTCCGAGCATAGGCAAGGCCCCTTGATTTGCCTCTCACCAAATTGAGTTCTATACTTTTACGATGAAACTTTCCTGGCCGATTGAGAGGGTGTTTGCGGGTGCGCGCGCTCTCAGCGGAACCGTCTGCGTTCATGGCGACGGTATGGTTTTTGCATATAAAGTAGAATATTGCACCTTCCACTTCGGGAGTTGAAGGTGGAAGGTCTAAGAACGAAAGTTCTGAGAACTATCGCTGGCTCTCGGAGCGGACTGAGTATCTACGATTTTGCAGAGGGCAAAGTTCCGTGGGAAGGCAAGAGACCCTGGGCAAATACCATCAAGAAGGTCTTGGACAGTTTTAATCGGGAAGGATTGGTAAGAGTAGCCAGAAAAAGTACCGAAGTACCGAAGTACCGAAGAAAGCCTTACGTGATAACTGACGTTGGCGGGGCGATCTTAAGCATACTTGACCAGATCGGTTCCAATAAAATGGATGAGAAGGAAGCTAGAGAGAAGTTTCCGGAAGATGTCCTTGAAAAAGCGGTCAGGGCTGGTGTACTAGTGTGGCGGGTCAAGACAAACAAAGTTCTCGAAATGGGAATAATGACTGGCTCATATTCTTCCGAAGGGTCCGAACATGCGGGATACTATGACTACGCTACAGCATTGAAAGTTAGAAAGAAGCTTCAAGAGGTCTCTGACATTCTTGACAAATCGCTTCCGAAGCGAACTGTCCTAGCGACTGGTGAGGGAAAAGTCAAGATAAGTGACCTCAGTAGAGCTGACAGAAGAAGGCTTCGTACAGCGTTGGCCTTCACGAGATTAGGGGAGGAACTATTGTCTCATGTAGTCCTTGAAGCTGATCGACTATCCGCGGATGAACTTACGAGATTGATGCCTTACCTTTCCAGACCGTTCGTGAACGTAAGCGTAGAAGGCAAAGAAGTTGTGATTCGGCTGGTCAACGGATGGAAGGTTTTCGCTGAAATGAAATGACACTTGGTTGTTCCCCATCAGGATCAGCCATGTAACGCGCGCGCAAGTCTGGTAAGTCACGAATCCGAAATTAGGCTAGAGAACAACATCTCCTGTATCAACGTCATCGCCCAATTCCTTGGTCCGCTTGCGGTTGGTCTGCTCGTTGTCAATTCCAAGTTCCGGAGTTCCAAGTTCTGGATCACCGGCATGCGCGAAAAATCTTGGGAATGAGTCTCGAAAGCCCCGGAAGACGGGTACGCTCGGCTTAACTTCCATTTCGAGGGGAGCCTGACTCGAATCAAAAGAGACTTGGTCGCCCGAAGCTGTTTGGAATTTCGTTCCCTTCAAGAGTCGCCTTGATTCTGCGTTGGTAAGAATCGGGACTTCGATCACGATCTTGGCGGTCTTCAACGCCGCCTCTGTTCGCTGCGCTAGAACGGCTCTGTGGTCAGGGGGAATGCCGGCGCGAGCGAGGAATCCAATGTACCCTTTCGGGAATCTGCCCCAGTCTGTGACATGTACTTGCCAGGTCGCGTTGCCTCGCTTCGATGTCTTGGCACTGACTAGTTTGAAACCATCGCCTTTGACCACCATTTGCGCCGACCTGTCATTTGGATTCGGCCGGCCTCCCAATTCCTCAGCGAATCTTCGGACGGATCGGTTGTCCTCGCCCGTCGCCTTGAAAGTCGCCGGTGTCATTTGCTCCCTGCGCTGGAATGCGTGGTCGGCGGTTCGACGATGAACCCGTCGCCTCTGACCACTAGCGCGCGCAAGAATTGCTTACCTATCATGCTTACCTATCAAGAAATGTATGCCCCGAACACTCCAGGGACTTCGGGTTCTTTCTTCCAACAGAGGACTTTCGCGCGCGCTTTGAAACGGCTACGGGAATCCCAGGAGGCTCAGCTTCGCGAAATGGCAGAGAGACAAAGGCAACGAGAGAAAGAACAAGCAGAACAACTCCGGGAGATCGCAAGAAGGCAAAGGCAGAGAGATCAGGAAACCATCGACAGAATCAAAGAGTCGCAACGAAGGCAACGCCAGATTGAAGCTCAGAATGCTAGCAGGCCAGTCGTAATGACGTGCGCCAATTGCGGGCATCAGGCAACGATTGACCATGCTACCCTTCTTTACTACAGGAGGACACAGACGTACCCTCCATGTAGGAAATGCGGCGAGCGGTATTGGAAGGTTCAGGAATCCTAAACGCGCGTCCCTGAGGTCCGGCACATCTTATTAGACCCCCAAACTGAGAAATCGCCGTGCTGACGGGAAATCCCGATGTCACAGTCCCGAGGCTTGAGAACGAGTTGTGGAAACAGGGGTCGAGGGGACTCGCGCCCCCTCCTTCGCTCTCTACGCGCCTACTGTCCCGGCCCCGGTTGGACGGTGGGAAGAAATGTTTCTGCGGATACGACATGGTCAAGACCGTTCAGGGCTTGGTTCCCGTCAGCCAATTGTAAAACCCAAGCAAATCGCGAGTTGTCCTCACTATCTCTCTGGAAGTAAACATTCCATAATATTCAACAATAGAGAGAGAGTCGAAGTCTTTCCTTATGTTAATCCACAGTAGCTCGTTTTCAAGATTTGTCCTCAGTTTCTTGACTTGATTTCGGGTGATCTTGTTTATGGGCTTGCAAGGGATGAGCGGCTTCCTCTCTTTATCTCTGTAGACCTCAATCACGTATTTGTCGCCTAGGGCTCTCATCTTTGAGATGATCTGGCCCAGGTTGTATGTCTGGAGACGTTCGAACAGGTCGTGTCTTGCTTTTCCCGTAGGTTTGTCTCCCTGTATGCAAATCCCGTACCACGCCTCTTTGTCGCTGAACCCATACTGGAACTGGATGCCATGTCGTGGGTCCTTGTACTTCTTAGAGTCAGCGAAGCCTATCCACGAGCCTCTCCTGTAGTTCCTTTCGCCCAGGGCCTCACTGCCCTTCCTCTTGCCCTGTTTGATGATTCTCGGAACATACGGAGAACTCGTCCTCAGCCCGTCATGGAGTTCCTTCCGTCGGACGAAACGCTTGAGTTTTGGGTCAGATTCTAGCCATGGGAGTAGCTGGTCACATAGAGCAAGGAATTTGAAGCGGAGCGTGCTTGCTCCGTACTTACTGCCATCAAGCAAATCCTCGACCCTGCTGTTGAAGACGTACACGGTGAAAGCGGAGTTTCTGTCTCTAATGAGATTATGCTCATCCAGATAGCTGTATGAAGGCACCGAGATTAGTCTAACTGCCTGGATCACCGTAGGTAACAAATGGCAAGTTTTTCCATTTTCATGTGGGGCAGCGCGTGCGCTTTGGAGGTCGAAAACGGCTACGTTGACGTGACGAACACAGCGAATGATGCCTTAATTGAGTATAGGAGAATAATCAACCGACTCGGAAGGAAGATTGCTCCTCTTATGACAAGATGGTTCAGCGCGAAGGGCCTGTCCACTCCAATGGACTAGTCACACGCGCGCTCAGAACACAATCTCGTCATCTCCATCATCTCCATAGAACGGGAGCCTTTGGACTCCCTTCCCCTTCTCCCCCCTTCCCCCCCCTCAGACTGTGGCTGTCTTCCGGTGCGTCAGCGATGACCCGATAAAGATAGACGAGGAAGAAGCGACTGGAGCCGATTTCTACTAAGGAGGAAGTGGACGAAATAGTTGCGTCGAAGAAAGTTACCCCGTGGTTGAGGGATGGATGGAACATCGCGAGCCCACGACCTGATTGACCGTGAAGTTGACTGACGAGAGTTTGTCTCCAGAGTTAGGCGAAGACACTTCGTAGAAACGTATGCGTGCGGTACTACGGTAGGTAACTATGATGGGGATTTGATTGGGGTCTTCGCGCGCGCGAATAGCTCCAATGTCAACGTGGAATCTCACACGTTCTCTAACAGGTGCTTATGACTACAACACTGTCTCACTGACAATCTACTTCGGGAACCCGGACTTTACTGGGCTCTGTTCCTTCAGCGCCACGGTGCCTGTGATTGAGATTAGCTGGGGTATGATTAGCTAGGGTGTGATTGGCTAGGGCATGACTGACGCGCGCTTCCTCAGGAGGAGCATGGCGGGGACCAGCATCGCGAATACTACCATCAGTCCCAGTGGGAACTGAGGGACGCCTGAGGGGCTGCTTGTTGAGGTTCCAATCGCAATTGCAGTGCCTGACAAGTCGGACAACTGCGTTCACATCGGTTTCGCTTGGGCGATTCCCAGGGTGTATAGGTTCCTGAGTGCACACGGACAGAAGAAGAAGACTTCACCTAGATCCTAGGTTCAGCTAAAGTTAACTTACATTGAGGCACTTTGCCCTGTTCTCTTCCTTTTGTAGTACTCACAATTGCGCGAAAAGGGGCACGTGGGGCATAGAGGATTTCTAGCTCCGCAAACAAGGGCTCCAAAGTCGAGCAAAGACTGGTTGAAGTCGAGAACGCTCTCTTTCGGCACTATTCTCTTTGCAAGTCTAGCTGCCTGCTCAATCCCCATTCCATTTCCTGAGAATACTCTGCCCAGAACCCTTGAGACGTTAACGTCAGACGCGACTTCGCTCGCTCCAAACGCCTGAGTGGCAATGGCGCTCGAAATGTACTCGCCCACCCCGGGGAGTTTCAGCAGCTCACTCTTCTCTCTGGGAATCATGCCATCATACCTGGTTCTGAGTTCGCGCCCGAGTCGCCTCAGTGACTTCGCCTTTACTCGCCAGAGGCCCAGCGGCCTGAGCTTTCTGTGAAGGCTTGCCAAATCCGCCTCAGCCAAGTCGGTGGGCGTGGGGAAGGAGGCGATGAAATCTTCGAACACCTCCTCTACCTTTTCCGCGTTTGTCTTCGTAAGCAGCATCTCGGCGATGAGCAACTGGTAGGGAGAGGCGCCACGCCTCCACGGGAAGTCCCGCTTGTTCCGGAGGTGCCAATCTAGCAGTTCCTCCACAAATCGCCTGCGGGTTGAGTCTTCCACGCAAGCGGCTTTCCAAGTTTAACTAAAGAGGTTGGCCCTCTCCCGGCGTTGGGGGAATATCTACCGACTTTCTACGACGGAGCAAAGACCTACCTCCAGTCGAGCGGAGTAGGGTGGTTCGACATAGGGCAGTTCAATGACGCTGTGGCCTACGTCGCCTCCCTGAGGGCCCCGGCTAGCAACGGCGAGATAGACGAGAACGTCCTGAGGGACCGAGGATCGAAGGCTTCGTACCTGATGCGACTCCTCTGGTACCTTGGGTTCGTGAGCTTGAAATACGACAAAGGGAAGCACCTGTGGACCGCCTCTTCAAAGGGAAAAGCCTACGGCGGACTAGCGACATCCAATCCGAGGGCCGCGACCGTCGGACTCTACCAGTCCATTGCATCCTGGTGGCCAATGCGGGTTTTCCTGACGTTCGCTGGTTCTAAGCAATCCTTCGAGAAGGACGACGTCTCGGAGGTGCTTGGTAAAGAGATGTTAATGTGGACCGAGCTCATGCTAAAATTCGGGTTCAAGGTCAAAACGAGCAAGCCCGTCAGGAAGCCCTTCAACGACTTCGTCGTCAGGAGATGCTTCTTCGAACTTGGGGCGGAGCTCGGACTCGTGGAAAAGTCTGGAACGAAATACTCGATTACGGACGCGGGTCGCCAGTTAGTGGCAGATGACTCTCGTCAGAGCTGGGACGTCGTGCGCTCTGGGCCGGAAGAGCCTTTCGCATACGCGGCGATATGCGACGTCCTCTCTTCACAGGACGACGTAACCGCCGTTTCACCATGGCTCGACTTCGACACCGCCCGGAGGATTGGCTCGGGGTTGTCGGTCAGGCCGAGGGGGAGGCTCAGGCTTGTAATGAGGGACCCGACGAAGTCGAGGACTCGTGGCCACAGGGAGGCTCTCCAATATTTTCGCCAGCAGCTATCGACAACAAACGTCAAATTGGAAGTCGGGATCCTGCCAAGTGCAGGCAGGTTTGCGTTGCACGCGAAATGCGCCGTCGGAAAGGGCCGGGGAGTTTTGACTTCGGCAAACCTCCTGACGAACAGCCTCTGGCGCAACCTAGAAGTTGCCACCTTTTTTTACGATACTCCGCCTCAGCTGGCTTCGCTGGCGGAAGACATCTGGTCGAACTCCATTCCCCTGGTTTAGGATCTTTTTCAGTTTCAGACTAGCACGCCTGCTGGCTTCTGATAAACCCCACAAAACATATAGAAGAATTTCCTGTTGCATAGGGTCGGCGGTGACTTGCTCATTCAGATATTGATTCCAATATTTGGTGGAGACCTGCATGTGGGACTCAGAATTCTGGGTTGACCCTCAGGTGTCCCAGTCGAATGGGTACTTGAGGAGCCTGCCCCTCCTTAGTCGGGTTTCCCGTGTAAAATTCGACAAGGTAGTGACCTGGGAAGCCGGAAAGAACTGCAAAGTCCCCCTAGCCTTCTCGACAGATTCAATAGGTTACGTCTCTCCTTCGGCGGAGGTTGGTTCAGGAGTCCATTGTGTGTACGCAAACGATGAGACCGAAGAGAAGTTCGGGCACCTGGCGAAATACGTGGAGTCTGGCAGGAGAATTGCTGTGGTTGTAGACCACGAAGGTTTCATCCCTTCTGACTGGGAAAGCTCGGGAAAGCCTGTCGAGTCGAAGTTTGAAGTCTTACCCAAGTTCTACCTCCGTGAATTCAACAGATACGTTGAGGCGAAGGGACTGTCCGCCGCCGGCCCCTTCGACCCTAAGACCTCCACCAGGAACTTAGCGCTGTTCGAAGCGGGCGAATTACACTGGGCGATTACGGGAAGGCGCCCGAAGAGCCCCGCTGAATTGCTGGATTTCCAGGACGACAGGCTATGCATATCGCCAATATGGGTGTGGGCAGAAAGGCTCATCAAACTAAAGCAAGAGAACGTTGTCAGCAACAGGCTCGTGTTCATCTTCAACGCCCTGCGCCCAAGTATCGAGATCAACGGAGTCAACGGCGAGATGGCCAAGGAATACAGGGACGCCCTCCAACGGTTCAGGTGGAACGGTTCTGCCATCCAAAGGCAAATCGAGGGAATGGTGCGAAGGTGCCGAGACGAGCTGGTCAACTTGAAGTTGCCAAATTCGCATCTTCAATCGCTGCTATCCATAGGAATGGAGATGAGGGATTGCCACTAGACATCCTAGACCAGCCGAAGGGAGGCATTGCCGAGGCGACGTCGGAATATCTGCTTGACGTCGGAGAAGTTGCCGAAGAGACCCTCCTGGACAGGCTGAGCTACTCAGAGGATGGGAGGGAATTCCTCGAGAGAAACGTGATCCCTCTCCTTACGTCCACTGGGTTGGTCAAGAACAAGAAGGGAGCGCTCGAACCGAATTTCAAGATCTTGGGAGGCGATTCCCAGCGCCTCAAAGGATACAGCTTCGGAGAACTTTTCAGGACCGAGCTGCTCTCGGCCGTAATCACCTGCAAGGAGCCGAGGATCAATTACTTCCGCTACGTCCTCGAAGAGCTGTTCGACGTCGTGAAGTTCGACGAAGCTAGCCTGGAGGGGACGCTAAGGTCGTCCAGGGAAAAGGCCGGGATAGAGGTCTCGCGCGCAGAGGAACTGGGAGGCAAGACGCCTTACTGCATCGACTTCCTGAAGTACTTCGGGATCGCTTCCCGATTGGGCAGCGGCTACCTTGTAATTCCGCCCACGACGCTGGTCGCCCTTCCATTTTCCCTCGAGAGGCAGAGATCCGACAAAGCCAGCGTCAAGCTGTTCGGGGAGCTCTTCGACGCCGTCGACTCGCGCTATATGCCGGTGTTGAACAAGTCCGAAAACCGCGTCCTGGCACGCGTTCACGACGCTTTCTCGCGGGATGATTTGGGGAAGAAGCTGAAGTTCTCGTACGCAGACGATGGGGGCAGGACGATCATGATCGGCAACAAGGAATACAACGTTTCACTGAAGGGGCCGTGACTTGGACAGCTCCTGCTTCAACCTCGACCGCATCAAGGAGGTATTCAAGGTCGACTGCTTCCAGAAGAGCTCGGAAGTATTCGAAGCTACCCACTACTCGTTTTCTTTCCAATTCAAGCCGCCCCAGGGCAACCAGAGACTGATGACAGAGGATAGCCTCAGGGAGGAACTTTGGGGTGACAGCATAGCGTCGCGCAGACGCACAGGCGAATTCATCAGGCCGATGGTCACATGGGGCGCCCCGGGAACGGGGAAGACTGAGCTGTGCCGATGGCTCCAGCTCCACATAGACAATCCCGCCTACGAGACTAAACGCTTTTCGAAGAAGGAGTTGGCAATTGGAGGCATCCTTGGCATTGCCCAGGGAATCAGCGACACCCAGATAGACATAGGCGACAGGCTGACAAAGAAGTATGCCGGCATCGGGGCCGAGGACGTCGCGGTCTTCGCCCTCGGCCAGATGATTGACCAAGGCAAGGTCTCGGTCGGAGGTTCGGACAAAGACGAAGTTCTCACGATGCTGAGAACTATCATTCGGGCGAACATAGAGAACCACGTGAAAGTGGTCAAGGCATCGGAGGACATCTCGAACGTGGAAAGCACGCTCGAATTTATCAGAAAGCAGGACGTCGCGGCGCTCTCCTACTACCAGCTAACGCTTGACCGGCCCAAGGTGAACCACGAGATCTACAAAGCGCTGACTAGGATGATAGCAAACACGGAGGACGTCAAGGGACTGATCTTCGATTTCATAAGCAAGAAGAACGCCGCGGGAAAGATACCAGTCCTAATCTTCGACGACGTCGCCCACCTCGGGGACGAAATTGACTCTTTCCTCGCCGTTGTCGAGGACATCGGCGGGGAGCAGGGCCACATCTGCGACTTCGTCATAGGCACCACGACGGACTTCTACCTTGCCAAGTTCAGCGGGTTTCCAACCCTGGCCCAGAGGGCTTTCGAAATCAAGTTCAGCCCCGAAGAGTCGGGCGAGACCAGGCACGCGAACTGGCTGCTTGGGGAGAAGGGGCTCTCTTACTTCTTGGACTTCTGCCACCGCTACATAAACGCCGCGAAGACATGCGGCGGGTGCGATGTCTGCGAGAGGCCAGGCTTCGTCGAAGGGAGATACGTCTACTACCCGTTCACCAGGACATTCCTAGAGAATCTCTACGACCGACTCCTCAGGGAGAAGGACGAACCCCAGAGGCGGGGAATTACGGTCTCGCTGACCCCTAGGTTCACCATCCAGCAGCTGCTCGGAATGCTGGTGGAATTCGTCCGGAGTGGAGTGCCACCGAGTCAATCGGCAGACGACAACTTGCTCCTCGGTACGCTCGATCTTGTGGAGCTGGCGAAAGGGGAGCAGGCAATCGACAAAGACGTGGTTCTA
>Ga0074046_10005036_pt1 | contig 10605 bp, 7 predicted proteins | sample BogForMeECP23OM3_FD_94441 | JGI IMG/M metagenome (GOLD analysis project Ga0074046, IMG submission 94441) | Bog forest soil microbial communities from Calvert Island, British Columbia, Canada - Bog Forest MetaG ECP23OM3 | ecosystem: Environmental > Terrestrial > Soil > Wetlands ...
GGTAAGCCAGCACCTCGAAGGCCGCCGGAAGGCGCAGCGAACCGTAAGCAGGAATCGGATACGAGGGCGCCGCCGTACTCATAGCCCACCCGGAGTGTCGAGCAGTCCTTTCAAGTATTGCCCATAGCCATTATTGGACATGGCGGCGGCCAACCGTTCGAGTTGCGCGGCGGCGATGTATCCGGCGCGATAAGCGATCTCTTCCGGACACGCAATCTTGAGCCCCTGCCGCTTCTCGATGGTCTGGATGAAGGTCGCCGCCTCCAGCAGCGAGTCGTGCGTGCCAGTATCGAGCCAGGCCATGCCGCGGCCCATGATTTCGGCACGCAGCTCACCGCGCTCAAGATAAAGCCGGTTGAGGTCGGTGATTTCCAGTTCGTTGCGGGCCGAGGGCTTCAGGCTGCGCGTCAACTCCACTACCCGGCGGTCGTAGAAGTACAGGCCGGTGACGGCATAGCGCGACTTGGGATGCTTGGGTTTCTCTTCCAGGCTCAGGGCGCGGCCATGGTCGTCCATTTCGACCACGCCGTAGCGCTCGGGATCGTTCACCGCGTAGGCGAACACGGTAGCGCCCTCCTCGCGGCTGGCGGCATTGCGCAACGTGCCGGATAAGTTGTGCCCATAAAAAATGTTGTCGCCCAACACTAGGGCGCACCGCTGTTCGGCGATGAAGTCGGCTCCGAGGAGAAACGCCTGTGCTATGCCTTCAGGTGCTGCCTGCACGACATAGCTGAAGTGCACGCCCCAGCGCACTCCATCGCCGAGCAACTGCTCAAAGCGGGGCGTGTCGAGCGGCGTCGAGATGACGAGTATCTCGCGAATGCCCGCCAGCATCAGCACGCTGAGCGGATAGTAGATCATGGGCTTGTCGTACACCGGCAAGAGTTGCTTGGAGACACACTGCGTCGCTGGATACAGGCGCGTGCCCGATCCTCCGGCGAGAATGATGCCCCGTAGCGCCGAGCTCTGGCTCATGACTTCACTCCGCTCGCGTCAGCCCCCGCCCGCTGCGCATACTGGATATCAATCCAGTCACGATAGCTCCCGCTGGTGACGTCGTTCACCCACTTCTGGTTCTTGAGATACCAAGCGACGGTGGCACGGATACCGTCTTCAAATGTCACCTGCGGCTTCCATCCCAGCTCTTGCTCGATGCGGGTCGAGTCAATCGCATAGCGGCGGTCGTGGCCGGGCCGATCGGTCACGAAACGGATAAGGTTCGCATGCGGCTTGAACGGCGAGTCAGGACGCAACTCATCAAGCAGCCGGCAGATGGTGCGCACCACGTCGATGTTGTGACGTTCGCTGCCTCCCCCAATGTTGTAGGTCTCCCCGGGACGCCCGTCGTGAAGCACCCGGCGTATGGCAGAGCAGTGGTCCTCCACGAACAGCCAGTCGCGCACGTTTTTGCCATCGCCATAAATCGGCAGGGGCTCGCCTTTGAGCGCGTTCACGATCACCAGTGGAATCAGCTTCTCGGGAAACTGGAAAGGCCCGTAGTTGTTGGAGCAGTTGGTGGTCAGCGTGGGCAGGCCGAAAGTATGAAAATAAGCCCGCACCAAGTGATCCGAAGACGCCTTCGAGGCAGCGTAAGGACTGTTCGGCGCGTATGCTGTACTCTCGCTGAACGGGTCATCGTCCGCTCCCAGGGAACCGTATACCTCATCGGTGGAAACATGCAGAAAGCGGAAACGTTGCCTGTCATTTTCGTGCAGCCCATTCCGATAGATCTTCGTCTCCTCGAGGAGCGCGAAGGTTCCGTGGATGTTAGTTCGGACAAACTCCTCGGGGCCGAGAATCGAGCGATCGACATGGCTTTCGGCCGCAAAGTGGATTACGGCGACGGGTTGATGATGACGAAAGGCTTGATTAACGAGAGCACGATCGTTGATGTCGCCGTGCACGAACTCATAGCGCGGATTGCCACTCAGTGACGCCAGGTTGCCCGGATTGGCGGCGTACGTGAGGCAATCCAGATTCACAACTCGTGCGGATTCCTGCGCCAGCCACTGCAGGATGAAGTTAGACCCAATGAATCCGGCACCGCCGGTAACGATGATCGATTCCGTCATAATGCCCCTAAGCTAGAATTCCTTAAATAGTGCCGTAATTGCGCGATTCGCGCGCCTTCGTTGGGATCCTGCTGCTTGCGGCGGATTGCCTCCCAGACGAGCACTCCCAGGCAGGACAGCAGGAACGATGCAACGGCCGTCACAGCGATGATCAAAAGGCGCTTGGGACTTGATTTTCGTTCCGGCTCTACCGCCCTATCGACCACCTGCACCGTGACTGCGTTCTTAGCCTCATCGATGCGGGCGGCTTCCAACTGCCTGCCGAGAAAATCATAGAGGCTCTCGTGGTACTTCAGCTCCCGCGCCACCCGCAAGTATTCGAGGCTGGCCTCTGGAACCCGTTGCGTCGGTACCTGCAGATTTCCCTCGCCAAGATCAGCTCCGCTGTGCGCCATCTGCGACAGCTTTGCAGATTGCGCCTGCAGTTCGGCCAATTCCCGCTCCACCCGTTTTACATCGGGATTGTCTTCTGTCGCGTACATGCGCAGCGCCTGCAATTGCACCTGCTTGGCCGCCACCTGGGCGCGGAAATCCGCCACAGCCCCAATGAGCGATCGAGCTTGTGCGTCGGGCTGGATCAGTCCCGTTTTTTCCTCGAGCAGCTTCAGCGCCAATTCCGTTTTCGACAGGTCCTCACGTTCTGCTGCCAGCTTTTGCTCGAAGAAGAGGCGCCGTTGCGCGGCCTCGGTAAGCGCGAGATTTTGGTTCAAGGAACGTAGTTCGTCCACCCAGGCGTTGGCGATGTCGGCAGCGCGCTTCGGATCACGGTCGCTGACCTGAATCGAGATTAGGCCCTCTTTCTCGGGATTAATCTCGCTCCGCTTTTCCAGGATTTTGCGGGCATCCTGGTATCGCTTGACGTAGTATAGCTTCCGCAGATCGAAGCGGTTGACGAGCGCATCCTCGACGGTGCGGCTTTGGAGCATCCCCACGAAGATGTCGGCCGGGTTCTTCAGTCCCAGGTCCCTGAGATCCAGGGCGGCGCCTCCTCCAACCTGCCCGACCAGTGTGCTCAAGACGGACTGGTTCTGCTGCGGAGGCAGTATCATGGCCTTCGCGGTATACATTTTGGGCATCACGAACACGATAATTGTCACCAGCAGTGTGACAGCCCCCGTGATTTGCAGGATCCGCTTCTTCTCCCGCGCCAGCACCAAAAGGATTTCAAGAAAGTCGGCGTGTCCGTCGGCCTGTTCGGCCGACCCGACTGGTGCGCTGATGTCGTTCACCGCTGCTGACTGACGTTCCACCATGAGATCTCGACTACGACTGCGGGTATGTGCTTTCTCCGGGAATGGTTTCGCGGTTCAGACCAATTCTCCGTGTCTATGGGCTCAGAACTTTGACTGCGGCTGCCGCCAGCCCGAAATTGAACAGGATCGTCGACCAGTCCTTCAATCCCCGTACAAACGAGCCCTTGTCGGTCTGTTCAGGCACAATCACTGCGTCACCGGGCATTAGAACCATGCCGTCAAAGCCGCCTGACCAGAACGTAGACGACGCGTCCTTGTTGACGACTCCGCCGTTGGCCCGGACAACGAAAATTCTTCCCTTATCGGCGTCGCGCGTGGGACCTCCGGCATTCCGCAGATAGGAGTTCACCGTCGTCCCCGGGGTGCGAAGGAACGATCCCTGGTTGTACACCTCACCGATTACAGTAACCGTGGCTGGCACGCTGGGCACATAAAATTCGTCGCCATCCTCCAATGCCAGATCAGGGATCGAGTCGACCGCAGTGTCGTCCGGATGAAGGTTCAAGACGATGCGGCCGTCAGGTTGGATGCGGCGGAGCAAATCCAGGCTCGCTCGTTCAGCATCGAGGTTGGCCCTTGCCGACGCCAGTTCGTTCGTGGTGGTGGAGGTAGTGGCAAGTTGTGCGGCCCGGCGATCCAGACTACGTTCGTCTTCAGCAATCACCTGGTCTAGTCGCCTCCTTTGCTCGATACGTACGGATTCGCGACTGAACTGCGCGCCGTAGAGATACGCTGATGGGGTCAAACCCCCGGCTTCCCTCACCAGATCCCGGAGCCGCTGTCCTTCTTTCACTCGGTAGACTCCGGCTGCGCCAAACTCACCGTCCACCCGAACGAACTTGGTCTGCTTCACTTCGGGCACGCGCAAATCGGACTGCGAAAAAATGGTGACGATGTCGCCTGGCTGCAAAGCGATATTGTTCAAGACGTCATGTTCAAGAACGACCTTGCCCAGGTTGAACGGAATCAGCCTGGTGGACAGATCTTGCGGATCCATGCGCTGCACTACGGCGTAATCCCAGTTGACGTCCGGCGAGGTGCGGCGCACTTCATTCTGCGCAGCAGACGGTTTGGCTCCTGACGCTTGCGACTCCAAAGTGATTTGATTCTGTTGCTTGTAATAATCACGCGTCACCAGGAATTCGCGACTGGGAATCAAATCGCTGATGCGCATGCCCTCATGCCACGGATACCGCCCGGGGCTCGCCACGTTGCCGCGCAATGTGACGGCGTTCTCGAACTTGGGGGATAGCGGCGTCACGTTGAGCAGGTCGCCATCCTTCATTGAGCGGGCCAATCCGGCCGCATCAAGCGGGACCTCCTCAACGCGCCGCGAACTCCGGTTTTGAATCTCCTCGACAAAAACCTTGCCGCCGAATGCTGTGTTGTTCAATCCACCGGCCATGGCCAACAGTTCAGCCATAGTCGTTTCGCCCTTCAATTCGTAAATCGCAGGCGTATTGACTTGGCCTCCGACCGCCACTTGCGGTCCCACAGGGAGAAAATAGATGACATCCTCGGGTTGCAACGGCACGTCACGCGACTTGTCTCCCTTAATCAGGAGGTCGTACAAGTCAAACTCCGTCACCACTCTTGCTCCCCGCTTCAACTGAATGCGACGCATGGACCCGGCGGGGGATGGTCCGCCCGAAGCAAAAATCGCGTTCGTCAGAGTGCTAAGGGAGCTTACCGTGTATCGCCCGGGCTGGCTCGCTTGACCGACTACAAAAACATCGATAGAACGGAGGTCGCCCATGGTGACGTTGAGATCGAAATTCTGGTAGATGCGTCCAATTTGCGCAGCCAGAAATCCTCGAACTTGTTCGAACTTAAGTCCCGACACGTTCAGATTTCCCACCCTGGGGACAAATACTGAGCCGTTGCGGTCGACCCTGGCGTGAATGTCGAGATCGATTTGTCCCCAGGCACGAATCAGCAATTCATCGCCTGGTCCAATCACGTAATCCGCCGTGACCGGGATCCGCTCGACCGGTGCAAATGTCGTGGGGACGTTGTCGAACAGGCTCGCTCCATAAATGGGAAGCACGTATCCCAGCGACTGTGCCGCAAACTGCTGGAAATCGGTGAGTTCCAGAGTCTTGGGCGCTGGCTGTGTAACCCGTTGCCGACTCTTGGCGGTGCTTTCTGCCGGGGCTTTGGGTTGCTCTGGCGGCTGGATTTGCGATGGAGGCGCAGCAGTTGGTGGTGATGGTACGCCGGACTGCGCGGGACTGGCCCCGGTGCTGGCGCTCGACGGCCCTGTGCCGGTTTGCGGCATCGCCGCCGCTGTAACCCAGCATAGGAACAGAAGAATCGAAGAAAGCAGAACCCAACATCGAGCCCGGAAACGCAAGATTCTGGCAACCCTCGTTTGACGATGCATTGGCTTAACCATAAGGGTACCATCAGCACCGCGCAAACCGCTCAGCATGATATGGTCTATCGGGTAATTCCCGGCTCGACCCGGGAGTTCACTATATCGACCGCGGAAACCCGACCCATTTTACGTCGTGCCTGCCACATGAGCCGCTGAATCTGATGGTCGTTTTGCACGAGTCACTCACCTGCAGGGCGCTGCTCGGGCTCACCAAAGATCAACGGGAGGGAACAACGGCCTGACGAGCACACTGCACCGGTTGGTCTAGCGCAACGTCTGTCTGGGCACGCTCTCACAGGATCGGTGGCTACATCCTGCGTCGCCATTGTCAGCCGCTGGGCCCCGGTAGGCATCAAAGTGGGGCGGTTCTTGAGCATGAACTGGCTATGCGCCGGTAGCTATGCTAGATCCAGCGCCTGACAGCGCGTATTTAAACCGGAGGAACGACAGAAGGTGCTTGTATTCCAGGGGCGAAGTGGCACATAATGCACATGGCTGAGCCAGGATTGTAATGCTTGACGTGGTTGCCAGCCAGACGAACATTCTGGATTGTGATGCAGTAACTGACTTTCATTACCACTTCGCCACGTGCTATGGCACTGCGTTCCCATTGCGGCTTAATATGGCGCGGTGGTTTCTGAACCTTCGGGTGCACACGCATATTCGCCGTGGCCTGGTTGACTGCCGGAATCCGACGGGCTGCTTTGTAACGATGATTGGCTGTGAGGAGGTCCCAATGAAGAAGCTTATCCTTCTGGTCGGTTTGTTGGCGTTGACAAGTTCCGCCTACGCTGGCCCCGTAAATGTTGTTTTCGGAGGATTCCAGTCGAGCGGATGGCCAGCCGGCTACCCTTATTTTGCTACTTTCAACGGCGGCCCGGTCCTCAACGTGATGTGCGATGACTGGGTGCACGGCGGTTTGCCCGGTGATACGTGGCAGGCGAACTTCACCAACTTGGGCACCGCCAATCTGAATCTATTGCGCTTTAACCAGATGCCGGGAGCACTGACTCTGTACGATGAGGCTGGCTGGCTCCTGTTGCAAACTCAGGTAGCTCCTCAAACAGAGTGGCAGCCCATTAACTATGCGGTGTGGAACATATTTTATCCGAGCGCTCCACCATACGGAGACTCCGCGGCGTGGCTGACTTCGGCGGGGCTGGAGGCGGCGAAGGGCTTCCCGGGTGTCAACTTCTATAAGGTCGGCATCTACACGCCGCTCAACCAATACGACAGCAATCCAGATGGCCCGCAGGAGTTGCTGAGCGCCGTTCCTGAACCCGGAACTTTCATTCTCCTGGGATCGGGACTCGTGGGTTTGCTTGCCCGCAAGCGCCTGACTTAATTAACCTCGCTCCGCCGAGCAAAGCAAATTGCGTATGGGACTGCTGACTCAGGTCGGCAGATCTTGCTGTCCGCTGCTTCGCCAAGTCTTCGAGCCCCGAGGGTGTGGTCGATCCGGGGATCTTGTCTCAAAGCCTAGCCAAGCCGTCATCAGCCGATGTAGGCTTGATGCTGTACAGGAGACTCAAATGTCTTGGCATCTTGCAGCAGCGGGGAGACGCGGTGCAGGGGCGCTGATTGCACTGAGTTGCGCGCTTTGTTTTCTAAGTTCGGTCTCACTCGCGCAAAACGCCGGACGGCCGGCAGACGAAATCTTTGGCGGATACGCCTTTCTTGCCCCAAATGGATGGGGCGACCTGGACTACAAGATCAACTTCATCCCGAATGCTTTTGATGCTTCCAACACCTACTACTTTAGGAGTGCCCCCAATTTTGGCGTCCTTATCGATGGCAGCGGCCACTTCCATGGAGGCACCACACCGCCCAATCTGCAGAACGGATCGAATGACAGCACGGGAGTCGGCTACGCATTAGGCGGGCTGCAATACAAGTTTCACGGGAATTCCCTCTCGCCGTTTCTCCGCGGCTTCGTTGGAGGCGCCAGTCTTTCCCCGGACTGTTGCGGCGGAACGCAGTGGAATCTTGCCGCTGGAGGTGGCGGCGGCCTGGATCTCACCGTCAATCAGCGGTTCTCGATTCGTCTGGCACAAGTGGACTACATTTACTCCAACTACAATCACTCGTTTCCCAGCACCCACCCAACCCAATGGAATAGTGTCCGGGTGGCCGCAGGTGTCGTGTTTAGCCTGGGCAGCTACAACACGTTGCCTTTGTCCTGTTCTGTCACCGTCTCGCCAATGCCGGCTGAGGTTTTGGCTGGCGAGCCGATAAAGCTCAGCTCTACCGGCACCAACTTCAACCCGAAACACCCCGCGAATTACGGATGGACCACAAGCGGGGGAAAACTGTCGAGCGCCACGACCCAAGCAGCCGAGATTGACACGACAGGTATGGTGCCGGGGACCTATTCCGCCAGCGCCACAATCACCGATCCCAAAACTAAGAAGATGAACTCGGCGACGTGCTCCGCGAGTTTCATTGTGAAACAACCGCCTCCGCCGCTTCCACCGGTCGTAAGTTGCTCCGTCATCCCCTCCACGGTCGCCATCGGCGAACCAGCAACCATCACGATGACAGCCAGCAGCCCCGATCGCCGTCCGCTGAATTACACTTGGTCCGCTACCGGCGGCCAGTTAAGCGAGAAGGGTACGTCCGCCATCCTGACGGCTTCTAACGCTGATGCGGGTAAGACCATTACGGTTACGGGAACTGCGACGGACGATCGCTCTCTTAGCTCCAACTGCACCGGGGACGTCAAGGTGGCCCCGATCGAGCCTTGCGTCAAAATTGAGGATTGGGGCGAATGTACCTTTGAAAAGGACCCCAAGCGCCCGTGGCGTGTCGACAACGATTGCAAGGACGTCCTCGACAAGCTCGCCATCCGCCTGCAACAGATGCCAAATGGCAAGTTGGCAATTGTCGGCTATACCGATGAGAAGGAAGTCATCAACGAGCAGACCCTTGGCGCGCAACGTTCCGTCAACGTCAAGTACTACCTGACCACGGATGGTCCGACCAAGAACGACTCTGGGCGCATCCAGCCCCAACAGGGCGGAACCAAGGGTAAAGCGACTCACTTCTACTTCATGCCAGAAGGCAAACTTTGTGGTGGACAAGTCGAACTGGGTACCACGGTGGACGAAACCAAGATGCAGGGTCAATCTCGCAACTCGCCTGCGCGAGGAAAGAAGCCCGCGAAGGCCAAGCCTCCGGCTGCCCCGTCGCAATAGCTCGAGTTGCGGAGCGAACTGAGGCAGGTAGAAACCGTGGGTTCGACCCGCCGCTTCGCAAGCGGTGCGAAGCCTGCAACGATGGTCGGCGGCGCAAGCACGCGCTCAAGGGCAGCGGTCGGGCAAAATTGAGCTGCCCGGTGGGACTGGATACCTGGCCGCGCCAATTGAATTCGATGACTCCCCGTTCGTGGGAATCAACCTCAGCGGCGTCAGGTCATCCGCGAGGACCTTCAGCGGAGATCAGCAGCCTGAGAAACAAACCAGGCCGCTGTGGAGAAGGGTCTCCGATTGCGAAGGGGCGCTCCTTCGTGCCCACCCATGGCGAATCGTGAAGCACGCAGTTGGGCTGGGACACCTGGATCCTGGCCGCATCCTCAAACAAACACTGTTTCTCGAACAGCGGATCACGAGCACTAACAAAAACCAATCGTCGACTGAATCGCCTCAAACGGAGATTATTATCGCTGCATGAAACAACTGCGACCCTGAGTAGGGCCAGCGGACGATTCAGGAATAGGAAAAGGAGGCTGACGATGCGCCACTCCCGGCGCCACATTCATTTGACACTCTGTTCGCTTGTTGTCTGCCTCATACTAGGGGCCCGTCCAGCTCAAGGTCAGTCTACCGCAGCTGCTCAACCGGATAAATGCCCTGCACCTTCCCACCTCGTCGGGGACCTTTGTTTGAGGGACACCTCTTTCGAGATAGCCCACGAGGTTTGTTTAGCTGGTTCCCCGAATTCCCCGAAAACTTGCGTGTGCGACCTGATCCATAAGCTTGGCCATATGGAACAAACTAATCGCTGCGGAGCCCAGGCCAGTCAGGCATTGATCTTGCGCCAGGAAATCAGCGAGATGGTATTAACCGCGTCGCTCCAGGTCGATGGCTTCCTGGCCGAGATCGACAGTGAAACCGCAGAGATCAGGGCAGTTCGCGATCGGCTGATCGACCAGCGCGATAAAGCCGTCGGTCGCAGTACTCTTGGCAGCGCAGTCGGGACTGGGGGCGGCGCGGTTGGCTCAGCCCTCGCCCTCGGAGCCACTACCGTTAGCACCGCGGGTAATTGGGTGGCAGCAGTCTTTGGCGGAGTCGGTGCCGTGTATGGTTTCTTGGGCTACTTTCAGCAGAGGGGCCCGCAAGGATGCTTTCCTGACTTGCAGGCCGACCCTGAAAAGAAAGATGAGAAGAATCAGTGCCGCAAGCTGGACGACAAGAAGAATTCTGTTCAAACCTCGAAGGACGTTCCTCCCGAAGGTAACCAAAGCCCCTGCGACCCAAAGAAGACGAACCCGTCCAGTGCTTGCTCGCCTCGTATGCTATACCGGCTTGTCTTCCCTGAAGATGAGTATGGTACAGAAAAGGCCGGGTTCCACAGCGAATATGATCCGGTCATCGATGCGTATCTTGGTGAGGGTCCGCAGAGCCGGCGGGAAACGCTGGTCCAGCCCTGGAGAGAGGAAGCAATGGAGCAGGCGAATAAGAAGGGGAAGGTGAAGCCAGCTGATGCAAACGACCTATTAAGAAGCGAGGAGCCTTACCTTTTCACCAGCAACTCAGACCCTCGGAAACTCTCAATCGACAATCTCACTGATCGCGCCAACAAGCTTGCTGATCTTCGCTGGAGAGTTTCCCTTTTGAACCGCGACCTCAGCCGCCTCACGGAAGATCTGGCAAGCGGACTTCGGTGCCATTGACGACGTCTGCTA
>Ga0074046_10005037_pt1 | contig 10605 bp, 10 predicted proteins | sample BogForMeECP23OM3_FD_94441 | JGI IMG/M metagenome (GOLD analysis project Ga0074046, IMG submission 94441) | Bog forest soil microbial communities from Calvert Island, British Columbia, Canada - Bog Forest MetaG ECP23OM3 | ecosystem: Environmental > Terrestrial > Soil > Wetlands ...
ATAAGTCAACGGCTGACCCCACGGCTGACCCCACGGCTGACCCAACTGATGGCGCTTGCCCTCCGATTAACTTCGATGTTCAGCATACTAACTTGTCAAACTAACGTGAGCAGGTAAACGCTTGCACCCTTACGCTTCGCTTAAGGCCCAATGACTCCCTCTCGACGCTATGCGTCGACCTCCCTTCAAGGGAGGTTCGGAAGGTAACTGCGGGTAATAGTTCAACGCATTTCAACGTCGCTGGTAGGGCTGGTGTTGAAAGCCATTGGACAACGACAAGAGGTAACGGTCGCTCCAGGGCCGCGACGGGCCCACTATTATTATTGCTAGCGTCATTGCAAATGTAGGATAAAGCCAATGGCTAAATTACTAAATGTGCTTCGCGAGAAAGCATCTCATTCCCGCTGTGGGTATCGATCGTCCCTCCTCGCGGGATCATGTGAAGAATTTTCACCTCGGCACCCGCGCGGGGCGCGTGCGTCGACGAGTTTGTTCGCCTAGTTCATCTCGTACAATTGCAGCAAGCTTGGCGATTGCCTTTGCCTCAGTACGGCCGTGGCACACGGCGCCGTACGGAAACAATTGGGGGCAATAGCCAATGAAGGCGACGTCTTCGTCGGACCACTCGATCCACATCGTGATTTTCTTACCTTCGTTCATCGATTCTGAGCGCGCTGGTGACTCGTTGATGCGCTCTGACATATCCCGGGACACCAATCAAGGCGTTTTCGATCGAGATCCCTCTCGAAAGAGCCTCAATGATCCAAAAGACTGCGCCGAAAAACCTGACCAATCAATCGAACTAGCCTGTCCCGTCGAAGTGATCGATATCATAGATTGGATCCAAGCAGACGATCCAACCCAACGTATTTCTCTCCACTTGGCCTTCTCCGCTGCTATATTGAGCGTCTGATCATGACAGTCATCGAGACCATCGTGCGCGACATTCAAAGCCTGTCGCTCCGGGAGCAGGTGCAAGTAGCCCGCTATGTGCAGCGACTTAGTGCAACCGCTCGCCGTAAGCGCGGGACGGTTTTGCGTAAGACTCATGGCAGCCTGGATGAGGCTGACGGCCGAGCGTTCGAGGAAGCCGTAGCCGAATCGCGCAAAATGGAGGCGCATGGCTGAGCGCGCCAACGGAATACTCCTGGACACCAGTGTAGTGATTGCGCATCTGCGCGGCAGCGTTGATTTGCAGACCTTGGCCTCGCCGGATGAGCCTCTATTCTTACCGCTCGTCGCGTTAGGTGAACTCTACAGAGGCGTCCTGAAGTCTGCGCGTCCCGAGTCTAATCGCGCGAAAGTGGACGAATTTCTTGAGATTGCGGCGGTGTTGTATCCTGATCTTATTCCAGCGCAGCGTTGCGATATCAGCGAGCCTTTGCCCAGTGTACAGGCCAAAAAGGATGATGCTTTTCCACTCCAGGTCGGCAACGTCCAGAACGGCGCGAAGTTCGTTCAGGATGAACGGCCGCTTTATTGCCAATGCGGATTTGCTCTGTGCTCTTTTACCAAGCCGTCCTGTGTAAACCGATTCGAGGCCTCGCCGAGAGTTGAAAGCCAGGCTCATGGCAGAAATGTACCAACTTTGTCCGAAACGTAAGAAACAGTGTTGAAGACACGGAGGCCGAAGTAGTGTAGCAACTATTCTAGACAAGGTCGACCCCTGGAATGACTTCGCATTTCCGCGCATTCGATCGAAATCGAACAATGAATAGCAAAGCTTTTCTCCGACGCCAATTACAAGTAGATCCAAGCGTGGCCCTCGACCGCCAATCGCGTCGAATGGCTAAAACGTAACTGTGATTGCGCTTTTTCTTAAAACCTGAATTAGTCATGAGCAGCGCGCCTACCATTGAGCTTGTCGACATCTACAAATCTTTCGGAAGCACCCGGGTGCTCGAAGGCGTGAGCCTGCCGCTTTTTCCGGGAGAAGTGCATTCGTTGGTGGGTGAGAACGGCGCCGGCAAAAGCACCCTGGTGAAAATCATGGCCGGACTGCACCTGGCCGACAAGGGCGCAGTCCGCATCGGTGGACAGGAGGTGCTTTTCCGCTCGACAGCCCAGGCGCAGCAAGCCGGTGTGTCCGTGATTTACCAAGAGCCAACGCTGTTTCGCGACCTTTCAATCGCCGAAAACGTATTCATGCATCGGCAGCCTAAAACCACCTATGGCTGGATCGACTATGCTGAAATGAACCGGGTAGTTTCGGAACACTTAACCCAACTGGGTGTGTCGCTGCGCCCCGAGGATCCGGTGCTTGGGCTCAGCATCGCCGACCAGCAGATCGTAGAAATCGTAAAAGCGCTCACGTTCGAGGCCAAAGTGCTGATCATGGACGAACCAACTGCGGCGTTATCCCTCGAAGAAGTTAAGCGCCTTTTCCAGGTCGTCGAGCGTCTGCGCGCCAAAGGAGCGGCCATTATGTTTGTTTCGCACCGACTCGAGGAAGTTTTTGCCATCTCTCAACGGATCACCGTCATGCGCGACGGCCGGGTAGTCGGGTCCGGACCTGTCAAGGAGTGGACAACTGAAAAGGTGATCCAAAATATGGTAGGGCGCTCGTTGGAAGCGCTGTACCCGAAAGAGAAGGTGGAACCTGGCAAGGTGGTTCTGCGCGTTCGCAATTTGCGAAGAGCGGGGGTGTTCAGAGAGATCAGCTTCGAGGTGCGGAAAGGAGAAATCGTTTGTCTTGCGGGCCTGGTAGGCGCTGGGCGCAGCGAGGTCGCACGCGCGATTTTTGGGATCGATCCTTTGGATAGTGGAGAAGTGTTAATTGGCGACAAAGCGCTCACCAAGCACACGCCGCAAATGGCGATGGCCGCCGGGATCGGCTTCGTCCCTGAAGATCGCCAACAGCAGGGGTTGGTGATGGAAATGACAGTCATGCGCAACGTCACGTTGACCGTTCTGCGCCAAGTTCAACGTTTCGGCCTGGTCTCCAAAGAAAAAGAACGGGAGATTGCCGCCCAATGGACGCAGCGCATGCGTCTGAAGGGACATATTGAGGAACCGGCTAGCATCTTGTCAGGCGGCAACCAGCAAAAAGTTGTCCTGGCCAAATGGCTGGCTACGCAGCCAAAGCTCCTAATCGTTGACGAGCCCACCCGGGGCGTCGACGTCGGGGCCAAATCCGAAGTCCATCGAACCTTGAGCCAGTTAGCACAAGAAGGGATGGCAATCATCATGATTTCCAGCGAGTTACCGGAAGTTATTGGGATGGCCGACCGCGTTCTCGTGATGCACGAAGGGAAACTTACCGCCGAGCTGGCCCGGTCTGAAGCTACCGAAGAGACCATTATGTTCGCCGCGACCGGCCAAACGGGGCCGCTCCGCGACAAGAAAGCAAAAGCTAATTCCAACGGACAATCATGACGAAGGAATCGAAAACTATGGCCGGTGGGCAAGGATGGCTAAACGTGTTGCTGCGCAGTCGCGAGGGCAGTTTGGTTCTGCTAATCGCGGTGATGACCGTGCTGACCACCTCGCTTAATCCGCGTTTCATCAGCCCGCAGAGCCTGAAAGACCTGATGTTAAACGTCTCAATCATCGCGCTGCTCGTGCTGGGTCAGACTGTTATCATTCTCATGCGTCAGATTGATCTCTCTATCAGTTCGATTGTCGGGATCACCGCCTTTCTCTCGGGATCGCTTTTCATCAATCATCCAGGGATCCCCGGCATGGTGGTAGTGTTGATCGCCATCCTTGCCGGTCTTCTTCTCGGGGCTGTGAATGCGACCCTTATCGCCTGGGGAAGGATTCCGGCGCTTATTACCACCCTGGGCACGCTGTACATCTTTCGGGGTGCCAACTACGCCTGGGTTCACGGACGCCAGGTTAATGCAGTGAACGTTCCGGCGTCATTCTTGGCCATCGGTACCTCCACCTTCGCAGGCATTCCTTTCCTGACCTGGATTGTCCTCGTGCTGTTAGTCGTTTTTGCGATCGGTTTACGCCAGTATATGGTCGGGCGAGAGTTCTATGCAATAGGGAGCAATCCGAATGCGGCCGTTCTTGCGGGTATCAATGTTAGTCGAAGGCTTGCCACCGGGTTTCTCGTTTCCGGCGCGATAGCCGGATTGGCAGGCGCACTCTGGCTCGCGCGTTTTGGGACCGTAGACGCGACAGCAGCCGAGGGGATCGAATTGACGGTGATTACGTCCACAGTGGTTGGAGGCGTTGCCATTACGGGCGGGGTAGGTACTGTTGTCGGCGCAGTGCTGGGAGCACTGTTGCTAAGCGTGTTTAGCAGCACCTTGGTTTTTTTGCGGGTGCCTTCCTTCTGGCAGCAGTCTTTCCAAGGCGCGATGCTTCTTCTAGCTATCGCGGCAGACGCCTACCTGGCGCACCGTTACGCGCTGCGCCTACGAGTTAAATGGAGTCACGTATGAGCCAAAACCAACCGAGCACACGACGCCTTGCTCGCCGGATCAGCTGGGAGTCCATGCTCGCCGTGCTGGTGTTGATCGCTATCGTAGGTGGAATGCTTCTAAACAAGGATTTCCCGACCGTTGATAATTGGTCCAACCTCCTTGCTAACTTTGTTGAGATTGCGCTCATGGCGCTCCCGTTAAGTCTGATCGTGATCACCAACGAAATCGACCTCTCGGTTGCGTCGATGCTGGGCCTTTCGAGCTCCCTGCTTGGATTTCTCTGGGCGTACAAGCTCGCCATGCCGCTGGCGATTGTCATTTGCCTGGTGGTAGGGGCCCTATGCGGGGCGCTCAACGGTTTTCTGGTCGTGCGGTTCCGCCTCCCTTCCTTGGCTGTGACAATCGGGACGCTCGCGCTCTTCCGAGGGTTTGCGTATATCATACTGGGAGATAAAGCCGTCGCCGACTTTCCGCCTGAGTACGCAGAGTTCGGACTTGGGAATGTTCCGTTCACGTTCATTCCGTCGCCGTTCGTGCTGTTTATCGTTCTGGCACTGATTTTCTGGGTCCTGCTTCATCACACCACCGTTGGCCGGAGCATTTATGCGATCGGGGGCAATCAAACGGCGGCGCGTTTCTCCGGAGTCAATATCAGCCGATTGAAGATGCTGTTGTTTATCGCTTCGGGTGTCATTAGCGCACTGGCAGGAATCGTTTTCACCTTCCGCTTTTCCAGTTCGCGTGCGGATAACGGCACAGGGTTCGAGCTAAGCGCCATTGCGGCCGTGTTTTTGGGCGGCGTCACGGTTCAAGGCGGTAAGGGTACGGTGACCGGAGTTGTGCTCTCCCTTCTGTTGATCGGGATCATCAACAACGTTTTGACCCTGGCCGACGTTGCGAGCGAGATCTTGAGAATTGTTACCGGATCGCTGCTGATAATCAGCATCCTTCTGCCCAACTTGATCGCGGCCACGCAAGAAAGGTTCCGACTGATGCAGCGTCAAAGAGAGATCACCACACTCGGCGGCGCGTCCGCGGCCAAATGAAATTTCACCCGTGAATATAAAGCCCCATGAACATCCCAATGACTAAAAACTCGTTGATTCGGACCTTCACCCTCATCTGTTCCATAACGTTTCTTGGAGCAGTTAGTTACGGCCAGGACAAGCCGATTAAGAAAGACCTGAAAATCACCTCCATCCCTAAGAACATTAACAACCCGTACATGGTTATTCAAAGCGGAGGCGCTATGGACGCCTGCAAGGAGTTGGGTGCCGAAGGCAAGGTGGTTGGTCCTTCGGAAACCGGTGCTTCGGCTCAGGTTCCCTACATCAATACGGCCATCACCCAGCATCAGAACGCTCTTCTCATTGCCGCCAATGACCCCAACGCGCTGGTGCCGTACCTCAAAAAAGCGATGAGCCAAAAGATCACGGTTGTGACCTTGGATTCCGACACAGCCCCGGAAGGTCGCAACGTTTTCATTAACCAGGCCTCATCCGAAGGTATCGGTCAAAGTCTAGTGCAAACTTTAGCCAAAGAGATCGGGAACAGCGGCGACTTTGCCATTCTGTCTGCAACACCCAATGCCACGAACCAGAATACGTGGATAAAGTACATGCAGGAGGAGCTAAAAAAGCCGGATTACAAGGACATGAAATTGGTCAAGATCGCTTATGGAAATGACGAGGACCAGAAGTCCTTCACCGAGACGCAAGGTTTACTACAGGCATACCCAAACCTCAAAGGCATCATCAGCCCGACGAGCGTCGGCATCGCGGCGGCCGCACGCTACATTTCCACCAGCCCGTATAAAGGCAAGGTTGCTCTCACCGGGTTAGGAACACCGAACCAACTACGCGAGTTTGTCAAAGACGGGACAATCAAGGAGTTCGAGTTGTGGAACCCTGCCGACGTTGGTTACCTGGCGGCTTACGCCGCGGCGCAGATTGCCTCGGGCAACATCCAGGGCAAGGAGGGCGAAACATTCGCCGCCGGTAAACTTGGTAATCGCACTGTGGGCAAAGACGGGGTCGTGCTGTTGGGGCCACCGACAGTGTTTAACGCGGACAACATCGACAAGTTTAACTTTTAGAAAATGACTGGCCGCCGCCTGGTGCTTGCGGCGGCCTCAATTCACCGTGCTCACGAAATGACCACGACCTCCGGCGGTAACGTCTCCGTGCAGGACGAGAACGGTGACGCGTGGATCACGCCGGCGAGGGTAGACAAGGGAAATTTGCGCCGTCAGGACATCGTGCGTATCCGTCCAAATGGCGAACACGAAGGCGCCCATCCGCCTTACTCGCTCTTGATGCCGCTGACGATCCAACTCCACTCCCAAAGACAGACCGCGTTCAATCTCGAGCGCTGGCGCGAACTGCTCGGTATCAGTAAGTTGCGGAGTACTCCAGCGCACTCAGGGATACGAAGGACGGTCCAAAAAAATCGCTTCACGATCAAACCCTCTCCCCCGGCCGGGAGAGGGTTCTCAGGTGGTGGGCGCCGCAGGCGCGGAGCAGGCGAGGCACCCGCTCCGGCGGGAGCTGCGACTAATGATGAGGCGCGAAGGGCACCAGGTCGACGGCCTCCGCCATGGCCGTGTAGCCGGCATGGTTGGGATGGAGATAATCCCACGGCAGCTGGGTGAGCGTGCTGTTGGGCAAATACTCCGCCTTCATGTTTTCCGTGGACGGGTCGAGCGTCGCCGCGTCGAAGTCTTCCACCCCGTCGAAGAGCCCGGAGGTGCGAATGTAGTTGTTGAGGAACAGCCGATTGGCGGTAACGACTGGACCGTTGTCCGCCCCGCCGGCGTAGCCGGGGTACCATCCCTCTGCGGGATTCAACAAGCCCAGGGAAGAGGTCATCGTCGCCCCGTAGACCCTGATGCCGTTGGCATGGAGCGTGGCGACGATGCTCTGGTAGCCCGCCTCGATCGCCGCCACAGTGTGGCCGGCGCCCAGGTCGTTGATGCCCTCGAGCCAGATCACATCGGTGAGGCCCGAGAGCCCCAGCACGTCGCGGTTAAGCCGGTCGGTCGCGGCCGGGCCGGAGGTGGAGTTTGCGACGACCGGGTTCACCACCCGATTGCCGGCAATCGCCTCGTTGACGATGCTGACCTGGTTGCCATAGGCATTATGCAGCCGCCGGGAGAGCGCGTTTGCCCAGCGATCACTGCCGTTCAAGGTGCTGTGCGTGCCGTCGGTGATGGAGTCGCCGAAGGCGCAAATCACGACCGTGTTCGACGGCGCCATGACGTCCACCGCGTCCAGGAAGAAATAGGATTGGGTGGTGAACTCATAGGCAAAGACGTCGAGATCGCCGGTGTGATCGCCGCTGCCCGGCGCGGTGACGTAGGAAGTCACGAAGCCGCTGCTGTGATAGGTCATCGGCCCGCTGCTGCCCGCGATCGCGTAGCTGACCGCCAGGTTGCGCCCCTGGAGCCTCGGGTCGTCGGGAGGCCCGCCCCAGTGCAGGATGATGCCGTCGCTCCACATCTCCTGGCCGACCGGGATCGTAACCGACTTTTTGCCGCCGAAGGTCACCTGGGTCAGGGTGTGCTCGACGACGTTGCCCGAGTATTCCTGGAGACCCACGGTGACGCTGCTGAAGGTCACGGGCTGGCTGCCGAAGACGTTGGAAAAACGAAACCGCATCTTGTCGCCCCAGAGGTCGGGCTTGACGATGGAGCGGAAGGTCTGGTTGAGCGCCTGATTGTTGTCGGCGTCAGGAAAGGGGAAGCCCTGGTCGGGTTGAATGGTGGCCGGGGCGAAGGTGGTGGGCGCACCGGGCTAGACCAATTTAATCCGAATAGATCAACCGGGGACGAACATTGTGACCGGGTTCTTGATTTGGCGCAGCAACTTCGGCGGGATGGCATTGACGCGTGGGTGGATCAATTCGAAGAATCACCAGGGCAGGGCTGGCCGCTTTGGTGTGCGCGTCAGATTCGCAACTAATTTCCGGATTGACACGAGGAGCTCGCGCGTATTTCGCTGCTCTTCGCCAGGTATTATTTTGTCGATTTGGCCGAATGGTCGTTCGGGAATACAATGAAGGATGTTATCGCCACGTGTTTTTCCATGCCGCAGCCGATGGCTGAGCCTCGGAAACTGTTTCACATCGCTGAGCTCATGACCCGCTGTAGCCTTCAGTTGGGCCTTAATCTGACCCTTTCCGTGCCGTGTCTTCCGTTACCGGCTTGAATATGCCTTCACCTCTGGCATCCAGATTTTCCACAACCACACTGGCTGCCTTCCGGTTACTTCCGATAGTAAAAGTGACTCCTGTCACGCCCACCGCGTTTTCGCCTTCTGTTTCATAGGTGAACGTGTCTCGATCGAAATGTGCCAACGGAAAAGTGCGTTTTTCAGGGCCCTCAACGATCGCCAAACCGTTCGCTGTTTCGATGACTTCGATCTCACCAAAAAAATCATTGCTGTAGCGTCCAACGTATGTGCTGTTTGGGAGCGCGGGAGACAGGGAGTCGGGTGACTTGGAATAGTCCGGTCCCACAGTGACACCGATGACTGCCGGATTGGAAAACGCTTTTTTGAATATTGCGAACCAGTCTTGGGTCGATTTGCCATAGAGCGCGACATCGGCAAACGTATTTGCAATCCCTTCTGCGAAGCCAATCGGGTAAGCGTTCGTCAGGACAACGATACCCAACTGCTCGGGCGGTATGAGAAGCACGTTGGTAGCGGCTCCCAACGCAAAGGCGCCAGAATGGCCCAGGCGCAACCGGCCCTCCCGGTCGTAACCGACATTCCAACCAAGTCCATAGAATCCTGGCAATCCGTCTACAGGGCTGAATCCGGTCAGGATCTGCGGCGAATACGCGATAGACAACGCCTCTGCATCGACGAGTTGTTCCCCGTTGAATTTTCCTCCCGCAAGCTCTAAGCGCACCCATTTCGCAAGATCATTAACGGAAGAACTAACGCCCCCTGCGGGAGCTTCCGCATCGGGATCTCGTTTGTATTTTTGCACCCACTTACCATTCTCCTGTACATGCCCGAGCGCCTTATTAGAGCGAGCCACGAAATCGGCATAGCGCGAACTGGTGGAGCGCATTCCAAGCGGCTCGAACAATTTTTGATCTGATGCCTCTTCCCAGGTCAAGCCGTAGGCTTTAGCCGCTGCCACAGCGGCTTCCGTGATGCCAAAATTTGTGTATGCGTACTGCGAGCGAAAACTGCTGTCCGGCCTTTGGTATCGCAAACGGTGCAATATCATCGGACGTGTAAAACCCAGGTCTTCCAGCAAATCGCCCGAATGGTCCGGAAGACCGCTGCGGTGCGCAAAGAAGTCTCGAATAGTAATCTCGCGGGTGACCCAGGGATCATACATCGCAAAGGAGGGATCAAGCTCGGTTATCTTCGAGTCCCAGGAGATCTTTCCGCCACCGATAAGCGCCGCTACAATGGTCGAGCTGATCGGTTTGGAGACCGAAGCCAATTGAAACACGGTATCGGCATCCACGGGTTGCCGGGTCTCGACATCGCGAACGCCGAAGCCTCTGGCGTAAACGACGCGATCGTGAAAAACGACGGCGACCGCGATCCCGGGGACCGTTTCATCGTCGACCGCTTCTTGGCAGAGTTGCTGCACGTCTTGCACAGCAAAATTCACTTTTGCAGAACTGATTTGCGATCTTGTTGGCTCTGCATAGGCGGCGGCAGTTAGACTGATCAATAGCAATCCCGCCAAACCCCACCGCAATCTAACGGTGCTGGTCTGAGGTGTTTCTATCATAGGGTTATTCATACCGACGTTTCCGTTATCTCGATTATTTCACGCTATTTGTTAGTGCTTGTCTCGTCCATCGATTTTAGCGGTTTGCCGCCTGGACGCGATCGCCGCGCAAACAGCTATCAGGATTTCCACACCGCTCGAAGGCTTAAGGGTTCACTTCGGCAGGCTCCCATTCGTGAATCAACGTATGCACTGTCGAGGTGGCGCTGGAGCCGGCATTCGTCCAACGGATAACCGAAGAACGACACTGGGGTTGGGCGGCGGCGGCGAAAAACATGACACCGCGCGCCGACACTCTGCGGCTTTTAAAATCGATTATCCTCAAGCGGCGCAAAACGGAAAAACACATTTTCGCTGCTTGACCTTTGTAATCAAAGTTGATTAACAAATCAGTTGCAGCATGAACAAAAGAGAATTATTTGGCACCTCCCTGGGCGTCTTTTTGATAATTGTTGTTGTGGCCGGCTTTTCCGGC
>Ga0074046_10005038_pt1 | contig 10605 bp, 12 predicted proteins | sample BogForMeECP23OM3_FD_94441 | JGI IMG/M metagenome (GOLD analysis project Ga0074046, IMG submission 94441) | Bog forest soil microbial communities from Calvert Island, British Columbia, Canada - Bog Forest MetaG ECP23OM3 | ecosystem: Environmental > Terrestrial > Soil > Wetlands ...
ATGCGCTCGCTGCGGCTCATTTTTCCCTCCCCGGGCTTTTTTCGACCATATCCCGATCCGGCGCACGCGAAAAGCTGCTTGCTCGGGTTTGATTTAGCCTACTCGGGTGCAGTATAGAATGCCGCACGATGACGCAGGAGACCTTTCGCGAACTGCTGCTGACCGAGCTCGACCGGTCGGCCGAGCTGCGCGCCCGCGTCGTCGAGGACGCGGGCTTCAGCGAGCGGCGCGCGCTGCTTCGCGCCTGGCAGGCGGCGCGGCTCGCGCGCACCCACCGGGATCTGCTGGAGAGCCGCCGCTTCCACGACGCGGCGGAATTCTTCCTGACCGACCTCTACGGGCCGAGAGACCTCAGCCGGCACATCGAGGAGGTGCGCCGGATTGTGCCGATGATGACGAGCGTGCTGCCGGATTCGGGCCTGGCGACGGTCGCGCACGCTATGGAGCTCAACGCCCTGTCGGAGAGCCTCGACGGCGCGATGGTCGAAGCGCTCGGCGATAGAGCGGCCGACATCACCGACCAAGTCTACGCCGAGGCTTATCGCGCGGTCGATCGCGCCGAGGACCGCGAACGCCAGATCGACCTCATCGAACTGCTCGGGCAGGCGCTCGACAAGTTGACCCACATTCGCTTCATCGGCATGACGCTGAAGCTGATGCGCACGCCCGCCCAGCTCGCGGGCCTCGGCGAATTGCAGGCTTTCCTCGAACGCGGATACGCGGCCTTCGGGGCGATGCGCGGCGGCGCGGGCGAGTTCGTGTCGATCGTGGTCGGGCGCGAGCGCGCGATTTCCGAGGCGCTGATGGCGGGGGACGACGAGGCGCTGCGGCGGGCACCGGCCGCGGGCTAGTTAGGGCCACGATCACGGTCTAAGGGGATACACTCTAATCGCGCAGGCGCAGCGTTGGAGATTGAACTCTGCCCAATGACGATGTAGACATTGTTGCGCTTTACACGGCATTTGCAAAACCGTCGTGTTTTGGCGCCGCCAATGCTTCGGCTATCGCCCGTCCGCGATATCAGCCTGGGCGCGCGCAAGAGCCTCCACCAATTTCTGGCGGACGCGGCGCTGGGACATGTCGACGTTGGCGCGGGCGAACTCGACGACGAGCGCCTTCGCAATGGCGTCGTCGTCAGGGTCTTCCTCGACCAGGACGTCGGCGAGCGCCTCGGCGTCGGCGGCGTCGAGACCCCTGAGCGACGCCGCCCACAGGCCGACCGCCCTGTTGCGGCGCGCGCGAACGCGGGACCGGAACTCCTCCTGCAAGGCGAACCGCTCTTGGAAGCCTACCGCGCGTCGGTCGAGAACGTCCATGTCGCCCTCCCCTACGGAGCGCCGCCCGGGCGCTCGCCTCCGGCGGTGCGCACGCGCACCGTTTCTTCCTGGTCCATGACGTCGAGCTGTTCGGTCACGCGCTTCAGCGACGCTTCGACTTCCGGCATGAGCACGTTCTCGAGCGCCTTGGCCCGCCGCTCGACGCGCCGGTACTCGCGCCCGAGCCGCTCGAGGTTGCCGGCGAGCAACCCCGCCTCGAGCGTCGACTCGAGCCAGCGGGCGAAGGCCTGTCGGCACTCCGCCGCCTCGGGCGAATCGTCGAAGGCTTCCCGCACCGGCGCGTCGGCAATGAGCCATGGTTCGCTCGCCTTGACCGGGACGCCGAGGAACTTCGTGAACCGAACCTGCGGCGGCGCCGGCGCATTGGCCGGAACCGGGTGGAGCTGAAGCGCGTCGAGCCCGTGGCGCTCGACTGCCGCCGCCAGCGCGGCTTTTGCCTGGAGTCGCCGCGCCTCAGCGTCCGCCGCCTCCTCTTCATAGCGGCGCGCGAGGCGCAGGATTTCGGCGGCGAGAAGCATGCGCTTCTCGTCGAGGAAGCCGAATCCCTGCCGCATGAGCGTGCGCTCCTCGGCCAGCTCGAGAGCCGCGCTTCGGGTCGGGGCGACGTCAGGCATGTTCGAGGTCGCTTTCGGGCGCGAGATGCTTGGCGATCTGCGCGTCGGAGACGCGCGCCAGCTCCGACGTCGGCAGCATGCGCAGGAGCCGCCAGCCGTCCGCCATGCTTTCCTCGAGGGTCCGTGGGCCGCGCTGCCGGACGAGGTCGTTTTCGAACCGGTCGGCGAAGGCGAGATAGGTGCGGTCGGTCGGCGTGAGGCCGTCGACGCCGACCACGCTCGCCAGCACCCGCACCCTGATCGCCTTGGCGTAGGAGGCGAAGAGCTGGTTGGCGAGCGCCGGATGATCGGCGTGGGTGTAGCCGGACCCGATGCCCTGATCCATCAGCCGCGACAGGCTCGGCAACACGTTGATCGGCGGATAGACGCCCTTGCGATCGAGCGCGCGGTCGAGCACGACCTGCCCTTCGGTGATGTATCCGGTGAGGTCGGGAATGGGATGACTGATGTCCTCGGCCGGCATCGTCAGGATCGGCAGCTGAGTGACCGTGCCGCGCATTCCGCGCATGCAGCCGGCGCGCTCGTAGATGGACGCCAGATCCGAGTACATGTAGCCGGGATAGCCCTTGCGGCTCGGGATTTCGCCGTGGCTCGCCGAGACCTCGCGCAAGGCCTCGCAGTAGTTGGTCATGTCGGTCATGATGACGAGAACGTGCCGCCCCTCGTCGAAAGCAAGATACTCCGCCGCCGTCAGCGCGAAACGCGGCGTCAGCAGGCGCTGGGTCGACGGCTCGCTAGCGAGGTTGAGGAACATGACAGTGTGGGCGAGCGCGCCCGAGTCCTGCATGCTCCGACGGAACGATTCTGCGGCGTCGTGAGAGACGCCGATGCCGACGAACACGATGGCGAAGGCGCCGGCGCCTCCGCGGCGCAGCCGCGCGTTCTGCGCGATCTCGGAGGCCAGCAGGTCGTGCGGCAGGCCGCCGGCCGAGAACAGCGGCAGCTTCTGGCCGCGCACCAGGCTGTTCATCAGGTCGATCGCGGTGACTCCGGTCTCGATGAAGTCCTGCGGCAGCTCGCGCTCGACCGGGTTCATCAGGCGCCCGTCGATGCGCAGACGGCGCCTGCCCATGATCGGAGGCCCGCCGTCGGTCGGCTTGCCCACGCCGTCGAGCACGCGCCCGAGCAGGCCCGGCCCGACCGACAGGTGGATCGGCTCGCCGAGGAATCGGATGCGGACGCCTTTTAGGCCGAGGCCGACGGTCGATTCGAGAACTTCGACGATCATGCTCGCGTCGTCGATCGCGGCGACGCGGCCGAGGCGCACCGCGCCCCGTTCGTCCACGACCTCCACGGCCTCGTTGAGGCCAACCTCGATGTTGCGCCTGAGAAACAGCAGCGGACCTTCGATAGCGGTCGCCGTGCCGCGGACGGTGAGTTCAGGTTGCATGAGAGGCTTCGGCTCCCAGTCCGGCGACGGCGCTTTCCAGCGCGGCGAGCAGTGCGTCGAAGGCGGGCAATTCGTCCTCGCCGATTTCCTCGCCCATGCGCTGCAGGCGGCGCAGCGCCGGCAGCTCCGCGATCGCCTGCGGCGACGCGCCCTGCGCGAGCGCCTGCTCGGCCAGTTCGACGAAGCGCAGGATGACCCGCAGCATGGCGCTCTGTCGCCCGGGCGAGCAGTACCGGTCCTTGGCCGAAAAGGCCGACTGGCGCAAAAATCCCTCGTTGACCAGCTCGGCGCAGACGAGCGTCAGCTGCTGCGCCGGCGGCAACGCGTCCTTGCCGACGATGCGCGCCATGCGCTCGAGACTGGCCTGCTGCTCGAGAAGGGTCAGCAGCGTCTCGCGCTGAGTGACCCAGGACGGGTTGCCGTTGCGGCTCCACCACGAGGCGAAGCGCTCGGCAGCGTCCGAATAGGACTGGAGCGGGTGGATCGCCGGATAGAAGCGCGCCTGGGCGCGGTCGCGGTCGAGCCCCCAGAAGCAGCGGACGAAGCGTTTCGTATGGCTGGTCACCGGCTCGGAAAAGTCGCCCGCAGGTGGGCTCACCGCCCCGATGATCGTCAGCGAGCCGTTTTCGCCGGCGAGCGTCGTGACGCACGCGGCGCGCTCATAGAACTCGCCGAGCCGCGAGGCGAGATAGGCGGGATATCCGGCTTCGCCCGGCAGTTCGCCGAGTCGGCCCGACACTTCGCGCAGCGCCTCGGCCCAGCGACTCGTCGAGTCCGCCATCAGCGCCACGTTGAGGCCCTGGTCGCGGAAGAACTCGCCGATCGTCACCGCCGTGTAGATGCTGGCCTCGCGCGCGGCGACCGGCATGTTGGAGGTGTTGGCGATGATGACCGTCCGCTCCATCAGCCGTCGTCCCGTGCGCGGGTCGGCCAGATCGGGGAATTCGTGCAGGACCTCCGCCATTTCGTTGCCGCGCTCGCCGCAGCCGACATAGACGATGACGTCGGCGTCGCACCATTTCGCCAGCGTCTCCTGCAGGACCGTCTTGCCGGTGCCGAAGCCGCCCGGCAGCGCCGCGCGTCCGCCGCGGGCGACCGGAAACAGCGCGTCGAGGATGCGCTGGCCGGTGATCATCGGCTCGTCGGTCGGCAGCCTCGCCTTCGACGGGCGCGGAATGCGCACCGGCCATGTCTGATAGAATCCGGCTTCGACGACCTGGCCCATGACCGTGCGCACGCGGCAAAGCACGGCCTCGCCCCCATAGCGCCCGGCCGGGACGACGCTCTCGACCACGCCCGAGACGTCGGGCGGCAGCAGGCACTTCTGCACGACGCCCCCCGACGGGATCACACCGATGACCGCGCCGCCGGCAAGCTGCTGCCCCGCCCAGACGGCGGGCGAGAAATCGAACTCGGAAGCGCGCGCGTCGCTTTCGAGCGGCCGCAGCAATCCGTCGAAGATGCGGCCGAGCAGCGCCGCCCCGAGCCGCACCGAGAGCGGCTGGCCGCCGCCGGTCACGAGGTCGCCCGGGCGCAGCCCGGTCGTGTCCTCGTAGACCTGGGCGACGAAAGTCTCGCCCTTCAGCCGGATGACCTCGCCGGGCAGACGGTTCGCGCCGACCTCGATCGACTCGCCGACGCGGAATTCGTCGCGCGATCGCGCGTGCAGGACCGGCCCGCCGATCCATTGAATGACGGCCGACGACCGTGTCATGACGAACCCCCACGATCGAGCTCGGCGCTCATCTCGGCGAGCAAACGCGCCTGATTGGCCGACTCCGCGGCGAGCAGCCTCTCCGGCGTGCAGTCGAGCGTCGCTCCATCCGCCAGGATGCGGAAGCCGACGTCGAATTCGTCGGTCGCATTGAAGGCGAGGACGGCTTCAGGCGGAAGCGCGGCGCACAACTGCGCCTCGTCCTCCGCCGTCCATTCGCGCGGATGCACGACTGTCCATGGGCCCGGCGACAGGCGCTTGCGAGCATCCGCCGCCATCGAGGCGATCCAGAGCTGGCGTGGCTTTTCTTGCGTCCAGCGCTCGATCACAAAGTGGATGAGATGGGGATATCCCGTATGCAGGATTTCGGCGGCGCGCGCCTGATCGCGCAGGCGCCGCTCGGTTTCGATTTGCGCCGCCGCGCGGGCGAGGCGGCGCTCGCTGTCGTGTCTGAGCGCGGCGATCTCGTCGTGCACGCGACGCCGCACGTCGGCGAACGCGCGGCGGACGATCGCCGCGGCCTCCTTCTCTGCGGCCTCGGCGATCGCGCGGCGTTCCATGGCGCCCTCGTCCTCGATTTCCCGGATGAGCGCGTCGGCATGAGCGTTGGCGTGGGTAGCGGTCATGGTCCGATTCCGAGAAGGGACTTCACGCGGCTCCCAAGCAAGGGCGGCTCTACTCGAGCCAGCACGTCGGGGATGACGGCGACGATCGGCGCGTCCGCGAGGAGGGCCGCCTGGAGCTGATCCTGCGGAATGTGGCGCGCGCAATCGGCGGTGACGATCACCAGCGCTGCTCGCCGTCGGCAATCGGCGAAGGCCGCGGCTACGTCGGTTGGCGCCGGTGTGAGGGTTTCGAGGCCGGTCAGCCGGAAGCCGCTCGCCGTCAGTTCGTCGCCGATGAATGCCGCGGCGCCCATGTCAGCCCGCCCGGTTGAGGATGAGAATCGCGACGATCAGGCCGTAGATCGCGATGCCTTCGGAGAGTCCGACGATGATCAGCACGCGGCCGAGCAGGTCGGGCTTCTCCGCCAGCGCGCCGACCGCCGCGGCGCCGACCGCGGCGACGGCGACGCCCGCGCCGATGGTCCCGAGGCCGGCGGCGATCGCGGCCGACAGCAACGCCCATTGGGCGACGCCGGAATCGACGGCGGCGGCCTTGACCGCCTCCGCCGCTCCGGACGAACCCATGAGGACGACGAGGAGGATCGGCGCAAGGGCGACGGCGCCCAGAATCGAAATGGTCACAAGATGGCGTTCGCTGCGCATGTCACGTCTCACTCGGTTGCAGGTCCTGGAAGGAGAGAGGCCGCCAGTTCGGCGGCGGAGACAGGGGCGCGAGCGCGCGCCCTCCGCCTTCGAGGAAGCGGATGAAGAATTCGAACAGCATGAGACGGGTCGTCTGGATGCCGACGACGAGCCCCTCGAGCGTCAGGATGAGCGCGTTGCCGGCGAGGATGACGATCCAGAAGCCGGCCCCGCCCGCGGTCTCGGCCAACCCGACGACAGCCGCCGAAAGTCCGGCGTGCGCGAGAGCGAACGCCCCGACGCGCGAGAAGGAGACGGTGTTGACGAGAAGCTGCATGATTTTCTCGACGAATTCCGCCGCCGCCACTGCGCCGGCCTTGGCCCGGCCGCTTTGCGCGACCGCCGCGGCGCCGGCGGCGAACCAGAGCGCCCCGCCCAATGCCCCCCACAGCGCGGGCGGCCAGAAGAACGACGCCAGGATCGACAGATAGGCGGCGGCGAGGCCGGCGTCGTGCGCGAGCCAATGCGAGAAGTCGCCCCGCCAGTGCGCCTGCAGCGCGTTGAGCGCAAGGCCGAGGGTCAAGAGCGCAGCGCCGAACGCGAGCGCCACGGCGAGAAGCGTGATCGGGTGATCGAGCGGACGAAGCCAGAGGGCCGGAACGAGCTCGAGGCAAAAGGCGCTGCCGAACAGCGCGCCGAAGACCATCGCCAGAACGCCGCCGGGCAGGAGCAGGCGAAGGACCGGCGATTCCCGCCCATAAAGGGCGCCGGCGAGCGCCAGCACGAGTCCCTGCCCGACGTCGCCGAACATGAAGCCGAACATGAGCGGCGCGACGAAGGCCAGGACGACGCTCGGATCGGCCTCGGCGCACCTCGGCATCCCGAGCATCCGGGCGAAAATCTCGAACGGCTTCGCCCAGCGCGGGTTCTTGAGAAGAAGCGGCGGAACCGCGCGGGGTGGGTCCGGCAGCAGGCGGATGAGACCTTGCACGCCGCGGCGCTCGAGTTCCTGCTGAAGGTCTGCGTCGCTTTCCGCGCTCGTCCAGCCGGTGACAAAAACGAGCCGCGTCCCGCCCGCGAGAGCGGCCGCGTGCTCCTGAAGCCATTCGAACAGGGCGAAATCGCCGATCGCCTCCGCGACCGCGTGTTTCCTCGAAAGCGCCGCGAGTTCGGCCTCGAGCGTCTCGATTTCCATCGCGCATCGGTCGCAGCGCCCGGCGAGAGCCGCGCGCGCTTCCGAAGGCGAAGAGGGAAGCCAATCCGGCAGGCGGATCACGCGCCCCTTCAGGTTCGGCGCCTGGGACGCGAATTTACGGACCTCGTCCGGCGGGCCGACGGCGAGGACATAAGCCGCCCCCGGCGCCTCCCACCGCATCGTCAGCGCTCCGCGCACGGCTTCGCCGAACGGGGCGTGCGGCGGCAGCCGCACGAGGGTCGCGGCCAATCGAGGGCCGGCCCCAGCGAGGCGGACCGGGTCGGGAAATTCGTCGCCGGCGTGCGCGAGCGCGTCGAGAAGGTCGTCGAGGTCGACCCGCTCGCGAGCGAGCGATTCGATCCGGGCGATCGCCGGATCGGCGTCCTTGCGCCACTCCGAGACGCGCCTCCAGTCGTCCTCGAGCAGTGCGCGCGGGTCGCCGTTCGGCGGGATCGCCCGCGGCGCTGGCCAATGGCCCTCGTAGCTCCGCGCCACGCTCCTGTAAGCCTTCAGAAGCTCAGCGAGATCGGGCAGAAGGGCTTCGCGATGAAGTTCGACCCGCGACTCGAGTTCGACCGCTTGGGTAAGCGCCAGCGCCCCGAGGGCCGCCGCGAGATGCGGCTTGGTGGTGACCAGTTCAAACCATCTGGCGGGTTGCGGGCGAAAGGTCACGTTGCGATCCTTTCCTCCTCGTCGCCGAACAGGCTCCGCCGGATGAGACCGCCGCGCAGCCGCTCGACGTCGATCAGGACGAGCCCCACATGGCAGACGAGCGCGACCGGAGACGCCACGTGAGAGCGGAAGAAGCGCGTCAGCGTGCGAACAAGGTGGCGGCGGAACGATTGGCCGCTCTCCTCCCGCCGTCCACCGGCCGAGCCGAGCGTGCGAAGAATCTCGCCGACGACGCGGCGGAGGTCGGCGTCGGCCGCGTCGCCCTCGGGCCAAAGCGCGCGCCAGCGGCAAAGCCAGCGGTGTCCGATCTCGGCCGGCGCTCCGGCGTCATCGACGAGCCGGGCGAGGCCGGGGACGACGGCGTCCGGGGCGTACGTCCGGCTGGCGGACAGAGGCCCGAGCGTCGCATCGTCGCTCAGCCAGCCAGGCCGCGAAGCGCCCTCGCAGAATCCCTCGACCAGCGGCAGCAGAGGCAGGGCGGCGAGCCAGGCGATCGCCGGCCGCCAGCGGCGGGGCGCAAAGGCCGCGATATCGGCGGCGTAAAGCGCGACCTCGCGCCGAAGGACGCGCTCGATGGTGTGCGCGCTGAGGTCCGGGCTGATTTCAGCGAGGAAGCGCTTGAGCGAGGTGGAGCGGGCGAGCTCGAGATAGCGCGACAGCGACTGGGCGCTCTCCAGATTTCTCCAGTCGGAATCCCGGAGCCGGTCGCCGTGGCGAGCCTGGATCCGCGCCTGCCCATAGGCGAACTCAGCGACCGACCTCATCGATCTCCCCCGTCATTCTGGCGGCGAGGCGCCGCACCGCCCGATGCAGGGCGTCGCGCTTCAGGCCGAGCTGAGGGTCGTTTTCGGGATCGTCCTCCGCCTCGAGGAACGCCTTCCGCATCCTCGCGATCTCGCGCTCGATGCGCTCTTCCATCGCGACATGCAGCCGGGAGATGCGTTCCACCGCCCGCCTGCGGATCGCGTCGCTCCGGGCGCGCGCGGCGCGGACGACGCCATCCGCCTCGTCGATCGCCCTTTCCACCTGCCCCTCGACGCCTCGCTCCGCGTCGAGGACACGCTCGACCATAGCCGCGTTCGCTGCATTAGAGCCTGCGGCTACATTCCGTTCCACGGGACCCCCAACGACTCGAAAAACGTCAAATTTAAATTCTAGCATATAATTGTGCGCCAGCCGCCGCATTGTCCTGGATCAATTTTCGAGCCGGCTGTTTCCGCGTCCCCTTCTCCGTTGGGGCGAAGACAGCGGCGCCGCCGTGCTCCCCGTGCCGCCCGCGCCTCCGCCCTCCGCGCAAGTCGTTCAAGCAAAACAACTTTCACTGATTCGGAGCCCCGATGCATCTACTTCTGTGGGATATCCGGGCTAGGTCCCCCTCAGACGTTAGCCGTCCGATGGTGGATCGCGGACTCGCTTTCTGCTCGCGCCAGGAGCCAGCGTGGCGTCGTCACTTCCGCATATGCAGACCTTCGCGCATCTGCTCGCGTCGATCGGTTCGGTCGAGCCGTCGACTATCCCTACGCGAAAGAGGGGAAGAAACGACCCGACCCGCTGCCAAAGCTCATCGAAGCACATCGAGCGGCTCTGATATCGCTTGACAAGAAACGTGAGGAAACGAACCGTCTTGCGGGCGAGGATCGGTCTCGCCAGTATGGATTGGCAAAGTGCGCCGCGCAGAGGCCTCGGGCGCGGCGGCCAGGGGCATTGCCTGTCATGTTGGATCCCGCCAGATTTCACGCGATGGAAAAGCTGCGCGACGGACGAACGGTGGAGATTCGCGCCCAGCGTCCACAGGACCGCGAAGGCATTCGCGCGGCCATCGCTCGAACGAGCACGAAAACGCTCTACCATCGCTTCTTTACGGTCAAACGCGCGTTCTCCGAGAAGGAGGCTCACTTCTTCCTCGACATCGATTTCGTCGACCACGTCGCGCTCGTGGCGCTGGCCGAAGAGGACGGCAAACCGACGATCGTCGGCGGCTGCCGCTATATCGTCGCTCGGCCCGGACTGGCCGAAGTTTCCTTCTTGGTCATCGACGAATACCAGGCCTTGGGCATCGGCTCGGCGTTGATGCGCCACATTGCGGCGATCGGCCGCGAAGCGGGCCTCCGCGAACTCATGGCGGAAGTTCTCTCCGACAACGGCCCGATGCTCAAAGTGTTCGCGCGAAGCGGGCTCGCCATGAACACGATGCACGAAGGCTCCTCCGTCCATGTGACTCTGCGTTACCCGTGACGGCTGAGAATCGGATCCACGGCGCCCCCGCGAAAACCAGTCACATTTCACATCTGATAAATGTGTTGTTTTGAGCGCCTTGGCTGATCTTCAACAGTCGGAGAAACTAAGTCATTGATCGCGAAACGCGAAAGCGCGCTGCGCCGCTGCCGTGGCACTACATTACGGAGTTTTGGTGTGGATCAGGCGTGCGCGATCTGG
>Ga0074046_10005039_pt1 | contig 10604 bp, 6 predicted proteins | sample BogForMeECP23OM3_FD_94441 | JGI IMG/M metagenome (GOLD analysis project Ga0074046, IMG submission 94441) | Bog forest soil microbial communities from Calvert Island, British Columbia, Canada - Bog Forest MetaG ECP23OM3 | ecosystem: Environmental > Terrestrial > Soil > Wetlands ...
GTCAAATGGTCTACGATTCAAGTGCAAAAGTCTACGATTTACCTGCAATTTGCTTTGCAATTAAATCGTAGACTCCGAGGGAGAGACGCCCATTTCTGGTCTACGATTTACCTGCAATCGACAGCAGAGGCGAAATATGCCAATTAATCCCGAGACAGTTATGCCAATTAGTAAAGTGACAGTCGGGAAAGTTTTAACGCTGCGCGCCGGCGTTCGCGACGCGAACGGGTCCGCAAAGGAGTGAAATGGTCGCGGGATGGCTTTTCGTGCGTGTCGAGCAAAAGCGGTGCGGAGTGAGTCCACCATCTGTATATTTTAACAAGCTTCTTAAAGATTTGGCCGTGTCTCGCGTGAACGTTGCCGGTGCGGGCGCATTCCTAGTTTATCGCATGCTCCGCTACGGACAAAATTTCGTCGAACAGGGCATCCACCAATATGAACTTAAATTCCGGCTCCGACGGATCAAATAACTCAAACAAGAAGCCAGATTACTCACTCTTCAACTCGTTGCCGCTTAGCACCTTCCACCACTAGCTCCTGGAGAACCAGGGTCAATAAGCGACATGAAAAGAGTTCATCCATTGTTCCCCCTTCGGTAACAGGGCGTTGGGACAATTAAGTTTAGCGGCCAAAAACAAAAATTGGGAGTTGTAACCGCGCAGAATATCTCATACGATCCTCCAGTGCATCGGAGGGCGAACCGAAAGCTCTCCGATGCGGTTTCGCCTATGCATGTTCGGAGCGTCCTACTTTACCGCTTTTCCCGTGCCAGACGGCGTGCCGCTCTCACGGCTAACCGTGGAAATGAACCGATACGGCGCTGGGCACACGGGCTGCCGCCCCTTACTACTTACGTCATCTGCACCAATCCGCGATCGGGCAGCTGTTTGCTCAGCGATGGACTTGCATCGACTTCAATAGCCGGAATTCCGCGCGAATGGTTCAACCCTCTGGTGGAAGAGCGACTGCGTGCGCAGTGGCGCATCAACAACGCCAGCGATGCAAGCTATAGAATCTATCTCGATCGCGTACAAGCACGGAGCACTACAACAAACGGTATTAGCGGGATAAAGCTACATTATTATCAGTTTGCGGAACTTCCGAAGAAACTGATGGGCATCGAGGACCTTCGAGGAATGACGCCGGCCGAAATGTTATCGAAGGCGTTCTCGAACATAAAATATCTTTGGCTGACACGCCGTGACAAAGCTCGACAGGCAATTTCGTATCAGCTAGCCCGCCTGACGGGTGAGTGGTGGACAATCGAAGGCTCTAAACGGAACAAACGTGAAGACAGCCTGGAGGAAGCCGATTTTGATCCCAGCGCCATTGCACGAATTGAGCGAACTCTCGTGGAGAACGATCTCAAATGGGAGTCCTATTTCCAGAGCAATAATATCGTACCACTCACTATCTATTACGAAGATTTAGTATCTGATTACCACGGCAGCATCCTAAGCATTCTGAAATGGCTCGGTGTTGACGACGCGGAGACTGTCGCCATTCCTCCATCGCGTCTCAAACAGCAATCAAACGCGCGAAATGAAGAATGGCTTAATCGCTACATGAGGTTCAAAACTGAGGGAGCCATCTAGTGCAGAGCCCAACGTCAATTGAGATTACGAGCCCATTGTTTAAACGTTCGCAAAAGCTGTTCGAGGTGTTACCCGACGTGTGGAACAGGTGGATTGCTCAAAGTAAGCGTCTCACGACGAGCGATGACGCGGTCATCGCGGTCCTAACCAGCAATAGGAGACAGCCGAGAGTCGGCGATTGCGGAGGTCAAAAAGGCAGATACTCTATCCAGCGCAACTTCGGCGGTAATACTGTCCCACTAATGAACACGCTGCGATCAATCGAAATGTCAACATTACGCTTTCGTTCACAAATTTCGCTTTTCCAAACACTCTTACCTAGGAGAAATAACGAATGAACGCGCCTTCCTTGGCGACCTCTTACGATGATTGGTACCACCCGAGTTATAAAGTAAGGGTGCGTGAGACGGCGATCTACCTTTGGGGCTCCGCGGGGATCAAGAAAGATATGACGTTTAGCACGCCGCTACTTTTACATATCCGCAACGATGTTCATGGGGAGGCTGTTTCGCTAGGTACCCAGGTTGCCTCCGGCGCTAAAACGCCCTTAGGCATTCTTCAGCCCGGCGAAAGCGTGTCGATTCCCATACAGGGGATCTCCGGCGTATTTGCCACCTGCCTGCCCGCGCTCGAAACGAATGTTATTTGCTTAATCAGAGATCGATAATTCCAGGAGTGTAACAATGAGTACCGCCAAAGTTATTTCCATGAGGGCGAGGCCGTTGCAAGTGTCTCACCTTTGCTTTGCAGTGGACGGCATTATTGAGGAGGCCGGGATCGGGGACAACCAGCAGTTGAATGCGCAGCTGGGAATTCCGGTGACACCCTTTGACTTCAAGAGCTTTTACGCAAACCTCGGCCAAACGTTCGGCGGCGGCGATCCTGCTCTCCTTCAGTATAACTCGTTTAATATTCAGGATGATAATAGCGTCAAGGCTTCGACCCTGTATGCGCTGCGGGCAGAAGCCAAGAAGGCCGTCTTGAACAAGGCGGTCATTACACGCCAGAATGCGTTCTATGCAAAATACGCCAATCAGGCAGCTATCATCGAGAAGATGCGGACGTTTTATTCGGGAGCCATCGGTTCCAAGCAAGGGCTTCTGGGAGAGCTGAGCGGCTTAGCACAAAATCAGGCTAACAGCCTCAAGTTCGCCTACAAAGCGCTAAACAAAGATGGCGTTGTGGAAACCACAACCAGCGTTCTCAAATCGGTGGAGGATGACGCGGATAAGAAACTGACGGGTTCGGTGACTCAAACTATTCAGAATACTGACTACGGGTTCAGGATGCCCCTTATTGAAAGTCAGGCGCAAAATTCGCGCGCGCAAATCAGCCTGATGGATGAACAATTTGCCGCATTTATATACGGCCAGAATTTGCCGAATCTCGAGATTGTATTTGCTAACGAGTTGGCATCCATCGATCTTGACGTCAGGCGTTTGCAGGTTGACTATCTTAACACGATCCTGATGTCGCCAATCGCCGGCATCGTGACCGGCATTTACAAAAATGTTGGTGACTGGGTAAAGGCGGGCGAACCCGTTGTCCGTGTCGAGGACAATAGGACCGCCATTCTTGTAGCGACACTGAAGTATCCTGGATTGATTTCGATTGGTTCAACCGTGACCGTGCAAACGCACCTGTTTGACTCGCCTAGCACGATTCCCGCGGGACCGACCACGGCGAAGGTCGTCGCCGTACGAGGTCACAGAGATGAAGACGATCGGTGGGACGTGCTCGTTAACTTTCCAAACGTTGACGCTTCTGGCAACGCCATCCTTCCGCTCGGTTATAACTTCGACTATGACGATACCAGCGTTAATATTACCTAAATCAGCTTAAAGGAAAATCATTATGCCAGGTCCAGGTGGCACAGGTGGCACAGGGGGCACAGGGGGCGCGGTACTCGTAACGCCGGGATTCCTTGATGAATCTGATCTCACGGACTTCGTAACCGGTGAGGACCAGCTTTTGTCGAGCGCTATCCCAAACGGACTTTCAGACCCATTTAGTACGGCCGAGGGCGGCTGGATCGCGAGCGCGCCGACAACCGATCCTTACACCGGCGACGTCGTGAGCGGCGAGGAAGGTAACGCGTTTGCTGGCAACGAGAATATCGATCCCTTCACCGGCGGCGCAGGCGGCGAGAACGCCAATGCGTTCACTGGCGGTCAGAATGTTGATCCCTTCACCGGCCCTGACAATGCTGCGTCGGTCAGCGGCGGAGCGGACAACGTTGATCCCTTCACCGGCCCTGACAATGCTGCGTCGGTCAGCGGCGGAGCGGACAACTTGCTGGCTTCGCCAAACCTGCTGGCCTCTAACGGACCGCTCGAAAGTTCTAACTCCGACTATCAGCTGTTCGCGCAGAATGCGGACAACTTGCTGGCTTCGCTAGACCTGCTGGCCGCTAACGGACCTATTCAAGTGAATAGTCCTGTCCTGAGTGCGGATCAAGTAGGTACACTCATCCAGGGATTAGCCCCAGTTGATCAGGTTGAGATCGATGGCACTAGTTACTTGCAGTTTCTCGTTAACATCGATGGCGTTACAACCTCCCTATTTTACAACGATAAGCTGCAAATTTGGTGGACACAACCGGCAGCGCCTGTAAACCCGCCCGCAGAGCCAACTCCAACGCCCACCAATACGCCATCAAGTCCGCCACCACCCGATCCATCGCAAACTCAGCAATCGCCGCACGTTTTTAATAATCCAATGGCGGACAGCCCAATTAGTTTCCTGTATCAGAACGATACGCCAGTTTGGGACTTTGTGACGAGCGATTCAAATTTACACCTACTGCAGAACGGCTTACTTGGAATTTCAGCAGGACTCCTGGCGGCTGCCACAGCCGGGGTATTCTTGGGTGCCGCAAGCGGAGGCATTTTTGGGTTTGGCGCTGGGACGCTCGGCGCTGGTGCGGGCTCTGCAGGGACGCTCGGCGCTGGTGCGGCCTCTGCAGGGACGTTGGGCGCAGGCGCGGGAGCAGCGGCACCGATTGTCGCCGGAGCCGCCGGAATCATTGGAGCTAACCCAGGGCTCCAAGAAGAAATTACCGAGTTTGGAGAAACGCTAGGGCCTGAATCCCAGAGGCCTCTCACTGCGATTCAAGATCTCATAGACGAGGGATGGCAATATCACCATTGGTTTCCACAACAACGTGAACTTGCAGACCGCTTTGACGATTTGGGGATCGACGTCCGTTATTATACAACGCTGCTTCCGCAAGAGTTTCACATTGCGGAGCTTCACGGTGAGGGATGGAATGAAAAATGGTTGGAGTGGTTAGAGGAGGCAGAGGAAAACGGCTATACCGCGGATGACGCAGTCGAGCATTTGTATGATCTTCTGCAACCCTATATTCCCCAGTTGGAGGAGCTCGGGATCACAGGTCCAAATGGACTCCAGGCCATTGTTCCCTATCCCCGATAGTCCAAGGAATAGGGTTCTTGCGCAGGCGACAAAAGACCCAAATGGTGGCGGGAGGAGGCCCGCGGAATCTGCGTCTTAGTTGGCGGATGAATGGGACCTGAGCGACTGAGGCCAACTAAGATATTCCGAGCGCAACAAAGCTGCTAAAAAACGACCGATTGGACTTCAGTTCAGATAACAAAGCACCCCGTTTCGGCCCTCGATGAGCTAATAGGAAACCTCAGAATTTCAGCAATTTGGGGTTTGGGGAGCAACGGAACCGTTATGGAACGCGTTCCATAACGGTTCCGTTGCTCCCCAAACCCCAAATTGCTGAAATTCTGAGGTTTCCTATTAGCTCATCGAGGGCCGAAACGGGGTGCTTTGTTATCTGAACTGAAGTCCAATCGGTCGTTTTTTAGCAGCTTTGTTGCGCTCGGAATATCTTAGTTGGCCTCAGTCGCTCAGGTCCCATTCATCCGCCAACTAAGACGCAGATTCCGCGGGCCTCCTCCCGCCACCATTTGGGTCTTTTGTCGCCTGCGCAAGAACCCTATTCCTTGGACTATCGGGGATAGGGAACAATGGCCTGGAGTCCATTTGGACCTGTGATCCCGAGCTCCTCCAACTGGGGAATATAGGGTTGCAGAAGATCATACAAATGCTCGACTGCGTCATCCGCGGTATAGCCGTTTTCCTCTGCCTCCTCTAACCACTCCAACCATTTTTCATTCCATCCCTCACCGTGAAGCTCCGCAATGTGAAACTCTTGCGGAAGCAGCGTTGTATAATAACGGACGTCGATCCCCAAATCGTCAAAGCGGTCTGCAAGTTCACGTTGTTGTGGAAACCAATGGTGATATTGCCATCCCTCGTCTATGAGATCTTGAATCGCAGTGAGAGGCCTCTGGGATTCAGGCCCTAGCGTTTCTCCAAACTCGGTAATTTCTTCTTGGAGCCCTGGGTTAGCTCCAATGATTCCGGCGGCTCCGGCGACAATCGGTGCCGCTGCTCCCGCGCCTGCGCCCAACGTCCCTGCAGAGGCCGCACCAGCGCCGAGCGTCCCTGCAGAGCCCGCACCAGCGCCGAGCGTCCCAGCGCCAAACCCAAAAATGCCTCCGCTTGCGGCACCCAAGAATACCCCGGCTGTGGCAGCCGCCAGGAGTCCTGCTGAAATTCCAAGTAAGCCGTTCTGCAGTAGGTGTAAATTTGAATCGCTCGTCACAAAGTCCCAAACTGGCGTATCGTTCTGATACAGGAAACTAATTGGGCTGTCCGCCATTGGATTATTAAAAACGTGCGGCGATTGCTGAGTTTGCGATGGATCGGGTGGTGGCGGACTTGATGGCGTATTGGTGGGCGTTGGAGTTGGCTCTGCGGGCGGGTTTACAGGCGCTGCCGGTTGTGTCCACCAAATTTGCAGCTTATCGTTGTAAAATAGGGAGGTTGTAACGCCATCGATGTTAACGAGAAACTGCAAGTAACTAGTGCCATCGATCTCAACCTGATCAACTGGGGCTAATCCCTGGATGAGTGTACCTACTTGATCCGCACTCAGGACAGGACTATTCACTTGAATAGGTCCGTTAGCGGCCAGCAGGTCTAGCGAAGCCAGCAAGTTGTCCGCATTCTGCGCGAACAGCTGATAGTCGGAGTTAGAACTTTCGAGCGGTCCGTTAGAGGCCAGCAGGTTTGGCGAAGCCAGCAAGTTGTCCGCTCCGCCGCTGACCGACGCAGCATTGTCAGGGCCGGTGAAGGGATCAACGTTGTCCGCTCCGCCGCTGACCGACGCAGCATTGTCAGGGCCGGTGAAGGGATCAACATTCTGACCGCCAGTGAACGCATTGGCGTTCTCGCCGCCTGCGCCGCCGGTGAAGGGATCGATATTCTCGTTGCCAGCAAACGCGTTACCTTCCTCGCCGCTCACGACGTCGCCGGTGTAAGGATCGGTTGTCGGCGCGCTCGCGATCCAGCCGCCCTCGGCCGTACTAAATGGGTCTGAAAGTCCGTTTGGGATAGCGCTCGACAAAAGCTGGTCCTCACCGGTTACGAAGTCCGTGAGATCAGATTCATCAAGGAATCCCGGCGTTACGAGTACCGCGCCCCCTGTGCCCCCTGTGCCACCTGTGCCACCTGGACCTGGCATAATGATTTTCCTTTAAGCTGATTTAGGTAATATTAACGCTGGTATCGTCATAGTCGAAGTTATAACCGAGCGGAAGGATGGCGTTGCCAGAAGCGTCAACGTTTGGAAAGTTAACGAGCACGTCCCACCGATCGTCTTCATCTCTGTGACCTCGTACGGCGACGACCTTCGCCGTGGTCGGTCCCGCGGGAATCGTGCTAGGCGAGTCAAACAGGTGCGTTTGCACGGTCACGGTTGAACCAATCGAAATCAATCCAGGATACTTCAGTGTCGCTACAAGAATGGCGGTCCTATTGTCCTCGACACGGACAACGGGTTCGCCCGCCTTTACCCAGTCACCAACATTTTTGTAAATGCCGGTCACGATGCCGGCGATTGGCGACATCAGGATCGTGTTAAGATAGTCAACCTGCAAACGCCTGACGTCAAGATCGATGGATGCCAACTCGTTAGCAAATACAATCTCGAGATTCGGCAAATTCTGGCCGTATATAAATGCGGCAAATTGTTCATCCATCAGGCTGATTTGCGCGCGCGAATTTTGCGCCTGACTTTCAATAAGGGGCATCCTGAACCCGTAGTCAGTATTCTGAATAGTTTGAGTCACCGAACCCGTCAGTTTCTTATCCGCGTCATCCTCCACCGATTTGAGAACGCTGGTTGTGGTTTCCACAACGCCATCTTTGTTTAGCGCTTTGTAGGCGAACTTGAGGCTGTTAGCCTGATTTTGTGCTAAGCCGCTCAGCTCTCCCAGAAGCCCTTGCTTGGAACCGATGGCTCCCGAATAAAACGTCCGCATCTTCTCGATGATAGCTGCCTGATTGGCGTATTTTGCATAGAACGCATTCTGGCGTGTAATGACCGCCTTGTTCAAGACGGCCTTCTTGGCTTCTGCCCGCAGCGCATACAGGGTCGAAGCCTTGACGCTATTATCATCCTGAATATTAAACGAGTTATACTGAAGGAGAGCAGGATCGCCGCCGCCGAACGTTTGGCCGAGGTTTGCGTAAAAGCTCTTGAAGTCAAAGGGTGTCACCGGAATTCCCAGCTGCGCATTCAACTGCTGGTTGTCCCCGATCCCGGCCTCCTCAATAATGCCGTCCACTGCAAAGCAAAGGTGAGACACTTGCAACGGCCTCGCCCTCATGGAAATAACTTTGGCGGTACTCATTGTTACACTCCTGGAATTATCGATCTCTGATTAAGCAAATAACATTCGTTTCGAGCGCGGGCAGGCAGGTGGCAAATACGCCGGAGATCCCCTGTATGGGAATCGACACGCTTTCGCCGGGCTGAAGAATGCCTAAGGGCGTTTTAGCGCCGGAGGCAACCTGGGTACCTAGCGAAACAGCCTCCCCATGAACATCGTTGCGGATATGTAAAAGTAGCGGCGTGCTAAACGTCATATCTTTCTTGATCCCCGCGGAGCCCCAAAGGTAGATCGCCGTCTCACGCACCCTTACTTTATAACTCGGGTGGTACCAATCATCGTAAGAGGTCGCCAAGGAAGGCGCGTTCATTCGTTATTTCTCCTAGGTAAGAGTGTTTGGAAAAGCGAAATTTGTGAACGAAAGCGTAATGTTGACATTTCGATTGATCGCAGCGTGTTCATTAGTGGGACAGTATTACCGCCGAAGTTGCGCTGGATAGAGTATCTGCCTTTTTGACCTCCGCAATCGCCGACTCTCGGCTGTCTCCTATTGCTGGTTAGGACCGCGATGACCGCGTCATCGCTCGTCGTGAGACGCTTACTTTGAGCAATCCACCTGTTCCACACGTCGGGTAACACCTCGAACAGCTTTTGCGAACGTTTAAACAATGGGCTCGTAATCTCAATTGACGTTGGGCTCTGCACTAGATGGCTCCCTCAGTTTTGAACCTCATGTAGCGATTAAGCCATTCTTCATTTCGCGCGTTTGATTGCTGTTTGAGACGCGATGGAGGAATGGCGACAGTCTCCGCGTCGTCAACACCGAGCCATTTCAGAATGCTTAGGATGCTGCCGTGGTAATCAGATACTAAATCTTCGTAATAGATAGTGAGTGGTACGATATTATTGCTCTGGAAATAGGACTCCCATTTGAGATCGTTCTCCACGAGAGTTCGCTCAATTCGTGCAATGGCGCTGGGATCAAAATCGGCTTCCTCCAGGCTGTCTTCACGTTTGTTCCGTTTAGAGCCTTCGATTGTCCACCACTCACCCGTCAGGCGGGCTAGCTGATACGAAATTGCCTGTCGAGCTTTGTCACGGCGTGTCAGCCAAAGATATTTTATGTTCGAGAACGCCTTCGATAACATTTCGGCCGGCGTCATTCCTCGAAGGTCCTCGATGCCCATCAGTTTCTTCGGAAGTTCCGCAAACTGATAATAATGTAGCTTTATCCCGCTAATACCGTTTGTTGTAGTGCTCCGTGCTTGTACGCGATCGAGATAGATTCTATAGCTTGCATCGCTGGCGTTGTTGATGCGCCACTGCGCACGCAGTCGCTCTTCCACCAGAGGGTTGAACCATTCGCGCGGAATTCCGGCTATTGAAGTCGATGCAAGTCCATCGCTGAGCAAACAGCTGCCCGATCGCGGATTGGTGCAGATGACGTAAGTAGTAAGGGGCGGCAGCCCGTGTGCCCAGCGCCGTATCGGTTCATTTCCACGGTTAGCCGTGAGAGCGGCACGCCGTCTGGCACGGGAAAAGCGGTAAAGTAGGACGCTCCGAACATGCATAGGCGAAACCGCATCGGAGAGCTTTCGGTTCGCCCTCCGATGCACTGGAGGATCGTATGAGATATTCTGCGCGGTTACAACTCCCAATTTTTGTTTTTGGCCGCTAAACTTAATTGTCCCAACGCCCTGTTACCGAAGGGGGAACAATGGATGAACTCTTTTCATGTCGCTTATTGACCCTGGTTCTCCAGGAGCTAGTGGTGGAAGGTGCTAAGCGGCAACGAGTTGAAGAGTGAGTAATCTGGCTTCTTGTTTGAGTTATTTGATCCGTCGGAGCCGGAATTTAAGTTCATATTGGTGGATGCCCTGTTCGACGAAATTTTGTCCGTAGCGGAGCATGCGATAAACTAGGAATGCGCCCGCACCGGCAACGTTCACGCGAGACACGGCCAAATCTTTAAGAAGCTTGTTAAAATATACAGATGGTGGACTCACTCCGCACCGCTTTTGCTCGACACGCACGAAAAGCCATCCCGCGACCATTTCACTCCTTTGCGGACCCGTTCGCGTCGCGAACGCCGGCGCGCAGCGTTAAAACTTTCCCGACTGTCACTTTACTAATTGGCATAACTGTCTCGGGATTAATTGGCATATTTCGCCTCTGCTGTCGATTGCAGGTAAATCGTAGACCAGAAATGGGCGTCTCTCCCTCGGAGTCTACGATTTAATTGCAAAGCAAATTGCAGGTAAATCGTAGACTTTTGCACTTGAATCGTAGACCATTTGAC
>Ga0074046_10005040_pt1 | contig 10604 bp, 7 predicted proteins | sample BogForMeECP23OM3_FD_94441 | JGI IMG/M metagenome (GOLD analysis project Ga0074046, IMG submission 94441) | Bog forest soil microbial communities from Calvert Island, British Columbia, Canada - Bog Forest MetaG ECP23OM3 | ecosystem: Environmental > Terrestrial > Soil > Wetlands ...
CGCATGGCCGAACTGAAATCGGCTTAGGCCCGCTACCGCACCACCGCGAAAGTGGCGTCTGGGCATGGACTCAGGGCCGGTACGAAACCCGGCAATCAACTCTCAACCGCAATGTGCCTTAAAAGGAGGTATCGAACCATGCCAGCTACTACGATTGCGCCCTCTAACCAGCGACCACCCAAAGATTGAGCAGTTTCTCCGCTTGTGGCACGAGAACGGAACGGGGAGCCTTATGCAACTCTGACAGCTACCAGAGCCGCGGAGTCCGTAGATCGTCAGGCCTACCGATCAAAACGCACGCCCCGGACCAGTTAGCAACTTTAGGCCGTTGCTATCGTCTCGGTGAAGAGAGATGGCTCTTTCGGCCTCGTGAAGCGTGCATAGTCTAGCTCCCTGCCCACCGTGGCCGCGAGCTTTTGAATACTAAGGCGTTTCAGGATTTCAACCGTGATTGGCCGCTTCTCATCCCAATGGATCATGGACTGAAAGAATTCTTCCGCCGCTTCGGTTTGCAGCAGTTCTTCGAGAAGGTTCGCTTCCTCTTCTGACCAGCACGGCACGAAGTTAACCGTGTCGTCAAACACGACAGGCCGACTATTGACCGGCCCGACCTTTACGAAGTGCAGCTTTTTGTAAAAACCAGATATCGCCAACTTCCACGGCGCGAAGGTGTACGGCCCCACGCCGAAGATAGAGAAGGCCGGTTTGTTTTTGTAAATGACGCTTCCCCGCTTATCGAGGAGCGCGGCGTGTAGCTTTAAGTATCTCCAAGTCTTAGGGGCCTCGTCTTTGATGGAGCTCGTATCCTCGCCCACGAATTGTTGTGTGACCAGCATCACACTTCGGCAATGAATGCGCCCATTTCCAATATCGGAGCTTTTCAGCATCGGGAACAGAAAAGCATCTTCGAGATCAACGTCCTCGCCTAATCCGTTTCGATAGCCACCCGGAGTTTGTGTTAGCTCCATCACTTTGGAGCAATCGTGCTTGACGCCGGAGCGCCACACATACCAGCTCTCCGGCCCTAAGAGATCGCGTTGCCGCCTGAATGCCTTTACGTCGCGGATTATGTGGCCGTCGAGAAACCCGAAGGTGTGTGAACGCTCCTTGGCGTCGAGAGCATCGAACACGTCACAGGCAAGCGTATGTGCGCTTGGGCCTATTTCAAGAACGAAGAAACAGGCATCCACTGCGGCCCCAAAATGGTCTAGGGCATCAATTTTGTAAATGCGGGCCGAGCGGAGCGAGTTATGGTTCTTTTTCTTCTTCCAGACGTGCAGCAAAATCTTTCGCGCTACGGTTCTCTTGCAGAGCACGGCAATTGTGCCGGTGCTCCCTTCCAGCCAATCGAGATACCGTAAAAGCATCCATTCTGAAATATCGAAGTTGCTTTTTCCCGTGATAGCTTCGATCCCATTGCGCCCGTGGAAGTTAGACTTTTCTGGTAGGTTGCCGCTCTCGATAGCACCGAGATTTGCACTTGTGACCCACGGCGGGTTGCCAACAATTAGCCACGGCCCATCGGCCTTCGTGACGACATTTCCCCAATCGAGTTTGAAGAAGTCCCCCTGCTCTAGCCTAACTCGGCAACCGGCGTCATCAGCAGCGGCCTCGGCGCTTCGCAGATGGTCCCGATTGATTTCAATGCCGATGATAGATTCCGCGTCTGGAAAAGTAGCGGCAGCGGCGAATACAAATGCACCTCGACCACACGTCGGCTCGACAATCGAACGAGGACGGATGCCGAGCCGATAGAGAATTTCCGTAGCGGTCAGCGCCAGTGCTGCAGGCGTTTGGAAGTCCCCGAACTCCGTAACTGTTTTCGTTTTTAGCTGCTTGACTGCGGCCATCACGTAATCCGTTTGATGCCGGGGACAGCCCCAGCTTGCTCTATGACGCGGCCATACTGAAGCCGCCACTGTAGAGCATTCGAGATCGTTAAGTATCCTTGTGCCGGTTTTTCGCGGAGAAGTTGCTCCGCGATGTTGTTAGCTTCAATGTCATCGACTGGAAGCTTTTTGTCTTGCATGAACGCAACCAGATCGTCCGTGTTCCCATTGTGCTCAATGATCTCACGTAGGCCCCTCGTCATTTGGTAATCGCCTGTACACTCTTTCTCGATGAAAATTGTGTGCTTTATATCGAGGCAGCCGGTTTTGTGCGCGGCGTCGTCGGTTTTCTCATACACAAAGACAATCAGACCGTAGCCGAGACCATAGATTTTCTGCCGCCCTGACTTGAATGGGCAGGACGATTGCGGCTGTTTAACGCTCGTTACCTTGATGTCGACGTTGAGACTAGGAATGTCGATGCCGGACGCCGAGTTGCCGCCCGCGAAGGAATACTTCTCCATCAGGTACGCGGTGAACTTGTGTTCTAGGTAGGTTCCGACCGCTTTTCCGTCAGTGACCCCGTACAACGCAGGTTCCGCATGTTTGCTTTCTGCCGCCGCAAAGTCTGCCGCCTCGGCAATGAGCGTTTCCACCGTCAGGGCATCTTTCATTGGGACAGCATCCTTAGCGACCATCTGATTTATTCCTCGCGGATAAGCATAACCGTACTTGGCTCATTGTGAAGAGAAACCTTTCCCTTGGCTTCCGAACCCCATTGTACTTGCCTCGCTCCGGTTGCCGCGCAAAAGGTCCATTCCTCAGAACTACCCGAAGGGTCGATGACCCACTTCTCTCTGGTAGTCTTAGCGTTTACATTTCCTTGCACCCGCAGGAGATGGTGATCGACAAGAACCACTGAGGACGAAATGCCAGAGCCTTTCACAATACGCATTTTCGTGCCCGATGGAGACCCCGAGGGGGTCCGACTCATCGACCGCATGAATTGGACTGGATTGGGCATTGCGTTCCCGCGTTCTAAATGGATCGAGGTCCGACAGCGTTCCGAGTTCAGTCGGGCAGGTGTTTACATTCTGGTGGGCTATCAAGAAGACGACCTCCCCACTATCTACATCGGGCAAGCCGACGGCGTCCGAAATCGCATCGAAAACCATTACCAGAACAAAGATTTTTGGGATTGGGGAATTATCTTCGTCTCAAACAGTGGAGGCCTCAATCGCGCCCATGTCACTTGGTTAGAGTATGCATTGGTGAACCGCGCAACTGAAACAGGCCGTTGTCGGCTGGACAACGGGAACGCCCCTCAGGAACCCGGTCTCACCGAGGCCGAAAAAGCGGACACCCAGGCATTCTTAAAAGAGATTCTCCAGATTCTTCCTCTCGTCGGGCTTCGGGCTTTTGAATTTCCGAAAGCAGTAGCCACGCCCAAGACTTCGAGCATTGCTCCGCCGTCCCAGAAACAACCATCCCCGCAACCCGACACGGTTATCGTCCCTGCCCAGAAAGAGGGTTTCGATAAGGTCTTTCTCGGACAAGACTGCTGGTATGCCATTCGCATATCTGGAGGCATGCTGGAGAAGATCAAGTACATTGCTGCCTATCAAACGCAGCCGATCTCAGCCATCACTCACTATGCCCCCGTTGACCGTATCGAGCCCTACGGCGAAGGTGGTAAGTACAAATTGATTTTTTCGATGAAGGCCAAACCGATAGGGCCGATTCCTTTCGCAGACGCACCGCAGGGCGCTATGCAGGGTCCACGGTACACAACATTTGCTAAATTGACGACTGCGAAAAAGCTCACGGACCTCACGGGAAAGGCATGACTTCCGCGCCGCCTAGTGGTCGCAGCATCCCCCGCCGTGTTTCTCCGTGCCTTCGTCATCGTGCGCCTCTTTCCGTGACCCAGGAACGGGCAGGGCGAAGTCAACCTAACAGCCGCAGGCTTGCGTCAAGGCACTTTTCGCGGCATAAACGAGCCTCCCCTACGGGCTACCTCTCATTTATTCCACGGTTGCCTGTGACTCTGCGCCTTCAACGCGGCTGTTTTGTTGCCTCTCTCGCCCCCGCCGTGGGGGTCACTTCAAAGAGAGAGGCAAACAAAATGACGACGAAGACACTCAGCAAATCCGACCTGGCGCAGTTCACCGGCAGCGAGAATTGGTATCGCCACGGGATCAACCGCAAGGTTCTCTACACCGACGGCGCGCAGCACGTTGCCGAGCACGGTGGAGCGTATTGGCTCCTGGACGAAATCGCAGTCATTCAGCCCTACAACAAGGCTGTCGCCGCCGAGGAATTTCAGGTCTGGAAACTCACCGTAGGTTCCGACCGATCCGCTACGCTTACCTGCGACGATGGCAACAGCAACATCGTGTTCACCAAGAAAATCGAGCACACCGATTTCCCGCTAAATGAAATCACTTTGTACTTCGCCAACAACGTGATCCATCTGCCCAGCGAGTACTGAGCAGCGCTAAGCCCGCGCTGGCGTCCTCGCTAGCGCGGGTTTTGTTCCTGGCTGTACCCGAGAATGCCGGTCGCCCACCCCAGCCGGGCGTTCCTGTCGGGCGTCCCATCCTTTATTCGCGCACTTTGCGAAAATTGGTGGGTGATCTCTGCCACCTTGCGAGTTCATGTCATAGTAGAGGAGTTCCGGAGGCCCGCATGAGCGACCATGACGAGGTCCGCGCATTCATTACAGACCCTGCGCTTCAGCGGCGCCTTGCAAAATACATGGTTCTGCAGTGCTTTCGCAATTCGATGCTGGAGGATCTCCATGCCGGCACATCTCCGTCTTCGGCATCTGGGGACTACTCGGATGTCACCATCAGCAGTCCTTACGGTGTCATTCCGTGGCCTAAAGTGTCGCGGCTGAACGACGACGAAATGAAGCGCCTCATGATCGATGTCGTCGATCGAACGTACCGCTTCATACACACGCTGTTCGATGAGAATACCGGGGGGCAAATCCTGTTGCGCCTCGCAGAACGTGATCCCCTACCGCAATGGAACGAACCTACGCTCTCGACAACAGGGGCTCAGGAGCCGGCATGAGCAGAAAAACGAGAAAGCCCCAGGCCAAGGCCATTGTCAAGGGGGCCGCGACAACCTCACCGGCAGGGTTCGACGAGGTGCTCGCGCTGATCGAAGCTACCCGCTCCCGCGTTGTCACCGCCGTTAATACCGCGCTGATCGACCTGTATTGGAGAATCGGCCAGTACATCAGTAGGAAGATCGCCGACGAGGGATGGGGACAAGGAACCGTTGCAGCCCTGGCCGAATACATCCACGCACGCCGGCCCAATGCCCGCGGATTTTCCGCCAGCAATCTCTGGCGGATGATGCAGTTTTACGAAACGTATCGAGGCCTTCCAAAACTCGCACCGGTGGTGCGAGTTTTGTCGTGGACCCACAACCTCCTGATCATGAGCCGCAGCAAGCGAGATGAAGAGCGGGAATTTTATCTTCGTCTCTGCGTTCAGGAACGGTGGAGTAAGCGACAACTGGAACGGCAGCTTGCCGGAGCGTTATTCGAGCGCGTCGCCTTGTCTCCTGCAAAACTCTCGCCACCGGTGCGAGAACTTCACCCCGAAGCCGCATCTGTCTTTAAGGACAGCTATCTGGTCGAGTTTCTCGATCTTCCCAAAGACCATTCCGAAGCCGATCTCCACGATGGCCTCGTCGCAAAACTGAAGGATTTCCTCATCGAACTCGGTCGTGATTTCTGCTTTGTCGGTAGTCATTATCCCGTGCAGGTTGGCGGCCGCGATTTTGAGATCGACTTGCTCTTTTTCCACCGTGGCCTCAACTGCCTTATAGATATCGAATTAAAGGTGGACGAGTTCCAGGCTGAGTATCTCGGCAAGCTGGAGTTTTATCTGGAGGCGCTCGACCGGAACGTGAAGAAGCCCCACGAAAATCCCGCCATCGGCCTGTTACTATGCGCCACCAAAGATCACGAAGTTGTCGAATATGCCCTGAGCCGCTCCGCATCGCCGGCACTGGTCGCGGAATATCAGACCCGTCTCCCGGACAAAAAGCTTCTCCAGGCTAAGCTGCATGAATTCTACGAATCAGCCCAGGAACAGGCGGCTCTACCCGCGCCGGATTCTAAAACGACCAATGATCGTCACGTGAAGAAACCAGGAAAGCGCAGGAATAGTCCTTGAATCGGGTCCGAAAGCACGGGCTCGATAGTGGCATGCAGACGGGAACAGGCTGCCGGACCATATTCCGCGGGTATCTTGGTCTCTATCGGTAGCACCTCTTCTTGAGTGACATATATCTCGGACAAACCTAGGCGGTTGTGAGTTATGCTCCCTTGGTGCGCGATTGAAGTAGGTTGCTGACGTATGAAAACCTCATCCGGAGCGTTCTGCTTATCTGCAAGTGACCTGAGCAACCACCTGGCTTGCCGCCATCTGACCCTCCTGGACTTCGGTGTTGCCGTGGGTCAAGGATCGGCTCCAACATGGCACTCTCCCGATCTCTGGGTTCTGCAGAAGCGCGGCCTGGAGCACGAAACTGCTTATATTGCACATTTAGTGGCTCAGGGACTTTCTGTTGTTGATATGCGGAATGGGAGTGATGCTCAATCGAGTGATGGTGAGCAGACCGCTGAGAGTAACTACGTTGACTTCATAGCGGCTGAGGCATCGTCAGCCGTCGAGTTTTCTGAGGCGAGTGAAGAAGATTCCAGCGTTGAAGTCGAAACTGCGATGAAAGAGGGTATCGATGTTATCGTTCAGCCTCCCCTCGCCTATGGGCGCTGGTTTGGACGCGCCGATGTGCTCCGGCGTGTCGAGCGTCCCAGCAAGTTCGGAGCGTGGTCGTATGAGGTACACGACTGCAAGCTCGCCCTCGAAACAAAGGCGACCACGATCCTTCAGCTCTCTCTGTATTCGGAGTGCCTCGCTGCCATTCAGGGCGGATGGCCGGAATACATGCATGTCGTTCCGCCAGGTGACGGATTCGTATCCGAGCAATACCGTGTTTCTGATTACGCGGCGTATTACCGGCACGTAAAGCGCCGTCTGGAAGACGCAGTCGAGAACAACGGTAGTCTGACTGAAACATACCCGGAACCCACTCCGCATTGTTCAATCTGCCGGTGGTGGGCCGAGTGCGATGGACGGCGACGGAAAGATGATCACCTATCGCTCGTGGCGGGAATCAGCAGGCTCCAGCAGAAGCAACTGAATGCATGGGATGTGAATGCCGTAAGCAGTCTGGCAGTCTTTCCCCTGCCCCTCAAAGAAAGACCAAAGCATGGGTCTGCGGGGAGCTATGTTCGTGTCAGGGAACAGGCGCGTGTTCAGGTCGCAGGGCGCACGCAACAGAAGCTTGTCCATGAAATCCTGGATCTGAACCCCGAACATGGTCTTTTCCTTCTGCCAGAACCCTCTCCCGGCGACATGTTCTTTGATCTGGAGGGCGATCCCTTCATCGGTCGTGGCGGGCGTGAGTATCTGTTTGGCTTTGTCGCCGATGACGAGTCAGGAAATTCCACCTACAGCTCCCAATGGGCTGTGAATGCCGAGGAAGAAAAACATGCCTTTGAGACTTTTGTTGACACCGTAATGGCCCGCTGGGCCACGTATCCTGCGATGCATGTCTATCACTTTACGGGGTACGAATCCGGCGCGCTTAAGCGACTGATGGGCCGGTACGCCACCCGCGAAGATGAAATCGACCGGATGCTGAGAGCGTATTTACTGGTGGACCTGCACACGGTAACCAGGCGGGCTGTCCGCGCCAGCGTCGAACAATATTCCCTCAAAGCACTGGAACCGTTTTACGGATTCCATAGAGAGATCCCTCTCGAAGATGCGCGCGCCGCTTTGAGGCAGGTGCAGCACGCGCTTGAGCTTGGCGAAGTTGCCCAACCGGACCCGACCCTCAGAAACACGATCGCTCAATATAACGCCGACGACTGCAATTCGACGCGGGGATTGCGCGACTGGCTTGAGAGCGAGAGGCTGCGAATGGAACGCGAGGGCCATCAGATCCCGAGGCCTGTACGGCCGGACGGAGCGCCGCCGGCAGCGCTCGATGAGCGCCAGCAACGCACTGCTGCGCTTGGCGCCGCCCTTCGTACCGGCGTGCCCGCTGACCCGGCAGAACGCAATACGGAGCAAGCTGCGCGATGGCTCCTTTCCCATCTGCTCGACTGGCACCGGCGCGAAGTGAAGTCAGAATACTGGGAATATTACCGGCTCGGTGCGCTGTCCGATGAGGAACTCCTCGATGAACGCTCCGGTCTCGCAGGCCTGTCTTTTGTTGAACGGCTCGGTATTGAGAGAAAGATACCAACGGATCGCTATTCATTTGAGAAACAGGAAACTGACCTCCGCGCAGGCGAGGAGCTGTGCGCCAAGGGCGAACAAGTAGGTGAAATCGTCCAGATCGATCTCGCCGCCCGACTCGTCGATATAAAGAAGACAAAGAAAACGGCGGAAGTTCACCCCACAGCCGTTTACGCAAAAAAGATAGGCCCCACCACGGACGTGCTTTCCAATGCCCTTTACCGGATCGGTGCCTGGGTTGAAGCGAACGGTATGGATGCAGCAGGCCCGTACCGCGCGGCGCGAGACCTGTTGCTCCGACGTCCGCCTCGCATTGTCGGTGGTTCGGCCGTTCTCGTCGCTTCTGGCGAAGAGACCGTGGAGGCGGCCAAACGCCTCGGCACGATGCTCGATAATTCTTTGCTCGCTATTCAGGGACCACCGGGCGCGGGTAAAACTTATACCGGGTCCCGCATGATCTGCGAGCTTGTTCGTCAGGGTAAACGTGTCGGGATTACCGCCACGAGCCATAAGGTAATAAGCAACCTTCTCCGCGAAGTCGTGAAGGCCGCCGGCGAGGAGAAGCTGACCAGTCTGAAGTGCGTTCAGAAGGTCAAAAAAGAGGACAAACCCGAACACGATCCGCCTCATATTCAAACCACGGTTGATAGTAAAGAGACGCTTGCCGCTTTCCTTGGCGGAGCCAATGTTCTGGCGGGAACCGGATGGCTTTGGGCGCAGGAGGATTATTTCGAAGCCGTGGACGTGCTTTTCGTAGACGAAGCCGGGCAGATGTCACTGGCAAACGTCATCGCTGTCTCGCAGGCAGCGAAGAGCCTCGTGTTGCTGGGTGACCCCCAGCAACTGGAGCAGCCGCTTCGTGGCAGTCACCCGGAAGGGGCGGATGCCTCAGCTCTCGAACATCTGCTTGCCGGAGCAAAGACAATTCCGCCCGAAAAGGGGCTGTTCCTTGAGAGAACCTGGCGTCTGCATCCCAAACTCACCGAGTTCACGTCCGAGGCGTTCTACGAAGGACGCCTCAGATCGCGCGACGGACTTGAAAACCAGTCCATCAAGGGACATCCCTGGCTCGGAGAATCCGGACTCTACTACATCCCGGTCGAACATAAAGGCAACCAGAATGCATCGCCGGAAGAACTTGAAATCATCGCCGATCTCGTTAACAGCCTGACAAAGCCAGGCGTCAGATGGATCGATGACAAAGGGAACAGCAGCCAGTTGCAGTTATCCGACATTCTGGTGGTCGCGCCATACAACACTCAGGTCTCTGACCTTTCGGCGCAGCTCCCCCACGCGCGCGTCGGCACCGTGGACAAGTTTCAGGGCCAACAGGCACCCATCGTGATCTATTCAATGACCACCTCATCGCCCGAAGATGCGCCGCGTGGGATGGAATTTCTCTACAGCCTCAACCGGCTGAATGTCGCAACTTCGCGGGCTCAGGCAATGGTAATCATTGTTGCAAGCCCACGGCTCCTAGAGCCAGAGTGTCACACGCCTCGACAAATGCACCTCGCCAACGCCCTATGCCGATACGCAGAACTCGCAAGGAAGATTGATGCCCAACTCGCTTCTGCGATCCCACTTGGCTAGGCTTGTTTTAAGAAGTTATGATGACTTTATGTATCCCCCGAATTGGGCTCATGCTTGTACGCTAGCCCACGCGGACGCCCGGATCAACCCTGCTTTCTGCGGGGAATTCCGGCTGAGTGGATCACCCGCGCCATGTCGGTGTAGGTACATTCCTTCCAGATGATGTTCTCCATGTCGGTAAATGCCTTGAGGGACTTCCGCATCCGCTCTCCATTTCTATAATCGTTTTTCCACCGTCGAAGTTCCCAAGACAACAGATCAGCGGTCTGTAACTCAATCACCGGGGGATCACTGCGATCATCCTCTGAGTCGTCTGGGGTCGGCCTCGATCTCTTGAATACCGGATCAGGAAGATCGCACCGTCGCATCAAGTCGATTAGCTTCCCCTTTCCTTCATCGCCATGATCGAAGACGTAGGAGATTGGCAGTTCCGACTTCAATTCATCACGTATGAAGTCTCTCACTTTAAGAACAGAGTTCCGTCCGCACTCAGCAAAGGGATTGAATGTCGCGTCGATCTCGCACAGTTGGTTGGCGTCTCGATAAATCTGGTGATCCATGTAGCTGCCAACCGTGAGAGACACCCATCTCTTTATCGTGCCGACCAGAGCGGCGATGAAACGCCGCCGCCGATTCTCATCCTTCCATTCATCGCTGGAAAACGCCTTCCGTGATGAACTGAATTCGCGCATGTGAAAATAAGGAACACTGAAATCTCGCAACACCGCGGTCCACTCGTTTTCCCACAACGCCCACTGCTCGATAGTGGACACGAAGCCAGCTACAACAGTACCGCCATCCTCGTCGAAATCATCGTCCGCACTGCGGTCGAAAAACGCGGTGTACCCGCTTA
>Ga0074046_10005042_pt1 | contig 10599 bp, 7 predicted proteins | sample BogForMeECP23OM3_FD_94441 | JGI IMG/M metagenome (GOLD analysis project Ga0074046, IMG submission 94441) | Bog forest soil microbial communities from Calvert Island, British Columbia, Canada - Bog Forest MetaG ECP23OM3 | ecosystem: Environmental > Terrestrial > Soil > Wetlands ...
CCTCCTGCTGGTTTTTTACAAATCCACCCGCTATCCAGCCGCACTGGTTTTGCTGGCCGCTGGCGTCGCCCTGGGCCTGTTGATGCAGTGGGGGAAAATGCCGCAGCTTGCCTGGGGGCCGCTACCGCTCCAGTTCCTGCATCCGCGCGCGGATGAATTCTCGAGAGTTCTGCCGCTGCTGTTGATTCCGCAATTCGCATTTATTTTCGTCAACGCCATCGTGGCCACCGAGAACACGGCGCAAATCCTGTACGGCCCACAGGCGCGGCGCGTCACGGTACGGGCGCTGAGCACGAGTATCGCGCTGGTCAATCTCGCGAGCGGGATGATTCAGGCCGCGCCAATGTGCCACGGTTCGGGAGGCATAACAGCCCACTACCGGTTCGGCGCACGAACGCCGAAATCGAGTTACATCATTGGTGGGCTATGTATCCTGCTCGCCTTGTTCGGAAGAGCGGCCATTGGAGTCCTGCATCTTATTCCCATCGCCATTCTGGGAGTGTTTCTGGTTTACGTGGGTATCCAGCACGCAGCTTATTTACGCGATATCGTGAACCGAGTGCCGCTTCTGCTCATCGCGGTTTGCGTTGGCGCGGTTTCAGTGCTGACCACCAATTTGATGTGGGGGTTCCTGACCGGATTTGTCCTGCAAGGAATCTTGCTGATTTACGGAAGAAGGAAGCCCGCGCGTAAAAGTTGATGCGCTGAAAGCCTCCTCTGACTGCCATCCACCTGGCCACGTTCATTCCTCACATCGTCAAGTGACCAGGCTCACTGCGTCTTGGTACGCAGGGTCCATACTGGAGGTGTTAGGGCTGCCGTGAGCCCGGCGTGGGATTCCGCCCACGCCGCAAGCGAAGTCCGGCTGGCTACGGTTTGTAAGGCTTGCCGGTGCACTTCGCGGCCTGCGGTACCTTCCCATCCGAGGTGTGAGACAATGCCGACCGTTATGGAACCCAAAGCTACCGAAGAAGCGAAATCGCAACCCGTCACCCCCAGCGCAGAGCCGGAACTTTTTGCCGCCGAAATTGAGATGGAGGGGAAGTCCTCTAACTTCCTGCCCATGGTGTTCATTCTGGGGCTGGTGCTCGTAGTTGGCGGGGCCATCTTCTACTTTGTGAAGGGCGCGCGCGATGTGCTGACCGTTCCCGTCGCCACCACCGCCATCAACCAAGTCCTGCAGGCGCAGGGTCCGTCCACCGTCCGCTTCAGCACCGGGACGGTGGTATCGAACATGAACGAGAAGCCGCTGGACCCGCACTACAAGCTGCTGGCCAAGGCCGGGGTCATCACCACCAAGCCAAAGGGCTACAACTCGCTGATTGTGGTTCTCAATCCTGCCGGCGAGAAGCTCTTGAGCGAGATCACGGGTGTACAGAAGTCCACCAATCCTGACAACACGGTGACGTACGTCGTTCCGCTGGCCGAGCGCAAGCTCGTGGCGGTGAACAATGTCACCATGATCAAGCCGCATCTGGCGAAGGTGGAGTACACCTGGAAGTGGGCGCCCAACCGGCTGGGTAAAGAATTCGATGTGTCGGGCGACCTGGTGAAGAGCTTTGCCAGTTGGGAGCGCGCGACCTTGATCAAGTCCTACGGCGCCGATTTCTTCACCGCCCCGCCGACCAAGACCAGCATTGTTCTCATGGAAAAGAACGACGGAAGCTGGAAGCCGTACACGGGCGACTAGCGCTGGGCGTTCGGCGCTTGCGGTGGTCTGCAACCACTTTGGGATGTGCCGTGAATTCTCGAAAGGGAGGAGCCTGCAGCTTCTCCCTTCGACTTTTACTGTTGGTGAGATGGCGATTTCTCGGTAGTTTGTCCTGAACAGCGCTGCGCGATGGCGAAGCTGAGCCCCCCCTCGTCAGTTGGACGCCGGCTCCGTGTACAGCGTGGCGTCTTCGGCCCAGACCTTCAGTTTGTCGGTTTTGTTCTCAGCGCCATGGACCACGAGAATGCTGCCGGGTACGAACGCGTCGGAAACCTTTGCTGATGGGACAAACACAGCAATCTCCTGGTCGGGGAGACGGAGCAGGAAAACCGTGCCCGCACCCTGCTTCTCCGTCTTCAGGATGGTTCCCCCGAGTTCGGTGTTCGACCTTTCCGCGTAGTCGGCGCGAGAGCCCATGTTCAGGTCTCTAGGCCGGGCCCGCTTGTCGGGATCTCCCATCAACAGGGGAGGCCCCATCTTCCAGTGGCCGGCTTCCTTGACGAACTTCAGAATCATTTCGCCACGCTGGGTGGGCGGCAGCTTCTGTTCCTTCTGCACCTGTTCAGGGACGGCAACGGTCACGACCAGGGTCACGTCCGCCGTTTGCCCATCCTTCGACACGTTGACGAACTCCGTCTCGTAACGCATGGGCGCCATCTGCTTCATCATCTCCATGTATTCCGCCTGGAGCGCGGGAGTCTCGATCTGGTCGCGCACCTCCGTCGAAAGAAAAGCGGACACCTGGCTGTAACTTCCGCTCTTGACGGCGGCCAGATAGGAATCGTAGATCCTGGTGAAGTCCTGCGCAGTTTGTGCCAGCAGGCCGCTGCAACCTAGCGCCAGAAGCAGGAAACCAATCAGCGTCGCCCTCCACCCCGAGCGGGGAACGCTGCACGTCGAGCATTCAACATCGTGAGCCTTGTCGTTCATGGCAACAGTGTACGCGAGGCGATTCTTCACGTATTCAGATTTCCCTGAGCTGAATTTTGCCCTTGCCGAACTGCCGGGCGTCGCTGCATAATGTATCTTCGCTTTTTCTTCGTTCTAGGTCTTTCCATGGGCAATAACGGACATCAGCGCTTCACGCCAACTGACCAGCAGCGGCAGGCCATCGAGCATGTGCACGGACCCATGCTGGTGGTGGCGGGGGCAGGAACCGGCAAGACCGCGGTGTTGGCGCACCGCATTGCCCATCTCATCAAGAGCGGCGAGGCCAGGCCGGACGAAATTCTTGGCGTCACTTACACGCGTAACGGTGCGGCCGAGTTGGTCAGGCGAGCCGGGGGCATTCTCTACCCCGATCTCGAACCGCAACGGGCTGCTGACACGCTGCTGTCCAGCGGTTTGCAGGCTGACACCTTCCACGCTTACTGCTTCTCGCGGCTGCACGAGGCGGGAATTAAGTTTGCCTTGCTCGATGATCAGGACCTCTTTGTGCTCCTGCGCCGTCGCATTGGCGAGCTGCAACTGGAGCGCTTTACCAAGGCTGCCGACCCCGGAAAATTTCTCCGCGACCTGATGGATTTCTTCCGCCGCTGCCACGATGAGTTGCGCACGCCGGAGGATTACGATGCTTACGTTGCCCAGGTCGAGCGCGGCGAAATCCCGCAGCCGCGTGTGGCCAAGTCGAAAGACGCCGCACTAATGCCGCGCGAAGAAGTGCTCGGCCGCTGCCGCGAGATTGCGCGCGCCTTCCGCTACGTCGAAGATCTGCTGAAACAGGAAGGCCTCGGCACCTTCGGACACATCATCACGCGCGCGGTCGAAATGCTGGGGCGCCGGCAGTCGGTGCTGCAGAGCGCGCAGAATCGCGCCCGCTTCATTCTGATTGACGAGTTCCAGGACTCCAACGTCGCCCAGATCCAGCTCGCGAAATTGCTTGCGGGAGAAGACGCCAACGTCTTCGCCGTCGGCGATCCCGACCAGGCCATCTATCGTTTTCGCGGCGCCACCAGCGGAGCCTTCGACCAGTTCCTCAGGACCTTCGGCCCGCAGCGCGTCCAGCGCGTCACCATGTCGGAAAACCGGCGTTCCACCCCGCCGATCCTGAGCTGCGCCTATCAGGTAATCCAGTGCAATCCTGAAGTCGGCAGCAAGGAGTTGCAGGATGGAGGCTGGCCGCGTCAGCGGCTCACCTGCGCCCGGCTGGAGCGCGAGAAGAACCTGGCAACCAAGGCCCCTGCGGTGCGCGCCGTCGTGCACAACAAGAATGAGGAGGCTGGCTTCATCGCCGATACCATCGAAACCACGCGGCGGCGACGGCCGGGAATGAAGTATCACCATTTCGCTGTGCTGTATCGCAATCACCACCATCGTCAGGAAGTAGTGGACGAGCTTCGCCGCCGCGATATTCCGGTCCAAGTCAGGGGCGCCGATCTTTTCGACGCGCCGCAAGTGCGCGATGCCATGGCGGTGTTGCGCGTCCTTGACGGCCCTGATGCGGTTGCCGTGTTTCGTGTAGCGGCGTTATCGCGGTTCAATGTTGATCCCGAGCGCTTTCGCGCCGAGCTGGCGCTGGCCGGCAGGGATGCCTCGATCGAATCGGTGCTGGAAAAAGTTCCCGGAGCGTTCGAGGTAATGGAATCGGTGCGCGAGGCGCGGCGCGATCTCGCCAACGCTCATGGCATGATGCCGGCCGCGATACGGATCATGCGGAGTTCGTTCCGCCTCGGCGACTCATTCCCGCTGCAACGGCTACAGGAATTCGCCGCCGACTGGGGCAACAAGCCGAAGCAGATCACGCGCGAGGGAACGCTGCGGGAATTCCTGGAATACGTCGCGCTGTTTCAGGAGGCGGGGGGTACTCTCTCGGAGGACAGCGGCGATGACGATCCCGTAGCCGCACTGGCTCCGCGAGATGTCACCAGCGAGCCGGATGATGCCGTGCAACTGATGACCGTGCATGCGGCCAAAGGGCTGGAGTTCCCATGCGTCTTCGTCTTGAGAGTCGCTTCACCATCGTTCCCTAACGGTTACAAGGAAGCGCTGGTCGAGTTTCCGCAGGAGCTTCGCAGCAAAGACACGGCTAGCGAGGACGACTGCAAGGCCCTTCACGAGGAGGAAGAGCGGCGGCTGTTTTACGTTGCCATGACGCGCGCCATGGATGAACTGTACATCTGCGGACAATTCGCGCGCGGCAAAACCGAGTCAATCCCCAAGCTCTACATGCGCGAACTGCTAGAGAAAAAGCACACGGCGCTGCGCGGCGCCATTGAGTGCCAACTGCTCTCGCAGCAAACCCTCATTGAGACAATACACGCAGCCGCCGAGCCCCTGCCACTGGTCTCGCAGTGGGTGCAGTTGCCGCCGCGCTATGACGCGCGGCTGGCGGAACTGAGCGCCAGCGCCATCGACCAATATGAACGCTGTCCGCTGGCTTACAAACTGAAGCGCGACTGGCTGATTCCCGAGGAACCGGCGGCCCGCATGCAGTTCGGCGCCGCCATGCACGTCGCCATCAAGGCGTACTTCGACGGAGTGCGCGCCGGACGGCCGCCCGACGACGAGACAGTCATTGCTTGCTTTCTCGACGAGTTTTCGAAAGCGAAAGTCGAGGAAGCGGTGCAGCGCGAACTCTACGAGAAAGAGGGACGCGAGCAGCTCACGCGCTTCCTGCATTCTGAACTGGCGCAGCCGCGAGGGCAAATTCTGCAGACTGAGCGCAGCTTGCGCTTCGTCATCGATGAAACCACTGTGAGGGCAAAGCTGGACCGTCTCGACCAAATCGCCGACAGCCAAGTGGTGATTGTGGATTACAAGACCGGCAAGCCCAAGACCCAGGACGACGCCGACAAGAGCCTTCAGCTTTCCATCTATGCCCTGGCGGCCCGGGACCAGCGGCTCATTGCTGCCTCGCTGGTCTTCATCAATCTGGAGAATTGCACCGCGGTGGAGTCGTCACGCTCGCCGGAAGAACTCATCAGGACGGAGCGCAAGGTGGTCGAAGTTGCAAGACAAATCGCGGCTGGTGAATTCGATCCCAAGCCCGGCCTGCCGTGTAATGGCTGCTCCTACCACAGCATCTGCCCGGCGCACGAGGTTGAGGCGTTCTGCGCACGTGAGGGGAGCGGGGGCCCGCAGCCGAACTGAAATCACTTGAGCCAAAAAGCGAAGGGGACGCTTGCGCGCCCCCTTGTTTACGCGAAGAGGATGTTATCTCTTCTTCTTGGCAGCCTTCTTCGCTTTCTTCTTCGTTGCCATGGTTTCTATTCTCCCTTCCATTTGTCATGGAACATTGCGACATCACTTCATCGCAATTTGTTCTTTGTATAGAGTCATTGAAAAAAATAGTCAAGAGAAAAACGCACACGAGAACGTGTACTTGAGGGACGCGCGCGATTGCCGGCCGCCGCTTGGCTGCGAGATTTTATTTTCCTCCGCACCGCTCATCGGTGCAGCGAACCTCGCGCATGCTCCAGAGCCGCATGAATACTGGCGATTTCATCACCAGCAAATGTTGCGGCATCGGCGCGTCATGTTTCAAGCGTAGCGTCAACCGCGGATGAGACGAGAGATCCGCCAGAATTTGTTGCGAAAAAAAATTGCGAGACTTCGATCGAAAGATCAAAAGTGGAGCGTTTTATGATCTGCCCAGCGCCGTGCGCGCTCGATCGTTAAGATGGAGAAGAGGAGGCGGCGATGAAACGAGTTCTGGTGGCCACGTCCAACTCCGGCAAGCTGCGTGACCTGATGGCAGCGCTTACCTACAACGTGAATGTCGAGACGCTGCCCGATTTTGCGTCGCTGCCGGAGGTCATCGAAGACGGCGCGACCTTCGAAGCCAATGCGCGCAAGAAAGCCGAGCACTACAGCAGGTACGTAGAAGGTGAGTTGGTCATCGCCGACGACTCAGGATTGGAAGTTGACGCGCTCGGTGGCGCGCCCGGTGTCCGCTCGGCGCGCTACGCGGCCGATGAGGGCGTCGGGGCAGCCCACGAGGGCCAGGCTTCGGCTCATGAGCGCAGCAATTCCGCTGACGAGGCCAACAATGCCCGCCTGCTGCGGGAGCTGCGCGACGTCCCCGACGAGTACCGCACCGGCCGCTTTGTCTGCGTCATTGCGGCCGCGCGCAACGGACACACTTTCGCGACCTTTCACGGCCGGGCCGAGGGTCTCATTCTGCGCGAACCTCGCGGCTGCAATGGATTTGGTTATGATCCGCTGTTCTATTTCCCAGAGATCGGCAAGACCTTCGCCGAACTCACCGCCGCAGAGAAGGCCGAACACAGCCACCGCGGCGCCGCGTTTCGCCAATTTCTCCAGTGGGAGGACGAAAGCGCGGAACGCCATCCCCACACCAGTCGCTGAAATGCGGTGGTCCAGCTAGTAGCCGTGGGCCCCACGAAAATGCCATGGACTGTAACAACTCGGTGACGTGCCGCTTGACCCCATAGCCGCTTTTCTGTAACAGTTACTAAGCAATGTATGTGTGGGGAGTCCGGTGATGCAGCCCGGCAGCTTGCCTGTAGTGGAGTTCGATCGCAACAAACTGATGAAGCGCCTCGATGTCACGTTCAACGCCGATCCCTCCGCAATTAACGGCGTGGTCGAAGGGGTCATGGAGATGGCCCGCACGAGAGAATGTGCGGCAGGCAAGGAATTTGAGATTGAGACCGCGCTGCGCGAGGCATTGGCCAATGCCATCGTCCATGGCTGCAAAAACGATCCCACCAAGAAGGTCGAGTGCTGCGTGGCTTGCGATGAAGAACGAGGCATGCTAATCGTGGTGCGCGACCCGGGAAGTGGCTTCGATCCGCTCGCTATTCCCGACCCCTGCAACGGCGAGAACGTCTACTCCAATCACGGCCGGGGAATCTACCTGATCAACCAGCTGATGGATGAAGTGAAGTTCGAGCGCAATGGCGCAGAAATTCACATGCGCAAGTACTAGGACGTCATAACCCCAATTCCATGCCTGCTAGTTTGTGTACTCGGTCTGCAGCATTGCCATGAACGCCTTGGCCGCATGGGAAAGATGCTTGTCTCTGCGGTGGACGTAGAAGTGCGCAAACTTGACATCCATTCCCGCTACGGAAACGCCTGCCAGGGAACCAGCGGTGATCTCCCTCCGGACCACGCTCCGGGATTGAATCGAAACCCCCAGGCCCGCTTCAACCGCCCTTTTGACGCCTTCCAGGTTGCCAAAATCAAGGACGTTCTTCAGCACGATACCCTCGTCTCTCAGCCGCTCTTCCACCACGGCCCTTGTCCCCGCTCCTCTGGCCGCCACAATAAACGTCTCCTGCAGCAGTTCCTGCGGCCTGATGCGCTTCTTCTTCGCCCATCGGTGGTTGCTGGGAGCGATTGCGATTAATTCATCGGTTATGAACTCCGTGCAGTACAGCCTCGGATCGTGCACTTCCTGACTGACCAGGCCGAGGTCGAGCTTGTTGGCCAGAGTCCTTGCGACGATTTTCTCGCCTAACGAGATGTCGAGTGTCACCTCAACCGCGGGGTATTGTTTCCGAAACGCAGCCAGTATGCCGGGCAGGAAATAAATGCCGATAGCAAAGCTGGCCCCCAGAACCAGCCTTCCGCCGCGCAGGCCCTTAAGATCCTCGATTCTCTGCTCCGCCGCAGTGATCGAAGCCATGATCTCCCGGGTCGCCTCAAAAAGAACTTCCCCGGCCTGGGTCAACGCGACCTTTTTCCCCAGCCGGTCAAACAATGGAACACCGTAATACTCCTCCATCTGCTTGATGTGTTTGCTGATGCCTGGCTGCGTAAGATGGACTGCCTCAGCGGCGCGAGTGAAGCTGCGTGTCTCGGTTACGGCTTGGAAGATTCGCAATTGATTCAGATTAATCATCAAATGCAGTTATTATCAGAATGATGATAATTCATTTGACTGATACCAGGATTTGATCGGGGACATGCATCTCGTTGAGAGGTCATCAGAGTGTCGTTACGGTTGCACTTGAGCCAGGTCATCTTTTTGTTCCTCGCGGCCGTAATTGCTGGGACGCTAAACGCGGTGGCGGGTGGCGGCACTTTCCTTTCGTTCCCGGCACTGCTGGCGACCGGCGTGCCGGCGGTCGAGGCCAACGCAACCAACACGGTTGCACTGTGGCCCGGCCTGGCGGCCAGCACCGGTGCGTACCTGAAGCGGCTGAGCGTGCCGCGACGTTTGCTGCTCCCGCTGCTGCTGATGAGCGTTGTCGGAGGACTGGCCGGCTCGCTCCTGCTTCTTAAAACACCACAACGTGTCTTCATGCAGCTCATCCCCTGGTTGCTGCTGGGAGGCACTTTGCTCTTTGCCTTCGGCAATAACATTCGCACCCGCGCCGGGAAGTCTCACTTTGTGGACGATCTGGAGAAGTTGTCGTGGCGGGCGATCACGCTGGCTTCCGTCGCCGAGTTGCTGGTCGCAATCTATGGCGGGTACTTCGGCGCGGGGATCGGGTTCATGCTCCTGGGAATGCTGGCGGCCCTGGGAATACGTGATATTCATGCCATGGGCGCGATCAGAACCTTGCTTTCGGTTGTGATTAACGCTGCGGCAGTGCTGACCTTCATTTTGGCTGGCGCCGTATTTTGGGGACACTGCCTGGTGATGATTGCAGGTTCGATGGCAGGTGGCTGGTTCGGCGCGCACTACGCACAGAAAGCCGATCCGCGAAAAGTACGGGGCGTTGTGATCGCCATCGGCCTGGCGATGACCGCGTATTACTTTGTCACTGTGCGGTGAGGCCGGGGAACCCGGCCTCAACCAATCTCCTACACGGCGCGCACTCGTTCAGGTGGCAACCAAGGTCGGAGCCGGCAGCTGGCTTTCTGCCTTCCTGACGGCGCGAGCTGCCACGGGTTTCAGCCACAGCAAAGCCATGAAGGCAGCTATCAAGTCGCACACAATCATGGCCCAAAATACCTTGGTCCAGGAGCCAGTCTTGGCATACATCCAGGCAGCGCCGGGCCCCGCAAAGGCTGCGGCGACCCCCTTGGCGGTATACACAAGCCCATAGTTGGCCGAGGCCCATTTGCTGCCGTACAAGTCTCCGGTGATGGAGGGGAACAACGAGAAAATGTTGCCCCATGCGAAGAAACACAGCCCCGACATCACAACGAACCAGACCGGGTACTTGATCAGTTGCAGCAGGGCATAGACCGCCAGCGCCTCCAACACGAAGGAAATGAACATGGCATTTTCCCGGCCAATATTGTCTGACACCCATCCCCAGAAGGGGCGGGTCAAGCCGTTCAGCAATCGATCCACGGTGATGGCCAGCACCAGGGCAGTCATCCCGAAGGCCACGATGACGTTGTCCACATGATAGGAGGAAGCCATGGGGTTGAGTTGTGCGGTAACCACCAGGCCACCAAAGGCCAGCATCGTCATCATCAAGTAGATGAGATAGAAGGATGGCTGGCGCAGCATTTGCAACGGCGTCATATCCACCGCTGCGGTGTTTATTTTGGCTTTGATCTTGACTGATTTCTCTTTCCAGTTGGGTGGCGTCCATCCCACCGGCGGTCTGGCCAGGAAGAGAGCAGCAGCCAATACAACGACTCCCTGTACGATGCCCCAAACGATGAAGGTGTGCTGGTAGCCGGAGGTTTTCATCATGGCGGCAATGGGAGCAATCGTGGTCGCGGTGCCTATTCCGTAAGCTCCGGCTGTCAGGCCGACGCATAGACCGCGATGGTCGGGAAACCATTTCAGCGCGTTCCCAATGGTTCCGCCGTAAACGATCCCGGCGCCGATACCGCCCAATGCGTACCAGAAATACAGGCCGCTGATCGTCTCGGCCCGGCCGGAACCGACCCAACCCAGCGCGACGAAGATCGAGCCAATACCCAGCATCAACCGGGGTCCGATTCGATCGACCAGATATCCTTCAAAAGGTACGAGCCAGGTCTCCAAGGCAATGAACAAAGTGAACGTCCATTGA
>Ga0074046_10005043_pt1 | contig 10598 bp, 8 predicted proteins | sample BogForMeECP23OM3_FD_94441 | JGI IMG/M metagenome (GOLD analysis project Ga0074046, IMG submission 94441) | Bog forest soil microbial communities from Calvert Island, British Columbia, Canada - Bog Forest MetaG ECP23OM3 | ecosystem: Environmental > Terrestrial > Soil > Wetlands ...
CGAGTTCCATGTCCGAAGTCCGGCGACGTTGGTAGCATCGGGCTTCTGGCGTGCGATGAGCATGATGTTGCCGAAGCTGTAGGTGTGAAACTTCGCCATTGCTCCGAGGTATGCGGTGAGGACCTCACTGTGACCGGACTCCAATGCTGCAACGAGGAAATCCACGGCCTCTTTGGTTCGTGTGTTGACTTCTTCTAATTTCATTGTTTTTCCCTTTCTGCCGTTTCCGGCTTGTTTCTTTCTTCACTAGAGCGGTAGCGGGAAGAAACAAGGCGGAACGGTGAAAGGGACAGAACGGAGGCCGAAGGAGGGTGGCAGGGCGTGAGTGAAAGCGCGGTGAGTGCCAAACGGGGTAGGGGTTAGTTTGGCGCGAAGCCGGCGCAGTCCGAAACGCCCGTCCGAGCCGCGGCTGAGCGGCGTCCGCCCGGAAGAGGGCGCAGTGAAAGGAAGACAGCGTAGCCTACCTTTTGGGAGTGTCTGACCAGCGATGCTGCGGTGAGTGACGATACTTGCTGTTAACCCGGCTTCAGAAGGGGGACAGTAGTTGGAGTCATATTTTTGCGCTCAGACTCTGCATGAGTAAGCGAAGGTATGGATGCCGGTGAAGAAGAAACCCCAGCATCTTGAGCAACAAACCTCTGTACGTGATCCGGAACGAGGTACGTTCTGGTTGGTCAGCCGGTTTCAGAATCATGACGCGGCCAGCAAAAAGAGTCGCGAAATCCTTGTAAGTCACCCTCTACGATTGCCGGTTGCCGCCGGCTTAAGGGGGCACGCTGCGTCCATACATGCCACATAGTTCACGTGGGTAGCTAGAATATGACGCTCGCAATCCTCGTTTTCGTCGTCGAGGACGGTAATCTTAGTGGTATCGCCAGAAGGGGCAACGGTCAACACCACTCGAACCCGTGGAGCGAGAGCAGCTCTCAGGATTACCAAATCGCCACGCTGTGGCGCCCGGTCGGCTTTTCGGACGCGATCTGGCGAGGTAACAATCTTCTCCAGCCTCTCCGCGAAAGAAATGTGCGTCGCAAGCCATGACTTCACGTCGTGTCCTCTGCGAGGTGTCCGGTTCACTGCGTTGAAGAAATGTTCTCGCGCCTCCTCGTCAGCGGCGAGTACCGGAGCGGCGGCAGCAAGAATTTGGATTGGATACCATGGATCGTCATGTTGCTCCGGATCTAAAGGTGTCTTTCGCTCAACCGCAGCTTTCACGTCAACCTGCACTTCCCATGCGAGCCAACCGAGCAACCCTATAGCCAAAGAGATTTCTTTGAACGGCTCCCGGTCTCCCTCCTGCAAAGCGCGAGGTACGAGCGCTTGTGCTCCCCACGTGAGCGCCAGGCTACCTTTTTCAAAGATCTCCCACTCGTGATCCGAATCGACAAGTACGAGGTGCTTTGAACACCACTCCACCCGTTGTTCCATATTGCGCAAAGTGTGAATGACACTGAGTACGGCCGCCAATTGAACGATGGCCCGCCGTGCCGAGGCGGAGCGGGCGTGTTCAAGTTGCTTGATCATCCGGCGAACTAGGCGTCCAACCTTACTGCGGCACGCATGTGCTAGGACCTCGTAGGGTGGCGGTTGGGTTGGCGGTTCCTTATCGCCATGATTTTCGTCGTTCGGGTTACCATCATCATTGGTGCCCTGTTCTGGAAGCACTGTTCGACCCGCTAGGCCCTCTCCGAGTCGATACATCAAAGCATCAAGAAGAACGAGAATATCTCCGCTGGCGAGAGACTTCTTCTTCCGACCGGAGCGACGTCCGGCCGCTTCCACTGCGAGGGATTCTGGACCTGTGGACTTGGCACTCTGATCGGATGCTGACTGAGCCTTTTGGATTTTTGGGCTCGGCTCGGTGATTACGTCGTCCGAGTCAAATATCACCTTCTCAGTGAGTTTAAGGAGAGTGTCGAGCTGGGCGGGGTCCTCTTCGAGCGCGCCAAGCGCGCGACGTAATTCTCGCTGTCGATCACCGCCAACGTATTTCGCAACATCTTCGGGCCGATGCACAAGAAGGGTCACCGCCGATCTCAGCGCAGGAGTACCTCGAAGAGTTTGAGCCCGATCTCGAACTTCAACGGGGGCGACGATTATCGTTTCATCATCGTTGCTTGTGACGGCCTGCCCAAGAGCTTTGCTGTCGGCCGCGAAAGCATCCAGCAGGACTTTCTTCCCGATTGATTGCTGGGCAATGAAACCAACTTCCGTCGGCACGGCTAGGATAAGCGTGCCACATACCGGAGACTTTGTTTCTGCGACTAATCTTTGTCTCGACTTTACCTGTTTCCAGTCGTCCTCCGTGACGCCCGGGGCGTCAACAAGTGCGTCGACTCCGAGCCCCGCTCCAGATCCTGCGCGTCGATCCACAACGATGGCCTCAGCATTTCTCCGGTCAACATTGGATAGAAATGCTGGTGTAGACGGGTTTGCGCTACCGGTCACAAGAAGCTCACCATCCGATCCCTTGAACCACAATATCTTTGCGTGCAAGTAAGTAGAGACGGTGTCGCGCCGATTCGGAATGCGCGGCATTCCGGAAATATTGACGAACTGCGCCCCAGGAACTGAGCTGACAGCGGCCAAATTGATTTCTACAGATTCGGGGTCAATGCCAACGATAAGTCGATCAGGTTTAACGTGGTTAACGAGCTTCTTGAGAAAACCCAGGTTGCTGTCAAAGAATGGGCCGCAGGTAAACACCGTTACGCGTCGTTTAGGGATTAGAGGACGAAGGCGGGTCCACAGGTCAGTATCTCGTCCGGTTGTCGTCATCAGAATTCGGTCGTCGGATGGCAAAGCGATTGGCCCTTCAAGCCAGGGGATATTTGATCTGATGGACGCAAAAGCTCGGGCCAGTTCTGGGAGATTTGTCGGCACGAAGAGCTGGAGGTAATCGAGCGTGAGACGAACTATTTCGGCTCCCTGTCGGGCACCTTGCCCACTTGTTCGGAATTCGTTCGTGAGTTCGTCATTCAGTCCAAAGCCAGCCAGTGTCATGTTGTGACTGCCCACGAGTAAGGAACCCTTTGATTTGCCAATCCTCACTACTAGCTTGGGATGAAAAGCTCCGTGCATATGAACCGGAATTAGGGTGTAGTCAGAGCCGGCACGTCGAGGTCGTGTCTCCTCCGAGGCAAAGGCTTCTGCACAACGACCTGCATCGACGAATAGAACATTGTTTATGCAGCCTCGGTCCAGCAAGCGCCGAAGCACGACTTCCTCGAAGAAGGGAAAGTAACAGGAGTAGGTCGCAATCGCCGAGGCTTGATAACCCGGTTCCTGAAGGGCGTCAAGCAACGGAAAGGAAGAGACGTCCTTAGGCAAGGGGGGCCTCCATCACGACGCGTCCTGCAGAAGTCAGATGGGGCCAGCCGTTTTCGTCAGGCTTGGTGAGGTTGAGGTCGCGTAAGACTTGGAATGCCTTCCCAAGTCGCGGAATCGTTGCCGCCGCAGGAGGTATTTCGACCACTCGAAGTTCCTGCTCCAATGGTCGAATCCTGAAAGTGTCACGATGCTCACCGCGGAGCTTGCGAAGTGCGACACTGAGATGCCGCTGGATACCCCAATTGACCGCGAGCCACCTCACCCATTCCTCGACTGTCATCTTGGCCCAAGTTGTATCCCATGCGCTTCCGAACGAAACCAGATGTAGCTCCCGAGCCGCGAAGTGGTCAGGGTCGAAATCAAATTCGCTGTACGGGTTCGGCTCAACACCTCTCGCGAGTAGGGAGAGAAGAACTTGCGTAGAGTCATCAAGTAGCGTAGGAAGATTGTCATTGTCGATTTCAGTTTCGAGAATTCTCCATCCACGTTGCATCTCATGTCTTTCATCCTGCCAAGCTTCGATAGGCGGAAGGCTCGACTTGAGCTCAGACACTGTGTCGACAACCAAGCGGTCCCGACCCTTCCGGGGCAGGAGGTCAGCACACACTTCGGCTGCGTCGGAAGCTGTTCTCAGTCTCCCGCGGTAGCGGTACTCAATGCGTGCTAGCGTCGCCGAGAAAAGCGCCTGCAGAGCTAACGAGAGCAGTTCGTTTCGCTGATACGTCCCCCATCCACGCTGGGCTGCCGCCAACGGTGCAGGCACGTCCCATTTTGTTTGATCAGGTAGATACGCGGTGTACGCTGCTGCCCGGAAAACATTTTCGAAAGAGTAACCGGGGGTCGCTGAGGTTCGATTTAGGAGATCCAGTATGAGTGCGAGCGACGCTCGTCGGTTGCTAGCCTCGGGCGATTTGTGGGCATCGGAGCGGGCGAAGAAGAGATCGAGTAGTAGATTCCGTTCTGCCTTGCTCTTATGCAGCGCACACGGGCAAAAATCGCTCAACCCGTCGAGGTCGGTCCACCGAACCCGACCGCTCTCTAGCACTCGAAAAAAAATGTTCTCAGGAACTGCGGCGCCAAATGCATCTGCTAGTAGAGAGCCTCGGATCTTGTCGTATCCGGGAAGCTGGTTCTCACCTTGAGACACGTAGTCGATTATTCGGAGATCGCGTAGTGGTCCGAAGTAGTATTGGCCCAGCCCTCCCAGCTTGTTCTGGAAGTACCGATGTGGGGCGTCCAGCCCTGCATAGTCTTCCAACTCGAAACTTTTCAAATCAGGTGGGATTCGGAGTAAAGCTAGGCGACCAACCATGCCTAGTCCATGGAGCGCATCATTCTGATCGCCAGCTGTTCGGGCGTGACGAATAGCGATCAAAGCAAAAAGGCATTCAGCGCGGCGTAGAAAGAGGCGGAACCCATCAAGGGAATGATCGCGATAGCGCTGCTCGAATGATCGGAGCAGCCAAGGGTAGAAGCTGTAATACCGGGCGCGATCCGTGACGTTGGTTATGCCGGGGAGCAATTGCGCGTAGAGAGCTTCGCATGGCCCTTGCACACCGAGGTGATCAAGCCCTCGAATCGGTGTTGCCGGAACGACCCACCCCATGTCAGAGGGTCTGCTCACGTTCGAATTTCTCATAGAAGTTTGTCCTGGGCGGGAGTAATCAGGGCATCGACGGCGTCGTTTCTGGCGAATGCATTAATTCGTACCGGCCGGGATGGTAAGTCCTCGTCGCTATCCGTCTTCCACCACCCGAGATTTTCGATCGTTTCCTCGGATTTGCCCGTGCGGCCGAGTAGATGGCTTATGACTGATCTGGGGGGTACGGAGATATTGCGTGGGAGGGTCAGGTTCACCCGTTCGGCCGCCGGGTTTGCATTTGCGGAAATGACCCGAAGCAATGGTTGTTCTTGGCGATCGGCATATCGCGTAGTTAACTTGCACTCGATAAGAACGGCTGGGCTGGGCCAAGCTGCCGTGAATCCAAGTCGGGCGGCCTGTTTGCTGGAGGCCGGGCAAAGTTGGAGGCGCAGGCGTTCAATTTCCAGAAATGAGATCTTCTGAGTTGCGTGCGGAGCAATTATGGCGGGATGGAATCCGCATTGTGCGGCAACGATGTCCATGAGTTCTTCTTCGGCATCGCGTTCGCTCTCTGACACATGAGTTCTACGAAAGGATGTTCGTTTCTCGTCGGTTAGGAGCAGCAGGTGGGCGATCTCATGCCATTTCGTGAAGTACGTCCGGTAGCGACGATCGCCGCGCATGTCAATGACTGACACAAATGGAAGTTCCCAGGGTTGAGGAGCCCGCAAGCGGAGCGTTATCCCCAGCACACCACGCATGAACTCCTTTTCAAGAATCGCAAATGCCGATTCGTCGCGAGCTGCATATTTTGCAACCATCGCATCCAGAGCCCGGCTGCTGTCGATCACTTCAAAGCGGGTCCCGCACTCCTGAGCGGAAATTTCCAGAAGATCCGATAGCGTGTCACAATTCTTGAATTTGTGAATAAAAGATCTGATGCGCTGGTCACAAAACGCTAAGAGTCCATCCACGGCATTGTTGGTATCAATGTCGAGTTGACGTGCGAGGTCAGTAACCTCAGCGCGACTATCGAGACGAGCTTTCATTTCCAAAAACCTTGTCGATGGCGTGATGGAGGTCGATCCAATCGTCGACGGTAAACATTTTGTTCTTCGCTTTTCGGCGTCGGGCTATCACGGATTCATACGTTTCCAATAATGACAGTGTTTGTGCGTACGTGAGTCCGAGCTGTTCTGCAGCCTTAGACAATTCAGCTGGGATCACAACGGGCCGATTTTCGCGCCTTTGATATTCGCCTCCTTCCAGGAGGTACTGAACGGAGGCGCTCAAGGCATTCGCGACCTTCAGCAGGTTCTGCGCGCTAATATTCCTTTTGTTGTTTTCGACTTCGCTAATAAAACCCTTGCTCAGCCCTGCGGAGCCAGCCACCGCGTCCTGCGTCATTCCCACCTGTTCCCGCACCTGTCGAATCCGATCACCCACGGTTTGCATAGGTTCACTATACCGTAACAATGAGCTTGCGCGGCAATAGATGTCAATGTATAGTAAACATGTTCGCTATTGTGAACACGTAAATTATGCAAAATTCCGCCCAATCTCCACGCCCGTTGCTGCAGCTCGATCCATGGATGCCGGAATACGAAGGCTCTGTTGAGATCGACCCATCAGAGACCAACGTTGCCGGCATAGATTGTTCGGTCGAGGATTCGGAGTGGAAGGCTGTTGAACAGTGCCGTCCTGATGCGCTGCCAACGTTCTACTTCATTGATGGGGTTCGACGGACGGACGCGCGTGTGATGGCATGGAGTCAGAGTGGGCTGATTCACGGCTTGCTCGGCACAGTCGCAGCCGGTGCGGTACGAAGCAAAGGCCCGGATGCAGTGTTTGACCGTTGCGATGTGGGCCGGTTCCTAGTCCTCAGCGGCGGAAATAGGCGATCCGAAGCTATATCCATTGGCGAATTCAAGTTGGAGTTCGAAGGCTTCGCCAGTATAGCTACCGCGCCCGCGGATCTTGCCGGTGAACTCCAGGAACTCATGCGGCAACTGGAAGCCAAAGTTGCTGAAAGCGTAATTGGCGACGATAAATTGGTGTTTATCGATGGGCCGTTGGCCTACATCAGCTCCCTCGGTGCGGTTGTGGGTGTGATCAAACGGATTTCGCAGCCTTATCTCGATACAACTCGGTTTGCACTTGTTACCTCACTAGCCATCGGTCAGCGGACACCTTTGTTTCTTATTTCGGACGGGAAACGAGATCGGTATTCTTGGTATCTCCGGATCGGCGAAAGGCGGCACTTTGATCATGTGTTGACAGGCATTGTCCGGTTAGAGGTCCGCGCCGTCGCTGGATTGGAGACAGCTAAGCAGCTTGCCACGCTCTCGGCTGGGTCTCTGGTCCGATTCGCTTCTACGGCAATGCGCGATCCGCGGGCTCCTCAGAACTTGGTTCCTATTGGTGCTTTGGAGTCAGAACTACGTCGCCGAATGGGCGATTCGTTGATTGTGCGCCGCGCAATTGAAAAGAGGATTTCCGAAGGAGTGGAGCTATGAGCAAAGAGATTGGCCGAGTTCTTGGCACTAATGATGCGGAGCCGCTCGGGTACTGGGTTGCTATCCCTGCCAACGAACTAGTACAGCTGGACGATGTAGTTTGCCTCAGACGGCAGTTGCCAGACGGGAAAGAGGTCGCCATGTATGGGCTGGTGGATAGCCTTGTCGCTCGGCATGAAGGCGCTCGGTTGGAGACAGATGTCTTCCTCGCGGAACAGGGTGTTCTTCCGCTCGGTCACTCTATCAAGGGGCACGTTACAGTAACCCGCGTCGAGCCGGAGATCTTTGTCCCGCCACTACCAGGCCAGGCGGTGTTTCGGGCTGTCGGCGTCGAACGTGAACAAGCATTGTTTTTTGACGGTATGCGGAAGCGGTTCCCGCTCGGATTATCTCGCGATGGAGAAGTTATCCACGGGAATTTTGAGTTCCTTGACGGCACACGAGGAGCCCATGTGAACATCTCAGGGATTTCGGGTGTTGCGACGAAAACGACATACGCCACTTTCCTGCTCTACGGAATTTTTCATTCGAATCTGCTGGGAGCTGAAGGCGCCAACACGCATGCAGTCATCTTTAACGTGAAGGGCGAGGATCTGTTGTTTCTAGACAAACCGAATCGGGAGTTGAAGTCGGAAATTGTAGCTAAGTACGAGACGCTGGGCTTGACTGCAGGGCCATTCGAAAGCGTCGGGATATTCGCGCCCGTGCGTCGTGGCGAGACCGTCCTCCTACCTGATGTTGGAACTCGCTCGCAAGGCGTAACAGCGTATTGCTGGTCGGTCGAGGAGTTTTGTCGTGAAAGGTTCCTGCGCTTTTTGTTCGCAGATGCGGACCAAGAGACAAGTCATTTGGCTGCCGTCATTGATCGAGTGGAGGCCCAGCTAGCAAATGAGGACGTTAGCACCATAGCAACCTTTAAGGAGTTGCTCGAACTGATCGAAAACAACCTGGACAACTGGGCAGGCACGGCTGCGCCAGGCACTCGCGCTGCGTTCCAACGTCGCCTAGAAGCAGCGTCGTATCGGGTGGGCCATCTCATCAGAGGGAAGCTCCAGGGCGATGAGCACCGCATCGATTGGCATCGTGAACAAGTAACCGTAATCGATATTCACAATCTCCATGATCGAGCCAAGCGATTTGTGATTGGGGTTGTTCTGAAGCGAATGTTTGAGGAAAAAGAAGCTTCCGGATCGGCGCGGCCGCTCGTGTTCGTGGTGCTCGATGAATTGAACAAGTACGCACCGCGAGAAGGGTGGAGCCCTATTAAAGATGTCATTCTCGACATGTCAGAGCGTGGTCGCAGCTTAGGTGTAATTTTGATCGGCGCACAGCAGACCGCAAGCCAAATTGAACCACGGGTAGTCGGAAACTGTGCCTTCCGTGTTGTGGGCCGACTGGACCTGGCAGAGGCTCAACACCACGAGTACAGCTTCTTGCCTGCGGTGAGCCGGACTCGTGCTGGAATTTTGAAGCCAGGTTCGGTGATTGTATCGCAACCTGAAATTCCAATACCGTTGCTGGTCCAATTCCCCTTCCCCGCATGGGCAACACGCCCCAGTGAAGCCGCCGAGTCGGGACCTGCAGACCCGTTCGGGAAGTTTCGGTCATAGGAGTCCGTTATGAGATTACTCCACACTTCTGATTGGCACATTGGAAAGCCCTTCGCCGTTAGCCGACTGGTCGAACAGGAAGCGGTCTTAGCGGAAATCAGCGAGATCGCCGCTCACAATCGCGTGGACTGCGTGCTGGTCTCGGGGGATGTGTTTGACAGTCGAGCTCCATCCGCTGAAGCGGAGAAAATTGTCTTTTCGTTCTTTGCCGACCTGGTTAAGAGGGGAATCGCTGCTGTCATTATCGGTGGCAATCACGACCATCCCAAACGCCTTGGAGCATTGCGTCGGCTTCTTGACCCTTTGCGCATTCTCATCCGTCCAGAGCCAGCTCGCGCGGACGACGGGGGCGTTATTGAGTTTGCAGCGGGAGGTGAACTTGCTCGTATTGCTGCTCTTCCGTTTGTTAGCGAGCGTCAGATTGTAGATGCGTGCGCAATCATGGGACCTGAACAGCAGTGGTATGGCGAATACGCCGACAATGTCTGCGCGATGATGGACCTCCTGTCACGTGCCTTTTCTGCGGATACGATCAACATCATGATGGCTCACCTCTTTGCCTTCGGTGCGGAAACCAGCGGCAGCGAGTGGGCATTTCACACGGCTCTTCCATACGCTATTAGCCCAGCTCGATTCCCGACCACAGCGCAATATGTTGCCCTTGGTCACTTACACCGTCCCCAGGAGATTGTGAACTCGCCGGTCCCTTGCCACTACGCTGGCGCTCCACTGCAACTCGATTTCGGTGAGCAAGGGCAGCGTAAGCGAGTGATTTTGCTCGACGCTAAGGCAGGTCGTCCTATCCGCGTTGAGAGCATTTCGTTGAGTGCCGGGAAAAACTTGCGCGATCTCGAAGGGAGGATCGATGATATCGAAACCAAAGCCAGTGAATTCGCCGACGATTACCTGCGCGTCACTGTGATCACCGACGGCCCTGTTCCGGGACTGGCGGAACGTGTCCGCGCTTGCCTCCCGAATGCCATTTACGTCCGTACGAAGAGTTCAATTATCAGTGAGAACCCGGCACCTGGACCTCGTGCACAGGCAAAACCGTTGGAATTGTTTCAAGACTTCTGTCGTCGCCAGCATGGCGGTGAAGCGCCTCCGGATCTAATGCGTGTGTTTAGCGAGCTGTATGAGGAGGCGATCCATGCGGCCGAATAAGCTAACAATTGAGGGTTTTACTAGCTTCCGCCGGAGGGCGGAAATCGATTTTAGCGACCTTGACTTATTCGCAATCACAGGGGCCACTGGATCGGGGAAAACGTCGATCATCGACGCCATCACATACGCTCTCTACGGCCAGACTGCGCGCTTGGGAGCAAAGAACCTTGGTGAATTAATCACACAAGGCGCACCGCGATTGTCTGTGAAGTTAGAGTTCGACTGTGGAGGGAAACAATACCGCATTGCCAGGGTATTAAAGCGGAGTGGCCCCGCGTCTATAAGGTTGGAAATCTTGGGAAAAGATGGGGAGCACCCGGTCGAAGGAGGTGCCCGCGAGATTGCTGCACAGATCGCAAGAATCGTTGGCCTTGATTTTGATGCGTTTACCAAGGC
>Ga0074046_10005044_pt1 | contig 10597 bp, 5 predicted proteins | sample BogForMeECP23OM3_FD_94441 | JGI IMG/M metagenome (GOLD analysis project Ga0074046, IMG submission 94441) | Bog forest soil microbial communities from Calvert Island, British Columbia, Canada - Bog Forest MetaG ECP23OM3 | ecosystem: Environmental > Terrestrial > Soil > Wetlands ...
TGTTCGTGGAGAGCGTCGTCATCTCGCTGCTCAGCGCAGCGCTCGGCTCTGCGCTGGCCGGCCTCTCAACCTCAATCATCCGTGCCGCGTACGGGACTCAATATGCGCGCTTCCGCGAAATCGCGGTTCACCCTATCGTCTTCGCGGCCATCTCGCTCCTTGCGCCGGTCGTCGGCATCCTCGCTTCTCTTGCCCCCGCGCTCAGCATTCGCCGTGGCACGCGTGCCGCAGCCGCCGCACCATTCGCAACTCCACGCATGCGCATCTCCGGCATTCTTGTCACGCTGCAAATCGCGCTCAGCTGTGTTCTTCTGGCCACCGCCGGCCTCTTTGCCCGAACTTTCCGCGCGCTCGAGCAAATCCCGCTGGGATTCAATCCGCATCACCTCACGAATCTTGTGCTCATGCCGGTTGACCCTAGGAAGTCGCCGCTTCTCATCCGCCAAACTACCACTCGCCTGCTTGAGCGGTTCCAGTCCCTTCCCGGCGTGGAATCCGCTGCCATGCAGTCATCCTTTCCGTTTTCGATCTACAGCCCAAGACTCACTTGCGCCACCGACGTAAGCGACCGCCCCTGGCAGAAAGACGATTCGGCCATCTACAGTTTCGTCAGTTCCAACTTCGTGCGCGCTAGCGAAATTCGTTTGCTGAAAGGCCATGCATTCACCGCGCAGGATGAGACCGGCACGAACATCGTCGCCCTGGTCAATCAGTCCTTCGTAAACAAATTCCTGCCTGGACGCAATCCCCTCGGCGTGACCCTGCGCTTTCACCGCGAACCGCACACCCCACGCCCGATCGTCCAGCCCTTGGACATCCTCGAGGCTCTGGAACCGGAACCCGATGTACCGCTGAAGCCCAGTTTCAGGATCATCGGTGTCGTGCAGAACGAACTGCAGGGTCCGGCCCTCGAGGCACCATCCGAGCCCATGATTTACCTCGACTATCGGCAGATCCCGCAGGACTCGGAGTTCCTCGGCTTCATGAGCGTGGCGAGTCCGTTTCTCATTCGCTCGCAGCTTCCCCAGAGCACTCTCGACGGTGAGCTGCGCGCTACTCTGAAGCAAGCCGCGCCCGACATGGCCGAAATGCAGCTCGATCCAATACAAGTAGAGATGGCCCGGGTGCTGGGCGAGCGCAACCTCGCTCTTCGCCTAGTATCCAGCTTCGGCGCCATGGCTCTGTTGCTGGCTGTGGTCGGTATCTACGGCATGCTGGCCTATGCGGTGACATTGCGCCGCAGAGAAATCGGAATCCGCATGGCGCTGGGCTCCTCGCGTTCCGGAGTCAGCGGGCTCATCCTGGGGCAGGCTGCCTGGTTGATTTTGGCAGGTGTCGTTCCCGGATTGGCCGCAGCGTGGGCTGCCGGCCGCGCGGTGCGAAACTTCCTGTTCGGTGTTCAACCACTGGACCCTGCGTCGCTCGCAGCAGCCGTAGCCCTCCTGTTACTGGCCGGCATGGCGGCTGCCGCATTTCCTGCGTGGAGAGCAGCCCGGGTGGATCCAATGGAGGTACTCCGCACTGAGTGAATCACGAAGCCGAACCCCCGATTGCTCCCGCAGAAGGGTTCCATCCAATCGAAACCGTAGCGGCCAGATATTAATAGCTGCTCGCGACAAGACCTTCGAAGGCGGAGACTGGGACCGATTTCAATTAGTGCAAAATCGCCAATGCACTCGTCGAAGACGGATTAGTACTGAGATGTCGGCTTGTCGGAAGTGATCGATGACTTCCGAGTGACGGGCAGCACTGAGGAGATCACTCAGAACGCAGCGCTTCCACCGCGTTCACCCTGGCGGCGCGCGCCGCAGGCACAGCCGACGCGATCACCGCTGCGGCAAGAATCAACAAAGCAGACGCGGCGAACGAGAGGACTCCGGGCAGATGTACCTCTCCGACGAACCTGCCGATGATGCGCGCGAAAATAAAGCCAAGCACCAGGCCCGTGCCCACTCCGATGCTGGCGATCACAAGACCCTCGGTAAGAACGTTGGTGAGGATGTTGCGCGGCTGCGCTCCGAGAGCCATGCGGATTCCGAACTCGCGGGTGCGCCCGCTGACGGAGAATGCAAGCACTCCGGCGACGCCTACCACGGAAATCAACAGCGCCACAGCAGCGAATCCTCCGAACACGACAGCGTTGAGGCGGTCGGGGGTGAGGACTTCGGCGCGAACGTCCTGGAGCGTGCTCGCTCTCTCCACAGGCTGGTCTGCGGCCATCTCGTGGATGGTGCGGGTGATGGCGGGAACCAGCGTGTAGGGATCATGCTTGGCGCGCACAAAGAGGCGGCCGTGCCAGCCTTCCTGCTCGGTCGGCTGATACACCGTCATGGCCGGCGACGGAATGATGTTTTCGTCATCGAAATCGGGCACGACGCCGATGATTCGCCGCGGTTCGTAGCTGATGCCGATGAACTTCATCACGCCATCGGTCCAGTGCAGATTGCGGCCGATCGCTTCCTGGCCGGGGAAGAGCGTCTGCGCGAGGCTCTGGCTGACGATCACTACGCGATCGGAGCCGTCCTTGTCGGTGTCCCGGAAATCGCGGCCCTCGACGATCGGCATTCCCACCGTGTTGAAAAATCCGGGCGATATGGACCGGAAGCGAGCGCGCAAATCGTCCTGCCCGTTCTTGCGGGTCGCGCCCTGCACCGCGAAGGCGAAGCTGATGTCCAGCCCCTGCTCGTCGCGCCAGGGAACGCTGAAGCCTTCGGATACGTGTTCGACTCCGGGCAGCGTGGCGACGCGGTCCTTCACGTCGCGATAGAAATCGCGCACCTGCTCGGGCGTTCTCCCATACGACATCACGGGCAGATTCACGGCCAGAACCCTCGCGGTCTCGAATGGCGGCTGCGTCGACTCGAGCACGTAGAGAGTCCGCATCAGAACACCAGCTCCGGCGAGCAGCAGGAACGAGGCGGTGATCTGCATCACCGCGAAGATGCGAAGCCGCCGGGCACTTCTTCCGGTCACGCGCACTTCATTGCTAGTCAGCCCCATCCCCTTGGACGTATCGCCCGAAGGCAGCCGCGGAATATAGGCCAGGAAAACGGCCGCGACCAACGCCAATGCGATTCCAAACCACACCAGGGTGAGGTCAAGTTTCAGTCCGTCGGCGCGCACCGAGAAGCGCGAAGCATAACGGCCTAGCACGGCCACCATCGGGGCGGCAATGAGCAACGCCGCCAGCACGCCGCTTCCGCAGAGCACAATGCTTTCCGCCAGCAGCGAGCGGCGAAGGACCGCTGTGCTAGCTCCCAACGCCGAGCGAACTGCCAGTTCCGGCTCGCGGCGCACGGTTCGCGCCAGGACAAGATTCGCGACGTTCGAGCAGGCAATTACGAAGAGCAGACCCGAGGCCGCAAACAGCACCCACAAGATGGTATTCGCGCGGGAATTGATCTGGTCGTGCATGCGCGTCACACCGATCTGGAAGCGGTCGGCGGGCTTGTAGACCTCCGGGTGCGCCTGCACGATTGCGGCATATGCCGTGTTGAGCTCGGCTCGCGCGGCATCGAGAGTCGCGCCGGGAGCGAGGCGCGCGAAAACCTCCGTCATACGATGCTCACGCCCCGTGACCATGGTGGCGGAGAGATGATGCGGGCTGGTCACGACGTTGGCGATAAGCTCAGTCGCGACCGGATACGGCACGGACGGTTCCAGCACTCCGACGATGGTCGCGGTGCGCGGGCCTCCATAGCTCTCGAGGCGCACCGACTTTCCAAGCACGCTGGCGTCGGAGTGCAGCGAAGTGCTCCAGAATTTGTAGGTGAGCACAATCGCGCCCGGGGCATTTGGTCCATCGTCGGCGGGAGTCAACAGGCGTCCGATCACCGGACGCAGCCCCATCACCTCGAAGTAATTGCCGTCGACCACACCGGCGGGAATCTCGCGCGGCGTACCGAGACCCACGATGGTGAAGTCGATGGCCGAAATGGTGCCCAGCTCCTTGATCGTCTTCAAGCTCTTGCCAAGGTCCTGGATCTCAGGGACGGAGAAAGTCTCGTTCGCAACGCCGATGCCGGGTGCGCTCTGGCGCAGGTAGAGCAGCCGGTCTTCATCGCGATTGGTGAGGGGCCGCAGAAGCACAGCTCGGACCACGCTGAAGATTGCCGCGTTCGCGCCGATACCCAGAGCCAGCGTCAGAGCTACGGTGATCCATAACGCGCGAACTCGTGATAAGGAACGAGCCGCAATTTTCAAATCACGCAGAAATGACATATCGGTCCTCCTCCATATGGTCTTCAGGCGGGCCGGTTGCCCTGCCTTCACTATAACGACGAACGGCGGGACCGGAATTCGACAAATCTTCCAGGAAATATTGGTTCTTCCCGCGCTTTAAGGAATTCGTGGAGAGCATCTTGTCGGGCGGATACCTTGCCGGTTTAGCAATCTTTCCTGATGTTTCCGCAGCTTTCTACTGAGAGTTAACCAGTTGGTTGAATCGTATATCAGAAGCAGCCAGCAGTCAACCGACTAGTTAAATGGTCGCCAGACCTTACTTCTGCCGTACGACCTTGGAGCGAACTTCGTTCTTCTGCAATCATCGAGCACTGCGTGCCAAGATCGTTCCTCAAGGAGTTCGCTTCTGGCGCGCACCGAAGAGTGCCGTCCCAATGCGCACAAGAGTTGAGCCCTCTTCGATTGCGATTTCAAAGTCGCCCGACATACCCATCGATAGCTCCGCGAAATCGAGCTTTGGATGCCGTCCCGCCAGTTCATCGCGCAGCTCCCGCAATCGCCGGAAGCAGCTCCGCGCAGTTTCCGGATCGTCGTCGAGCGGAGGAACGGTCATCAAGCCGCTTACTTTGATTTGCGAAAGACCAGACACGTGCTCAAGCATCTCCCGCAATTCCCGTCCTGCAGGATCGAAACCTGTCTTGGCTGTCTCGCCGCTTAGCTTGATCTCGATAAACACCGGCAACACACGCCCTGACCTGGCCGCCGACTCATTGAGCCGCTCGGCAAGACGCAGCGAATCGACAGTATCGATAGCCGAAAAAATCTCCACTGCCTTGGCCGACTTGTTCGATTGCAGATGTCCAATCATGTGGACATCAATACCATGACCCTGCGACGACGGTTCAACACACAGTCCCATCGCCTCCAGTTCCGATTGTTTGCGCTCGAACTCCTGCACGCGGTTCTCGCCGAAGAGAGTCACCCCAGCCTCGACCGCTTCCACGATGGCGGACGCTGGATGTGCTTTCGACACGGCCATCAGGCGCACTTCGCGAGGCGCGCGGCCTGCGCGGTTGCACGCCGCTTCAATGCGCTCCTCGACAGCGGCCAATCTCTGTTTGAACGTTGTCACACTGCTTATATATTAATGGGCGCGCTACGGACCAATCTCTAATCAAAAGAAACGGGCGGGGATTGCGCCCTGGCCATCATTCACTGCGGTAGGCCGATTACTTCTGGCTGGCTATCCACTCTTTCAGCTTCGGCTCCTGCAGGGAGCGCAGTTCAATGCAGTCGTTGATCTGGTCGCGCGCACGCGCCAGAGCGCGCTCTGACGCTGGAACCTTGTGCGTCTCGAAAAAGTTCATGACTTCATCGCGTTTCTCCGCGCTGCAAAAGCCCCCCGTTCCGCTCACCAGGGCTGCGCCCATCGAAGTGGTCACCTGTGCCTGCACCTTACTCCAGTTCTGTTGAATGTACTGCCAGGCAAGATCACGCGTATTCGCACCCCGCAACGCGATCAACAGCTCGATCACCGAGTCCTGGTTCCTCACTTTGCCGGATACAGCGTAGTCCAGCGAGCGTTTTGCAAGTGCCGGATCCTTGAACTCCGCCAGCAGTTGCAGAGCTCCTTCCTGAAGCTCGGGATTCGTCGAGGTCTCAGCCACCTTCTGCAGCTGATCGAAGAAGGCCGCATCCCCATTCATCGCGGCGATCTCCATGGCCGATTGCGCCAAGGTCGAATCCACCGAGCTCTGATCGGTCAGGTATTTGGCCGCCATTTCCTTCGCCTGGGCGATCACTTCCGGGTCTTTGCCGATCGTACCCAGCGACCCAAACAGAGTTGCGCGCAGCTCCTTTGTTTCCGGAGTATCGCTCGCCGAGGGAGGGCCCAGGCGATCGAGCGCAGGCTTGAAGTTTTTGCGCACCCAGGCAGCCAACGCTTCTTTTTCTTCGGGCGTAGCGGCTATGCGGGAATCGATTGCGACGACGATGTTTAGGGCCGTGCTGATAACAGTCCCGCTGGTGCCATTTCTCACTGCTGCGGCCAGGTTCAGATAGTCGCCCACCGGCGCCTTGTTGGCGCGCACTTGCGCCCATTCGTCGCCAAGAAGCAATATGCGCTCTTCCGGTGTCAGGCCTGTTTCGACATTCGCGACAATCTTCGCGTACACTTCAGCCGGATAACTGCTGCGGTAGTAGCCCTTGCCTTGAGCGTTCGCGAAGAAGAAGGATGCGTCTGGAATCTTGAGGGATTGTTGAGCGGATGAAAACACGTCGCAGGCGTTCTCACTGCCATTCGATTTGAAGCACACCGGTACATACCAGGTTTGCGGCTTCTCCGCCTTTGCGCTGGGGCTCAGGAAGAAGCGCTGCTGGCTGGCGGAGACGCTGCTGCCGCCGGGATTCTCGAAATTCAGGATCGGCTCGCCCGGCTGTACCACGAAACTTTCCATGATCTTATCGATCGGCCTGTGGCTCACTTCTGTCTGCGTGTTCCAGAAATCTTCAGCGGTGGCGTTGCCATAGATATGGGCCTTCAGGTAGTTGTGTACACCCTGTCGAAAGGTTTCTTCGCCCTCGTAGTTTTCAACCATCAGAAGAATCGCGCCGGCCTTGTTATAGGTGATGCCGTCGAACATCTGGTTGATTTCATCGGGTGTATCGGCCTTGGCGCGAATGCTCCGCGTCGTCCGCTGCGCGTCGAGATTCAGCGCCCCATTCAGGCCGGCAATCACATCCTGCGGAATGTTCCACTCCGGATGCCAGGCCGCAACTGGCTTGTTCTCCATCCAGGTGGCGAAGCCCTCGTTAAGCCACAGATTGTCCCACCACTGCATGGTCACCATATCGCCGAACCATTGGTGCGCCATCTCATGCGCAACTACGAGCCCGACGGTCTTCTTTGAACCTACGGAAGCGGTCTTTTCGTCGATCAGAAGATCTGTTTCGCGATAGGTAATGGCGCCGAAGTTCTCCATCGCGCCGGCTTCAAAATCGGGAAGTCCGATCATGTCCAGCTTCGGCATCGGATACTTTATACCGAAATAGGTGTCGTAGTAATGCAGCACGAACTCCGCTGCGGACAAGGCAAACTTCGTGTATTCGACCTTGTCCGGAGTTGCGCACGCGCGAATGGGCGTGCCGTCGCTCTCGCCCGAGGTGCACTGGAAGTCGCCCACCAGAAATACGACGAGGTAGGTCGACATCTTCGGCGTAGTTGCAAAGCGGATCGTGTGCTGCCCAACTACGGGCCCGGGGGTGTCTGAAACAATGTTGGTGTTCGAGATCGCCGTGTCGTTCTTGTCGACCACCAGGCTCACGTCAAACGTCGCCTTGAACGCTGGCTCGTCGAAGGATGGAAATGCGCGCCGCGCATCTGTGGGCTCGAATTGCGTTACCGCGTAGTTGCGCTTCGCTGTCTTTGAAAGATAAAACCCGCGTAATTGCCCGTTTAGAATGCCCGTGTATTCAATCTCCAGCGTTAGCCGCCCGGCAGGCAGTGTGCGATTAAAGTTGAAGGTGACCTGCTGCTTCTTCTCGTCCTCCGTAACTGTGGCCTTTATATCCTTGCCGTCAATCTTCGTGGTAACGCTTTGGAACTTGATTTCCACGGCATTCAAAGTGATCGAATCAGCCGGCTGGTCCAGCAGAACGTCGATCCTTTCGCTGCCCGCAAAGGTCGCATCTTTCAGATTGGGAGTGAGCAGGAGCTGGTAGTGCTCGGGATGTACCGTCTGCGGGAGCCGCTGCGCGCGTGCGTGGAGTGCGAAACAGGTGAGAACGGCAAAGAATAGACCCTTGGAAAAACGGGGTTGGAGCAATGGCATGAATTGCCTCACGGATAGAATCGGCTGGTGGCGCACGGTTCGATTCGGCGCCAAAATACCTTTCTTACGATACAGCAAAAGGTTAGACGCTGGCGCGACGCAAAGGTTCCCCGCACTGCCGCGCCCCCTTAAGATTCGCGGTAGTTAATCAGGATGAAACCAACAAGAACCAGGCAAATCGGCCAGGCCCAACTGGCGATCCGGACAATTCCGGACCTGCTATCAGGCACGCCATCTTCCGGCGGCGAGCGCAATTCGAGCCAACGGCCCCACCCAGCAGTAGCCCCAAGCAACGCTATCGGCGAGTGGCTCATCTCGGCGAACAGTTCCTCTTTGAAATCACCGGTCCCGTGCGAATGAGTGAGCAACAAAGCGCCGCCAAGGGCGCATATCGCGGGAAAGACTAAGGCCGCAATTTGGGATTTCAGCCGCCCGGTTTCGACAGACCACTCAAATAGCGCGAAGGCGGTAATCAAGACTGCGAACAACCGGTGTTCGAGTACGTCCGACTCAGCGAAACTCGCCCAGAATGGACGCGGCCCGAGCGGCCATGTCTCGGGATCGCCACGCAAGAGGATAAACACCGCCAAGCCAAAAAACAGCAGCGGCCAGTTTCTTGCCCACCGTTGCCCTTTGAACCTCGAAATGAAAGCCAATAAACCTGCCGCCAGTACGATCAATCCGGACCATTGATGGTTATATTCCGACCACTTCTGGTTCATGAAGTCGTTCTCGTTGCCGCGCGAGAAGTTCGCTTCCTCGAGATGCTGCTTCAGCGATTTCCTGGGCGGAAGATCCGAAAGCCTGGGACTATGTAACGCTGGCTGTTTCCAGCTCATGCGCTCCACGATTTCGTGTTTCGTGAGCTGATCCTGTTGCCCGAGATCGATCGCCGGCGGTTGAGAGGTGAGCGAAGCCGCTGCAAGCAGGGCGGTGAACCCCAGCCCGATTTCCGCCTCGCTAAAGCGCCGCAAGCGAAGCAGCACCGGCGCCGCATCCGACCGTGTTCGTCGCACCAGCCAGAAATTGCTCGCTCCGAGCGTGATCGTCAGTAGGAGAAGATACGTCTTCGCCAGCACCATGAAGCCATAGGATGTGCCATACATCCCGCGCCACGATCCGACATAGAAGTACGTCATGCCGATGCCGGCGAGCACAAGCGTCGCCACGCTCGCGATGGCCATCGCGGAAAAACGCTGTGCCATGGTGTGGATCTTCCGCGCGTCCGTGCTATTGCGAATGGCCACCAGCAAGCTTGCCATACCACCGATCCACGCCGCCGCGCCCAGGTGGTGCGCCGCGGTCAACAGCAATAGCAGCGGGCGATCATCGACTCTCGATGCCGCATGGCTGAGCGCGACTGAGGATCCAAGAATTGCCAGCGCCAAAATGCACGCAGCAAAAGTTCCCTCGCGCCGAAGGCGAAGCAGAAAGAACAGAACCAGGGCAGCGATTGCCAGGATGCAATCCGCGCGAAAAAAAGAGGCGGCGATCACATCACGAAATACGAGGGAGGATATACCCGTGCCTGAGCCCGTCAGGAGCATCACCGAGCTTTCGGCAGCCGCAAGAGCCTGCGTAATTGCCAGCCCCAGCGAGAACCATGCGACGAAATTGCGAACTGCCACGCGTGCTTCGGGCTCCGCGGAGGGAGAAGTGGCAACGAAAAGCAGCAGAAGCACTCCGCCTACTGTAAGGGCCTCAAGCGAAAGCCCGAGAGCGCGCAGCAGCACGGATAAGAGATCGAAATCCTGAATCAGCCAGATCACGGTTGTTCGGTGCCTTTGCCTTACTCAACCGTAAAAGGAACTTCGCCACGCGTGATGTGACCATCGACGGCAAGGGCCTGCCAGCGCAGGGTGTATTTTCCCGGAGCCAGTTGTGTTCGCGCAGTCAACACGTTAGGCGCTTCCTGTTTCGAGAGAGAGAGAGCCTGCACAGCCCCGCTCGGCAGCACCAGATTAAGACTCGAGCGCGCGCCGTCTACGCGAGAATTGAACTTCAGATCTACGTCTATCGCCGGCCCATGCACCGTTCCGTGAATCTTCGGAGTGGATGAAACCAGGACAGCGTGCGCAAATGCCAGGTGGGAAGATGCGAATAAGCAAATTGCAAGAATCGTTGCGCCAAACAAGGTTTTCTTCATAGCTTCAATTATCTATAGTGTATCGCTTGCGGCTGCCGGCGGCGCCTCCAATCTGCAAACTAGAGTGATGCGGCCCGTTCCGACAAGCCGCTCACCTCCGCCGCGCGCGCTTCAGCATAAGCGGCGGCTCCCATCAAGGCACAGCGGGGTTCGAGAATGATGCGCACGGGCGTGCGCACCAGCAGGTCGCTAAGGCGCCCCTTATCGGTGAACGCCTTCATGAAGGTTCCATCCTTCATTTTCTTTAATAGCTTTGGAGCGATTCCTCCACCCAGATACATCCCGCCAACCGCCAGCACCTTCAACGCCAGATTTCCCGCCTCCGCGCCGTAGGCCGATGCAAACATATTCAGGGTCCGCACGCACAGCTCCACTGTGCCCGCTTCACCCAGCTCCGCAATCGCGATATTGGGATCCTCGTGCCGCATCCTTTCCGTAA
>Ga0074046_10005045_pt1 | contig 10597 bp, 7 predicted proteins | sample BogForMeECP23OM3_FD_94441 | JGI IMG/M metagenome (GOLD analysis project Ga0074046, IMG submission 94441) | Bog forest soil microbial communities from Calvert Island, British Columbia, Canada - Bog Forest MetaG ECP23OM3 | ecosystem: Environmental > Terrestrial > Soil > Wetlands ...
CTTCATGGCGGGTCGCGGGGGTCACGAGAAAACTTTGGGCGAGCTCAAGCAACAGCTCGCCTTCGATGCCATCCCCTCCCACGTCCTGCAAGCCAACGCACTCTGGCAGCAGCTCTCCGTGTTGACCCACAATCTCGTGCGCAGCTTCCAGCTCTTCCTGGGAGCACCAGCTCGGCCGCGCAGCCGCAAGCGGACCTTCCTCTTCGTCTTTCGCTCGCTCCAGACCTGGAAGAGCAGCTTCGGCACCGGCAAGGGCGCCGACACGATTACGAGCGGCCTGGAGGTCACCTGGACGACCACGCCCACCCGCTGGAGCAACAACTTCTTCTGGAACCTGTTCGGTTACGAGTGGGAGCTCACGAAGAGCCCGGCGGGCGCGCACCAGTGGACGCCGAAAGGCGGTGCGGGCGCCGGCACGGTGCCGCACGCGCACGACAAGACCAAGCGCATCGCGCCGGCGATGCTGACCACGGACCTCTCGCTGCGCTTCGACCCGGCCTACGAGAAGATCTCGCGGCGCTTCATGGAGAACCCGGACCAGTTCGCCGACGCCTTCGCCCGCGCCTGGTTCAAGCTCACGCACCGTGACATGGGTCCACGCGCGCGCTACCTGGGCCCTGAGGTTCCGAAGGAAGCGCTGATTTGGCAGGACCCGATTCCCGCGGTCAACCACAAGCTCGTCGATGAGAAGGACATCGGCGCGCTAAAGGGCAAGATCCTGGCGTCGGGGCTAACCGTCTCGGAGCTGGTCTCCACGGCCTGGGCCTCGGCTTCCACCTTCCGCGGCTCCGACAAGCGCGGCGGCGCAAACGGCGCCCGCATCCGGCTCGCGCCCCAGAAGGACTGGGAAGTGAACGAGCCGGGGCAGCTCGCGAAGGCGCTCAAGACGCTCGAGGAGATCCAGAGCGCGTTCAACGGCGTGGCATCGGGCGGCAAGAAGATCTCGCTCGCCGACCTGATCGTGCTGGCCGGCTGCGCGGGTGTCGAGCAGGCGGCGAAGAACGCTGGCGTCGCGGTGATGGTGCCGTTTGCGCCGGGCCGCACGGACGCCTCGCAGGCACAGACGGACGTGGAGTCGTTCGCCGTGCTCGAGTCGGTGGCCGATGGCTTCCGCAACTACCTGAAGGGCAAGTTCTCGGCTCCAGCCGAGGCGTTGCTGGTCGATCGCGCGCAGCTGCTGACGCTGACCGCGCCGGAGATGACCGTGCTCGTCGGCGGCCTGCGCGTGCTGGGCGCCAACGTCGGCCAGTCGAAGCACGGCGTATTCTCGCAGCGGCCCGGCGCGCTGACCAACGACTTCTTCGTGAACCTGCTCGACATGGGCACGGAGTGGAAGGCGGTGTCGGACGCGAAGGACGTGTTCGAGGGTCGCGACCGCAAGACGGGCAAGGTGAAGTGGACGGGCACGCGCGTCGACCTCGTCTTCGGCTCGAACTCGCAGCTGAGGGCCCTGGCCGAGGTCTACGGCAGCGCGGATGCGCAGTCGAAGTTCGTCCACGACTTCGTCGCCGCGTGGAACAAGGTGATGAACCTGGACCGCTTCGACCTGGCGTGATCAAGCACCGCTTCGGGCTACCCTCGTCTCAAGTATTCAAGGGCGAGAGAAGCCGCTCGCAAGCACGGCCTCACGGTACCCGATCGAGCGATCGTTCTACTCGCCACCGCATCGGCGACCGGCAATCTCCTCAGACGTGGCGCTAGCCAGGGTAGGAATGGGAAGCCCAGAGTGGGTCACATAAGCCGCGTGCTGGCTTTGTCCTGCAGGACAACGCCCGCGGACTACGACGGCTGGCGGGGGGGACCGGTCGACTTTGGCTCCTCACGCAAAGCTCCCACCCTCGCCATGTCACGCCACGCATCGCCAGACAGGGCGCTGTGGCTTCCGAATACTCAGTTCACGTGGAAAACGCTGAGGTTTCCGGCGACTGCACATCGCGCGCTTGACCTACGTCGCAAGGGAGACGCCCGCCTCGATCGGGCGTCGTATTGGATGTAGCGGCGTCGGCATTGGTGGTGCCCCGTTCACCGCGGTCAATCCGTCGACTCTCAAGGTCACGGTGCAAGGCCATCCCTGGATCGTTGGGACGGCGGCGACTCAGGGGGTGACGGTCAAGGGCTTCGTCCACGGCCCCGCGTCTGGCGGCGCTGCGACGGCGGGGCAGGCCTCGGGCGTAGTGCAACTGGTAACGCCGATACTGATCAGCACCACCATCGGCGCCGCGCCAGTGCTTCCCTCCTTCGGCATCCTGAACCTACACTTCGTGCCCGAGCCTTCCACATTCTTCCTACTGGCCTCGGGCGTGCTGTGCCTGGCACTCGCGGGACTGCGTCGCCGCCGCGTGTAGCCGTCAGGCCGCCACCGTTCGAAACGATAGGACAGCCTCCAGCAACGGAGGGCTAAGGAAAAATCCCCTCCCCGCTACCACTTCGTCTTCGGGCCCGGGCCGGTAGGTCCGGGCCCATTCATTTCCAGAGAGCGGGAGTTCGAACAGGCCCTCGACCCGAAATCCGTACTTCGGGTCGGCCGCGACCCGCATGCGCCGATCGCCGAGTAGCGTGCGTAGCGCCACCCTACCCTCTTCTGGCGCTGCATCGAAGGCACTGCGCAAGTGCAGGGCCTCCTCAATGATCCGCCTCTTGAGGCGGTCCAGGTTGGAAAGGCGTGGGGCGTGCGCGGGGCGCGCACGCAGCTCGGAGCGCTCGGCCTCCAACTCCGCGCAGAGCTCGACGGCCTGATCAACCTTCCCGGTCTTCGCGGCGAAGCGCGCCAAGTTTGCGAGCTCAACTTCGATCTGCAGGAGCCGCGCCTAAGGCTGGGGGCAGAAGAGCGGCCCGTCAGGTCATCTGCTCATCCGACCCCATAAGATCTCCTGTTCGAGACGCAGGCGCTGCGGGAACGCAAAGGGTGCCCTAGATTAAGACCGGGACGGGATTCCGAGTCCGCCGTGGCAGACTCGTGATAACCGAGCCGCTCTCAGTTCCCACGAGGCGGCCCTTCTGGATTGGCTGAATTTCCTCCCGGAACGCTTGGCACTTCACAAGCGGAAATGCCTTCTACGATTCGCGCAGGCCGAAGGGTTGCCGATGCAAGCCGATTCGTTCAAAGAACGCCTGCGAGAGTCGATGCGCCGCGAAACGCAGCACTCACACAGCCTTCACTTTGATCGACAGGCGAGCGTCTACCGCACCGGCGATCCTGCGGATGGTGTCTATTTCATCGAGACCGGTCTGATCAAGCTCTTGGTGCTCGCTCCAGGGGGAAGGGAGTGCCTGCTGGCGATCCACGCCCCGGGCGATGTATTTGGCGAACTTTGCCTGGGTGGGGAAGACGTGGTTCGGCAGGAGACGGCCACGGCCATGGACGACACGACGCTAAAGGCGATCCCGTGCCCGGAGTTCCTCACCCGCTTGAGCCAGGACTCGCTGCTGGAGGGATTCGTGCACTACCTGGCAGAGCGCGTCACGAGCCAGCAGGAAATGATCGCGCACCTAGTGACGGTGGACAGCGAGCACCGGCTAGGGGAGACGCTGCTCGCGCTGGCGATGAGTCTCGGCAAAGCCGACCCGCGCAGTCGGCGGATCGCGGTGCGAATCACGCACGAGGAACTGTCGCAGATGGTCGGGACCACTCGGCCGCGGATCACAGAATTTATGAACAGACTCAGCGCGCTCGGGCTGATCGAGGTCACCGCGGAGCGCCACCTGATCGTGAAGGAAGCGAAGCTTCGCGCCTACCTCCGGAGCATCTCCTAGACCCCGGCCGACCGCAGATCCTCATTCTTGGTGTTCAATATTGAACCGACAGCTTTCGGGCACGGGCGTAGGATGGCGAGTTACCTGGGAGGAGGGTGAGGCTGGTCTGGACACGGCCCCCCGCCGAGTAAGCTACCTGCATCGACCCCAGAGGTGGCTCGTCTCGACTCGGCCTCGCCCTCTCTCTTCTTACACGTGGCCGTCGACGAAGGAGGACGTTCTGACAACTTCCCTCACATGTTCCGCCTATCCCGCCGCGGACCGAGAGGAGGCCCAAGGCCGCGCCAATGTTGATTCCAGACAACAAGGTTGGACGATTCTGGGCTGGGATTGGCACCCGGACACAACTCGATTGCTGGGCCCAGAGAGTGGCGTCCTCGTCGTTCGCTTCAACGCGCTGCCCGAGGAACCTCGATGGGAGCAGTTAGGAGCGTGACGGGCGCCTAATGCCTCCCCCCCGAATTTCGTCCCGGAACGTTTCACGTTCCCAGAAGTGGCTTGTGCGCTGCGTGCGGGACCGGAGGGCTTGGCGACGCTAATCGATACGTTCACACGGACTGCCTGCAAGAGTCTACGAGCTGCCAAACGCCGGAGCCAAAAGTGCGCACGTTGATCGACAGACGACCATCCACCGCACCCGGCGATACCGCGGATGGGCGAGGTCCCGTTGGTCCCTGTGCTAGGCTGAGAAGATCGGAAGGATTCCCCCACAATGCAATTCCATCTCCTTTCCTTCGAAGGACCCGATGGCTACGCCCGGGCCGGCGGAATTGCAAGCCGCATTGAAGGTCTGGCGCAGGCGCTGGCGGGACTTGGATTTGAGACTCACCTCTGGTTCGTAGGCGACCCGAGACTCCCCGGCCACGAGTCCCACGGCCCGCTCCACCTCCACCGCTGGTGCCAATGGATTAGCCGCTACCACAGCGGCGGCGTCTACGACGGCGAGGAGGGCAAGCACCCTGATTTCGCTGCGTCGTTGCCACCCTACCTGATGAATGAGGTCCTGCGGCCGCACCTTGCCCAAGGCCGACGCGCGACCATCCTCGCCGAGGAGTGGCAGACAGCGAATGCGGTCCTTCACCTCGACTGGCTGCTGCGACAGGAGGGACTCCGAGAGAACGCGAGCATCCTTTGGAATGCGAACAACGTGTTTGGCTTCGATCGGATCGATTGGAACCAGCTCACCGTGGCCTCCGTCATCACGACCGTGAGCCGTTACATGAAGCACTGCATGGGGAGCCTCGGCGTCGATCCCATCGTGATTCCCAATGGCCTGTCCGCAGACTCCTTCCTTCCGCCCGACCGCTCTGGCGTTGGCGAGATGCAGCGCCGCCTGCGCGGACGCACGGTCATCGCCAAGATGGCCCGCTTCGATCCGGACAAGCGCTGGTTTGGCGCCATCGAGATCGTGGGCGAGCTGAAGCGCCAAGGGCACCGGCCGCTGCTGATCGCCCGCGGCGGCGCCGAAGCGCACGGGCACGAAGTACTTGATGCAGCCCGCGAGCAAGGATTGCAAGTCCTGGACCGGAATGGTGAAGAGACCGGCGTGCGCGGGCTTCTTGAACGGCTGGAGGGCACCGACGAGGCGGACGTTGTGAACTTGAAAGCGCCGGTGGATCCCGAGAGCCGGCGCGTGCTCTTCCGGGGGGCAGATGCCGTGCTCGCGAACAGCAGCCACGAACCCTTCGGCTTGGTGGGGCTCGAGACGATGGCTGCGGGCGGAATCGCCTGCACGGGCATCTCGGGCGAGGACTACGCCGTACACGGTCGCAACGCACTCGTGCTGCAGACGTCGGACCCGCGCGAGTTCGTCGGCCTTTTCCAGAGTCTGAAGGCCGACCCCGCACGCACCGAGTCGATTCGCCGCGCAGGGCGGACGACGGCCAAACACTACGCTTGGCCCGAGGTCATTGAGCGGCTCCTTCTGCCGCGTCTCGACCTTCTGCGGTCCCACGCGGCATAAGCGGCCCCACGACGAGTTCGAGCCGGGGTACGGTCGATGTCTCCTTCGCAGCGACCCACCATGGGCGCAGTTCCCTACGGCGCTTCTGGCGGGCGCACATGCGCCAACGACCAGTAGTCGATGAAGCTCAGCCTGCTCGCGCTCGACTACGACGGCACGATCGCCGAGAACGGAGAGCTCAACGCGGAGGTGCGGAGGGCGCTAGTCGAGGCGCGTGGCAAGGACATCACGCTGGTCCTGGCTACGGGTCGCATCCTCGGGGATCTGCAGCGCCTGCCCTGCGGCCTCGACCTGTTCGATGCCGTGGTTGCAGAAAACGGCGCGGTTCTGAGTTTCCCGAGCACCGGCCGAACAACCCTGCTTGCTGAGCCCCCAGAGCCGATTTTCGTCCAAGAGCTCACGCGACGAAACATTCCCTTCCTCGCGGGCTCCTGCCTGATCGAGTTCCACTCGGAGTATGCCGAGTCCGTCTTCGCAGTGATCCATGAACTCGAGCTGCCCTTGGCGGTGGTCTTCAACCGCGGGCGTGCCATGGTGTTGCCCGAGGCGGTGAGCAAGGGTACGGGCCTGCTCGCGGCGGCACGCACGCTGCGCATCTCTCTGCATAACGCCGTTGCCATCGGTGATGCGCAGAATGACCACGACATGCTCCGTGCCTGTGAAATCGGTATCGCCGTCGCCTGGGGCAGCTCGGCCCTGCGGCGCGTCGCCGACCAGATCGTGGAGGGCGAAAGCCCCGCTGCCGTGGCCGCGTTCATCCGGCGCCTGATCTCCCAGCCGATCCTTGACATCAAACCGACCGGGCGGCGCCGGTCTTTGTACCTTGGCCTGCTCCCAGGCGGCGAAGCGCTCACGCTCGCCGGACGTGGGCGGAACATCCTGATCGTCGGCGACCCGCAGTCCGGCAAGTCCTGGCTCACGGGGCTGCTCTGCGAGCAGTTGATCCTGCAGGGCTACTGCGTGTGCGTAATCGACCCCGAGGGCGACTATGGCACGCTCGAGAGCCTGCCCGGTGTGATCGTGCTGAATGCCGACGGCAACGCGCTACCGCTCGAGCAGATCGAGCTCACCCTACGCTATCCCGACGTCAGCGTAGTGGTGGACCTTTGCAAGCTCTCGCAGGAAGACAAGCGCGCCGGCGTCGCCGTGCTATTGGAACGGATAGCCAGTCTTCGGCGCCGCACAGGGCTGCCTCACCGCGTGGTGGTCGACGAGGCGCACTACTTTCTGCGCAATCCAGACGTCACGGGACAGCTTGATCTCGACCACGGTGGATACTTTCTGATCTCCTATCGAGCTTCTGAGCTGCACCCCGAAGTGCTCTCTTTGATAGAGGCCCTTCTCGTGACGCGGGAGACCGATGCGGCCGAGGCCGAAGCGCTACGCAAGCTGGTGGCCAAGGAGTGGTCTCCCGAGGACTGGGCAGCAATGCTGCGCGATCTCGAGCTGAATGAAGTGCTGCTGCTCCCGGGTGCCCAGGAATCTAAGACGGAAGTGTTGCGCATCCGCATCGCCAGTCGACTGACGCCTCACGTTCGCCACAAGCACAAATATCTGGAGATCCCGGTCTCCGAGGATGCGGCGTTCGTGTTTTCGCGCGACGGCGTGCCCACCGGTCAACGTGCTCGTACGCTGAAGGAACTGACCGATGTACTGTCCGGAAACGCACACAGCTTTGACCAGCACCTCGCGAGCGGAGACTTCTCGCGCTGGGTCGAAGAGGTGATCGGGGATTCGGAACTCGCGGCAGAGATCCGCTCGATGGAGACGGACTGGCGGGCGGGCCGCAGCGATCGACCCTGCGAACGAATCGCACGCCTGATCCGTGAGCGCTATGCCTCTCCTGGGCCCTGATCGAGGCGGGGCCGAACAGTCAATGATGGGATGACAGCGGCGCGTCGGATCGGAATGCGGAGCCTTGGGCGTAAGCGGTGGCACTCAAGGCCACGCTGGGCGGCGCGGAGGAGCGTAGATTGCGGCTCGCGTCATCACTTCTCCTGCACAGGTTTGAGTTCGGTGGATGTCGTCGTTCTGCGCCGCGTGGCCGGAGGCTTCGTTTTCAAGTTCTACGCTCCCGAGCGGTGGGCCATCGGCGGATGCCTATGAGGAATTGTCTGGCCGGGATACCTCAACTCCGCGATCACTGCGCCCATCACATCGCTGCCACGCCCTTTCGTGCGCTCACGACGAGCCACAGAGCGCGCGCGTGCTGGACGCGAACGTCGTCGAAGCCCGCCTCGTGGAGTCGGACCTCGAGTTCGCGTGGCCTAAACGACTCGACGCCGAGCCGCCGTAGAACGCCAGCCAGCAGCCCCAGCGCGCCCGCGTCGCGACGCACCACTGCGGCAGTGAATCGACCGTGCAGCCGCAAGACACGCGATACCTCGGCAAGGGCACGGGCAGGTTCGGGGAACAGGTGCAGCGCGCCACAGCAGTTGACGAGGTCGAAGCACGCGGCGGGGAACGGGAGCCGCTGCGCATCGCCCCGCACGAAGAAGAGATTGGCGAGGCGCTCCTCCGCGGTGAGTCGTCTCGCGTGGGCCAGCATTGCAGGCGAGAGGTCGAGGCCCACGACTCGCCCACCACCCAGCGCCCGTGCGAAAGGGCGTGAGTAGATGCCGGAGCCGCAGGCAAGGTCGAGGACGTTGCTCGCCGCGTCGAGCCGCGCGGACTCGAGGATCAACTGGTACTCGCGCTCGAAGGAAAGGCCGAGCACGAAGCGCATCACGAAGCTGCGGCGCCACAGCCGGCTCTCGTAGATGCGCACGACGGCGGCGGACTCCATCGCGCGCTGCGCAAAGGTCGTCGTCCGCGAATCAGCCAACACGCTCTCCGATTGACTGGCGCCCGAGGGTAGACGGCACGCAGTCGCGACGCTCCGAAGGCGATGACGGCATCTGGTGAGCGGAGCGGCTCACCCCCGCGGCCGGCGGGTGCGCCCCAGACTAAGATCGTACCGTGTCGTCGCGGTGGCATCCGGGCTTCGGGTTTCGGGCACAAGAGCGGCCCCGTAGGTCACCGGCCGCTGCGCCACATCGGATCTCCTCTGCGAGCGCTGGATTGCGGGAATGCGCGAACTCACAAGGAGTGCGACAATACGCAATAGGATGAGATTCCAAGTCCGCTGTGGCGGACTCGTCGGCCGAGTTTCCTCCCGGAACCCTTCGCATTCTAAGAGCGGAAATGCCTTCCTACGATTCGCGCGGGGCCGGAGGGCTTGCCGACGCAAGTCGATTCCTTCAAGGACCGCCTGCGCGAGTCCATGAGCCGCGAAACGCGCGATACTCACAATGTCCTCTTTCATCGACAGACGAGTGTCTACCGCACCGGCGATCCTGCGGATGTGGTCTATTTCATCGAGACTGGTCTCATCAAGCTCTCGGTGCTCGCTCCGGGGGGGAAGGAGTGCCTGTTAGCGATTCACGCCCCGGGTGACGTGTTTGGCGAGCTGTGCCTGGCAGGGGAACATGTGGTTCGGCGGGAGACGGCCACGGCCATGGAGGACACGACGCTGAAGGCGATTCCGTGCGCGGAGTTCCTCGCCCGCCTGAACCAGGATGCGCTGCTAGAGGGCTTCGTGCACTACCTGGCAGAGCGCGTCACGAGCCAGCAGGAGATGATCGCTCACCTGGTGACGGTGGATGGCGAGTACCGACTCGGAGAGACGCTGCTGATGCTGGGGAAGCGTCTCGGCAAGCCAGACCGGCACAGTCGGCGGATCACGGCTCGAATCTCACACGAGGAGCTGTCGCAGATGGTGGGGACAACGCGGCCGCGGACTACGGAGTTCATGAACAGACTCCGTACGCTCGGGCTGATCAAGGTCACCGCGGAGCACCATCTGATTGTGAAGGAAAAGAAGCTTCGCACCCACCTCGAGGGCATGTCCTCGATCCCGGCCGGCCGCAGATCTTTGTTTTCGAGAAGTGTTCAATATTGAACCGACAGCAGTCGGGTGCGGGCGTAGGGTGGCGTGTACTGGGACGAGGGTGAGGTCGGTCGTGACACGGCCCCCCGCCGAACAAGCTCCTTTCAGGGCAAGCGCAGAGGTGGCTCTTCTCGACTCGGCCTCGCCCTCTCTCTTCTCAGACGTGGCCGTCGACGCAAGGAGGACGTTTTGACAAGTTCCCTCACATGTTCTGCCTATCCCGCCACGGAACGAGAAGAGGCCGAAGCCCGCGCCAATGTTGATTCCAGACAACAAGGCTGGACGATTCTGGGATGGGATTGGCACCCGGACACGACTCGAATGCTGGGCCCAGAGAGTGGCGTCCTCGTCGTTCGGTTCTACGAGCTGGCGCAGGTTCCTCGAACCTCGCTGTTAGAAGCGTGACGGGCGCCCAGGTCCCCGAGCGCCCGTGCCCGACTTCGGACTCAAGAAATCGGGCGGCCTGCACGCCCGAATTTGGCTGTTCGACCGTGGGAGCGCGCACGGGTCCCAGTGCATCAGCGGTGCCTAGATGCAGGCTCCGGGCCGCCTCTTGGTGCCGCATTGACGCCAGAGTCCGGAGCTCAACCCTGAGGCAAACCACCGCGCGCTGTCCTGTGGAGCGCGAGGCGCCTCGCTCGGAGAGCGTGACTCGGTGTAGCGCCCCGACGCCGCAGCCGCACTCGCCAGCGCGCCTAAGTAGTCCGTGAGCGCCAGCGCACATGCCCAGTGCTCATTCGGCCTCAAACCGACCGGGAGCCGCGTTAGCATCGTGTTTCTGGCAATCCTCACCTCTACGACACGTTCCAGAGACGCTGGCACAGAGCTTGCCGCTCACACTGTTTAAGGAAAGGGGCTCAGGGTCCGCCGTCGCAGAGTCGTTGCCAGCGAGGGAGAGCGGCGCTGTGGTTGGCTGTACATGGCGGCTTGGGGCGCTGGCTCCTGCATTTTCC
>Ga0074046_10005046_pt1 | contig 10596 bp, 11 predicted proteins | sample BogForMeECP23OM3_FD_94441 | JGI IMG/M metagenome (GOLD analysis project Ga0074046, IMG submission 94441) | Bog forest soil microbial communities from Calvert Island, British Columbia, Canada - Bog Forest MetaG ECP23OM3 | ecosystem: Environmental > Terrestrial > Soil > Wetlands ...
AGTTTGAGGGCATTCTTGCGGAATCTTAGGCAGCGCCGGCAGGCTTTGGAGCGTGGCTTGGCGCCATCGGTCCCGATCCATAAGGCGATGGCGAACAGCCTGATTCCGGTGGCAAGCACCTCCCGGAAGGCGCGGAACCACCAGGCGCGCTCGTAACAAAGCTCCTCCAGGCGGATCGTGCATATTTTGCAGGCAGAAACGGCATCGGGATAAGAGACGGAAGCAGGCATGGAGGCTCCTCGCTGCGGTGTCCATGCCAAACTGACAGCAAAAGGCGGGCCAAAGCTATTCCTGCGCGGATATAGCTTTGGCAAGATGCTTGCATAAGGAGATTTCGTACGCCGGAGGACGGAGGCAGGCCGTTTCGTTCCCGGATGTACGTTCCGGCGAACGCCGGGGCGAGAAGCAGCACGCTTTCAGGCCGAGGCACATCCGCATGTATATGGACCGCACGGTTGCCGTCGATATCGACGACTTCGGGGACGACTTCACCCACTGCTTCACCGGCGAGTGCCGTGTCAACGTTCTGCCAATTTTGTTCCAGATCAGCCAAATCATCACCTACAGCGAGGATTTGGCGTCGTCGCTCGCCGTCATGCTGAAGGTAATGCAGGAGCGGCTCAAGATCGTCCGAGGCATGGTCACGCTCTACGACCGGGAATTCGAGACGATCTTCATCCATGAGAGTTTCGGGTTCGCCGGCGAGGAGCAGGAGCGCAGCATTTACTCTCCCGTGGAAGGGATCGCCCGAAAAGTCGTGGAGGCCGGAAAGCCCTTTATCGTGCCGCGTCTGCGCGAACATCCCGGCTATAAAGGCGAAGCCAGCAAAAACACCTCATTCTTCTGCGTGCCCATTACGCATGGCAAGAAAGTGCTGGGCACGATCAGTGCCGAGCGTGTCTACATGAACCGGCGGCTGCTCAAGCAGGACGTAGAGCTGCTGGCCACCATCGCTTCGATGATCGCGCCGGCGGCGGAACTCTATCTCCAGGAGAATATAGAGAAGGTGCGGCTTGAGAGCGAGAACCAGCGCCTTGCCAACGCATTGAAGCAGCGGTTCAAGCCCTCGAACATTATCGGCAATTCCAAGCCCATGAAGGCGGTCTACGAACTGATCGGCAAGGTGGCGGGCGTCAAGGCGACGGTGCTGATCCTTGGCGAAAGCGGCGTGGGCAAGGAGCTGGTGGCCAACGCGATCCATTATAATGGGCCGAACGCCGAGGGGCCGTTCGTGAAGTTCAACTGCGCGGCGCTGCCGGAAAGCATCGTCGAAAGCGAGCTGTTCGGGCACGAGAAGGGCTCGTTTACGGGCGCTACGGCCATGCGCAAGGGCCGCTTCGAGCTGGCGGGGGGAGGCACGATTTTCCTCGACGAGGTGGGCGAGCTGAGCCTGCCGATGCAGGCCAAGCTACTGCGCGTGCTGCAGGAAAAGACCTTCGAGCGGGTGGGCGGATCGCGGCCCGTGAAGGTCGATTTGCGCATTATCGCCGCGACCAACCGCAACCTCATCGAGATGACGGAGAAGGGCACCTTCCGCGAGGACCTGTACTACCGGCTCAACGTGTTCCCCATTACGATTCCGCCGCTTAGGGACCGTGGCAGCGATATCATCTCGCTCGCCGACTATTTCGTGACGCAATTCGCAGCCGAAACCGGCAAGGACGTGAAGCGCATCTCGACACCCGCGCTTAACATGCTGATGGACTATCACTGGCCGGGCAATGTGCGCGAACTGGAGAACGTGATCGAGCGCTCGGTGATCCTGGCCGAGGACGGCGTCATCCACGGCTACAACCTGCCGCCCTCGCTGCAAACGCCGGAGGAAACCGGCACGGCATTCGGCTGCACGCTTGAGGCAAAGCTTGAGGCCGTCGAGTACGAAATGATCGTGGAAGCGTTGAAAAATCAGCAAGGTAATATGACAGAGGCTGCAAAGGAGCTTGGGCTGACGCGGCGCATCCTGGGCCTGCGGATGGAAAAACATGGGCTCAATTACAAGAAATTCCGGAAAGGTGAAGAGGGAATGGCCGCATGAGCGAGCTGAGCGCAAAGGACCAATACGTGCTGATCGTGGCCGATATCGCCATGGCGGCGGCAATCGAGACCCATAACGCCGGCTATGTCTTCCCAGCCGATGGCGCGGACTATGTGCCCGGCAGCTTGCGCGAGCGCTGGCTGGCCAGCACCAGCGACAGCATGCTTCGCAAGCAAGTGACGTCCATGGCATCGGCGGCAGCAGCCTCGCTGCAGCAGAGAACAGGCGAGCAGCTCGCGGACGCCGCGGATAAGTACGGCGTTCCCCTGACCCCAGACACGGCCCAGCGCATCGCGGAATATTTCGAGGCCAGGCGCAACGCCGTGCTGAGCTATAACCGGTAGATTGCGTCAGATCGGGGTAACGCCGAATTCCTTGTAGATCGCGTCTTGCGCCTCTTTGAACTCAGGCATCGTGAAATCGTAGCCGCTGACTTTGATGAAGGCCCAGCTCGCGGCTTCATCCTCGCTGTGCTCGTTTACGGCGCGATGGAATTCCTGATCCTCGCGCATGCGGGTGATGTAGGCGATGGCGGATTCGACGGACATGATGGTCTCCTAATGGCGCGTTGGGGGGCTTCGCTATCTCACTGAACCGCCGGCAGCTGCACGAGCTCGATGCGGTGGCCGTCCGGGTCCTCGACGAAAGCGATGATGTTGTTCCCGTGCCGCTGGGTACTGGGCGGGCGCGGCATGGGTGCGCCGGCCGCCGCCAGCCGCTCGCACAGCGCCGTAATGCCGGTGACCTGAATGGCGATGTGGCCGAAGGAGTCGCCCAGCGCGTAGGGCTCCTCGCGCGTCCAGTTGGACACCAACTCCAGCGTCATCTGCGAGAAACCGCCGGCGTAGCCGAGATAGGCCTGGCTGAACTGGTTCTTCTTATGGTCGCGCCGCTCCAGCACCTGCATGCCGAGCAGCCGCGTATAGAAGTCTATGGAGCGGTCGAGATCGGCCACCCGCACCATGGCATGCGACAGCCGGAATGTGGAGGCATCGAGCGGGGCGCCGGACTTGGGCGCGCACTTGGCCGCGAATAGCTCGCCAAACGCCTCGGCAATCGGCCTGCCCGCGTAAAGGTTCGTTGCCTCGATCCCCACGCGCGCCAGCATCTCCTGCGGGTTCGCGCCAACCTTCTCGACCAGCAGCACCTTGCAGTCCGCCAGCATCCGGCAAATCGTATTGCGTTCGGTCTCGTCCTCCGGCAGCGCATGGCTGGCGATATCGCGGCGCTCGATGAGCGTTGCGCCCTCCGCAGTGACATCGAACACCATGAACTCTTCCGCCGCGCCGAAGTGAAGGTCGATGCGCTCGCCGCGCCGGCTGGCAACGGCCACGCGCAGGTTTGAGGCGGGCGCGGCCTGCTCTTCGATTGGTATTGCTTCGAGGGTCTGGATATACATGGCGGCTCGTCTCCAACACTTCGCTTGGGGACGTATAGAGCAACCGGCGTGCCAGATTGTTTTTGCGACGTGCCCTGAACGGAGCGTTCCGCCCCTTACCCCAGCCCTTTCCCCATGGGAGAGGGGGCAAGGTGTGCCCGTCGTTAGGGCGTCCACTCTCCGATGGGGAGGTACAGAGTGAGGGGAGATTCCCTATGAATAGGGCACTTACCTCAGCGCTAGCGAACGCGCGCGCCCTGCACCACGAACGTTCAAACTGCAAATCGTACCGTTTGGAAGGCCAGCTCCCGGCGGCGTTTCTCGAAAATTCAGCCCTGCATCCGCAGAGGGGAATGCTGCACCGCCCTGAACTTTCAAAGCCTCAATCGTACCGTTTGGAACACCGGTTTCAGGCGGTGTTTCCCGGAAAATCCGGCCTTCGCCTGCAAAAATGCGCTTCGCACCGCGATTTTCCCCCGCCCCGCGCAACTTGGCACGCTTCCTGCGACAAGGGGGCCAGCAGCTTCCGTTTTCCAGGTAACGGACAGACGCATCTCACTATAGCCACGGATAGGCAAAGGATACACTACCCATGCCCATGGTACTTCTGAAATGCGATAAGGACATTCCTGAACGCGAGAAGCATATTTATTTGAAGGTGGACGGGGAAGATACCCGCGACTACCTTCCCGTCTCCAACGCCCAGACCATCCCCGGCACGCTCTCCGAACGCGGCTGTGCGTTCTGCGGCGCCAAGCTCGTGATCGGCGGCGTGCTCAAAGACACCATCCAGATGATCCACGGCCCCATCGGCTGCGCCTACGACACCTGGCATACCAAACGCTATCCGACCGACAACGGCCACTTCAACATGAAGTACGTGTGGTCGACCGACATGAAGGAAAGCCACATCGTGTTCGGCGGCGACAAGCGGCTCGAAAAATCCATCAACGAAGCCTTCGACGAGATGCCGCACATCAAGCGCATGTTCGTCTACACCACCTGCCCGACGGCGCTGATCGGCGACGACATTAAGGCCGTGGCCAAGAAGGTGATGAGCGAGCGCAAGGACGTGGACATCTTCTGCGTCGAATGCCCAGGCTTCTCCGGCGTTTCGCAGTCCAAGGGCCACCATGTGCTCAATATCGGCTGGGTGAACGAGAAGGTGGGCACGGTCGAGCCCGAGATCAAAAGCCCCTACACGATGAACTTCATCGGGGACTACAACATCCAGGGCGACACCCAGCTCCTGCAGCAATATTGGGACCGCCTCGGCATCCAGGTGATCGCGCACTTCACCGGCAACGCCACCTACGACGACCTGCGCGGCATGCACAAGGCCGGACTCAACGTCGTCAACTGCGCGCGTTCGGCCGGTTACATCGCCAACGAGCTGAAGAAGCAATACGGCATCCCGCGCCTCGACATCGACTCCTGGGGCTTCAACTACATGGCCGAAGGCATCCGCAAGATCTGCGCCTTCTTCGGCATCGAGGAGAAGGGTGAGGAGCTGATCGCGGACGAATACGCGAAGTGGAAGCCCAAGCTCGACTGGTACAAGGAGCGGCTCAAGGGGGCCAAGATGGCGATCTGGACCGGCGGCCCCAGGCTTTGGCACTGGACCAAGGCGGTCGAGGACGATCTTGGCGTGCAGGTCGTGGCCATGTCGTCGAAGTTCGGCCATCAGGAGGACTTCGAGAAGGTCATCGCGCGAGGCCAGTCGGGCACCTACTACATCGATGACGGCAACGAGCTGGAGTTCTTCGAGATTATCGATCTCGTGAAGCCCGATGTCATCTTCACCGGCCCGCGCGTCGGCGAACTCGTGAAGAAGCTGCACATCCCCTACGTCAACGGCCACGGCTACCACAATGGCCCGTACATGGGCTTCGAGGGCTTCGTGAACCTCGCGCGCGATATGTACAACGCCGTACACAATCCGCTTTTGAAGCTCGCCGCGACGGACTTGAGCGGCAACGTTAATGTTCCTGTCTTGAGGGCTGCAGAATGACCACCGCAAAAGTAGATCAACTGTTCGGCTACGTGCAGGAACGCTGCCTGTGGCAGTTCTTCTCAAGGTCCTGGGACCGGCAGGAGAACCTCGACGGCATCCTGCAGACGGCCACGGACCTTCTAACCGGCAAAGCGCCGGCCCGCGAGACGCCGATGGAGAAGCTGTTCTACGCGGACGCCAAGATCATGGTCGCCGATTTCAAGGAGCGCTTCCCCTGGATCGAGCAGGAGGGCCCGGCGCAGATCCGCGCCCTGATGCATGACCTCAAGGACAAGCTCCTGGAGATCTCCGTCACCAAGTCGCTCAACCAGGAACTCAGGCATTCGCTCTACTGAGCGGGGCAGGCGGGCCTGCTGGCTCGCTTGCCGCCGGGTGGCATGACGATCTGAAAGCATTACCCCTCACCCCAGCCCTCTCCCATAGGGACAGGGTGAGGGGCTGTGAGCCCAGTCGTTACGCGGCCCTGCCGTCAAGTTGGCGCCCATGCGGGCCGCTCCCAACCATACGAAAGGTAATTCAATGGGTTGCGAAGTCACTAGCAAGGAACGGGTTGGCATCATCAACCCGATGTACGACTGCCAGCCTGCCGGCGCCCAATATGCCGGCATCGGCGTCAAGGACTGCATTCCGCTCGTTCATGGCGGCCAGGGCTGCTCGATGTTCGTGCGGCTCCTGTTCGCGCAGCATTTCAAGGAAAACTTCGACATCGCCTCGACCTCGCTGCATGAGGACTCGGCGGTGTTCGGCGGGCACAAGCGCATCGAACAGGGCGTGATGACGCTCGCCCGGCGCTATCCCAATCTCAGGGTGATCCCAGTCATCACCACTTGCTCGACCGAAGTCATCGGCGACGACGTCGAGGGCAGCATCGTGAACTGCAATAAGGCGCTGAAGGCGGAGTTTCCCGGCCGCAAGATTTACGTCGTGCCGGTGCATACGCCGAGCTTCAAGAGCAGCCAGATTGGCGGCTACTCGGAGTGCATGCTGTCCATCGTCAAGACCATCGCCACGGCCAAGGCGGCGCCCAGCGGCAAGCTCAACGTTTTTCCGGGCTGGATCAATCCGGGGGATTTGAAGCTGCTCAAGCGCTATCTGAGCGAGATGGGCGTGGACGCGACGTTCTTCATGGATACCGAGGATTTCGACTCGCCCATGCTGCCGGACAAGACCGTCCACACGCATGGCCGCACCACCGTCGAGGACATCCAAGGCGCGCCGAACGCCATCGCTTCCCTGGCGCTTGCCCGCTACGAAGGCGCCTCCGCCGCCGACTATCTCAAGAGCGAGTTCGACGTGCCGCGCTCGCTGCTCTCCACGCCCTACGGCATCGCCAACACCGACGCCATGCTGGAGGAGATCAGCCGCATCACCGGCAAGCCCGTCCCGGAGAGCCTTATCAAGGAGCGCGGCGTAGCGCTGGATGCGCTGATGGATCTCGCGCACATGTTCTTCGCGGACAAGAAGGTGGCGCTGTTCGGCCATCCGGACCTCGTGATCGGCCTTGCCGAGTTCTGCCTTGAGGTGGAACTGAAGCCGATGCTGCTGCTGCTCGGCGACGACAACACGCGCTACAAGAAAGACCCGCGCGTGCTGGCGCTCAAGGAGAAAGCGAACTGGGACATGGAGGTCGTCTGCAACGCCGACCTCTGGGAGTTGGAGAAGCGCGCGAAAGTGCCCGGCAAGATCGACCTGATCCTCGGGCACTCCAAGGGCCGCTATGTCGCCATCGACAATAACATCCCAATGGCGCGCGTTGGCTTCCCGACTTTCGACCGCGCCGGCCTCTACCGGCATCCAACGATGGGTTATCGTGGCGCCATGCTGCTTGGCGAGCAGATCGCAAACGCGATGTTCGCGCACATGGAGTACAACAAGGACCGCGAGTGGCTCCTGAATACCTGGTGACGGAGCCTCCCCGGGGCGGGGGGCCACGCGTCCCCCGCCTCGCTTTGTTTGCGCTACCGCCCTTCGGGCTACTTGAGCGCAAGTTCTTCCAATAACGAACGACGCGAGCCGCCATGCTGCCGCACGACCTTGCCGCCGGTCTCATCGTTGGGCCGCGAAACCATCTCCTGCTGCCTGAATACCGGCAGATCGAGCTTTATTCGAAGCGCAAGACCCTGCATTTCGCCGAACCGCGGCCCGCGCCGGATTTTCAGGATCGCGTGGCCGGCGTGTGCGGGGCGTTCATGGCGCTCGATGCGTTTCTCGAATCCGTGCATTTCGCAGGCGAGAACGGGCCGGCCTGGGAGCGCTATCTGGCCCTACCGCGCGCCTCCTTGCTCGATAAGCTCGTGGCCGAGCTTTACCGCATCCTGCGAGTGGCGCGGGCGGTGGCGTTCCATCCGCACGGCCATATCGAAGCGGAGAATGGCGCCGTCAAATTCAACGGCGCAATCAATCGCTGGGCGCTGACCCTTGAGATAACGCCCGTGGGGCTGGCGCTTCTGGAATCCGCCGTAGCCTATTACCTGGCTTGGCAGCGCGAACCTTATCCGGCAGCCTACGCCGAAGCCATGCTCGCCGAATACTTCCTTGACATCTCCGGCGAGATCAAGCGCTTCGCCGACGAGGACCGCGTCCTCTACCAGTTCCAGCGCAAGCAGCCCTTCAACCGCCATCTGCGCTTCGACTGCGACAACCCGAAGACACTGGTATCGGACAGCGCGCTGGAGATCGAGACGGGCCCGGCTTACCGGGCTGCCGCGCTTTACCCAATCGACTTCTTCATCGTTCACGCCGATGCGCTTCACATCGTTCCGGCCGAAGCGCTGGATGCCGGCAAGCTGCCGCTCGCTCAGCTCGATAAATGGCGCGCACGCACGCCCGATGGCATGACGCTGCCCGCGTGCTTCCGCTGGCGCTTCTCCCGCGAAACCCAGGTCATCGGCCAGCCGATGACCTGACCAGCCCTCAACCCGCGAAGGACCCTGCCCATGGAAACACCGCACTTACGCATCGCGCTCACCACCAACAGTCTTTTGAAGGTCGACGCCAACTTCGCCGCCGCCAAGCAAGTGGTGTTTTACGACGTAGATCGCGACAGCTCGGAATTCGTCGACGTGGTGCATTTCACGCCGGGCGGCAAGAAGGGCGTTGGCGGCGGGAAGGGCGGCGCGGATGGGCGCTGCGTGATGGAGGATATGGGCGATGACGACGGGACGGGGCGCGATCCGCTGGTCGAGCGCGTCGCAGCGCTGAAGGGATGCTCGGTGCTGTTCACCCTGGGCCTCAGCGATCTTGCCGCCGTGCGCATCAACAATCTACGCGTCTTCCCAGTCAAAAGCGCACAGGTCCGCTCGGTAGATGAGGTGATCGAGAACCTGCAGCGGCTCATGAAGGACACGCCGCCGCTCTGGCTGCGCCGCTCCATGCGCGGCCCCACCGGCGAGCGTCTTCCCCTCGACGAGCAGGAAGTTTAGCCCCGCCAGGAAGAATATCCCGTCCCCGGCGGCGCTGAAAATCCGAAATAGCAACCTCGGTCCTTAGCCAGGCCATTTTTCCGTGGCGTTCTAAACCGGCGGTCTGACCGGTTAAGGCGCGATCCCATGGAAAGCATCGAATGCGCAAAATTGGACGATGCCACTGCATTGGCGGGGTTGCTGGATATCCTTTTCACGCAGGAAGCGGATTTCGCCGCCGATCGCTCGAAGCAAGAAAGAGCGCTGCGGCTCATAATCGAAAAGCCTGAAACCGGCGTAATTTTTGTCGCCAGGCATGACTCCGTTCCTATCGGTATGCTGAGCCTGCTGTTTACGGTAAGCACCGCAGAAGGCGGACCTGCATGCTGGCTGGAGGATATGGTCTTGCATCCGGACTTGCGAGGCAGCGGTCTTGGAAAACGCCTATTGCGATACGCCATAGAGTGGGCAAGCAAGCGCGGCTTCGCTCGCATTTCCCTGCTGACGGACAAAACGAATGAAGACGCGATCCGCTTCTACCGCCGCCAAGGCTTTGCCGAATCCGCCATGACCGTGTTGCGCCTATCTCTTCATCGTTGAAATTACGGCTCACCTCCCCGGAAGCCGGGCGCCGGCGGATGCGCCCGCGGCGGGCCGGTTAGCGCTCAGCGCCCAGGAAGCGGGCGCGGACATAGGCGCCGGCAGCATTGATCGCCGTGACGAGCGCCACAAGTACAATAATCAGCGCGGACGCCTCGCGGTATTCGAACAGGTGGAAGGCGGTGACGATCTCAAGGCCTAAGCCCCCCGCGCCAACCACGCCCAGGGTGGTGGCCGCGCGCAAATTATGCTCCCAGCGGTAGACAGTGGCGTCGACGAGACGCGGCAGGATTTGCGGCAGCACGGAATAGCGCAGCACGCCCAGGCGCGAGACGCCATAGCTGCGCAGCGCGTCGCTTGGTGCCGGATCGGAATGCTCCAGGATTTCCGCGAAGAACTTGCCGAGCACACCCGTGGAATGCGACGCGAGCGCCAGGATGCCCGGCAGGGGACCGAAGCCGACAGCGGCGACGAACAGCACGCCCCAGATCAAGCCAGGGATCGAGCGCAGGACGTTGAGAAAGAGGCGCACCGGCTCCCGCAGCCAAGGTTGGCGCACGATATTGCGGGCGGAGAGCGCGCCAAGCGGCAAGGCGGCTGCCGCGCCGAGCACGGTTCCGGCGATACTCATCGAAAGCGTTTCTAAAAGCGGCCGGCCCCAGCTTTGCCAGCGGCTGAAGTCCGGCGGCATAGCGTCGGCCGCAAGCTGAAGGATCGTCGGCAGCGCATCGGCATATCGCCGCAGGTCGAAGCCGCCGGCATACGCAAATGCGCAAACGATGACCGTCAGGCCCGCGAGCGACAGAGCGGCAGTGTTGCGTACCCTGCGGCGGCCATCCGCGAGGACGGCCGCTATTCCGGGATGAAGCTCTACGCTCGTCATTGGGAAGCCGACGCGGCATCGGGGTTGGCCGCCCGGATCGCTTCGATCCAGGTGCGCACGCGGTCCACATCGGAATCCACGCAGGGGATGAAGGCTTCGGCGCGGAACACCTTCAAGGCTTCGGGATCGGTGACGCCGATGAAAGCCTTGCGGATTTCCTCCTTGAAGGCGGGGTCGAGGCCCTCGCGGAAGGTCCACATGTATTCCGGGATTGCAGGCGACTCCGCGAGCACGCGAACCGCCTTCGCATCGATCTTCCCTTCCTTTGTGAGCCGGTTATAGATC
>Ga0074046_10005049_pt1 | contig 10593 bp, 11 predicted proteins | sample BogForMeECP23OM3_FD_94441 | JGI IMG/M metagenome (GOLD analysis project Ga0074046, IMG submission 94441) | Bog forest soil microbial communities from Calvert Island, British Columbia, Canada - Bog Forest MetaG ECP23OM3 | ecosystem: Environmental > Terrestrial > Soil > Wetlands ...
CTGCTTGTTTTTCCTCGCAGAATCAACATACCAGAAACCGGCCGCCGACGGTTCGCGACGCTTGAGAAATCACCCGAAAATTCGAAAATTCCGGCCGTCCGAGCCGTTTTGCAAGTGGCTCGTCTGCTAGCTAGAACTGTACGCGAAGGCCGACCGTGGGCGCGACGTTGACGTGATTGAGATAGCCACTCGCGAGACCTCCGGTCACTTGCGACCACATCGCGCCCGCATAGAGGTCGACGCGCTTCGACGGGCGATAATCGATCATCGCCGTCACTGCGTCCAATGTCCCGGCACAGCTCGAGGCGGATAGTCCGCCGTCCGTGCACCCGCTCGTGTTGTAATCGTTTTGATAGTAATGATAGAAACCGCCGGCAATATAAAGATCATCGCGGATGTTGTATTTCAAACCGGTCCAGAATATCCTGAGTATCTTGTTGTTGTCATAGGCGGTCGAATTGACATATCCCGGAAGCACCGTATAGCCGCCGAGCGTCGTAAAGCCGTTGGCGTACGAACCGCTCGGATTTTGAAATAAGATGTACTCGAACCCGCCGTAAGCCGTCAGACTGTCATAGCAATATTTCGCCATCAAGAGTCCCGACGTATTGTTGGAGAGCGTCGCCTTCAGGTCATTGACGCTCACGCCCAACGGAAGCGGATTTTCGCCGAAGTTCGAGAGCGAAACCGCGTCCTTCACTTTGCTGCCGACGGCGTCGAACGAGAAGGGGCCGAAGTCCGCCCCGACCTGCGCGTCGAAGGCGCCGTCCGAACCGTTGCCCTGATTATAGCCGCCGAACTGATAGATCGCCGCCAGACGAAACGCACCGACCCCGAGTGTGTACTGTACGGAAGTGTTATAACGGGAGTCCTCGGTGTCGCCGGCGCCAGCTACCGTACTCGAATCGCCGACCACGGAGAACGCCGGAGCGGCTGACGTGGGATCGTAGGAAGCCACGCCGTCCTTCATGAGAGAGTCCTGCCGGCCGAGGGTCAAGGCGCCTAGGATCTTGTTGGCGATCCCGGCATAGGCGACCGTGTTGAAAATCTGCCCGGCGCGGCTCGAGTCGCTGTTGGCGGTCTGAAACGCGAGCGGGTTGAGGTTGTTCTCCACCAGCGATTTCGGCCCGTTGGCCAGTTGCATCGAATAGGGATCGAAACCCGTCTCGAGATTGAAGACGAAGGACCAGTCGGCAGCAAGCGGTTCGTCGCCCTTGACGCCGACGCTCGATTGACCGAGCCCATTCGGCACGATCATGTTGCCCGTCAGGTTGCTGTTCTTCTTGATCAGCGTTTCGACCCCATTGGGATAGGCGCCGTTGAACGGGACGCCATGCGTCTCGTAGCTGACGCCTACGTCGATATTGCCGTACAGCGTGACGGCGTTCCACGACAGCGGACACTCGTCGGCGCTCGACATCGCGAAATCATAAAGGCTCGCAAAGCACGAGCCGGTAGGTTGCGATGCTGCGATCGGCGGCGTGGTCGAGGCGTCAGCCGCGTGAGCGGCGGGCGATGAGACCATTGGCGCGGATACTCCAAAAGGAATCAACACGAGCCGGCTCACCTTCCGCAGCATGAAGCGGCAGCCGAACAAGTTCTGGAGATTGAACGTCACCTCCCCCTCCGGTCCACCTTAGTGGCGCCTCGCTTTCGGGTCCCGCGCACTCAAAGTGCGAATGTCCGATCGCCGCGTCGACTGCAGCAGTTCGCTCACGGCTCTCGCCTTTCGAGCCGAATTTCGCAGCGAATAGAACTACGCGAGCCATGTGCCGAAGTAGAGCGCGAACTTGCGCAGCGCCGCTCAGGAGCCCTTGTCTCCATCGACGTAATTGGCGGCGGGCGTCTTGTGCGCCGATCGGAAGTTCGATCGGTTCCGATCATCGACGGCGAGACGCCGGTGTTTGGGGCGCGGCGACGACTTCGGATAAAGTGATTGTCTGGTGGATCCTCCTATTCGTTCTACAAAGCGCCATTTGCGTCGCGGCTGGTGGCTCCGCTTTGAGGCAACGAAAAAAGGTCTGCCTCAGTAACCCGGGCGCTGCGGTACTTGAGTTCGAGCAGGGAGCGCAGAAAGGAGGTCTCGATGATTCTGCCGGGTTCGTTCGGGTCGTCGAAAACATGCCATGCATAGGTGCCATCGCGCCTTCGTTCCAAGCCCATTTCTTACCATAACCGGCCCCCGATCGTCCTCGACTTTATGGTACGAAGCCGGCGCCTTCCAGTGCAGGGATGGGCTCAAGTTCAGCGCAGCGCCAGTTTGCAGTTTCCATCGCCACGTCAGAACCATGCCTAACAGCGCACAAGCGCTCGCGAGGTAAAAGGCAACGAAAGCCCGTTAATCCGGGCTACTTCGCCCCACGCGGCGCTGCCGAGCGTCATCGCGCCGAAATAGACCGTCAGGAAAACCGCCAGACCACGGCCGCGAACCCGTTCGGGAAGCGCCACTTGCGCAGAAACAAACAGTAAGATCCAAGACGCTCTCGCGAGAAGGCTCGCCGTAAACGCGAGCGGTGCGCCGCGCGCGGCGCCGAAGAGCGCCAGCGCTAACGCTATTCCGATCGTCCTGAGGCCGGCCAGGCAATCCGGTCCCAAGCGCTCCTTCAGCCTCTTAAGCCCGGGGCTTCTGATGATCCAACCGAGACCGATCGCGCCCGGCAGCGCGCCATAGACCTCAGGTCCACTGCGCAGCTGCGTGCGCGCGATCAACGGGAGAAGAGCCCAATAGCTCGCGAGGGGGAAAAATGCCAGAGCGCGGATGAGCGTCGAGTCTAGGTCGCGGTGTTCCGGGCGTAACGCACGCCCGCGCGGACCGCGCTGACCGGACGTTCGGCCGATAGAGCCTCCGGGGCTTGGCGGGGAGCGCGCCACCACAACAGCGCGGCTAGGACCCCCGAGTTGGTCGCGCAATAAACCAGAATGGAAAGTCGATGTTTATCGCAGCGATTGCCAGTCCGCCGAGTGCAGGCCCGATGGCTCGACTCACATTGTGACTGGCCCTGTTGATTGCGGTTGCGCCCTCCAGCTCCTGCTTGGGCATGAGCATCCGAGTGGTCAGCAGCCATGCGGGCGCGGCCGCCGCGCCCGCGGCGCCCAAGAGGAACGTTGTCATGAGAAGCGAAGGTAGGCGAGCCGTGACCAGCGCCGCAACCAATCGAAATCAGCATAACGACGAACTAAGCGATGATCAGCAGTCTGCGCGGTTCGACGATATCCGTCAGCGCGCCCGCCGGCAGGGTCAGCAAGAACATCGGCAAGGTCGTCGCGACCTGAATCGCCGACACCATCAGCGGATCCGAGTTGAGTTCCGTCATCAACCAGCTCATCGACGTGTCGAACATCGCGATGCCGACGCTCGAGGCGGAGCTTGCGACGAGTATGACGTCAAACGCCGAATTGCCGATGACGCCCCAGCGCGAATGCGGACGCGATGAGGGCCAATGTTTGGACGGTCAGTCAAACCGGCCGGCATTGTGGGCGCCGTAAATGCGATCGCCTTGCTTAGCGAATCTCGTGGGTCGAATTGGCCGACATCCGCTCTCGGCGCGATGAAAAGCTGAATTTGAGCGCCGCGTAAGGCCCGTACATCCACTGCTGGTAGCGGAAGCTGTCGTTTGCGCCGGTGATCCGTGTGTCGCCAGTGTCCTGCTTGTCATAGGTGTAGAGCACGCGAAAACCGAGCGTCGTGGCGATGTTTTGGGTCCAGTTGTAGCCGACCGCCGCGAGCGCCTGCCCCGTCGCGCTGTTGCTCAGGCCGCAGGTTGAAGGCCATTTCGGCGTACTGGCCCGGCCGCACGTACTTGAGGTTCTCCTGATAATACGTCGCAAGCACATAGCGGTCTTTCTCCACGATGAGCGCGGCGATGCGCCGGCACGCAAGATGCCCGAGACAATTCCTGGCCGCACCTGAAGATTGATGATGCGCCCGTCCTCCGGCGCCACTGTTGTCGAGATAGTGCTGCGCTTCCTGCAATTGCGCCTGGATGTTGGCGACGCTCGTGTTCACCCCGTTGATGTTCGAGTTCAATTGATCCTGGGCTGCGGCGAGGTCTGCCTTGGCTGCGTCCTTCGCCGCCTGCCCGGAGGCGACTTCGTCTTTCCAGAGCGTAACTTCGTCCATCCGCGTCGAGTTCTCGCGCGCGAGCCGCGCGAAAATGTCTAGCTGGTGCTGAGCGTAGTCCAGGTCGGCGATGCATTGCGCCACTTTGCTGCTCGCCGCGTCGAGGGTGGCCTTGAGAACGTCGACGTGCTCCTTGGCCGCGGCGAGCTACGCCTGGAGCGAGGCCACCTTGGATTCGTAGACAGTGCGGTCGAACTGGAACAGAGGCTGGCCGGAACCCGACTCCGATCGCGCCGAGAACGGGCACGAGGATGATCAAGGCGCCCCAGGGCGGCGGAATGTCCGTGTGAACGTTGGCGTCGTAGTGGATCGACAGTTGGCCGAGGAAAAGGAGGTTGTGGAAACCGCCGATCATGTCCGGGAGGACGACCGCGCCGAAGCCGGCGACGACGCCGACCGCCAGTGAGCACAGAAGCATGACCCACCATGGGGCCGAAGCCGGAGCCGCCGCTGCGTCTTGATGCGTCGGAGTCGTCGCCGCCGCCATTCCTGGGTCCCTTTTCGCCGCCTCACGAAGTCTTCGCCGGCTCGACCGGAACGTGGGCCGCCAGCGCCGCCTTCAGCGCATCTTCCTTCGCGTGATCGAAGGAGGTCTTGATCACCGTTCCGCCGACGCCTTTGAGGTCGTCGAGCACCTTATCGGTCGTCATCTTGCGGATGAGCAGGAAGAGGCCGGCAGTGCCGGGCTTCAACGCATCGTTCGCCTGCCGCTTCATGTCCTGATCGTTGATGCCGACGTCGGTCAGCGCGCCGCCAAGCGCGCCCGCCCCCGCGCCGACGGCCGCGCCCGCAATCGGCATGAGGAAGATCCAGCCGATCAGCATGCCCCAGAAGGCGCCGCTGACCGCGCCGTACCCCGCCGGATGCATGAGCTGGTTCAGCTTGACCCGACCGTTTGCGTCGCGAGTCGCGATCACCGCGTCGCCGATATCGATCAGATATTCGCGTTGCATCGACAGCACTCTGTCGCGAACCTCCTCGGCTTTCTTCTCGCTGTCGAAGGCAATGAAAACAAGATCGCTCATTGTGCTTGCTCCTTTTGTCGCCTGCCGAGTCAGGCCACGACTCATGAACTCGGACCGCTCTCTTTCAGCCTCGCTTCAGCGGCGCCATCGCCTCGCCAGCCAATAGGCAAAGGATTGCGACAGCGCCGTCACCCGGCCTTGAAAGGCCTGCTCGGGCAGCGCCTGAGCGACCGGGGAGGGAATGTAGTACGACGTGGCGTTCAGTCTCGTGTGCCGCGCGCCCAGGGTCGCAACGCCCTTCATCCAGTCCGTCGCCTGGCCGCCGGGGCCGACCGGCCCCAGAATGACCGAGTTGATGGTGACGTTGAGCGTGGCGGCGTTCAGATCGCCCAGGGCCATGTGGGACGCGAAGGCCTGGGCGAGCGCGCCGGGCAGCGCCTGTTGCACCCAGGCCGCGGTCGGATCGCCGCTTTGGGCGAGCAGCGGCGCCGCGTCGACGTTGATCGCGGCGATGCGGAATCCCGGCGCGAGTTGCGGCCGAACCGCCGCAGTTTGCGTCGTGTTGCAGCCGCTCAAGCCCGCCGCTGCGAAGCCGCCGAAACTCAAGAGGGCCGCGCGGCGCGTCAAGGTAGTTGTCGTCACGTTGACCCTCCGAAATCGCCTGCCTTGGTCATTGCGCGGCGGCGCAAACGACGACGTCCCGCCTATTATCTGCATATTCTTGACGCCGCCTCCAACCGTGGATTCGACGAGGACGGCTCGACCTATTCACGCCTCGACCTGCCGAGATCGCTGACCCTCAGATCGAGCCGCCCCTTGACCTGCCAATAGGCTTGCTCCGAGAGACAGATCGCGCCCGGCGCGCAAATGCCTTCGAGCCGGGCGGCGATATTGACGCCGTCGCCCATCAAGTCGCCGTCGGCCTCCTCGACGACGTCGCCGAGATGAATTCCGACCCGGAACTCGATGCGGCGCTCGGCCGGCAGACCGGCGTTGCGCTCGGCGAGGCCGTGCTGCACCTCGATCGCGCAACGCACGGCGTCGACCACGCTGCGGAACTCGATGAGGCTGCCGTCGCCGGTGCGCTTGACGATGCGCCCATGGTGCACGGCGATGGTCGGTTCGATCAGGTCGCTGCGGAGCGCCCTGAGCCTGGCCAACGTGCGCTCCTCGTCGGCGCCGGCGAGGCGGCTGTAGCCGACGATGTCCGCAACCAGGATCGCCGCAATCTTTCGCGTTTCTGCCATGGCGCGCCCTCACGCGGCATGCAGAATAGCACAAGAAAGGCTTGAGCCGCGCGTCTATCTCTATCGAAAGCGATAGGGCCGGAGTAAACCGGCAGGAGCCACTGATCGGATAGGGGGCTTAGGGTCGATCTGATCCATTCGCCGCGCAGTCGGGCGAATTACCGCTATTTGCGCTGAACTGCCGCTCACGTGAAGCGGCCACATTGCGGACCGCGATTTTGGACGCTGCATTGGGGAAAAGCGCTCGTCGCGCCGAATCTCAGAAGATCAACGTCAGCTGCGTGCGCAACTGCCAGTCCGCCCGTATTGCAGTTTCACGTGGTTGTAGTGCCCCGCGATCATCAGGTTGATCGGCAGCTTGCCGACCTTGAAAACGCGGCCTGCGCCGCCGATCGGAACGGTCCATTTCGTGCCCGCGGTCTCCCAGTTGGTTGTGACGATCGGGGATGAGGTCACATACCAGCTGCCGCGGAAATTGTAGTTGACGAAGGGCTGGGTGAGGAAATTGTTGTAGGCATTGCCGAGCGGCCCTTTCGTTCCGCCGAACGACCAGACCTTGTTGACGAGCACGCCTGCGACCCACGGCCCCTCCATGTAGACGAGGACTCCGGTCGGGCCGCCGCCCCAGACATTGGAGCCGAGGCTCGCGTTGCTGATGGTCGGGATCTGCACCACCGGCCCCCCAGGCCCCAGAGTCAGCCGTTGGTCGGACTGTGCGGCGAGAGGAACGCGGAGAAGGTCGTGGGGCCCGTGCCGACCGGCACGCTCGGCAGCGGCGAGAGATCCGGGTTCCACACCACCGGCAGGATGGTGCGGGTGATGACGTTCCCGTCCTCGTTGACGTGGATCGGGATCACCGGCTGGATATTGAGAATTTCCTGCGTGCCCCCGTGCGGGCCGACGCCGAAATTGGTGTTTTGCTCTGGAACGGGAAGCCGTAGAGGTCGCCGATCTGGTTCTGCAGCTTTTTGGCGATGTCCGAGGCGCTTTGGCCCGCCGTGTCGTCGCCGGGCGCGGCGGCGCTTACTGCGGCTGCAGCAGCGGCGTCGGGCGCGGCCTGCTTGGGCTCGCGCGGGCCCGCAGGCGATGAGACACGCCGCAGCCAGAGCCGCGAGCCGATACTTCCTCATGTTCAACTTGCGCCCTTTCGTCGTCTGCGACGGCGTTCATTTCAGTCTCAGACGGACAAGCCCCGTCCGCCTTAAACACTAAACAATACCCCGGACAAAATCAGAACGGCATCGGATAGAGCCAGTTGAAGAAGAACGTGCGCAGATCGACCTTGGCCACACTCGCTTGGCCCTAATCAGATATCTTGGCAGCGGCGTAGGCAAGTTCGGCGACGGCGTGCTCGGTGATGACGCCCAGCATGTTCTGCTCTCCTTCACCGCCATTGCGCGCGACCAGGGCAAGCCGCGCGCCGGCCTGGTCGATCGCGCGCAGAACTGCGTTGAGTTCCTCATCCGGATCGACGCAAACATAACCCTCTGCGGACTCGAGCCCGGATCGTTCGTCGATCACGCCGTGGATTCGACCGTCCGTCCCCGTTACCACAACGATCTGCCCGCGCAGAATGGCCTCGTGAACGATCTTGGGCTCGCTCGCCTCTTGCGGCGAGAGCAGTCGGAAGTCCGCCGTCATGATCTGGGCGCACGGTCTCTCGCCCATCCGGGCCTGCAATCCCTGCGGGGCGACCGCTCCGCGACGCAGCAGCTTGAGCGTATAGATCGTCGGGGGAGACAGCAAGGCCCGCACCGCGCAAGCGAGCGCGACGGTGAGGATTACCGGCAGGATGACGGTGTAGTCCCGCGTCATCTCGAAGATCATGATCGTTCCGGTCAGGACCGCCCCGGTCGTGCCGCCGACCATCCCGGCCATGCCGGCATAGGCGAAATGCGCCGGCGACATCGGCAACCCGGGAACCAGGTGAAGCACGGCGCTGCCGAAGCCGCCGCCGAGCGCCGCGCCAAGGAACATCGCGGGCGAGAAAACGCCGCCCGACGCGCCCGATCCGAGGGTGAGGCAGGTCAAGAGCAGCTTCGCCGCGACCAGCAGCACGAGAAATCCCGGGGCCGTCAGGTCCCCGCGCAGGATGTCCATGATCGTGGCGTAGCCGACGCCCTGAACATAGTAATGATTAGGCTGACCGAAAAGACGCTCGGAAAACGCCATGAACCCATAGAGGATCAGGCCGACGACCAGCATCCCGGACATATGCCGGGTATAGTAGTTGCCGGGCATCCCGTCGAAAAGATCCTCGAACCAGTAGACGCCTCGCGTAAGCAGCCAGGCCAGCACACCAAGGATCAACCCGAAGAGCACGAACCACGGCAGGACCGAAAGCGCAGCGGCCGCACCGGCTTCGCGCAGCAGGGTTTCGCCTTGCGAAAGGGACGGGACGTTGAAGGAGGGCAGGACGCCAAAGAAGGAACGGCCGATGAAGGTCGCCGTGACGCAGGACAACGCCACCCCAAGCAGGCTCGTTGCGGTCGTGACCGGCAGCATCAGCTCGACCGCGAAGACGATGCCGCCGATTGGCGTATTGAACGTCGCGGCGATGCCGCCGCCGGCCCCCGCCGCGATCAGCACGGCGCGCTGGCGGACCGGCATTGCGATCAACTGCCCCAGCGTCGAACCGAAGGCCGCGCCGATCTGAATGATCGGCCCCTCCCGTCCGACTGAGCCGCCGCTCCCGATCGACAGCGCCGAGGCCAGCGACTTGACCACGGCCACGATCGGACGGATGCGGCCATCCTGATGGTAGATCGCATCCATCACCTCGGGCACGCCGTGCCCCTTCGCCTCGGGCGCGAAGGTCTTGACCAGGAATGCAACGACGATTGCGCCGAGCACCGGCGCCAGGATAATCCATGCGCCCCAGGGCGAGGCCGGCGTGTGGACGTTCGCGTCGTAATCGAAAGAAAACCGACCCAGGAACAGAAGGTTATGGAATGCGCCGATCATGGCGCGGAAAGCCACCGCGCCGAATCCGGCGATGACGCCGACCGCCAGCACGCAGAGGATCATGACCCACCATGCGACGGGCTCAGGCTCGGGCGGGCGGCGGCTAGGTTCCTTCGGTTGTTCGGGTTGTTTTGCTGGCATCTTGCAGACTGACCTCCGATGGCCCGGAAGTGGGATCACGCTTCAGAATGGGCGGATGCGTGAGGGCGCGAGATGTCCGCCGAGTGATACTGCGCGAGCAGCCGCTCCTCCTCGTCCTTCCTCGGAAAGAGAAAGTAGACGAGCGCGGCGCCGAGCAGGATCGCGACAATCCCAGCTATGTAGGCTGACTGATCGCCGGACAGGAACGCCGACTTCGCCGCTTCGGTTATCTGGCCCGCATAGTGCGGATGGCGTTGCGCAATGTCGGCGGCGCCCGCGAACGATTTCAGCAACTGGTGGACGATGCTACCTGTGATTAGGCGCTTGTCCGCGCCCGATGCATTTGCGATGGCGGCCCCGAAGGCGGCGGCATAGCTCGCCGTGAGCAGCGCGCCGAGGATCGACTGCATGATTGCCCCGCCGAGATCGCGCTGCAGATCCGCGGTCCCCGACGCCATTCCGGCGCGGTCGACCGGCACGGATCCCGTTAGCGAATGGGAGGCTGGCGTGCCGGCGAAACCGACCCCGATGCCGATGAACGCGTAGCCGAGCCCGACCTTCCAATAAGCGACGCCCTCCTTCCAGAGCACGAGCATCGTGAGGAAGCCCAACAGGCAGAATGCATAGCCGGTGAGCAGCGTAACCCGCGCGCCGCGCGCATTCACGAGCCTCGCCGAATTCGGGGCGGTCAGCGCCATCAGGACGACCCCCGGCAGGATCGCGAGTCGGGCTTCGAGCGTCGAATACCCGAGCACGTTCTGAAGGAATTGTTGGCCGACGAACATGGCGCCCATCAGAGCGCCGAAGACAATGCTGCCGGCAGTCGCCGCGACCCAAAAAATCCGTCTGGCGGCAACGCACAGATCGTAGAGCGGCGCGCGCGCCCGGCGCTGCCGGAGGAAGAACGCGATCCCCGCCGCGAAATCAACTGCTGCCAGCCCGAGGGTCAGGGCGCCTCCGTCCGGAGTTGCGGCAAGATTGATCGCCATCACGAGCGTTCCGACGAACAGCGCCGACAGCACGCCCCCAAGATGGTCGACGGGATCGCGCGTTTCGTTGACGTGGCTTGGCACGAAGACGAGCGCCATCGCGAGGGCGACCACGACGACGGGCAAAGTGATCAGGAACACCGAGCCCCACCAGAAATGCTCGAGCA
>Ga0074046_10005051_pt1 | contig 10591 bp, 6 predicted proteins | sample BogForMeECP23OM3_FD_94441 | JGI IMG/M metagenome (GOLD analysis project Ga0074046, IMG submission 94441) | Bog forest soil microbial communities from Calvert Island, British Columbia, Canada - Bog Forest MetaG ECP23OM3 | ecosystem: Environmental > Terrestrial > Soil > Wetlands ...
GTCAGGAACGCCGACATCGCTGTGATCGTGACCCCCGACGAATGAAGTCTGCGGCGCTGACTGGCCGGCGACACGCGGGTTTCGAGCGATCGCGGCCGGGTTATGGGCCCGACCGCGATCCGCTGCCGCGGGAAGGCGGCGCCACCGCCGCCGGAGCTGGTTGGACGGTGTCCACCCAATTCCGGGAAACGGCGGCTATGTCGTTGGCGGCCGGATCGGGTTCGGTCGCTCGGAACTTCGCCAAGAGGTCGCCGGCGGCCGCTAACGCGTCGGAATCCATCTTCGCAGCGACCTCGTCGCGTTTCCTTCCCGCCTCCGCGTCGCCCTGAACCGCCGCGAGCGAGAACCACAACCAGGACTGGCGAAGATCCTGCTCGACGCCGAGACCGCGAGCGTACAGGACCGCGAGGTTGAACTGGCTGTCGCGGACGCCCATTTCGGCCGCCCTTTGGAACCATTTCGCCGCCTCGGCGTAGTCGGGCTTTTCGCCGACCGGCTCTGCACTGATCACGCCGAGGTTGTGGGCTGCGCGCGCGTTGCCGGATTGCGCAGCCGCCGTGTACCAACGCTTCGCCGCGGCCGGGTCGCGATGAACCCCAACGCCCTTCTGGTACAGCGCGCCGAGCCTGAATTCCGCCGGCGCAAAGCCCGCAGCCGCGGCGCGTTCGAACCAGAACGCCGCCACGGCTTGGTCCTGCGATAGTCCATGGCCTTCGTACAGACGCCGCGCGAGATCGTATTGCGCCGGCGGCGAACCGGCGAGGACCGCCTCTCGCAGTGCGGCCGGCGCGCCGCTCGGGATCGCGGTCGAGAGCTCCGGCGGCGGGGTTTGGCGCTCCGACCCCTTTTCGATCGCGCCGAAGTCGTGAACGATGGACCCCGTCGGCGTGTCGTCGACCGAGGGCGGAGCCGCGCCCGCCGCTCCTGCGCCGCCCAGCGCGCGCGGCTGAGCCAGCATGCTCGTTGCCTTTACAGCCGGGCCTTCCAGCGCCGACTTTTGAATCAATGGTCCGTGGGAACCCATGAACCGAGCGACGGCGGCGACAGCGAGCACGAGCGCGGCGGCGAGCAGAAGCGAGCGCTTGTGTTGAACGGTGAACCGTTTGGCGCGCTGTAGATGTCGCTCTACCCGCGGCCATGCGGCCGAAGGCTTGGCTTCGCTGTTTTCAGCAACCGCGGATTGCGCCGCGCGACGAGCCGCCGCTATATGCGCGGACACCGCTGGGTTCGTTTTCCAGTGCGGTGTCTGGGTCGCGTCTACGCCGGCCTGGACGCGCTGCGGCGCGCCGGCGCCGGGCTCCAGCAGGAACTCGTCCTCGGGCTCACGGGACGGCGCCGGGTTCGCCCGGCTTTCGCCGAGGTCGAGCCTTGTCCGCGACCGACGCAGCGGAATCTCGCTGAGCGCGGAGAGCGGCGTGGATTCGGCCGCGCGGGTGCTGAAGCTCCCCGCTTCATTCGAAATGCGACGTTCAGTCGGCAACGACGGGTCAGGATCGTCAACAGGCAACCGATCGATCAGCCTGTTGAGGAGGTCCTGCATGCCCTGTAGCAAAGCCTCCGTCCGCCGCTCGGCGCTCGCGCTTTGCTGGCGCAGGGCCGACACCTGCTCCGCGACATCGGCGCCGCCCGCTGGCTCTCGCCCCCGGAGCTCTTCCAACACGTCTCGCGCGGCGCGCTCAAGCGTTTCAACCCCGCCGAATCGGCCGGACATGGCGTCAAGCCGGTCATTCAATTGATCGAACCGCTCGGGGATCGCCTCACCAAAGCGGCGCTCGAGCCTCTGCGCCACTTCTTCGGAAATCCGGTCGAAAGGCGGCAAAAAGCCCTCTTCGATCGCCGATCGAAGCGATTTGAGCTCCCAGTCGATCGAACTCGGGGCGCCAGAGTCTTTCCACGCATCCGGGATGCGATCGACCTTTTCGACGATCTCCGTAAGGATCTGCTCGATTGGCCTAAGGTCGCGCTCTCGGAGCCCGGCGGCCTCAAGTCTCGCGTTCAAGTCGCGGATCAACTCCGTGAGCCGATCCATGCCAGCGGCTTCAAGCTTCGCATTGAGCTCGGACAGCGAGGCTTCCACGCTTCTGGCGGCGATTTGCGAGTGCTCCATCACGGCTTCGATCCGCCGCGCCATGCCGTCAAGGTCATGGAGATCCGGCGCGGCTTCTCTATCCAGACGACTTGAAATTTCACCGAGCCGCCGCTCGATCGAATCGAGAACCCGAGGCGCGTTCGCATTCTCGATCTGCCGGCCCAGCGCGGCCAGCAGATCGATCGCCTGTCTCAGTTCCACGTTTTGCGGGACGCTCGTCGCTAAACCTTCGACCCGATCGGCGAGGCCAACAATGAGCGCCTCGAGATGGTCGAATGGAGAGGCTCGCTGTGCGGCGGCGGCGAGGAGGTCGTACATCGCCGCTGTTTGACGCTGGACGGGTTCGATCGCCTCCGGCCGAACGACCGCATCGGCGAGGGCGTCCAGCTTGGCGCCGAGAGCTTGAAGTTGACGCTCAATGTCGGCCAGGACGATCTTGGCGTCGTAGGCTCCAGAGGCCTCGTCCAATTCGTCCCCTACGGAATCCATACAGGCATGCGCGGGTTGGCGGCGCTCCGTTCGACCCAGCGCGTCGACCCGCTGGACCAAGGCGCCCAGCGACGCTTCGAGCGCCTCGACCGCTTCGCGGGGGGCCAGACTCGGCAGGGAGGATCGCACCGCCGAGATTTGTTCCCTTAGCAATGCAATTTCGCGGTCGCCTGTTTTCCCCTCGGACCATTCGCTCCGAAGCGCCTCCAGCTTTCCGGAGAGCGTCCGAAGGCCTCGCAGCAGTTCGCCGGCGGGAGACGGAGGCCCCGCGGTTGCGGGCGAAAGGCTCGCGTCTGACAGTGGCCCAAGGACGTTCGAGCTTCCCGCTGGCGGCGAGGGCGCCGGGCGCGGCGCCTGCGCAATCGCGCGGATCGGGTCTCGCGCGATCCCGCTGTGCGATTCCAAGCCGTCGTGGGCCTGATGGGCGTCGAGCGCTCGCCGTCTCGAAGTGATTTGCGACAACGCCGATTCCAGGTTGAACAGACGCGGCGTCGGACGCGCATTCCCGGCCGGAGCCGGTTCCATCGAAAGCTCACGTGAGTCGGCGTTTTGGGGGGAGGCGGTCCCTGTGTCTGGTCTGCCGCAGGATCGCGCCTCGGGGCTCTTGGCAGAAGCGGGTTGGCCTCCATGTCCGCGGGTCACGCTCGCGGACTCCCACCGACTCGTTCCGTCGCTCGACGCGACGCCGCTCCCTGGATCGACCAGCGAATCCTTCGACGCCCGAGACCTCGAGTCGACCTCCTCAGCTCGATTCGCGGGCCGCGCCGTGAGCTGTGCGGTTGTCTTCAGCCGCTCCTGCAGGTCCCGCGCCGATTCGCCCTCGATCCGAAACGCACGCCACGCAACCCCCGGACGAAGAAAGTCGTCGACTGGCTCACGTCCGAGCGCGTCGCTGGCGCTGCCTTCCCCGACGGACGCGCGATTGGGTTCCGCAACCTGCGCGCTAAACGCCTGCTCGGCAATCGCTTGGTTCAGCCATTCCTCGAGCGTCAGGCCCGCGCGATCTGCAGCCTGTTCCGCGATGCTGCGGGCGGCAGGGCTGACGTTTGCAATGCCCCACGCCGTGCTCTTGCTCATGCCCTCGACCGCCGCAGGGGTTTGCGAAGCGGCGCGCGATTGGCCGCGACGCCTCTGCGGCGATCATTCGATGGTCACGGTGAAGAAACGGTTAAGGACCGGGTTTGGCGCGCCGTCGGAATCCAGGCTGGCGCCAAATTTCTGGGTTGCATCCAGCAACTAAGAGTTGCAATTCGTCTTCCGTAAGGCATATTGGAATCGATTCGCGCAGAGGCGCGACTCGGTTAGGCGCGAACAGCAACGGCGCCGACGAAAGGAAAGGTCATGAGCCGGATGTCGTCCCTAAATTATTCGAACAGCGCGTCTTCGAATGCGCTCGAAGGCGAGGCCGACCCTGCTCCCAATATGGGGCAAGACGAAATGACAATCAGTCAGATGGCGCGGTTGTATGGGGTCAGCCTGCGTACGTTACGGTTCTATGAGGACCGGGGTCTGATCAAGCCCCGTCGCGAAGGAAGCGCCCGCTACTATCGCAGCGCTGACAGGACCCGGATGGGCATGATCCTCAGGGGCAAGAAGCTCGGTTTCACTCTGTCCGAAATCACCGACCTGATCGGCGGCAGGGGCGCGAGCGAAACACCCGACATCGAAGAGCGGCTGCAGCCTCAGCAAATCGCGAATCAGATCGGCCACCTCGAGCGGCAGCGCGAGGAGATCGACAGCGCGATCGAGCGCTTGCGCGCGACCCACAGCCGCCTGTCGCGCGACGCCGCCTGAACCCAGCCGCCCGCGCCGTGCGCCCTAGGCCCTGACGCGGGCCGCTTCCACAATTCGCTGAGCCTCGGCGACCGCCTCCTCGATCGAGAGATGGGTCGTATCGAGCCGGACCGCGTCTTCGGCTGCGCGCAGAGGCGCCGCCGATCGCGCCGAGTCCCGGGCGTCGCGCTGCTCGATGTCGGCCAGGATCGCGCCATAGTCCGCCCGTTCGCCGCGCTGAGCGAGTTCGAGCGCGCGCCGCTGGGCGCGTGCGGAGGCGCTGGCGGTCACGAAGATCTTCACGTCGGCGCGCGGACATACGACCGTGCCAATGTCGCGGCCGTCGAGCACCGCGCCGGCGGGCCGGGCGGCGAAGGCGCGCTGGGCCTCGAGGAGCGCCTCGCGGACCCCGGGCATGGCCGCCACGACCGACGCCGCCTCGCCCATCTCCCGGCGGCGGAGCATGGTCTCGTCGAATTCGGTCAGGCCGAGGCCCCGCGCCGCCGCGATCGCGGCGCGCTCGTCGTAGAGGTCGCGCCCCGCGCCCATCAGCGCCGCGGCGGTCGCCCGGTAGAGGAGCCCGGTGTCGAGATGCGGCAGACCGTAGCGAACGGCGAGGCGCTGGGCGATCGTCCCCTTGCCTGAAGCCGCCGGACCGTCGATGGCGATGATCATCCCGAGCGCTCAATCCCTTTGGGCCGGTTGTCCGAACCGGCTCTTAGAATCCCGCCGCCCCGCTGTCGAGACGCGCCTTGGCGGAGGCGATTCGCCTGCGATAAAGTGACGCAAGACGAAATGCGTCCGACCGCCGGTCGCTACGCGAGGGCCAGCATGAACCTGACGGGGCAGCAGATCCGGACCATCGTCGCTGCGTATCTGGGCTGGACGCTGGACGCGTTCGACTTCTTCGTGCTGACCTTCGTCATCAAGGACATCGCCAAAGAATTCGGCGTCGAGGTCTCGGCCGTCGCCTATGCGCTCTTCCTCACGCTGGCGATGCGCTTCATCGGGGCCTTCATTTTCGGCCGCATCGGCGACCTCTTGGGGGCGCAAGCCGGCGCTGATGCTGGACATTCTCTGCTACTCGCTGATCGGCGCCGCCGCGGCCCTTTCGCCGAACCTGACCGTCTTCCTGATCCTCCGAGCGCTGTTCGGAATCGCCATGGGCGGCGAGTGGGGACTCGGCAGTTCGCTCGCCATGGAGTCGATCCCGCCCCAGTCGCGCGGCGTCGTGTCGGGGATCCTGCAGTGCGGCTATCCTCGAGCGGCTTTCTGCTCGCGGCTGTCGCCTACGGGCTGTTCTACGGCCGGACCTTCGGCGACTACACGTTCGGCTGGAGGGCAATGTTCCTGCTCAGCGTGCTGCCGGCCTTCGTGGTGCTATTCATCCGCGCCGCGGTGCCAGAATCACCGGCCTTCGAGGCCTCGCAGTCGCGCGAGAAGCCCAATCTCTGTACGACGGTCACGGAGAACCGGGGGCTCGTCCTCTACATGGTCGTGCTCATGATGTGCTTCAACCTGTTCAGCCACGGCACGCAGGACCTCTACCCGACCTTCCTGCAGAAGCAGCACAAGTTCGACCCGGCGACGGTGAGCTGGATCGCCATCGTCGCCAACATCGGGGCGATCGTCGGCGGGCTCGCCTTCGGCCATTACTCGGAGAAGATCGGCCGGGTGAACGCGATCACGATCGGCGCCCTCCTCGCGCTGCCCGCTCTGCCGCTGTGGGCCTATTCGACCACCCCGGTCATGCTGGCCGTCGGCGCCTTCGTGATGCAGGTCGCGGTGCAGGGGGCGTGGGGCGTCATTCCGGCCCATCTCAACGAGCTCGCGCCGGGCGCCGCCCGCGCCACCATCCCGGCGTTCGTCTACCAGGCCGGCAACTTCCTGGCCTCCTACAACGGCCCGTTCCAGGCCCGGATCGCCGAGGCCAACGACGGGAACTACGCCTTTGCGCTGGCGCTGGTCGCCGGGGTCGTCGCGGTGGCCATCGCCATCGTGATCCGCTTCAGCCCGGAGCGCCGAGGCGAGCATCTGACGGCGCACTGAGGGGCGGCGCTTCCAGTTCGGTTTTGGGCCTTTTCAGGGGTTTGCAGCAGATTTTCCGGGCGTCCCGGCACCGCTCGATTTCGCGCATTGCGTCTCCGGGCCTCGCATCCGCACGTTTCGAAAAGCGATCGCGCCCTGAGCGGGACCATCCTGACGGGCGAGCTGATCTTCCCATTCATTGAAAGATAGTATCACATAATTCTGATTATGGGAAGCCCCGCTGCCAGCGAACCGGGCGAGCACCGCCTTAATTCGCAATCTCGCTGTTTACCCCGTCGCCGACGTCGGGCAGGAAGTAGGGAAACGCAGCGAATCGACTAGCATGCCCATTTTGCACTGGCTGACGCGCAACGAAGATGTGCGCGCCGCGACAAAAGTTTCTTATCGCCTACTGGAGGAGGCGCCTGACCTCAGCTCCGGTGCCCCCGACTCCGGAAACATGCTCATTCAGGGCGACAATCTCGATGCGTTGAAGGCGTTGCTTCCCTTTTTTGCGGGTCAAGTGAAGTGTATCTATATCGATCCACCCTATAACACTCGATCAGCGTTCGAACACTACGACGATAACATTGAACATTCGCAGTGGCTCGCGATGATGTGGCCACGCTTGGAGCTTCTTAGGGAACTGCTGAGGGAAGATGGCTCAATTTGGATTTCGTTAGATGACGGTGAGGCGCACTATCTAAAGATAATCGCCGACGAGGTTTTCGGGCGGAAAAATTTTATAGTCGATATCTCTTGGCAAAAGAGAGATGGTCCACCGAACGATCGGAAGGTTGGTATGGTACACGAACATATATTAGTATGGGCGAAGTCGAGGGATAGCTCGTCTAAACAGACTAGGGCTGAATTATCGTTCGATTTGATGCAGAGAACCGAGAAAGCCAATGCACAATACGCTGTCTTTACGGAACCGGATGGTCGAGACCCACGCGGAGCCTTCCGAAAGATAGATACGACAGCAAACGGGAAAGGGGAACGTTTTGTGCAGAGCTTGTTCTATGGCATAGTAAATCCATATACTGGAGAGGAAGTGTTCCCTAGACAGGGCACTTGCTGGCGTCATGACAAAGAAATGTTGCGACTTCAACAAGATAAGCGTCTTTATTGGGGGGTGAAGGGTACTGCGCGCACGCCTATGAGAAAATTGTTCGCAAATGAGGCGAAGCAAGGGATGAGTTCCCGGAGCGTTTGGAGCGGATTAGCACTCAATCAGCATGCAAGCGCTGAAATAGAACGCTTGTTTGGTGCAAAGGCTTCATTCGAAACACCGAAACCAGAGCGCCTAATACATCGAGTTTTGCAAATATCGACAAATTACGGAGATATTGTCTTAGACTCTTGTCTTGGTTCCGGTACAACCGCTGCTGTTGCTCAGAAGATGGGCCGCAGATACATCGGTATCGAGATGGGCGATCACGCAGCTTCGCATTGTGTCCCGCGTCTCCGCAAGGTCATTGACGGCGAGCAAGGCGGCATTTCTGAGTCGGTCGGCTGGAAAGGCGGCGGCGGCTTTCGCTTCTATCGCCTCGGTCCCCCGGTGTTCGACTCAGAAGGCCACATTCGGGCCGATATCTCTTTCCCCGTCCTAGCCGCACATGCTGGTTCAGCGAAACCGGGACGCCGTGGAACGGCAAGGGCAAGTCGCCGCTTATTGGCGTCGGGCAGAACCGCGCCTATGGTCTCCTTTACAACGGCGCTCTTGGCGACAAGACGCCCGAAGGCGGCAACGTGCTTACGCGAGCGACGCTCGCGATTCTTCGTGACGAGGCAAAAAAGGCAGGTTTTGCGGGGCAATTCACCGTTTATGGCGAAGCCTGCCGACTGAGCGCCGATAGGCTGGCGCGAGAGGCCATCACCTTCAAACAGACGCCCTACGACCAAACAGACGCCCTACGACGTGAAGGCGCGCAAGTGATGACAAGCGTCATTGCGAGGAGCGAAGCGACGATGCAATCCAGCCGCCGCGCCCGAGGAGTGGACTGCCTCGCTCCGCTCGCAATGACGGGGAAGGGCCGGGCATGGAACTGAAAGAGTTTCAGAAGGACACGCTAAAGGCGCTCGCCGACTTCCTGAAAGACGCGCGCGTCGAAGGGCCGAAAGCCGCCTGCGAGAAGCAGTTGCACGACCCCGACCGGAAACGGCGGCTCGGACGATTTGCAAGCGGGTATCGCCCGTTGCAGGAACTGCCGGATACGCCCTACGTCTGTCTGCGGTTGCCGACCGGCGGCGGCAAGACGCTGCTGAGCGCCTATTCGGTCAGTGTCGCGCGCGAAAACTGGATCGAGCGCGACTATCCGCTCGTGCTCTGGCTGACCCCGACCAACACGATCCGCTTGCAGACTGCTGAAGCGCTCAAGAACACGCGCCACCCTTATCGGCAGGCGCTGGACGACAAATTCGAGGGCCGGGTCCGCGTCTTCGATATCGCGGACTTTACGGCCATCCGCCCGCAAGACTTGCGCGACAACACATGCGTCGTGATCGGCACCATTCAGACTCTACGCGTCGACAAGACGGAAGGCCGGAAGGTCTATGCACATAACGAGGAACTGGAGCCCCACTTCACAGGGATACCGGACAACCGGCCGGGTCTGGAAGCCTACGAAAAGGGCGGCGCGACGAAGATCAAGTTCTCGTTCGCGAACCTGATGCATGTGCATCGTCCGCTGATGATCGTGGACGAAGCGCACAATGCTATGACGGGCCTTACGCGCGAAATGCAGGCCCGCGTCAACCCGGCCGCGATCATTGAGTTCACTGCGACGCCGCAGCTCCAGTCGAACATCCTATACAACGTGCGAGCGGAGGAACTGAAACGCGAGGAGATGATCAAACTCCCGATCGTCCTGGCCGAGCACAGGACGTGGCAGGCAGCCGTTACCGCAGCCATCGCCACCCGCGCCAACCTCGCCGCGAAGGCGGCCGCCGATCAGCAGGCGTACATTCGGCCCATTGTCCTCTTTCAGGCGCAGCCGAAGGATGAAGAGGTCAGAGTCGATGTCCTCAAGAAACATCTGACCGAGAACGAGAGTGTTCCCGAGGCGACCATCGCGGTCGCGACCGGCGATCAGCGCGATCTCGACGGACTCAACCTCTTCGATCCTGCGACGAAGATCGAGTATGTGATCACGGTCGAGGCGCTCAAAGAGGGATGGGATTGCTCTTTCGCCTACGTGTTCTGTTCCGTGTCGAACATTCGCAGCGCAACGGCGGTCGAGCAGTTACTCGGCCGTGTTTTACGCATGCCATACGCGAAGCGCCGCGACGCGCCCGAGTTGAACAAGGCGTATGCGCATGTCTCGGAAACCGAGTTCGCGACTACCGCAAAAGCGTTGGTCGACAAGCTCGTTCTCATGGGCTTCGACGACACCGAAGCCGCCGAGAACATTGAAACTGTGCAAGGGGGTTTGACGATGGACTCTTTGTACAGCGTTCTCGGCCTGAACCCGAACTGCGACATACGGTCAGTCTCGCGCGGGAGGTCGCGATTGACCTGCTGACGGAGATCGGCGGCGCCGTGCAGTTCGAGCCGACCGCTGACGGCAGGACGGCTAACTGCATCGCTGGTCCGCTCAGCGAGGAGCACGAAAACATCATCAGCCGGGCGCTGCCGGCGCATGAACGCTCGGGCTTCGCGGCGGCGGCACGAACCTATCGGTACGAGCGCGAGCGAGCGTTGTCCCCCGCGCAGAGAGGCCACGCCTTCATCGCGCCCCGCCTCATGATCGTTGTGCAGGGCGAACTCGTGTTTGCCGATGAGTTTTTCGAGACATTCGACTGGTCGCCGCTCGACTACCGGGCCCTGCTTACGCCGCAGGAATTCGACGTGCGGGAAACCGCGGTCGAGTTCGAGATCGATCTGGACGGCCGAGCCATTCGATACTCAGTGCTCAGCGAACAGGATCGCCTCATTCTCGATGCGCCGGTCGAAGGCTGGGACCGTGTTAACCTCTCGGTCTGGCTCGATAGAGAGATCCGGCAACCCGATATTCCCACCACGCAAATGCTGAGATGGGTTCAGGATGCGCTTACGCATCTGGTCGTCCAGCGTGGGTTGGGCATCGGCACCCCCCCTTTGGTTGGCCTGAGTGGGGGTGAGTCGGAAATGTGACAGTGCGGCAAAAAGACGAAGCGTAGGGCGCGGGCGGCTTGCCCGGCGCGGGCTGGCATGAGTCAACGTCCCGATGA
>Ga0074046_10005052_pt1 | contig 10591 bp, 11 predicted proteins | sample BogForMeECP23OM3_FD_94441 | JGI IMG/M metagenome (GOLD analysis project Ga0074046, IMG submission 94441) | Bog forest soil microbial communities from Calvert Island, British Columbia, Canada - Bog Forest MetaG ECP23OM3 | ecosystem: Environmental > Terrestrial > Soil > Wetlands ...
CAAGCGACCAGAACCATCAACCCGGCTACCGAGGAGTTTGGAAACAGAGGTTGGTTTCCGAGTATCTGGCAGCCTTATGCCACGCCCTATGTCCCCCAGCCAAAGATGAGCAACTCTGAGCGGCTTCATTCGCTGCTCAGCGGCGGCAAGCTGCGCCTTTCTGTCGAGGATGCAATCGCCCTGGTGCTCGAGAACAACCTCGACATCTCCGTGGCGCGCTATAACATGGGCTTCGCGCGGTTGGACCTCTTGCGTGCCAAGAGCGGCGGCGCAACCCGCGGGGTTCCAGGCGCATTCTCCTCCGCAGCGCTGTTTGCAGGAGCGATCGGCGGCGGCATCAGTAGTATCAGTAGCGGCAGCACGGCTAGCGCCAGCACAGTGACGGGCAGTGGCGGCGCCACGAACGTCGGCGTAGTCGGCTGCTGCGATCCCGTCGCAGGGGCCCAGTTCGGATGGGACCGCAGAACCTCCCCGCTTAATTATACCGTAGTCAGCGGTATTCCCACGGTCATCACCCAAACTACTAACGCTGTCGCCTACTTCGGCCAGGGTTTTCTGACGGGCACCAGCTACGCAGTGGCAGTGAGCGGCTACCGTCAATCCACAACTTCCCTCAACACGCTGTTCAACCCCGCCGTCCCTACAAACCTGACCCTGGGCTTCGACCAGCAACTACTGAGTGGATTCGGCTATCGAGCTAATGCCAAGTTTATTCGCATCGCACAAAATGACATGAAAGTATCCTACAGTGTTCTTCGTCAACAGGTGATTACGACGGTCGCCCAGGTTTTGAATCTTTACTGGGATTACCTGTCTTTCAAGGAAAACGTCCGTGTAGCCGAACAAGCCCTGGCCTACTCTGAGAAACTCCTTTCCGATAATAAGCGTCAGGTGGAGATCGGTACGCTAGCGCCCATCGAAGTAGTGCGGGCAGAATCCGAGGTGGCCTCCGATACACAGAACTTGATCGTAGCCCAGACCAGCCTGCAACAACAGGCAGAGTTGATCAAAACGGCGCTCTCGAGGAAAGTCGACTCGGAGTTGATCGGCGCTCAGATTGATGCTGTGGATAGACTCCCGGACCCAAGGCCGGACGATATTCCATCCTTGGATCAAGCCTTGAAGCTAGCAATTCAGAACCGCCCGGAAGTCGAACAGGCTGACCTCAACCTGCGCTACGAGTCAATCGTCGTCAAGGCCAATCGTAATGCCTTGCTGCCCACCTTCGACCTGTTTGCCACTTACTCTCCCTCGGGCCTCTCAGGTCTCAGTTCTGTTCTCGGGCCTTGCCCGTCCGGGTACATGGAGAGTGGGAACCAGTGCACGGCAACTGGCCTGGAAGCAATTCCGCGCCCGATGGTGGTATCCAGCCTAGGCATCTCCCAGTCCTTGTCCCAAGTGTTCCGCGCCAATTATCCGGATTATTCTTTCGGCTTCACCTTGCAATTCCCCATTCGCAACCGCGCCGCGCAGGCCGACGTAGCCCGCGCCCTTCTCGAGCAAAGGCAACTGGAGGAACAACTTCAGCGGCAGAAGAACCAAGTTGAGCAGGATGTCCGCAGCGCAGAAATCGGGGTGATTCAGGCCAGGGCCCAAATCCAGGCCGGCGTAAAGGCAGTCCTGCTGGCGCAGAAGACCCTCGATGCGGAACAGAAGAAATTCCAGTTGGGTGAGTCCACCGTCTTCCTGGTGATTCAAGCGCAACGCGACTTGGCCACGGCCGAGGGCAACGCAGTGAAGGCGCGCTCGACTTATGCCAAGGCCCTCACGCAATTTCAGCAGGTGACCGCCACCATTTTGGCCGATTACCATATCGAGATGAATGACGCGCTTCAAGGGAAGGTGACCCGCTCGCCCAACATTCCAGGCACGCACGATGAGCCGACCACTCAGACGCTCCCTGTAAGCCCGCAAGGATAAGCGGGAGGGGCCTGATCTTTACCCATACCTTCGGCTGGACACGGGAGCAGAAGTCGGAATCATAGCCCTCGGCCTTGGGCTAAACGTGTCCCACATCTTTCGCTGGACAGGAGGGCAGAGGTTAGAATCGTAGCCCTCGCCTCTGGGCTGAACGCGTCGCACGTCTTTCGCCGGACACGGGGGCAGAGGCCAGAACTGTAGCCCTCTCCCCTGGGGAGAGGGTGGCCCGCGTCCGGCGTTTTCACCAGCCGGCGCGGGCCGGGTGAGGGGTTATTTCCGTCGCCAAGCAGAGCTGTTGTGCCCGGCTAAGTCTTCGCAAGATTCTTATACTCTCCCCGTGCGCATCCCACTCCCACGCGCCCGCAAGTTGCGGCGCAACCAAAACGAGAGCCTCCGTGTCCTCTGTGCCCCTCAAGGTTTAACACGGAGCGCACGGAGCGTTTCAGTGAACTCTGCGTTCAAGCTCTTCTGACCACCGGTACTGCCCTTTTGGACTTTCGACTCTCGACCTTCGACTACCTCAGTAGGGCGGAGAATTTCAAATCCGTTTGGCTAGCATTCGGTGAAGTTTGACTTTGCGTTTGGCCTTGAACTAAGATGCCCTTCAGGTTGCAGTGTAGGATGCAGAAAGGACAAAAGACCGGCACCGAACTCGAGACGGGGCGTTCTCAACGCCAACCCTCCATGGCCCAAACCCGCTGGGAGGAAAAGGTACTCAAGCCTGCCCTCGAGATCTCGCCCGAGCGGAAAGAAATCTTCACCACCCTATCCGGCGTGCCCGTCGAAAGACTGTACACCCCATCCGATCTGGCTGATTTTGATTATTCGCGCGACCTCGGCGATCCGGGTGAATACCCTTTCACACGCGGCATCCACCGTACCATGTACCGCGGCAAAGTTTGGACCATGCGCCAGTTCTCGGGATTCGGCAGCCCAGAGGACACCAACCAGCGCCTGCATTACCTTCTGAAGCAGGGGCAAACCGGGCTCTCCATCGCCTTTGACCTGCCTACCCTAATGGGCTACGACAGCGACTACGCTCTGGCTGAGGGCGAGGTTGGCAAATGCGGGGTCGCGGTTTCATCTCTCGCTGATATGGAGACCCTGCTCGCCGGGCTGCCGCTCGAACGGATAACCACCTCCATGACCATCAATTCGCCCGCGGCCATCATCTGGGCAATGTACCTGGTCGTGGCAGAAAAGAGCGGGGCCGAGCTCAAGAAGATCTCTGGAACAACACAGAATGACATTCTCAAGGAGTATATCGCCCAAAAGGAGTATATCTTTCCTCCCAAGCCTTCCATGCGCCTCGTGGTGGACACTATTGTGTATGGCGCCAGGGAAGTCCCCCGCTGGAATGCCATCTCCATTAGCGGCTACCACATTCGCGAGGCAGGATCGACAGCGGTGCAGGAACTCGCCTTCACGTTGCGCGACGGCATGGAGTACGTCGAGTGGGTGGTACGCGCCGGCATGAACGTGGACGAATTCGCTCCCCGTCTCAGCTTCTTTTTCAACGCGCACAACGACTTGTTCGAGGAAGTGGCAAAATATCGCGCTGCCCGCAGAGTCTGGGCGCGGGTAATGCGCGAGCGCTTTGACGCGCAGGATCCTCGCTCCTGGCTTTGCCGTTTTCATACCCAGACAGCGGGTTGCTCGCTCACCGCGCAGCAACCCTACAACAATGTCGTGCGGACTGCCATTCAGGCGCTCGCGGCGGTCCTGGGAGGAACGCAATCTTTACACACGAATTCCCTGGATGAAGCCTGGGCTCTTCCCACCGAGGCGGCGGTTACCATTGCGCTCCGGACGCAGCAAGTCATTGCTCACGAAAGCGGCATAACAAACACCGTTGATCCGCTCGCCGGCTCGTATTTCGTGGAGAAGCTGACGGCCGAAAGCGAGCGCGCCTGTTACGAGTATTTTGACAGAATTGATGCCTTGGGGGGCATGGTGGCGGCAATCGAAAAAGGCTTCCCACAGAAAGAGATTCACGATGCCGCCTATGCCTATCAGCAGGCCGTCGAACGCAAGGAAGCGGTCATTGTGGGTGTCAACGATTTCGTAACCGAGGAAGAGCGCCCCATCACCCTATTGGTAATCGATGAGAACGTTGCCCGTCATCAGCGACAGAAGTTGGAGCGGTTGAAGAAGCAGCGGGATAATTCCCGCGTCCAGGCGAGCCTCGAATCTTTGGGAAACGCTGCTGCCACGGATGCCAACTTGATGCCATACATTCTCGAGTCTGTGCGCGCGTATGCCACCGTCGGTGAAATCTGCGACGTGCTACGCAAGGTATTTGGGACTTACACAGAACCGGCGTTCCGATAAAATAGTGGTGAGGGGCAAGAATAGGCGAGAAAATACGAGCTGCAAACCAACTTTGATTGTGGCGCCGACCTTTAGGTCGGCAGGTGCCGACCTGAAGGTCGGCGCTACGCGAAGGAGCACTAGGAGAGTGCTAAATGGCAACCAAGACCCTGCTAACGATTGAGCAGTTCGATGAGCTTCCTGTTAAGGAAGGCATCCTTTATGAACTCAACGAAGGAGGACTCGTCACCATGACCGAGCCGATGCCGAGGCATAATTGGGTGAGAGACAATGTCGCCCGCCTTACCGGAAACTTTGTCGAAGGAAGAAAGCTCGGCAGAGTTTTCTTGGAAACCGGTTATCAGCTCACGCCCGAGACCGTGCGAATTCCGGATGTTTCCTTCCTGCCGGCAGACCGGATGCGTGAAATTGATCTGGACAGGCGTATTCAGGGCGCGCCTGCGCTGGCGATCGAGGTTATTTCGCCAACCGACCTCGCGGAGGAACTGACGCAGAAGGTCAAGCAGTATCTCGCTGCCGGGGTTAAGGTAGTGTGGGTGTTCTACCCCAAGACGCGTGAAGTCCAAGTTTTCCGCGCCGACGGCGGAAGTTTTGTCCTCCATGAGCCTGAGGCGCTGGAAGAGCCTGACTTGCTCCCTGGCTTCTCGCTTGATTTGAAGGCAGTGTTTGGGTAGGACTCTTCCCCCCTGAATAGGTACCCATGGATCGAAGAATCCGAGTTCTAGTTGCGAAACCTGGGTTGGACGGCCACGACCGGGGAGCGAAAATTGTGGCGCGCGCCCTACGCGATGCCGGAATGGAAGTGATTTACACCGGCCTCCGGCAAACGCCGGAGATGATCGTCAACGCAGCGCTCCAGGAAGATGTGGACGCTATCGGCGTCTCTATTCTTTCCGGGGCGCACCGCACCATCATCCCGCGTATCTGCGAGCTGCTTCGTGAAGAAGGTCTCGAGGATGTCCTGGTGGTCGTCGGCGGCATCATTCCTGATGAAGATATCCCGGAGTTGAAAAAGGTTGGCGTTGCTGAAGTCTTCCAGCCGGGGGCGTCAACTCAACAGATTGTGGACTTCATCCGGGAGAACGTGAGGTAGGATTCAGGATTCGGGATTCAGGGCGTGCGACTCTACCGCCCGCCCGCTTGCTTGCGACCCCAGAAGCGTGCTTTTCTGAATCCTGACTCCTGAATCCTGAATCCGCGCCCATGGAACTAACCAGCCACAATTCGGTGGCCGTGCTGACCTTTCCGCCGGACGCTGGATACCCTCGGCTTACGATGGGAGTCCTTGCGAAACTGGGCGAACTCCTAAATCAAGTCAAGCTCTCCGGCCTTTTCCAGGGCGTAGTGATTGCCGCCAACTCCTGCTCTTTCGCAACGGGTGCTTCCATTGAGGAGGTCGTATCGGTTGAAGGGGTAAGCGCCCGCGATTTTGCAGAGGCGGGACAATCACTCTTCAACCATATTGCGAACTTCCCTCTTCCCATTGTTGCGGCCATCCGTGGCTATTGTTTGGGAGGGGGCCTGGATCTGGCCCTGGCGTGCCACGCGCGCGTCGCCACCTACGATGCTTCTTTTGGCCACCCTGGAGGTTCCCTCGGCCTCATCACCGGTTGGGGAGGGATTCAGCGACTGACTCGCTTGATCGGCAGGGCGGCTGCGACGCAACTCTTGTTGACAGCAGAGCGCGTTCCGGCCACCCGGCCCTGACGCTGGGCTTGGTCGATGAACTGGCTCCCTCTACCGATTTGGTGGAGGTGGCGGCGCGCCGCGCCGTGCGAGGAAAATGGAAACTGGAAATTGGAAAATAGAAAGTAGAAATTCGAAAATCGAAAGTCGAAATTCGAAACTGGAAACTCGAAACCCTAAACTGATGAAAGCGCACACTTTTGGGATGCCATGCGCTGGCAATAGCGTTGCGAGTTTCGAGTGGGATGGCGGAAATGTGGGGGCACTGCCAGTTTCCAATTTCGAATTTCGAATCTCGATTTTCGAGTTTCCAGTTTCCAGTTTCTTCCTCCGAGGTGCAACATATCGCGAAGCATGACTCACAGCGAGAATGGCAGTAACGAATCCCCCCTGCCGCCCTCCAAGCGCGCCGCTCGTCGGATCATACAACGCGCCTTTGTTCTTACCGGACGTGACAGGCAATTGCGCCAGCACCTTCGTGAGGCCCGTTTTACGACCCTGTGGATTGTGGATGACTGGGATTTGGTTTGGACCGTGACTATCGACCGGGGAAAAATCGAATTCGAGCGCCGCCCAGCCAAGCATCCGGACCTGACCATCAGTTGGCCAACCGCAGATGAATTTCTCTCCTGTGCCAGGGAAGGCGCCCCGCCGGAAAGCAGACTGGAATTGGCTGGGAACATCGAGCTGCGCCGGGTTGCAAGCCACCTGCTCAAGAGCTTTTTTGGCCACCTCGGACACGTGCTTCGCAATCCTGTGGATGGCGCCGGAGAAAGCTTCCTCTGAGCAGGTCCACGCGATGTGGTTTGTATTGCATTTGACCCATAATCGGACTGCACAGAACTTGCCGTTTCTCTCCAGATGAATTCATGCTAGATTTAAGGGAGAGGTTCAAAAAGAGGTGCGTCGTGTCGAGCGTGCTGATCCACAAGGCGAGTGAACTGAGGCCTCAGACCCGCGCGGCTCTGGAAGCGGAACTGGGACGCCGCTTGCAGGATAATGAGCAAGTTAGCATTATGGTGTTTGCGCCGCACGAAGCGCCTACGGGAAAAGCTCGCCGGGAGGCTGGGCGTAGGTTAGAGGAGCATCTCAACCGGATTGACAAAAAGACGAAAACGGTGCCCCCAGCCGAAATGGAAGCCGCCCTCGACGAGGCCCTCCGCAGCGTGCGCCCAGGATATCGCGAGCGTGAGTGAGAGTTGTTTTCGATACTAATGTCCTGGCCCGTGCTCACCAACGAGCGCGCGGACCAGCTCGCCGGGCTTTGCTCCATGTCAGCGCCGGACCCGATGTCTTGATTGTTTCCCGATACTTGCTCCAGGAGCTGGAACGGATCCTGACCTACCCGAGGCTGCTCAGGCGCTCCGGGCTGACGTCGCTCGACATTAGCGAGTTTGTGGAGTTCTTAGCGCGAGTTTCCACCCTGGTCGATCCTGCACCGGTCCCCGAGAATGTCTTGCGGGATCAGTCTGACGTGCCGGTTCTTGGCACAGCACTCGCTGGGACAGCGGACGTGATCTGCACCCGAGACGCCGACTTCTTCGAGGATAGAGTGCGACATTTTAGCGCAACGCGAGGCATTCGCATTCTCACGGATGTGGAGCTGCTCCGGTCGCTAGGAGTCCAGCCCTGAGCCGGCCTTTCCCGCGTCCTTCGCGCGGGGCTAGTCAGCGAGGCGATGCAGGGGGCGCAGGGGCCAGTTGCGGCAAGTACTCTTTCCAGGCGAGGAAGTCCCACATCGGCTGGTCTCTATCAGGAAATGGGGTGGGATGCCAGAGCGTTTCCGTTCGGCGAAAGCCCGTTGGGGTGAGCCCGGGGCCATCCGAAAACGTCACGACCCAGATCTTACGTTCTGAAGTTTCCACAAGTTTGTTGAGCGCTTCTCTGAAGGTGACGCCCCGCAGTGTGAGCGTGAGGGGCTTCTCTTCTAGCCCGGTGGCGTATTCGCCCCCCTCCCCGGCGCCGGGGGGCAGGTTGCGCGGCGAAACGATGTTCTGCACCACAGCCCTCAGCTCGACGTTAGCGAATCCGCCGAGCTCTTGCCGCACCTGAAAAAAGTTGGGAACCTTCAAGTTGAGAAAGTTTTGGCGCTCGTCTACCAGGTCTTGCCGGAATACGTGCAGCACGCCACCCTCGACCCGGAAGGCGTAGGCGGGGTACTTCTTGACCCCCGAGCTGACTATGCCCCAACCGTGTCGTCCTTCCAGGTAAGCTTCAAATCGTGAAGGGCCTCCTTGTCCTTCAGCCACTCCACACCCACCGGAAGCTCGAACTGCTTGGCGATCCTAAGAATGGAGTCCGCAAGGCCGTTCGCCGACAGACTATACTGCGACACCCGGGCGTCGAGTTTCGCCTGCAGTTCCGTGCTCTGCGCCTGAGCGCGGACGCCAGCGGATGAGAAAAGAAATAGCGACAGGAACACTATGGGTTTCATGGACACCTCAGTCTCCGTTGACCAAAATCTTGCCACACTGGTAGGTCAGGCTCTTGACGTCTGAGCTCAGCGTGTACAGTTTGCCCAGATAATAGACCTTGCCATTCGCCCACGCTTGGAAGCCAATGCGGGCGGGCTGCTCACCCATGTCCGTGAAAAACGTGGAAAGGCTCCTACGCCCTCAAGAGGCATGAATCGCTTCAAATCCAAGAGAGAATCTACTCGCTACTTCCCAACCCGGGGCTTGGCTCCTGGGGGAACCAGTCCGGGTCTGTCCCGCCAAGTTTCTGCACCATGCCCTCGCGGGCCGCGCGCTGGACTCTGCCCTGCTTCACGATTGCTGGCGGTGGTTCCGAAAGTGTATTCCTCTGGAAGTCGTAAATGAGCGTCTTCTTCGCCCCGGCCAGCAACAGAGCGCTGCCGTCTGGGGTAAGGCCATCGAGATGAAAGATCCCTTCTTCCGGGAGCCTCACCTTGCGCTCCACTCTGTTGGCGCGAATTAGGACAAGCGCGGCGGGGGGCCGGAGGTCTAGGAAGGCGAGGTACCGGCAATCAGGCGTCCATTGCAGTGGAACGTGGATAGAAGGTATACCGTCGATCGCGTCAGGGAATCCGAATCCGACGTCGCTGCCGTTCACTTCAAGCTGCGTTGATCTGTGCGTTGGAAACACGGGCGTCCAGTACGCGACCCGTCCCTTCGTCGCACAGGTCGCAAACTCGTATCCAATATAACCACCCATCCTACCGCTCCGAATGTCGATCGTCCGGTATTCACCTGCGTACGGGTTGGCGCTCCCGGCAGCGAAGACGTGATCAAAATCGCACCAACCTACGAGCTCCACCCAGCGCATGCCGGCAACCGGGGTGCCGTCAGGGAGGGTGACGAGCACTGGGGCCGAGCCAACTTGCTCCCCGGAGGTATTGATGATCCGGATCGTGTCCCTGCTCTTGGGATCGGCACGCATATCACCTTCAGTGAGATATGCGATCCTCTTACCCTCCGGAGACCATTTGGGCCATTGCTTTCGTTTGCCGTCGAGGGTTATCCGGCGAATATTGGAACCGTCCTTATCGGCCGTATAAATTTCGCTATCTCGCACGAACACAACCCGGCCGGACTGTCCCGCCACACACAGCACGTTGATGCACATTGTCAGAATCGTCAAGAGGATGCTTGCTTTCATAAAGCCTCTCTACTGAATCGCGGAGCTGGGGCACAATGCGGTCGGCGTGGATGGACTGCAAGCGCCGACGACGATGTTGTTCGAGAATCCCGAGCACACGGAGTTGCCAATTCCCATGTAAATATCCAGCCTATACAGCGAAATCTTGCCGCCAATGTCATTGGCCGCGTAATTTCCACCAGGCGACTGAACGGTTATACTGGGGGTGGCTTTGGGGATTATGCTTCTGTCGCGCGCGAGGGTTTGATTGGCGACGACGGGGGTAAGGTCTGCCCCCAAGAACTGCGTGATCACCTGGAATGTCCAATTTGGCTTGTTTCCCGAGACCCATTGTATGTCTGTTCCGTTTTGGGTCTGCCCGCTGCCGTTCAACTCGACCATTCCGAGGAACGCGTCGCAATATGTTCCCGCCGGCAACCCGGAGGGGTTCGTATCGGTCCCAGAGTAGACCACGCCGTTGATTGTGATTGAAGTGCATGTGCCTCCCGATATGTAGTCAGTCTCCAGCTGCGTGTTGTAGCACGACAGCCCGAAGGTTGGCACGTAAAACTGCAAGAATGGAGACCCCCCCGAGGTATTGTAGGTCGCCGTGAGTATCCCATACGCCCCTTGCGCTGGCGGGCCGCTGTTAGACGGAGCATTGATCGAAGCGGTGTTCGGGTTCGCATTGGGGTTTGAGGTGGTATAAGACGCAATGTTGCCTCCGCCTCCACCATATACCGCGGCGGCGTAGGTGAACGCGGGATTAACTGCACCGGAGGAGGGGGAACCAGCGGCCAAAGTGGACGTGAGGGCCTGGCGGGTCACGGTAATGGTCGGATTCTCCACGGAGCACGGGCCGACGCCGCCTGGGCCCGTCCAACCCTGGCACGTGCAACTGTACCCCGTCAGCAGCCAGCTTGTGCATTCGCTGGTCGGGCCATAGGCCACCGCGTTGGCTGTGCCGACCCTCAGCGCGTTCAGGAGACCGATCGGACTGCTGGTGTTGATGGTGAAAATGTTGCTGTTGCTCGAACTCCAGAACGCATCAATGGTG
>Ga0074046_10005053_pt1 | contig 10591 bp, 9 predicted proteins | sample BogForMeECP23OM3_FD_94441 | JGI IMG/M metagenome (GOLD analysis project Ga0074046, IMG submission 94441) | Bog forest soil microbial communities from Calvert Island, British Columbia, Canada - Bog Forest MetaG ECP23OM3 | ecosystem: Environmental > Terrestrial > Soil > Wetlands ...
AGGAGAGTCACCATCTATACTTCCAAAGTTTCCCTGACCGGCAATGAGCGGGTAGCGCATCGTGAAGTCTTGTGCCATTCTGACTAGTGCGTCGTAGACAGCTATCTCGCCGTGAGGATGGTACTTGCCAAGTACTTCTCCAACAATCCTTGCCGACTTTTTGTGTTGACTCTTGGAGGATAAACCGAGTCCTTGAAGTGCGAATAATATGCGGCGCTGGACGGGTTTGAGGCCATCTCTAACGTCGGGGAGTGCACGTCCGACGATAACGCTCATGGCATATTTGATGTAGGATCGACGCATCTCTGTCTCTATGGCGACTGGTTTGATGCGCTCAGGACTGCTCAACGTTCAATCCTCAAATATCGAGCCAGTCCACTTCGTCAGCGTTTTCTTGGATGAATTGTCGCCTAGGTTCGACAACATCTCCCATCAATGTGGAAAATACTTTGTCGGCTTCAGCTGCATCGTCGATTGTGACTTTGAGGAGAGAGCGGGAGAGAGGGTTCATCGTTGTTTCCCATAATTCGCTAGGATTCATTTCGCCTAGCCCTTTGAATCTCTGAACTAGGTCAGCTTTGCCTTTGAGTTCTTGTTCGATAATCCGTTTTCGTTCTTTTTCGTTCATGGCGTTGAAGACTCTGTCGCCCTTACGGATGCGGTAAAGCGGCGGCTGGGCGATGTAGACTTTACCCGTTTCGATGAGTTGTGGCATGTGCCTGTAAAGGAAGGTCAGAAGCAATGTTCGGATATGAGCGCCATCGACGTCGGCATCGGTTAGAAGGACGATTTTGGAATACCGCACACCGTTTGCGTCGAAAGCGTCCCCTATGCCTGATCCAATTGCAGTTACAAGCGCACGTATCTCATTGTTATCGAGAATACGACTGAATCCGTGTTTCTCAACGTTCAGTATCTTTCCGCGCAAGGGTAGAATTGCTTGCGTTCTTCTATCTCGTGCCTGTTTGGCACTTCCACCTGCTGAATCTCCTTCTACTATGAAGAGCTCTGTTTTCTCTGGATCATGAATTTGGCAGTCAGCCAGTTTTCCTGGGAGGGTTACATTTTCTAGTGACCCTTTCTTCCGCACGAGTTCTTTGGCCTCTCTGGCTGCAGCTCTTGCCCTTGCGGTCTCTGCGGTCCTTTGCACGATGGCTTTGGCGACGGTTGGTTGCTCTGAAAAATACGTTTTCAACCCGTCGTAGAGGACTGATTCAACGATTCCTCTGATTTCGCTGTTCCCGAGTCTACCTTTTGTTTGACCTTCAAATTGTGGATTTGGGAGTCTGACACTCAGGACCGCCGTCAGGCCTTCACGTACGTCATCACCTTGGATTTTCAATTTCGCTTCGTCGATAAGTTTGTGTCCGGAGGCGTAGTCGTTGATTGCACGTGTCAACGCGGTCTTCAAACAGACGAGATGTGTTCCACCTTCGCGTGTGTTGATGTTGTTTGCGAATGTATGGATGCTCCAGGAATTGTCATCCGTATATTGAAATGCGCAATCGACTTGGACGTCTGCTTTAGTTCCTGAAACAAGGACAATGTCGTCGTGGAGAGTATTCTTCGATTCGTTGAGATATTTTATGAATTCTTTGATTCCTCCTTGGTACTTGAAGTTACGAGTCTTGGGTGGGTTCACCCTCGCATCCGTGAAGGTGATGGCGAGTCCATCTGTGAGGAAAGCAAGTTCTCTAAGTCGAGCCGCGATGATCTTGCTATCAAAATTCGTGTCTTCGAAAATTTGAGCATCTGGTTTGAAGCTTACTATGGTTCCATGATCGTTACTCGCGCCTATTTCCTCGACAGGAGTTACGGGAACTCCTCGCTCATACCGCTGTCTGAACGCACGCCCCTTCAAGTGTACTTCAGTAACAAGCCATTCGCTGAGAGCGTTGACTGCTGACACACCGATACCGTGGAGGCCCCCTGAAACCCGATAGGCCTTGTGATCGAACTTTCCTCCAGCATGCAGCATGGTCATAACAACCTCTAACGCGGGTCTACCAGTTTGAAGATGCTTTTCCACAGGAATACCTCGACCGTCATCGGTGACGGTTACTGATCCATCCTGATTGAGCGTCACTTTGATGTTCTTGCAGAATCCGACAAGAGCTTCGTCGATCGAGTTGTCAACGACCTCGAACACTAGGTGATGGAGACCGCGAATGTCGGTGCTGCCAATGTACATGGCAGGCCTCTTTCGCACGGCCTCCAAGTCATCCAATACTTGAATTTGGTCAGCCGAATAGTGTTCGGACATGTCCAGTCGTTCCATGCTGGTGAAACATTCTAGACGGGTGGCTATTTTAGAGATCAACACAAAAACGTTGACGATTTTATCAACCGTAGACGATGGTTGAACAGCAAATCGTTGTTTAATGTTAAGTTGGTTAATGTTAGGGAAGATACTTTCGATTTAATGTTAATCCCTATATGTAGGCGAGTCGAATATTTCAAACGATACGCTAATGAATGGAAATAAGTTGAGAAGAAACAGCGTCGCAGTGCTGCTTCTTATTGCAGCAGTTACGTTGATCGCGTCACAATCAATGGCAGTGTCCGCCTTGAGCAACTATGGGGACACTAACATTGAAGCGCGGACTAGTACGCTTATCGAACAGTACGTTGTTGCAATGACTAGGATCACCGTGACGCATCCGACCGTTATGCAGTCGGTCTCGTTGTTTTTGCAATATCAAGGATCCGACGGGAGCCAGTGCCTGAAGTTCGGGATATACGCAGACGCGGGGAATGGTAATGGTCCTCTTGGTTCCTCACTCGTAGCCGCAACCCAGAACGGGTATTGTTTTCAGGTAACATCAAGTTTCGGTCCCGCTTGGGAATCATGGCAGTTGGCACCATCTGACTATCTCACCATTACGACTCCAGGAGTCTATTGGCTTAGCGTATTAGCAAATCAGGCGTATGGGACGATTTACCATTACACCTACACGGGTGCATACGGTGCCCAATATCTCTACGATTACGCGTATTACAGCTACTCTTTTCCAGCGTCATATTGGCTTGGTTATCCTCAGATCGGCTTTCCTTACGGTAGCTACTCTCAGAACACGCCTCTCCCTAGCGTTAGCGGCCCTCACTACCCTTCACCACTCAACTTCACAATTTCAGAATACAATGCACCTTTCAGTTTCTACATGACAGGCACGTAATCAGCGAATATTCTGAAAAATCCGATCCTGTCTCACCAACGAGACCTGATCGGTTCTTCCTAAGATTCTAGAATTATCAGTGCTGTAACACGATCAAGACTGGTGCATAAGAGAGATATAGCGCCATCAGTTGGTGCCAACATGGTGACATGAATTCCAACTGCCACGCATTAGACTGCGTCTCGTGCTCCAAATACTGCTCATGATTGTTATACTTGGAGCACTGGTCTGGTACGCAGGTGTCAACACTCTAATTCTCATCATTACCAAAACCAATCCGTTCTATCTGCTATTCGCGTTCATCGCCTATTTTCTGATCAATGTACTGTTCACAATAAGAATTATCAGAGTACTTGGTCGTCAGGGTATCAAAGCGACTTTCAAGAAGACGATTCTGCCTCAGTATGCGGGAATGCTAAGTAGTGATGTTACACCTGGACGAGCAGGATACATGCTTACACCAGTATATCTCATGAATCAGAACATCGACCCGTCTGCGAGTCTTTCATGCATTTTCGGTATACAATCAATCGAATTTCTCGTGAAGGTGCTGGGTGGTGCAGGCGCGCTGGTTTTCCTCGTGTACCGGACACACTTGACTCGGGAAATATTTGCTCTCGCCGCAATCGGCATTGGACTAATGTTACTCGGCGGGTTCGTGTTAGCGGCAATAATCTGGTCTCCGAGAGCTGCTGACTTGTTTAGGCGAATTGCGACTTCAAGATTCTTCGTAAGATTCACGGGTCGCATTGTTTCGAAACTGGACGAGTTCAGGACAAACGCGATGAAAACTCGTGGAGCCATACCCGAAATTGTAGTAATCACGTTTTTCTCCTGGATACTGAAAGGGTTCGAATGGTTTTTCATTGGATTATCCCTCGGGATAACTAATATCGGATGGTTAGGATTCTTCCTTCTTCATCCACTGATCACAGCATTTGGTTTCGTTCCGCTTACACCGTCAGGAATAGGTTTCCAAGAAGGAGTAATTGTCGGAATCTTCGTACTGTTGGGAGTTGACGTTAAACTAGCTTTAGCGTTCGCAATACTATCACGAGTTTTACTAATATTCGAAGACCTGATCGGTGTTCCGCAAATTGCAAAATCGGCCCAGCGCGGTCTCTTAGCTACTACTAGGTTGATAACAAAGACCTGAAGTCGACCTGCGGCAAGACTCGTGTGACAATCACCAATGTGAGGATTTGACAAATGAAACTTAGCAAGATGAGACTATTCCTATTTGACATGGATGGTGTGCTTTCGGTCGGTAAAGAGACTCCGCGATATCTGGCAGGTAGAGAGGTCATTGCACGCATAAAATCATCTGGAAGGAAGGCATTGGTTTTAACGAACGACTCGACGCATAGTCGAGGAGACGTTCATCGGAATCTTGTGCATCTCGGATTCGATTTTGATCTTGGTGATATCTTAACTTCGAGTTATCTTACAGCCCTTTACTTGACCCAAAGATATCGTCGGCGAGTGAGCTTCTTCTTGGTTGGCGAAAACGGTCTCCTACATGAGCTTCAAGCAGCGGGTCACGAGTTTACAGACTCAAATCCTGACGTTGTAGTTGTTGGTTTCGACAGAGGTCTGAATTATAACAAATTGGACCTTGCTCTTCGATTTCTTAGAAATTCGTCGGCACTGATCGGTAGTTATGGTGGAGCAGTCTTCATGAGCGATAATGGTCCTGCACTTTCCGCGGGCCCGATCATTAAGGCGTTGGAGTACGGATCGCATAAGAGAGCAGCAATGATCGGCAAGCCATCCTCTCGTATGTTCAAGTTCGCGCTAAAGTGCGCAAATGAGAAGGCGGAAAATACGGTTATGATCGGTGACCAAATCGAAACAGACCTGCTCGGCGCAAAGAAGGTTGGAATCCACACGATACTGGTGCTTAGTGGGGTAGAAAACGAAGCTTCAATCACTCATTCGCTTATTAAGCCTGAACTAATAGTCGAAAATGTCGATCGAATAGCTCGCTACCTGTAGGACTTTAACGGATTCTTGAAGCATTTCGCAAGAGGGCGCCCTGGCAGGGCAGACAGCCTGCTCTTATCATAACCCTTAAGACTCCGCATCTTCGTTGTTGACTTACCGTTTGAAAAGAAGTAGACTTGAAAATGTCAGAGGAAGATAGACAGCCTAGTGGTGCCCCGGCACCTATCGTAAAAGTCAGCGACCTCCAGCCCTACTCGAAACAAGTGAATACGACTGTAAAGATCGTGCAAAAGGGTGAAGCTCGAGAGACGGTGTCCCGACAAGACGGTACAACCCATCGCGTATTGGACGCCCTCGTCGGAGATGAAACAGGCGCAATTTACATGACCCTTTGGGACGAGAACATCGACAAAGTAAACGAAGGCGACAGTGTAATGGTCAAGAACGGTTATGTTCGCCCGTTCAAGGGATCCATGCGGCTAAACATTGGCCGCTACGGCAGTCTTGAACCAGCAGAAGCAGCTCTTGGCGACGTCAACACTCAGAACAACCTCTCCGACAAAGTCGTCGAAGAAGAACGTCCATACAGACCTTACGGCGGTGGAAGACGCTTCGGTGGCGGCGGATACGGTAGAGGTGGCGGTGGAGGTTATGGTGGCCGAGGTGGCGGAGGCGGCTATGGCGGCAGAAGCGGTGGCTACGGCGGTGGCGGCGGTGGCTACGGCGGTGGCGGCGGTGGCTACGGTAGAGGCCGTGGAAGAGGATATGGTGGCGGCAGAGGCCGCGGACGCGACCAATATTAGACATAAATAGCCATCTTCGGTTGCGAACAATCCCTAATTTTTTTCTTACTTTTTCTTGTTTTGTTTTACCCGCGCAGTTACTCTTAATTAGCGGTTGAAAACTGTCGATTCGGCTTACAACCATGGAAGACGAGGCGCGTCTTGCCGTTGAACAAGCTCTAAAATCGGGCGCTGCTTACGTCGAAGCAAGAGCCCAACGCGACGTCGGGCACACGCTAACCCTCAACAATGGCGTAGCAGAACCAGTTACAACAACAAGAAGATTGGGCATAGGCATCCGAGTTATAGTAGACGGGTCAATGGGTTTCGCTTCCACAAACAGCCTTGAATCATCACAAATTCGCACGTCAGCAGAGACTGCTGTGAGGATAGCTAAAGCGGCGGCCAGGCTCATTTCAACTCCTTCGAAACTTGCACCTGAAAAGAGTTGGGAAGACGAGTGGGAGGTAAGAATGAAGATTGACATCCGACAGGTGTCAATCCAAGAGAAATTTAATGAACTATTGTCAATTGAGAAGGCGCTGAGTTTCGAACAGGTAAATGTTTCGTTACCTTCGCGCATTTTAGTCCTCGATGATGAGTTAACGGAAAAATTCTACCTCAACAGTGAAGGATCGAAGATCAGCGGAATTGTACCCAGAATCAGCTTGTTTTTCATCCTTACTGGTGAAGAGAAAGGAAAGGGATCAATCCAGCGTATACGTCACGAGGCGCAAACTCGTGGATGGGAAGCAGTAAAGGAATGGAACGCACCCGCGATAGCTGCTGGTGAAGCCCGAATACTAGGGAGGATGCTCCGCGATGGAATACAACCTCCCAGAGGTGAAATCGATCTGGTTCTAGGGTCAGAAGTGACAGGCATCATCTGTCATGAATCATGCGGACACCCTCAGGAAGCTGACCGGATACTCGGAAGAGAAGGGGCTCAGGCGGGTGAATCATACGTTAAACGCGAGATGATTGGCAAGAGAATAGGCTCTGAGCATGTGACAATAATCGATGACCCCACCTTGCCGAATTCCTATGGTTTCTACAAGTATGACGACGAAGGAGTGAAAGCAGGGCCGAGAACGCTCATTAAAGATGGGATAATCTCCGACCTCTTGCATAATCGCGAAACAGCAGCGGAATTCGGAGTGTCAAGCAATGCTGCTGCGAGATCCGTGGCGTACGATCGTGAGCCCATAATTCGAATGGCCAACACGTTCATGAAACCTGGAGACCACACTCTCGACGAATTAGTTGAGGACATCAAGTCCGGAGTTTACATGAAGAGTTTCATGGAGTGGAATATTGACGATCGACGCTACAATCAACGATACGTAGGCCTTGAAGCCTACACCATTGAAAATGGGAAAATCGGAACACCCGTCAGAAATCCAATACTCGAAGTCACGACACCGGGACTTTACGGAAGCGTGGACGCAGTGGGCAAGGAAATGGAGTACTCTGGAGCGACCTGCGGCAAAGGTGACCCACAACAAGGGGCACCAGTTTGGACAGGCGGACCACCGATCAGAATTCACAAGATTCACCTGGGAGGATGAATGTTTGGACCCGCATGAGACGATGAACAGGATTCTGTCGGCATGTAAGAAGCTCGGTGTAGTGTCAGTTGCTGTGGGATTCACGCGATCCCGTGATCAGATGGTCAGGTTCAGCAACAATTCTATCACAGTCGTCAACAGTTGGCAGAACGAAGTACCGACCGTTTACCTGGCGTCGAATGGGAAACGAGCCGCATGCAGGATTGAGGAACAGGAAGGCGTGGAATTCGAGAGCATCGCCAGAGAGTTGGTTGACTCGATGAAAGTCATACCACGCGGAGACGTGGATTTTGACCTTCCCAAAGGACCATTCATTTATCAGGAAATAGAAGGAATCTATGACAAGAGATTAACAGAAATCGATACGGGTCTGATTGACGCCGCGGAAGTTGCAATAAATTCCGCAAGGAAAGAGGGTGCGGAGCGAGTCTCGGGCGTTGTCATCTCAGGCAGCTGGGAACATTTCGTACTCACCTCCGCGGGTGCAGAAGGCTCGAACCGGGGCACGGAAATCGAGATAACTGTGCGTGCCTTCGCCAATGAGGATGCTACGGGTCAGGGAATCTCAATAGCTACGAATCTCGACAGATTTCACCCTGCAGAGGCGGGAGTATCGGCTGGAAGCATTGCAAGGAAGGCACGAGGAGCTAAGGCGGGTATATCTGGAAAATACAATGTAGTGTTCGGGCCAGCAATATTCGCTGACTTAGTCGACAGAGTAGCTGACTCTGCCTCTGCTTACACAGTCGACCTTGGATTATCATTTTTCCAAAATACCTTGGGCAAAAGAGTTGCCTCAGAGAAGTTCTCACTAAACGACAACGGCAGACTTCCGAACGGTCCGGGATCAATATCACTCGATGATGAAGGCTTCCCGACCGGAGAGATACATCTGATCGCAAAAGGAATACTGGAAAATTATCTTCACACTTCGTACACGGCAGCGAAGCATAATGCTCAGCCCACAGGAAGCGCCCAATTCGAGGGAGGCCTAGCGGGAATGGTGCCTGCCCCAAGAAACCTAATTGTCGAGCCAGGTGAACATCAATTCGGAGATCTTCTCGACGGAGCCGGATCGGGCCTGTACATTACGAACAACTGGTACACAAGATTCCAGAATTATCAGACAGGCGACTTTTCAACAATATGCCGCGATGGCGTATTTGAGATCAGAGATGGAAAACTCGGAAATCCGGTGAAGGGATTGAGAGTAAGCGATAACATGATCAGGATTCTCCAATCCATTGAAGCACTCTCAAAAGAGAGACAGTGGATTAGATGGTGGGAAGTACCTACTCCAACTCTCACACCGTACGTCCTTGTTCGAGATGTCGGGATAACGACAGCTAGCAAATAACACGATACCGCCAAATACCGGAACGAATTGACCCAGCGACAGTGACATAACAGGCTTCAGTTACATGATTAAAGTGTGTTAGAGCCTAACATGAAGTGAACCTGTTACCAGAGTGCAGGCTATAGAAAATCAAGGTTATGATGAATGGGGAACGAAACCGGTTATGGTCAGGTTATCGACGTGAACGCTAACAGCCCTATCTATCCATCCATGTACTCCGATGTTTTGCTCTTGATTCCAACCCTGAATGAAGAAGAAGCGATCCAGCAATTAGTGCAGGAGGCGCGTGCAAGCGGTTTCATTGACATCTTGATCGTGGACGGATTCAGCGTAGATAGAACGAGAGAATTTGCCGTTTCCATGGGGGTGCGTGTGCTTTTGCAGGATTTTGGAAAAGGAAAAGGGTGCGGGGTCAGAACTGGGATGAGACTGTTCCTCGAGGGAAAATCAGAATTCCTAGCTATAATTGATGGAGACGCAACCAATGTCCCTGCCGATCTTGTGGGAATGGTGTCTATTGTCAAGTCTGGACGGGCGGACGTCGTCTTGGGTTCGCGTACTCGAGGAAAGAGAGAGAAGGGTGCCATGCCTGCGTTGAGTGTTGCTTCGAATCTGACCGTGTCGTTCTTGCTGGGAGCGAAGTTTCGTCGACTATTCACAGACGTTCAAACTGGATATTGGTTGTTTACTCGAGAGGCTGTGAGTCGGATTTATCCCAAGATTCAATCTAATGGTTTTGAGATTGAATTGGAGCTGTTCGTGATAATCCTGAAGGAGAAGTTACGGGTTGTTGAAACCCCCGTAGGATTCAGGGCGCGCAAGGGAAAAAGCAAGTTCAGCTTTATGCTTCGTATGAGAAACCTCCATTACGCATTCAAGTATCTTGCGTCATGAACCTGAATGGACTTTAGGCCGAGTTTTCGTTGATATTCGCGTTCGGAGATTACCGGACGCAACTCTTGAAACGTACTGGCTGGGTTGGATGTAAAATCGCCATAAACGTTCAATGCCCGATGTTATGCCTATTCTAGGCGACCTTTTGATCGTAGACGAAACTTCACCATTCGCTTTTGCAATATACAATGGACCGAGTCTTGTCAAATCGACTTCGTTAAGGGACCTGTCAATTGCAAGTGTTTTGGTCAGTTTGCCCGGACCATTACTTAACTGTAGGTCTGGTACGCCTGGGCGGAATCGCTTCATCACACCCAATCCTTTCAACGGCTCAATTGCGCGAATGAGGACTGCGCCGGCTACGCCGGCCCGCTGTGTAGTAACGTTTAGACAATAGTGGTTGCCGTAGGTGAAATAGATGTATGCGTGGCCTGGCTCGCCGAACATAGGCATATTCCTCTGTGTTGGACCGCGGTATGCATGACTCGCAGGATCATCCCGTCCACCGTACGCTTCGACTTCTACTATCCTCCCGATCAGTACTGCACGTCCAATTACCCTTACAAGATGCTTGTTGAGAAGTGCTCTTGCAGTAGTTACGGTTCCTTTATCGTAAAAGGAGCGAGGAAGGGGCTCGATTGATTTCGCCATATTGGACATGTGGACGTCGCCCCGCGTCTATAAGGCAAGTGCTTATTGCTTTCGGGTCACCGCACGATCTATGCTAGGATTGTGCGGTTCATGGATAAGAATAGAATGCAAACGTTGACCAGAGAGTTTCTGGAGGTAATAGGTGAGGATCCGAAACGAGAAGAGCTTATTGACACGCCACGACGTGTGGCTGACATGTATGAGGAGCTTACTGAAGGC
>Ga0074046_10005054_pt1 | contig 10590 bp, 11 predicted proteins | sample BogForMeECP23OM3_FD_94441 | JGI IMG/M metagenome (GOLD analysis project Ga0074046, IMG submission 94441) | Bog forest soil microbial communities from Calvert Island, British Columbia, Canada - Bog Forest MetaG ECP23OM3 | ecosystem: Environmental > Terrestrial > Soil > Wetlands ...
CTCGGAGCCTCCCATGACGGCCCCCGAGAGTCCTTGTGTATCGCCTGCTTGCCCGCCGGTTTTGGCGCCCAGCCCGCGGGTTTCGTAGGCCACCAACTCCGCCGGACTCCCGTGCCCTGAAATCCGCTTCTTGCGGCTCTTTTTCTTGGGAACAGCCCGGCTCTTGCGGGCCTTTTTTTTCGCTCGAATCTTGCTCCCAAGCCCGCGCTTTGTATTTGGCCTGCTCTTTTTTGTCTTTTTTTGTGGCATGGCTCTCTCCGTTCTTTGCTGAGTCTACCACTCTGCCACCCGGCGCGCGCCGCAGTCGTCTGACTGGAAAATCTCGGCGCTATCACTATAATGCTGTAGGCAAAGTTGGCTTCGCCGTCCACCCGGTCCAAAGCCGGCGAAGGACCCCCGGAGGTTCTTTCATCCATGGAAAAGCAGGAGCTGCGTGCCCGCGTTGAAGAAGTAGGTCTCGTACCGGTGATCCGCACCTCTTCCGCAGAGGATGCACGCTTTGCCGTGGAGGAGGTCTGCCACGCGGGCATCCCGATCATTGAACTCACCATGACCGTCCCCGGCGCCCTCGACGTCATCCGCGATCTGGTGAAGAAAGTTCCTGGCGCCATTCTTGGCGCGGGCACGGTCCTTGACGTGGACACGGCGCGCCGCTGCATTGACGCGGGCGCCCAGTTCATCAGCAGCCCCGCGCTCGATGTCCCCACAGTTCAGTATGTCGCGGGAATCCCCAACATCATCATGATGGCCGGCGCCATGACTCCCACCGAGGTCCTCGCCGCCTGGAAAGCCGGCTCCGATTTCGTCAAGATTTTCCCCGCCTCTTTGATCGGCGGCGACAACTTCATCCGCGCTCTGCACCGGCCCTTCCCCGAAATCCCGCTGATTGCCGGGGGTGGGGTCACGCAGCAAAATGCCGCCTATTACCTCCTTGGCGGAGCCTGCGCTCTTAGCGTCGGCAAGGAACTTATCCCGCGCGAATCGATGCTCCTTCACAAGCCCGATCGCATCCGTGAACTCACGCGGCGATTCGCCACCATCGTGCGCAGCACGCGCGCCCGCATGGCCGAATCCCAGACCCAGGCCGAGCAGTTCCGCTAAGCCCATTCGCTCCCTTTACTGGTCCGTTCACAGGTATTGTCCATATTGTCATTCCGAGCGCAGCGAGGCACTCTTCTCCACCGCACGCCTCTTGTGCGATGAATCTGCTTTCCCCTCGTGCGAGCAGGACATTACCCATGCAGGTGTAATCAGCCGCGCCCTAAAAATCGACGTGCAGCCGCAGCGTCGGCACAATCACCGGCCCGCGATCCCGGTTGTATCCCGGATTCACCATGTACTGCAGCCCTACGGACGGAAAAATCCCTCGCCACAGATGCAGCGTGTAATAACTTTCCAAAATGTTTTCCCGCCCATAGTTCAACTTCCCATCGCCCAGAATGAACCCGTCCCCGCCATCCGCCAGGTACTCTGCGTGGTCGCGGCTGATCCCGTCGCTGACGAACACCAGCCCCAGATGGTCATTCCGCCGGCCCCAGCGCCCGCCATTCCCGCCAACGCCGATCTGCCACGTTTGATCCACCTCCGTGTACGCGAACGATTCGTGCTGCCCTTCGTTCCATCCCCATCGCCCGAACACGCCCAGCCAGTCCGTCAAGGGTTGCTCGAAGTTCAATCCAAACCCGTACTTGATCGTCGTTTGCAACGGGTGCGCGGTGATGTCCGGCGCGGGGGTTGCCGGCGACGGATGCCAATTGCTGACCGCATCCGCGTAGTCACCCATATTCGCGTGATTGACGTAAGTCATCGCCCGCACGATTCCCAACTGCTTCCCAATCACTCGCCCGCGCAGCTCCAGTTCAACGTTTTCCGCATGTGCCCGGCTCACGTCCGCGTCCAAGTGGATCCCGTTCGCCACCTTGGGCATCAACCCTTCCGCAAACCGCAGCGCCCAGTGCCGGTCGTGATATTCCAGCAACGCTCCGAAGGTGTATCCGCGCGTATCCGCCGAGTAGTCGTACGCCCCGTTGTTGTCCACCGCCCAATTCATGAACTGCAGATTCGAATCCGTGCCGTAGGAATTCAGGTCGAAGAAGTCCACCATGCTGAATTTGCCGAATCTCACTTCCAGGCGTCTCTCCGGCAACTCCCGGAACAAAGAATAGGGACCGCGCTCCGCCACCACCTTTTTCCCGCCCAAAGCAATCACCTGGTGCCACATCAACCGCGCCACGTACGGCTCCTTGCTCAGCAGCGGATTGCGCACCACATCCAGGTTGAAGAAGGCCGCTGCGCCCAAGGCTTCGCTGAGTCCGTGCCCGCCCGTCTCCTGCACGTCGCACAGGAACTCCGTCGTGTTCGTCGCGCGCCATCCGGTGTACAGCGTCAACACGCGCGAGGTGGCGTCCTGCGCTTCCGGCGTGAGGCTGTTTTTCCCTTGGTACGGAGAATTAAATGAGGGGTGCCATTGCGAAATGAAATTCGCTTGTCCCGAAAGCCACAGCCGGTCCCATTCCGCGTGCGGAAACATCGTCGTCAGCGAATTATCCGATGGCAGCACCGAGGGATCCGCTGCCGCCGCTGCGTCTTCGGGTGCGGCGGCATTCTCCTGCGCGCGCACATTCGTCCAGCAACTCATCCACACCAGACAAGCAGCCAGCAGTTTTGGCGCGAACCACATCCCGCGCCCGATGATGTACTTGCGTATGCTGCTATTGCTCATGGCTGCCGTGCTTCCTCGTTGCGGATTTCTCCGCCCTCGCTTTCCCGGACATACAGCGGCGCATCGCCGGTCACTTCTCCCACGCCTGCAGCCTGCCCATCTGTTCTCGCTCCGCGCGCGAACTCGCCTTCATACGCCCGCATCTCCCGGTCCATCCAGATAGCCACAAGCCTCCCGCCTTCTCCCTGCCCGGTGCTGATCCACTGGCAGTACAAAGAGGATGCCTTAGGAGCGCTCTTTTTCTTGTGAATGAACTGTAACTTCATCGCGCCTTCTTTCGAGTCCCGGTTCCGGAGCATCCCGTTCGCGGGGTAGCGCTCGCGGCCGGCCGAAGGCGGGTAAATCCCGTCAGTGGTTCAGGCCGCGGATCATTGCCCGGTGGTGTTTTCGAGGGGTGCCGGCTCTTGCTGCGGCGTTCCAATTTGTTTTACCCTCTCTCCGGCAGTGTTGCCGCGCTTGCACGCGGCCGCATTTTCTTGATACCATACCCCCCTAGGGTAGTCAACCAAAATGTCACACTTAACAGCCGAAAAACTCGATCTCGTTTCCCGCACCAAAAAATTGATTGGCCAGTTGGAGTCCGCTCTGCATGCCATCGAGGACGACGCGCATTGCGCCGACATCCTGCAGCGCCTGGCCGCGGCCCGCGGCTCCCTCAATGCCCTGATGGGCGAGCTGATGGAGGACCACATCCTCAATCACATGCCGCGCAAAAACAAATCATCCACCGAGGCGGCCCAGGACCTCATCGAAATTGTCCGCACTTATTTGAAATAGGCGGCGACCCGCTAGTGCCGTTCCAACTATTTGGGGCAAACGACGGCACAAGCATGTGATGCGAACACCGAGAGAGCACTCTCGAAGGGCTTTGCTGCAACCAGTTGGAACGGCACTACGGCTCTCGCTGCACGATCTGCAGCGCGTTCACACGTGCCCGCTCCACCGTCAATCCCCAGTGCAAGTGCGGCCCGGTCACTCTTCCAGTCGCGCCCACCTTCCCGATCTCTTCGCCCGTCTTCACCATCTGCCCGGGCTGCGCTTCTATTTCCGAAAGGTGCGCATACAGGGTGTAAATCCCGTAGCCGTGGTCAATCACGATGGTGTTCCCCGAATAATACAATTCCTCGGCCAGAACCACTTTTCCACCCTGCGTGGAGAAAACCGGCGTCCCCGCAAGCGCCGGAAAATCCACTCCGGCATGGGGTGATCTTGCTTCGCCATTCAGAATTCTGCGCCGCCCGAAATTGCCTCCGGTCGTCACGCCCTTCAACGGCAATTGAAACTTCCCGTCCCAATAGCGCTCCGGCGTCACGCTTTCAAGAACTGCCCGCATCTTTTTCTGATCTTCTTCCGCGCGCTTTTCCTGTTCCGGGTCCGGCTGGACAAACTGTTTCTCCACGGTCAATCGTTCCGTGGGAAATTTTCCCGCCCGGACGGTCACGAATGCGCTGCAGGATTTCGCCTCCCCAGCCGCATTCTTCCAAGATACTTTCCATGCGTAGCGCCCCGGCGCCTTTTCCAGATCCACGCCGATCAATCCGTGCAGGGTCCCCGTTTTCTCCCCTTCCCTCCACAAGGGAATCGCCCGCCCGTCCCAGTCTGCGGCAAACTCAGCGAACGGCTTTGTTCCCCCTACCTCCACAATCACAAGACTTCCCTGTGGCGTCACCCCGGCATTCAATTTCAGCGTGACGCCACCCTCGCACGTTTTCCGTATTTGCCCCGGCAGGCGGTCCGGCGCCAGCGCCAGAACTCCCCCTACCAGAATCATGATTCCAAGGATTCTCTTCCGCTTCCGCCGCATAAGACCGTCCGATGTCAGAGACAAATCCGCTCCTTTTCCACAATCACAAGAAAAGGTGACGCAGGTCACAGCCGCCCCCTCTCTCTTCACCCACAATCCTACGCGCAGTAGCCAGGCGATCCGTGGGAGTGGTCCTGATCGTAGCGCTCCTAGGCTGGACAGTATCCGTCACCCAGCCGCTTCTAGCGCGCACTGGCATGTGCTCTCGGGCAGCAGTTGGGGTGCCGGCAGGAGCTTCACCTGCCTATAAGCCTGAACCTTCCCCTTCGCGCCGCAGCTGCTGCCCTCCCGAGGGTACGCATTCTTCAGTAGCCCAGCCCCCCAGCTCTCATTCCCGCCCATCTGCCTGCTCCATAAATCCCCGGTCTGCATCTGAACATAACCTGAACACGCCATCTCCGGAAAACAAAAACGGCCCTGTCCCACGACAGGGCCTTCTTCGTCTGTCGACCCAGTTTCTGCGCGCCCAACGGCTCCTACAGTTTCAGTCCCAGCACGCGCACGAGTTTTTCTTCCAGCCGCTTCAATTCCACTTCCCGCGCGTGTTCTTCCCGGGTCCGGTCGTTCAGCGCCTCCTTCAACAACTGCAAATTCTGCCGCAACTCCATCTGGGCAAGCGCTAGCCGGCTCAGCGACTTCAACGCTTCTTTCTGTGTCTCATCCAATTCCCGCGGCTCCCGGTCAATCACGCAGAGTGTCCCCAAGGCAAAGCCATCCTCGTTGATGAGCGGCGCGCCAGCATAGAACCGGATGTGTGGTTCGCCCACCACCATCGGATTCTCCCGGAACCTCGCATCGTTGTGCGTGTCCGTCACGATAAACAGGTCCTGTTGCAGGATGGCGTGCGCGCAAAACGATCTGTCGCGCGGCGTCTCGCTAATCTCCACGCCCACCTTCGACTTGAACCATTGCCGGTGATCATCCACCAGCGAAAGCATGGCGATGGGCGTCTTGCAAACATAAGCTGCCAGGACCACCAGGTCGTCAAAAGTGTGTTCGGGTTCCGTATCGAGAATCGCGTAGCGGTCCAGTGCGGCCAGGCGTGCTAACTCAACGCTTGGAGGGGGTGCGCTCATTTCCGGCTCCGGGAGCCTGCCACTGGGGCGGGCAGGTTTGCGCGGGGAATCATACTCCAGAGCAAACGGTCTGCCCAGCGCTTCATCCGCTGCCCGTGGGAATCCATTGGAGATTGGCACGCTTCAATGTCATCCTCTAATAGTTTTTAGACGGCTCCTGGACTTAATGGGATGCATCCTCGGAGGGATTCATGAAGCGTTTGCAGATTGTTGCTGTTATCGTCTTGATTTCTCTTGGCTTGGCCCTGGGCACCACGGCCCGGCCCCAGAACCCGTCGCCCGGCATCGGCGACCGCGAGCGGGAACGCCGCAGTTTCGCGATCAACCTGGTCCGCGCCATCCAGAAGGCCCAGCTCGATTTCAAATCCAAACATGCGATTTACGCCAATTGGGACTCCCTTATGGGCAACAGCTACTTCACCTCAACCGGCACCAAATGGGCCTCCCCGGACTTCCCCACAGTCGGCCAGGCGCTCTACGGCAGCGGCCCGGAAATCGTCCCCGGCTGGAGGTTGCGCCTGAATGTCTCCCATAGCGGGAGCGCCTACGACTTGTTGCTCGAGGATGTCAACGATCCCAAATGCGGCTACGCCGTCCTGACCGATGAGCGCGGCACAATTCGCCAAGCCAAGTCCCTGGAGTGCCCTATTCAGTAAGGGTGGACTTGCTGCCGGACAGTTTCAATTGGGCAAATCGCGGGGATCAATCCGCGGAAGAAGCGCGGACCGGCTCTTCCTCTGGCTCTATCTCACGTATGGGGAGAACCGAGAAGTATTTGTACCGGCAGGGTTCGCAACGTAACGCCGGCACACCGAGCAGCCGCCAGACAGTGCCCAGCGCGCTATGCACATGCTCCGGCGAGATGCGCTTCAATTCGAGGTTGCCGCAGACCGGGCAGTGTGCGTGAAACGTGTCGCTCAGCGCCATCAATCGCGCATGGAACCTCGTGTGGCAGGCCCGGCACCGCCACGGATAGACACCCAAAACGCTCAGCGCATAGTCTGCAATCGACTGGCGCCGCGATCGTCGAGCGCCGTGCTCTTTACAGATGGGGCAGGTCATCTGTGGTTTAGGCTGTCCTCCGCTTTTGCGCTCAGAATAGGCCAATGTCTCCCCCCAGGCAAGCTAAACAACGTACCATTCCCAAAGGTACAATAGGTCTAGAAGGTCTAGAGGCTCACAATGGCTAATTACACCGATGCTCACGCCAAGGCGGGAATCGCCGCCGCTCTACCCAAGCTGGAAGTCTGGCCCAACCAGTATCCGGGCTACGTCATCACCACGCGTTTCCCCGAATACTCTTCCGTGTGCCCGAAGACCGGCCTGCCCGACTATGGCACCATCACCATTCAGTACCAGCCCCGCAAATCCTGCATCGAGCTGAAGTCCCTGAAAATATACTTGCTTGCTTACCGCAACCTCGGCATCTTCTACGAAAACGCCGTCAACAAAATGCTCCACGACCTGGTGGATGCCATGCAACCCGAATGGTGCGTCGTCAAAGGCGAGTTCACACCGCGTGGCGGCCTCAGCACGTCCGTCTTAGCGCGATGGCCCCAACGCCCGGCCTCCGGCGCGCCTCGGCGCAAACGACCGGGCAATTCGCGCTGAGCACGATGGACTTGTCACGAAACAAATTGCATAATCCTTATGTCACCGCTTCATGCCCGTGACTTTCATTTCTGAGGAGGAAGAATGAGTATTTCTCCAAACGTGCCGGAACCGCAGGAGTCTTATCACTACGAAAACTTGGGTACACCCCGCTGGATTATCGTACTGTTCGCCGTCTTGCTCGTTGCGGTGGGTCTGCTTGCCTACGCGGGTTATTCCGTGCAGACGCGCCTGCAGCAGGAGTTCGCCAAATCCGAAGAGCAGAACAAGATTCTCACCGCGCAGCTCGACCAGGCCAATACGCGCCTAGCCGATCTCAAGGGACAGATGGATGTCACCTCCCAGAAGATTGGCCTGACTCAGGCGGAACTCGCCGACGCCAAGAGCCGCGCCGAAGCCATCCGCAAGCAGCAGACCGCCTCCGATCAGCGGCTTTCCCAGGAGATCTCCACGGCGCAAAAGGAAAGTGAGGCCAAAATCGGCGCCGTCGCCACCGATGTCACCGGCGCCAAGAAAGATATCGAGGCCACCAAGAGCGATCTCGAAGCCACCAAGTCCAAACTCGAACGCTCCATGGGCGACATGAACGTCATGAGCGGTCTGATCGCCCGCAATCATGACGACCTGGAAGAGCTGAAGCGCCGCGGCGACCGCAACTATTACGAATTCACATTGCAGAGGGCTAAGACCCCGCAGCGCGTCGGCCCCGTCCAAATGTCCCTGAATAAGACCGACCCGAAAAAGTCCAAGTACACCATGACCGTCCTCGTCGATGACAAGCCCATCGAAAAGAAGGACAAAACAGCCGGCGAGCCCGTGCAGTTTTACGTCAAGGGCAGTGCCAAGATTTCTCCTTACGAAATCGTCGTCTTCGACGTCGGCAAGGCTCAGATCACGGGCTACCTGGCTACACCGAAGGACACCGGCGCTGGCGCCCCAGCAGCGGCACCCGCTCCTGCTCCCGCGAAGCCCTGATCCATCTCCCACGGGGGCGCGGCACTGCGCCCCTTTAGCCCAGCCCGCAAACGTAGTTTCCTCTTCTCATCACCGGCCTTCCGGCAAATGTTGGCCTCTGCCGTCTGATTGGTTCTCCCTCTGTTCCCTCTTCTGGAAACTCTCCCGGGAACAGGACTTTCGTCTTTTCCGTCCTGACGCTACGATTCACTGAGCCTCGGTTTCTCTGCCCTGGAGGGCCTATTCCTATGCGCACTCATTTCGTTCGCTCCCTTTCTCTCTTTTTGCTGGTTTCCTCGGTCCTTTTCGCTGCGTGTTGTTTCGCGCAGGCTCCGCTGGAGCCCGCTCAACTCCCCGCGCGAACCACTTTTTATCTTATTTGGCGCGGCACTCCCTCCAGAGATGTTCGCAAGGGCAATGCTCTTCTGAGCCTCTGGGATGATCCCGATTCCGCTCCGATGCGCTCCGCGATCGTCGAGTCCCTCCTGAGCGGCTCGCAAAAACAGAAGGACAATCCCAAGCTCTCCCCCGAAGAGCTCGTCCAGTATGCTTCCCTGCTCGATAATCCCTTCGTCCTGGGCTACCTGCCGCGCCCGGACGCTGCCGCGCCAGCCAAGCCTGCCAATCCCGATTCCACCAAAGTCGCGCCCGCATGGAATGGCCTGTTTCTTGCCTATGATCGTTCCGGGAAAGAGGAATTGCTCACAAAAACCATACTGCGCCTGCGCGCCGCAGACGACCAGATTCCCAAGCTTACGCCGCTGACCGTCGCCGGTGTCTCGGCTTTGAAAATTGAGCGCAAATCTGGCGTGAACTACTGGGCCGAAACCGGCAAGTTCGCCGTCAGCGCCAGCGAGCTCTCCGTGTTCGAGGAAATTCTGAACCGCCTTGCTGGCAAGGGCGACTCCTCTTCCCTCGCACAATCCGCGGCCTACCAGGAAGCCAAGCCTCTGCTCACCACCGGCCTCTTTGAATTCTTTCTCCGTGTCCCGGATCTAAAGGAATTCGCCCTCGACACGGGTACTCAGGTGACGCAAGCGAGCGGTGTGCTCAAAGCCCTCAAACTCGATTCCATCCACGTTTTCGCCGGCCATCTCTCCTTCGAAGGCCCTAGGACCCGCTTGCAGGGCGGCATTCTCGGCGACACAACGGCCGGCTCGCTTTTTGATATCTGGCCCGAAGGACAAGCGAATCCCGCATTTCTCTCCTTCTTGACGGCGGACACCGTCGCGATCAGTGATGCACAAATCAATTTCCTGGGAATTTACCAAACCCTGAAGCGCGCGCTTTCCCAGGCGGGCCCGGATGCCGCGAAATACGTAGCTCCTGTGGAAATAATGATCCAGACGCGCCTCGGCATGCCCCTGACCGACGCCCTGGCCCTTACCACGGGCGAAATGGCTTCCATCCAGACCAGCCCCACCCTCGACGACTCGAAGCGGATCTTTCTCTTTGGCCTTCGCAACAAACCCGAAGCCCTGAAATTACTCCGCACGATTTTCGGGGATCAGATTACTTCCGAGCGCAACGAAGGCTCCACCACGTATATGAAGATTTCCTTGCGCGGCGGGCAAGGCTCCGCCGGTTTGGCTCAGTGGAACTTTTACTATCTCGCCATGACGCCCGACTTTTTGCTGGGCGCTTCCAAGAGTGACACCCTTCGCGCTGCCCTCGCGCAGCAGGCCGCCAATACTCCGTCTTCCATTCCCGGGAGTTTTCTCGCCGCCCGCAAACAGTTCCCCGAAAAGCTCAACGGATTTTCTTATATCGATTTTCAGAAGCTGGATTGGCCCGCGCTGCGGGAAAAATGGATCGCCGATGCCAAGAAATCCGCCCAAACAAAGACCGCGAACGATTCCCAAGTCCTCCCCAAACAGACGGATTGGCTGGATTCGGTCAATCCCGCCGTGTTTTCCCGCCATCTCCATTCCGTGATCGGCGCATCCTGGAAAGACGCCACAGGAGTTCACTTTGATGAGTCGCTGGACTGATCAATCCTCTGTAGGGGCGCAGCACTGCTGCGCCCCAGTTGCTTGGGTCCAAAACACGGCGCGAGTCATCCACCAATACCATCCGGGCAAGTCTCGGCCCATGCCGTGTGTTTTACTCTTTCCCCTTCTCCGTGATTTTCGGAAGACTTCACTTTCTTCTTGGCGGGTCTTACTTCCAGCAGAAACTTCTCACTCGAATTCCTTCATGGTATTGGCCATCTCGCGCAAGCGTTGATCCACCAGCGCGAACACCGTGCCCTTTTCAAATCCGCCGTCCCCATTGCGCTGTCCAGCGCGAATCCCGGTCAACAGCTCCACTCCCTGCTCCACGCGCCCTATCGGCCAGATATGGAATTTCCCGCTCTTCACCGCTTCCAGCACGTCTTCCCGCAGCATCAGGTCCTCGACGTTTGCCGCCGGAATCATCACGCC
>Ga0074046_10005055_pt1 | contig 10589 bp, 7 predicted proteins | sample BogForMeECP23OM3_FD_94441 | JGI IMG/M metagenome (GOLD analysis project Ga0074046, IMG submission 94441) | Bog forest soil microbial communities from Calvert Island, British Columbia, Canada - Bog Forest MetaG ECP23OM3 | ecosystem: Environmental > Terrestrial > Soil > Wetlands ...
CGGTTCAACAGGTCGAACCGTCGGCTCCCGGCGGGGATACTGCGCCTGGTGCCACGCCGCCTCTGTGATTGCGCAACCCACGGTTCTGTAAGAAGATGCTACTGTATACTGTCAAAAACAAGCCCAAGATTCTGAATGCGACCCGCCTCCTGCGAATTCGACTGGAGAAGATTGCCGACGAGACGGTCGGCAACATCGAAGAAAAGCAGCGGCTCTTCGACAATATCCGGTTCCAGACCAAGAGACTGAACTATGCTGCTGACCGCCTGCTGGCGGCAAGTTGGCAACCGGCCAAACCGACAGATCGGGTCGCTTTGCTCAGGAAGGCTCTCCAGGACGTGGATGACCGGATTCGGGATGTGGACCCGGACAAGCTAGAGGCAGAGGGACGCTCCCAGCGGGAGGAGGTAGGGTGTCCCCAGCCGTTCCACTGGCCGCTGGAGTTCCCCGAGGTCTTCCTCGATCGGTGCGGGTTCGACGCTTTCGTCTGTAATCCCCCGTTCATGGGAGGGCAGAAGATCACAGGCAATCTCGGCGTTGAGTATCGGGACTATATGGTGGAGCACGTAGCACGAGGCAAGAGGGGGAGCGCCGACCTTTGTTCCTACTTTTTCCTGCGGGCGGCTCTTTTGCTCCGGGAGGGAGGTCAACTCGGCTTCCTCGCCACGAACACCATCGCCCAGGGAGATACCCGAGAGGTTGGCCTCGACCAGTTGACGGCCATGGGCTGCGTCCTGCCCCGAGCCGTCCCCAGTCGCAAGTGGCCGGGCACGGCGAACCTCGAAGTCGCCCACGTCTGGTTGCGGAAGGGCCGCTGGGATACACCCTTCTTACTCGATGAGAAGCCCGTTTCAGGGATCACTGCATTCCTCACCGAACCGGGCACAGTCGGCGGCCCGCCACACCGCCTGGCAGCCAACGCCGGGAAGTCGTTCCAGGGCTCGATCGTCCTGGGAATGGGCTTCGTGCTGGAGCCGGAGGAGGCCCATCGTCTGATCGCTAAGAACCGCCGTAACAAAGACGTACTGTTTCCCTACCTCAATGGCGAAGACCTCAACTCCCGGCCCGATCAATCACCCAGTCGGTGGGTCATCAATTTCCTCGACTGGCCGCTCGATCGGAACACCGCTCCGCTTGGGTACCTAGGCCCGGTGGCAGCGGAATACCCCGATTGTCTGGAAATCGTCGAGGAACGAGTGAAGCCAGAACGCCTCCAGAACACCTTTAGCAAGAATGCACGGGAGAAGTGGTGGCAGTACGAGAGGGGACGCCCAGAACTCTACCGGACCATCACCAATATGGAAAGAGTTCTAGTGATACCCGAGACGACTAAGTTCTGCGCCTTCAGTCTATGCCCCATCAATGTAGTATTCTCTCACATGACAAAGGTCGTTTCTTTGGGACGGGCCTCCGACTTTGCGATTCTGGGCTCAACTCTTCATGAAGAGTGGGCTAGATGCTACTCGTCTACCTTGGAGACTCGACTCAAGTACATCATCAGTGATGCATTCGAGACATTTTGTTTTCCACCGTACGATAAGAGTCTTACACCTATCGGCAAGTCATACGATGAACAGCGCCGCCAGGTCATGCTTTCCCGGCAAGAGGGTCTGACCAAGACTTACAACCGGTTCCACAGCCCCGACGAATCCGCCGCCGACATCCAGAAGCTCCGTGACCTCCACATCGAGATGGACCAGGTGGTCGCCGCCGCCTACGGCTGGACCGACCTCGACCTTGGCCACGGCTTCCACGATACCAAGCAAGGCACACGGTTCACGATCAGCGAGTCGGCCCGAAGGGAAGTACTCGCCCGCCTCCTGAAGCTCAATCACGAGCGGTACGCCGAGGAAGTCGCTCAGGGCCTCCACGACAAGAAAGGCAAAGCCAAGCCAGCGTCGGGCGGTCGTGGCCGCAAATCAAAGTCCTCTCCCCCCACGCCCAGCTTCCTCGATGATGACGAAGATGACCCCGACCCGGCACCCGCTGACGAAGGCGAGCCTGAGCCGACCCGGCAACGGTCCTCCCCGAAACCGGGCGGTTCCGTATCACGGGCTGAACGCATCACCGCCGACGAGCCGCCCACACGCCCGACGCCCATTGACGAGATCGATACCGATGAGGTCATGGCCGCCTTCCGTCAGGCATCCCGTGGCCGTGGCTGGATGGAGCGGGATGAACTGCTGAAGGAGGTCTCTCTTCTCCTCGGCTATCAGCGTCTTGGCCCGAAGATCGAGGAAGCCCTCCGGGGCCATGTCCGAGCCGCCATCCGCCGTCGCATCATCGAGCCCGACGGCCCCACGCTCGTCCATTCCGGCACCGCCTCGATGGCCGACTACGGACTGGAGGAACTCCGTGAGTCGTTCCGCTCCGTCATGCGCAAGGGCACCCGCTACGAGCGTGAGGAGGTGATCTACTCCCTTGCCCGCTTCCTCGGCTTCGTCCGCTTCACCGATACCATCCGCCAGCCGCTCAAGTCCGCAATCAATAGCGCCATCCGGCAGGGAATCCTGGCATACGAGGGGAGTGTCCTCTGGAGGGAAGGGTGATCCTACAGATCGCCCGATTTCGGGCTTTCCATCAGCGCAGTTACCCGCTGCATTCTCCGTTCCACGCCTGGCGGCCGTCCTAGAACGTGGTATCATGGCGTCTGGAGGTGTAGACAAATGACCATCGCAGCCTGCTATCTCTCGTCGGAAGGCGTGGTCTTGGGTGCCGACAGTACCTCGACGATGTTCGTCCAAGGGCCAGGACCGAATGCGGGCGGGAATGACCACCACTACAACTTCGCCCAGAAGATCTTCCAGATCGGGGAGAGCAGTACCCTGGCGATGACAATGTGGGGGTTAGGTTCGCTCGGTGAAACAAGTTACAGAACGCTGATTGCCCAGTTCGCCGATGATTTATCGGGACACCCCGCCTCTGCGTTGTCGGAGGTTGCTGACCGTTGGAGCACTCTCTACTGGGGGGCCTATACGTCCCAGTACGGACCAGCTATCCAGCGTGTCCAGGATTTGCACGGTCAGGCTACGAGGACTCCCGAGGAGGATGTCGAGCTTATCCTTCTTCAACAGAACCTATCAGGAGGTTTCTGTATTGGTGGCTACTGCCTTCCGAGCAGAAGGCCCGAAGCTTACGAGATCGTCTTTGAGCCGAGTCAAAGCGGCCCCCAACCGCCGCAATCGCTTCGGATCGGCAACGCCAAGTTCTGGGGTTGTCCTAACATCATGAACCGCTTGCTCTTCGGAGTTGACCTCGGGCTCTTGTTCGACATCAGTAAATCACCCCACTGGACGGGCTCTCCCACAGATTTGCTCAATCTGGCGGCCCCATATCGGCTTGCTCAGCCCTTCGATCTGCCAATCCGTGAGGCAATTGACTGGGTTCACACGTCAATCTATACTACCTCCCAGGCGATGAAATTCTCGCACCTCGCTCCCGTCTGCGGCGGCCCTGTAGAAGTCGCCGTGATTACTACGGATCGTCCGTTCAGATGGGTCCGGCACAAGAAGCTGGATGCGGGTATCGCTCACGGTGGTTTAACCCATGTCTGACAAGGAGCCTCTGACACAGAAGCGAACCCTCCAGGACATGCTCCAACATTCCCCGCCTGCGGATTGGGTTCGTCAGATGATCGAGCACCATCACCGTACAGGGGCGTATCGTTCCCAAGACTTGCGGCGTCTCCTTGGCGACCAGACCCGAGGCGTAGAGGTTGGTCCGAATTCGAGTCTTGCCACCCACATGAGTGAGTTTCGTCGGACCTCCTGAGCGTTCCCGTCCGCCTTTTCTTTTCGGTTGGCGCAAGGCGTCTGGGTTTCCCGGACGCCTTTGGCATTTGATGGGTGTATCCGTAAGCTTCCCTTGACTTTACGATGATCCAAGTTGGTTCCCCCACCACTTGAAATCCGACATCTTCGGGTTCGGTCGGAACTGGGAGAGCGTCTGAATGTCGTTCAGGACTTGGACGAGGCTCGTGGCGTCAGGTCGAGTCGCATCGGCCCACGCCTTGACCATTTCAGGACAGGAAACGACCGTCAACCCGGTCTGCCGGGCGACCAGGATTGCCCGTCGGTCGTCCGTCGCCACGGTCCAGCGACGGCACTCAGCCAGGGCAAGACACATCGCCTCGCCATCCGATCGGAACAACGTGGCGTAATGAACGTACCGGGCCTGCTCTTGGGCGTCATCGGGTTGGCACGGCGTGAGCACCCCCGAACCCACGAATGGCGTGAGATCCACGGGCACGTTACGGTACGATCCGGGGTTGTCCGGGTCGTGTTGCCGAACGTACTGGACCTCGGCCTGGACAGAACCGGGGAGGTGCCAGGCGTGGCCTGTGGCCCCGAGGATCGACTCGGCCTGTCCCGAGGCGAGGAGGTCGATCAGGCAACAGGCGTCGATCACCGCTGGTTGGGCTGCGCTAGCCCGTCGCTTTCGAGTCACCGGGTTTCACCCAGCAGGGACGTGTCGAAGTTCATCCTGAGCGACTGCTCCTCGCCAGACGCCTCGACCTCCCGGCTGGTGAGGGTTCGAGCCACGGTCTCTCGGGCCGTGGCGATGTCGCACCGGAGATAATGGGCAAGGTCCGAGTCGCCCAGAATCCCCCGCTCGTAAGCGTGGACGGCGAGATACTTGTAGCGCTCGGGCACGATCTCGTCGGCCACGGGATGCGACGGCAAGCCCAGCATCGCCTCCGCCTTGCGGGGGGCGAACTTCGACTCCTTGAGGCTATCCCACGTGCCCTTCGGGATCAGCCCCAACTGCTCGACCCGCAGGGTCATCGCTTCCAGCGAGACGAAGTAGAAGTGCTTCATGCGGCAGAGGTCGGCTACCTGGAAGTCACCGGTGGTCGCCACGATGTCCTGGAACTTCTGCCGGACCGACGTGGCGGGCATCAGGAAACTCAGGGCGAACGCCTCGGCGAACCGCTCGTTGGCGGGCTTGCGGCCGGGCATCGTCAGGTAGTCGATCCCCGGCTTGTAGCGGTCGGTGCTCAGCAGGAAGTGGCCGTACTCGTGGAGCATCGAGACCCGACGACGCTCCGGGGGATGATTGCGGTTGATCAGGATGCAGGCCCCGAGTTCCGCCGAGTAGGCGTACATCCCGGCGATGCTCGACGGGAGATCCCTCGTGTAGAAGATCCGCAGGCCCACATCCCACTCCAGCGTGCTGCGGAGGTCGATCACCGGCTGGTCGCCCAGCCCGAGCCGATTGCGCTCCTGGTTGGCGACGACTTCAGCCTGTTCGGTGGGGTCGAGCTTGAGGTTGAGCACGACCTCCGCAGGATAGCTCGGCCGGTGCGGCGAACCCATGAGCTTCTCAAGCTCCAGGTAGTCTTCGGCGAGCGCCTGGAGTTGGTCGATGGCGGTGTCCAAGTGGGCCTGGAACTGATCGCCCGTCTTCATCTTGTCGGCGACAGCCCGTAGGTGCGGCTGGAGGTCGGTGACAGGCTCGCCGGGCCGGACCAGTTCGTTGACCTTGCGCCCGAAGAACGACGCCAGCTTGATGATCTCGTCGGGCTTGGCGGTACGCTCTCCCTTCTCGATGGCGATGTACGTGGGGCGGCTGTAGCCGAGGAACTCGGCCACCTCCTCCTGGGTCTTCCCTCGGGACTTGCGGGCTTCGGAGATCCGCTGCCCGAGGACTCGGGGGTCTAGCTCAAGCGATGGCATGGCTCACTCCTTGATCCATCGGAGACTGGGCTGGGGCCAGCAGCCTCGCCCATCGATACCCTCGCTTCCGCCCTTCTTCAGCGATCTTGAGCCACTCGTCACGATAGCGGCAGAGCAGGATCGAAAACCGCTCCGATGACTCGCCAGGCTTCAGGATGCGGGTATGTCTCAGGTGACGTTCCACCGAGTCGGGAAGCCGCCCGGTCGATTCGACCTGAGCCCAATCGGCTGCTTGCATCAGATACGCCTTCAGGTATGCGAGCCGTTCCGTCTTGACGGCATTGACACGATCGCTGCGCCCGAAGAGGTCGATGGTGTACGTGCCCGAGGGCTCCTCGATTCCGCCGACGATCATCGCCTGACGCCGGAATAAGCAGGCGGGACAGACACCGCAGGACTCATACCGTCTGAGCCCGACCGGATATCGAGCGCAAGAGATGGTCGAAAGGGCCAGATCGGCGAGCCCAGCGTCATTGATGGCCCGGACCATCTCACCCTTGGTGCGGTCAAGGAACGGGAGCCTGTAGGCGATCTCCCGGCCGGCGACCAGGGACGCCAAGCATGACATGAGGCGGAAAAACTCCGGGTGGCAACCCCTCGTCGCCCTGGAACCGACCATTCCCGCCAAGAGGGGGACATTGATCGCCCCGATGCCTGACTCGAACACCTCGACATCGGTCACGCCGGACATCGACGCAGCCACCGCTCCAGCGGCAGCGAATAGGAACGAGCGGCCCCGTTGGCTCGGTTCCTCCTTGCCCCAACTCGATCCGACCGAGCGAATCCTGGCAGACTTCACGACCAGCGGCTCGATCGTCGCTCGGTGTCGGTCCCGAAGGAGGCGGTATTGACTCTCGATGAGCGTGTTCTGCCGAGGCTGGTGCTTGACGGTCACGGGAATGACGATCCGTTCCGGGCAATCCCGAATGTGCAGTCCGAGCCCCGAAGCGGAATCCAATCCGCCGCTATAGAGGCAGATCAGCGGAGACTCGGCGGCAAAGGCTTGGGCGAACAGAGGGCTCGACCACTGGCACGTCGAAGGCTGACCGAAGAACTCGAAATCCCAAAAGTCGCCAGTGACGAACTCGACCGCCTCATGCAGAGCATCGGAGACTGGCGGGCTGCTCCAGAAGTCACGGTCGAGCACCTCGACCCTGACCTTGAGATTCCGCCGCCACGGCCGCCTTCGATCCCTGCCACGCCGTACGATACGGTCCACCAAATAGACGGCCATGCCGACTCGGAGCAGATCAGTACAGCGGGGCGAGGGGTCGCCGATGAAGAACCTGTGAGGAGCATCGGTGTCCAGGCGAAAATCCCGTCCCGACAAGAGTTCACCTCGTTGAGAGTCGAGGTCTCCGGCGAACTCGATGCGGAAGGGTCGATCCAGGGGTCTCATTGAATTGCCCCTCCCATGAGTGACATCGAAAGCAAGGCGGTCGTCGAATCCACCTTCGGTTCTCCCGTCTTGCCCCGCACACTGGGCTTCCAGTCCGGGTTTTCCACGAGCTTCACCGCCATCGCTTCCAGATCAGGAGTCAGTCCATCTTGGACCGCTTGAAAGTGGGGACCGCTCTCAAAGAAGCTCGGGAAACAACTGGCATCGGGCAGCGAGTGACGGATCTGGCCGAACACCGTGTCAAGCATGGCGTCCCCCCAACGCTTCAGGCACTCCGTTTTAGTAGTACCGGTGCATGAGTCGAGAACACCAATGAGCAACTCGGCGTAAGGATGACCTTTCGTCTTACGGAGGAGATTCCTCAATTCCCTGGGGTTGTCCCGAGCGGCCAGGAAATCGGCCGTGGTGACGCCGTACAACTGAAACTCGACCAAGACCTTACGGACCGCCCGGCTCAGTGTCGCCCTTGTGACCGCAAGGGTCTCCGACTGAGAGCCCCCCTTGCGAAACGCATCTCGCACGACATTCCACCTCTGTGCGTAAGGCGAGTTGAGATCGAGCGATTCGTTCTCGGCCATCGGTCGGGTCCATCGGTCCAACTGAAGTACGTCCCTGAGCCCACCATGAGTATTATCGGGCGGTCGTTTTACAAAGTCAACTCCGCTTGCGTAAAAATTGACGAGGTTGTAAAGTAGCTGGATAAGCAAGCTGGCTCAGTGCATGATGAGGTATTGCGGCGAAGCCTTTGCCCTAACCGAAGCGAGCGAAGATGACCAGCCTTCTCAATAGCATCCCGTCCCCGACGAAGATCCGGGAAGAACTGGAACGGATGGTTCTCAACGACCTACTGGGGCCGGTCGGAGGACCGGAGGAGGAGATCGACGAGCCGAGTGTTCGAGACCGTTACCTCGTTGGGATGCTGGCCCCCAAGCGTCAGGAGCTTTCCCCGGAGGAGTTCGACGACCTGCCGACCGGAGGCAGTGGGACGAGCGAAGATGGCCCGACCGAGGTTACGTCCCCAGCCGCCAAGACGATGTTCCCCTCATCGTTCGGCATGACCTTCTGCCTTGGGCTGGAAGCGAAGGCCCTTCAGATCACGGTTCGATGGGGACACTATCACCGGGACCGGAGCGAAACCCTTACAACCAAGAGCGGCGACAAGAAGTTGGTCTGGAAACGGGTCCAACGAGAGGCAGTTTCGGAATCGATCCCGCTCAAGGTCGGGAGACTGAACTGGACGCCCGACGCCGAATTTCCGGAGGTCCAGGTCCAAGGGTTGGTCCGGAAACGGAACAAGTTTTGGAGTGTCACGCTGTTCCTCGTCAACGGCCAGCAGGAACCCAAGAAGCTCCGAGACACTGCATGGTTGTTCCAACCAGAATTGGTCGTCGAGTCGCCCGACCACAAGCCGATCTTTCATAGCCACACACATCAGAAAGATCCCGGCAAAAGCGATCCGGTCACGTTCGCCGAGGAACAGGAGATGGCGATGCTCTATCGCCATCAGGTCGAGTTCGGGGTCGGGCACGGGGTAAGTATCCACACCGACTGCCCCGAGGGAGTCTGTGACAAGGCCCATCGGCTCTCCACGCAGGTCGTCCCGACCTACGAGGTTCCGCTGATCACCCCGCCCACACTGACCGATTGGCCGAAGCTGGCTGGTGTGGTACTGGACATGAAGGACCTGGGGGAGACTCCGACATCAGCTCTGGGAGCCAAGCTCCGACCTCTGCTGACGGCTTATGCCTCGTGGATCGACGATCGCAAGGCTGACCTTCAGACTCCCGATATGGCTCTCTACCAGTCTCCGGGCCAGTCGGTTTTGGAACGATGCCGTGAGACGCTCGGTCGCATCGACGAAGGAATCAAGCTGTTACTGGAAGATGAAAAGGCGGCAGAGGCTTTCCGGTTTGCAAATCTGGCGATGTGGCAGCAGCGCATTCATACGATCGTGTCACTCAAGAGACGCCGTGACGAACCGGTCGATGAGGGGGCCATCGATGTCCCCCAGAATCGTTCGTGGTATCCGTTCCAGCTTGCCTTCCTTCTCTTGAACCTGCCCGGCATCACGAGGCTCGGTCACAAAGACCGCTCGGAGATGGCCGAGGCGATCGCCGACCTGCTTTGGTTCCCCACGGGCGGCGGCAAGACGGAGGCATATCTCGGCTTGTCGGCCTATACGATGGGACTGCGGCGGCGGCAAGGGATGGTCGAGAACCGTTCGGGCGAGTTCGGTGTGGCCGTCCTCATGCGGTACACTCTTCGGCTCCTGACCATTCAGCAATTCCAGCGGGCCACGGCCCTCATCTGTGCCTGTGAGGTCATCCGACGCAACGACGAGCAGACGTGGGGCAAAGAACCCTTCCGGATCGGCTTGTGGGTGGGCCAGAAGACGACGCCTAACACGACGGATGCGGCTGCCGAAGCTCTTCAGCAATTACTCGGTGGAGGCCCATATAAAGGTCGGGGCAGCGGCTCACCGGCTCAACTCACGAACTGCCCTTGGTGCGGGGCGAAGATCGTGCCCGGTCGGGATATCAAGGTGGAGGTCTACAAGAAGGGCCGATGCCGCACAGTGATTTACTGTGGCGACGTGCTAGGTCGCTGCCAGTTCGCCGCCAAGAACTCGCCGCTGGAAGGCATCCCGGCCCTCGTGGTGGACGAAGAGATCTACCGGCGATTGCCAACCCTGCTGATCGCCACGGTGGACAAATTCGCCCAGATGCCGTGGAACGGGCTGGTCCAGATGCTCTTCGGGCAGGTGGATGGCTATTGCACCCGCCACGGCTTCCGCTCGCCCGAGATCGAGGATGCCGACAGACATCCCAAGAAAGACAAGTATCCCTCCGCAGATACCATCGAGCATCCGCTGCTGCGTCCCCCCGATCTAATCATCCAAGACGAGCTTCACCTGATCTCCGGGCCGCTGGGAACACTCGTCGGGCTCTATGAGACAGCCGTGGATGCACTATGTTCGTGGAGCGTGAAAGGCAAGGTAGTCCGTCCCAAGGTCATCGCCTCCACGGCGACGATCCGCAAGGCGGGGGATCAGGTCCATGCCACGTTCCTGCGGACAGTCAACGTGTTCCCGCCTAACGGGATTGATGTGAAGGACAACTTCTTCGCTCTCCAGCGGAGCCCAAGTGAGGAGTTGCCCGGTCGCCGATACATCGGCATCTGTGCTCCGGGTCGCAGACTGAAAGTCGCCCTGATTCGAGTTTACGTGGCGCTTCTGTCCGCCGCCCAAGTGCTCTATGAGAAGAAAAGCTACGGCAAGGAAGTGGACCCGTGGATGACGCTGATCGGCTACTTCAACTCCATGAGGGAGTTGGGCGGAATGAGGCGGTTGGTCGATGACGACGTGCGGACCCGCCTCCGTGAGATGGAGCAGCGGGGCCTTACTCGCCGGTTCATCTCGTCGGTCGATGAACTCACCTCTCGAAAGAACTCGACGGATATCCCTGACGTTCTTGACCATCTGGAAGTCTCTTTCGATCCCCAGACCGAAGCCAAAC
>Ga0074046_10005056_pt1 | contig 10589 bp, 9 predicted proteins | sample BogForMeECP23OM3_FD_94441 | JGI IMG/M metagenome (GOLD analysis project Ga0074046, IMG submission 94441) | Bog forest soil microbial communities from Calvert Island, British Columbia, Canada - Bog Forest MetaG ECP23OM3 | ecosystem: Environmental > Terrestrial > Soil > Wetlands ...
GTTAGGACCGATCAAGCTCATAACTCCTGATGGGGACATCGTCCGGCGTGCGGTAGAGGCACACGCTACCTACGGCGTGCATTTCTACGATGGCATGATCGTCGCAGCGGCGGAGCGTGGGGGATGTGAGCAGATTTGGTCAGAAGACTTCAATCCCGGCCAGAAGTATTTTGGGATTGAAGTAGTCGATCCGTTTGGTTGATCGCTGCATGAAGACAAGGAGGACCCACCCATGCCCGACCCCAGCCGCGTCGCAGCGCTGAAAGGGATTCTTGAGACCAATCCCAACGATGCCTTTGCGCGTTATGCGCTTGGGCTGGAGTATTCGGGCGCCGACGAGACCGACGCCGCGCTGGCCGAGTTTCAGCTCCTGCTCGCGGCCCATCCTGACTACGTCAACGGATATTTCATGTCTGCCCAGGCCCTCGCCCGCGCCGAACGCAATGATGAGGCGAAGACGATGTTGCAGCAAGGCATCGAATGCGCGCGCCGCACTCGCAACCAGCACGCACTTTCCGAGATGGAGGCCATGCTGGATGAGTTGGGCGGCTAGCGAGGGCGTTCGTCCGTCAACCAACGATTTAAGACGAGATCCATTGCATAAGCGATAATGGGGCAGCAACATGTCCCTTCTCTCCTCATCTGCACCAGTACCGTGCGACAGCTCCGGCAGGTCGCGCCGGTCAGCACGCCTCGAACTCACCGCCCGAGTGGTGCTCTGGTTGTTGGTCGTACTCTGCGCCGGCGCATCTTCAATGGCCCAAAGCAGCAATCCTCTGGGGACGCTGTTGGGCAAGAACCAGGCGAGCCAGCCCGCGCCCGCTCCGGCTGCCACACCGTCTGTCGGGCAGCAGCCTCCGGCGGCCATTCCGCTGCCGGACGTGTCTACGCGCGCCGAAGAGCTGGCGCGGCTGCTGCGCAACACCAGTGACCAGCTACCCTCGCGCGAACAACTGGACGCCGTGAAGGCAACGCTGGCGGAACGTGATACGACGTTGCAGGCCAAGAAGAAAGAAGCTGACGCATTGCTGGCTGGATCTGCCACTGCCATGGAGGTGCGGGAGCAAGAGACCTACTGGCACATCTTCTCCACCGAAGGCGCGGCCACGCGCCGGCAACTGCTGGACTGGGCCAATGCGGCGCAGTCGGCCGTGCAGCAACTGCAGGCGATGCAACCTCAATGGGCGTTGACTCTGGAGGAAAACAAGAATACCCCCGGCCTCGGGCCCACCCTCGACGTGATCCGGGACGCGGTCAAGAGCATTCAGACGGCAAGCTCCCAGGCGCAGGAACTCTTGCGGACGATCGTCAACCTGCAGGTTATCGCGGCCAATCAGCACCAATTGGCGCTCGACGTGGTTGACCGACTTGGGGATGCGCGTGCCCAACTGAAAGAACACGTGCTGCAACGCGACAACCTCCCGCTGTGGCAGGTTCTTGTGCGGCGGCAAATGGCAGAGACGCCCGATTTCTTTGCCAATACCAGAGGGCGTGTGGTCAGCATCAAGTCTTTTGTGCGGGAGAACTCAGGCGTTTTTGCCTTTCTGGCCGCGCTGCTGCTGCTGTCCGTCTTCGGCGCATACCGGTTGTCGGCCCGGACCCGCGGAATTCAGCCGGCGGATGAACTGCAGGCGCGGGCCCTGGAAATCGCCCGGCATTGGGTCGCGCTCGGAACCCTGCCGCCACTGCTCATCGCATTCCTGCTGGCGCCGCTCGCGCCTTTGCCACTGATCAGCCTGGCCATTGTGCTCTCCTTCTTTTCCATCGTCGTGTTATTACCCCCGCTGATCGGGCGGCGTTTCCACTTGCCGCTGTACTGCCTGATGGGAGTCTATGTTTTCAACGGCGTACTCATTTGGGTCACGCTTTCGTCTTCTGCCAAGCGAGAATTGCAGTTCCTTGGTTTCCTGGTGGCGATCGTGCTGTTCGCCTATTTTCTCCGCCCCAAGTGCGTCGCCGAACCGGAGGCAACGGGCCGCAAGGGGCTCCTGATCCTTGGCGCGCGCGTGGCGCTGGCGGTCCTAGCTGTATCACAGGTGGCGAATCTATTCGGCTACTACAAGCTGATGCTGTATCTGGCCGTCGCTTGTATCTACAGCGTCTTCATCGCCCTTGCCGTACTTACGGCCCTGCGCGTCTTCACTCTGCTGTTCCTGGCCGCTCTCGAGGCGCCTTCGGCCGAGCGGCTGGCGATGGTCCGCCTGCACCGTGCGACCCTAGCTCGCTGGGTACCGCGCGTGCTGCAATGGGTCGGCATCCTGGTGTGGCTCGGCGCCACGCTGGACCTGTTGAACGTGCGTACCTGGGCTAACGAGCAGATTGCTGCACTTCTCGATTTCAATATCGTCGGCGGATCCGGTAACATCACGCTGGGCGGCGTGCTCGGATTTTGGGCGATCCTGGTGGCGGGGTTCGCCTTCTCCACCTCGCTGCGCTTTCTATTACGGGAAGAACTGCTCAAACGCCTGCACTTGCAGCGCGGCATCCCAGAGCTGATTTCCACCACGCTGCATTATTTGCTTCTGCTGCTGGTTTTTCTCTTCGCGGTGAACGCAGGCGGGGTGGCGCTGAACAAGTTCACCGTGCTCACCGGCGCCCTTGGCGTAGGCGTCGGGTTCGGCTTGCAGAACATCATCAACAATTTTGTTTCCGGTTTGATACTCCAGTTCGAGCGGCCTATCCGTGTCGGTGACATCGTGGACCTTGGGGCTGGCGTGACCGGCCCGGTTACTCGCATCGGCATACGCTCCAGCACCGTCCAGACCTTCCAGGGCGCCGAGGTCATCATTCCCAACGCCACTTTTATCGCCGGCAATGTGACCAACTGGACCCTCTCGGAGTCTAGGCGGCGGTTGGATCTGCCGGTGGGCGTGGCCTATGGCACCGACGCCAAGCTGGTTAAGGAATTGCTGGAGCGGCCTGCCATCCAGCATCCGGATGTCCTCACCTCGCCCGCACCTGAGGCGTTCTTCATGGGATTTGGGGACAGCGCGCTCAACTTCGAGCTTCGCTTCTGGGTCATGCAGGAGAGCAATACCGTCAAGGTGAACAGTGAAGTCGCGCTGGAGGTCATGCACTTACTGAGCGAAGCGGGCGTTGAAATTCCCTTCCCGCAACGCGACTTGCGTCTGCGCTCGGTGGATGCCGAAGCTGCGGCCGCGCTTTCGGGGGACGGCGCGGAGCGCGAAGAAGGCATCCCGAAACTTCACGCCCGGGTCAAATCAGCGGACTAGGCTGTCGCTTCGGGCACCTTGGGTTGCACGGGAATGCTTTCGATTCCTCCTCCGGCTATGGCTTCGATGTGCTCTTCGAGTTCCCCTCCGGCGGGTCACCGCAGGCGTAGAATACCAACATTCGGCACAATACGGTTCGCCCGTGATGGCGGCCGTGACCCTGGGAGGTATCGAGGCCTTGAGCAATCTTCCGCAGACATTGGGTGAGCTTCGTCGCAGCCAGCAGTTTTCCGAACCACGGGTACGCAATCGGCGCGTTAAAGACGAGATGCGCGACAATCTCATGGCGCGCGTGCGTTCCAGCAGCCCTGTTTTCCCCGGCATCGTCGGCTATGACGACACCGTCGTGCCGCAAATCGTGAACGCGATTCTCTCGCGCCACAATTTCATTCTCCTCGGATTGCGCGGCCAGGCGAAGAGCCGCATCCTGCGCGCGCTTACTACTTTGCTCGACCCACAACTGCCGTATCTGCGCGGCTGCGAGATTCACGACAATCCTTACGCTCCCATCTGCCGCCGCTGCCGCGAATTGTTGGCCAACAATCCCGATGACGCTCCCATCTCGTACCTCACGCCCGCAGATCGCTACGTCGAAAAGCTGGCGACGCCGGACGTGACGATCGCTGATCTCATCGGCGACATCGATCCCATCAAGGCTGCGAAGGGTGGCCACGAACTAGGCAGCGAGTACACCGTGCACTATGGACTGCTCCCGCGAGCTAACCGCGGCATCTTCGCCATCAATGAGCTGCCTGATCTTGCCGGCAAGATTCAGGTTGGCCTGTTCAACATCATGCAGGAAGGCGACGTTCAGATTAAGGGCTATCCGGTGCGCCTGGGGCTCGATGTCGCACTGGTTTTCACCGCCAATCCGGAGGATTACACCGCGCGCGGCAAGATCATTACACCTCTGAAGGACCGTATCGGCTCGGAGATCCGCACGCACTATCCGGCGACCATCGAAGAGGGCATTGCCATCACTGCGCAGGAGGCCTGGACGGAACGCAATGGGCATCAGCTACAGGTTCCCAGCTTCGTGAGCCAGGTCATCGAGCAGATTGCGTTCGTCGCGCGTGAGGACAAGCGAATTGACAAGCGCTCCGGGGTGAGCCAACGGCTGCCGATCAGCGCGATGGAAAACGTCATCTCGAACGCCGAGCGCCGCGCCATCCGTTGGGGAGAGAAGCTGGTGGTCCCGCGCATAGGCGACATCTACGCTGCCATGCCGGCCATGACCGGCAAGCTCGAACTGGAGTACGAAGGCGAGTTGAAGGGCGCCGACACTGTAGTGCGCGAGATCATCCGGTCGGCCGTCGCTCGCACCTACGACAAATATTTTCACGGCAACAGCACCATGAACCAGGTAGTGCAGTGGTTCGATCTGGGCGGCGAAATCCAGATGCGCGATTCGGCCAGCGCACAGGAGATGCTGCATAAGCTGCGCAGCATTCAAGGGCTGCTCGACAAATTGAGCGTGCTGGGACTGAGCGGCAAAGAGCCGTCGGAGGTGCTGGTGTCGGGAGCGGAGTTTATTCTCGAAGGGCTGTACGCGCACAAGAAGATCGGCCGCAGCGAGGAGCGGACCTTCACGGCCGGCGAGAAGCAACCGCCGCGCGAAAAGCCCCGCCTCCGCGACGAAGACGACGAGGTGCCAGATCTTCGGCGGCAAAGACGGCCGTTCAACTAGCGGCCAGTCGGACCGTAGCGAGTTGTCAGTTTTTGGTTGCGGCTTGAAGTGCGTATTTCGCTGCCGTTAAGCAACTCGCAGGCTTTACGTTGACCGGCCGATTCCGCTTCACGTACCCTTGAACGTTTACACCTTCAAGGTGCTCATGAAAACTGCTGAAATGACTTCCCTCCGGCTCCACCACCCCAACTCGCGCAAGGGCGGCGCGAGTCGGGGACCCCGGGTCGCCGAAGACATTACTGAACTGGTCGGCGAAACTCCAATCCTTCATCTTCGCAAGATCGTTCCGCCCAATGCAGCCGATGTCTATGCCAAGCTCGAGTATCTGAATCCAGGCGGCAGCATCAAAGACCGCGCCGCGCTGGGCATGATCACGAAGGCAGAACGGGACGGCCGATTGCAGCCCGGCGCAACTATTTTTGAAGCCACCGCCGGCAACACCGGTGTCGGACTGGCGTTGATCGGGTCGGGCCGCGGCTATAAGACGGTCCTTGCTGTGCCTGAGGGCTTCTCAATTGAAAAGGTCACCCTGATGGAGGCGCTCGGCGCGGAGGTGGTCCGCACTCCTCAGTCAGAAGGCATGATGGGCGCCATCAATTACATGAAAGAGCGCGCTGCTAAAACCCCCAACTCCTTCGTCGCAGGACAATTCGAAAACCCGGACAATCCCGACTTCCACTACGAGACCACGGCCCGCGAACTCTACGACCAACTCGGCGGACAGGTTGACGCCGTCGTCATCGGCTCCGGCACTGGCGGCACCTTCACCGGCGTGGCGCGCTATTTCAAGGAGCGCAATCCCAAAGTGCTGGGGATCGTGGTCGAAACCCAGGGTTCGGTGCTGGGCGGTGGCCCGGCGGGCGAGCATGAAGTGGAAGGTATTGGAGCGAGCTTCATCCCCAAGACATGCGATTTATCGCTCGCTGATGAGATCATCGCCGTCAGCGATCACGACGCGTTCGACATGGTGAAAACGCTGGCTGCGATTGAGGGCGTGCTCGCCGGATCGAGCGCGGGTGCAAATGTGTTCGCGGCGATTGACGTCGCGCGGCGTTTAGGCCCGGGCAAGCGAGTAGCGACGCTGATACCGGATTCCGCTGAGCGCTATCTGTCGAAGGACATTTTCCACTTCAACGAGAAACATGCAACCGCGGATTGACGCAGATTACGCGGATTCTTTTCACCGCGGAGAACACGGAGCGCACGGAGGGCGAGAAGAGTCTGATCCCGGCAGACTTGGGCGGAGTGCTAAACCAATGAAGATGCTGATCAAACGGCTTGCGCTTTTTTCAGTGTGCTTCATCGCAGTATTGCTGTTCGTGGTTCGGGAATACATTGTTGGAACTCTTGCGCCCAGATCCCTCGGAGTTGTTCTCGCCCTCGTTTGCTTGTTGGGCTTTTTGGTTTGGTTGCCGATACTCACTAGGACGAATTCGGAATTGAAATCAGCAGGAGTTACGCCTGGGTATCCGGCCGACGAAGTGGCCCGCCGCCGGTATTCTAACCGCGCGAAGATTGCGATCGTCTTTTTTGTTCTGTTGCTGCTGAACGCTTTGCGCACCTTGAATAGTGCGCCTTTGCTCCCTCAGCTGATTGGAATAGCTGTCAATCTGAGCTTCATCGCGGCGCTCGCCTGGTATGTGATTTGGCTCCGATGGGGCATTCAACGTTGATGCCAACCATGAGCGGTTATGTGCTGAACGAATCCCCAGAGCTCCGTGCTCTCCCTGTCCTCTGTGGTGAACTGAATTTCTATGCCTAATAAGAAGAATGTGTCCGGTTTTGCCACTCGCGCCATTCACGTCGGCAACGACCCCGATCCTTCCACGGGCGCAGTTTCTCCTCCGATCTTTGCGACCTCAACCTACGCGCAGGAAGAACTCGGCAAAACCAAAGGCTATGACTACTCCCGTGCCGCCAATCCCACGCGCACCCGGCTGGAGCAGAACCTCGCATCGCTCGAGGGCGGCATTGCCGCGCCGGTGTTCTCCAGCGGCATGGCTGCCGTGGTCGCGATGTGCCAGATGATGAAGTCTGGTGAGCACATCGTCGCCTCAAACAATCTCTACGGCGGCGTGCCGCGGCTGTTCAACCAGATCATGGCCAACTTCGGCCTCGAATTCACCTACGTTGATACGGCCGATCCGCGCAACGTGGAGCGTGCCATCCGCAAGAACACGCGCTACGTGTACATCGAGTCGCCCACTAACCCTCTGATGGGGCTCACCGACATCGCCGCAGTCAGCGAGATCGCGCACAAGCGCGGCTGCGAAGTGGTGGTGGACAACACCTTCATGTCGCCGTACTTTCAGCAGCCCATCAAGTTCGGCGCCGACATCGTAATGCACTCGACCACGAAGTTCCTCAACGGACACAGCGATGGCCTCGGCGGCGTGCTGGTCTGCACCACGAAGGACCAGGCGGAGAAGCTGGCGTTCATCCAAAAAGCGGCGGGCGCGATCCTGTCGCCATTCGAGTGCTGGCTGGTACTGCGCGGCACCAAGACGCTGGCCGTGCGCATGAAGCAGCACGACGAGAGTGGCCGCGTCATGGCCGACTTCCTCAGCCGGCATCGCAAGGTGAAACAGGTCTTCTATCCTGGGCTGAAGAGCCATCCGCAGTACGAGTTGGCTTGCCGCCAGATGTCGGGCTTCGGCTCGATGATCACGTTCGAGACCGGCTCGCTCTCCAACGCCAAGCGGCTGCTGAAGCGAGTGCGCCTGTGCACGATGGGCGAGTCCCTGGGCGGAGTCGAAACGCTCATCTCGCACCCCGCGAGCATGACCCACGCGGCGATTGGTCCCGCAGGCCGCAAGGCGATCGGGCTTACCGATGGCATGGTGCGAATCTCGGCGGGGATTGAGGATGTCGAGGACTTGATTGCTGATCTGGAGCAGGCGCTGGGGTAGTGCTCGCTTTTCGCTCTTCGCTAAGACTTCCAGTCTGTCATCCCGAGCGAGGACTTCAGTCCGAGTCGAGGGACCTGCTTTTCACTGCCCCGGCGCTTGCGACTGTCCCACAATCTGGTACTTCTCTTTCTTCCCCTTGGCGTTGACCACCGTCATCTGGTTGCCTTTCACGTGATATTGGACCTGCTCTCCGGGCTCCATCTGGGCCTTGGTTTCCTTGTGACGGGCGATGGAGTAGAGCAGGTTGTCGCCCTGCACCTGATACACAATCCAGGCCTTTGTCTTGTGATCGCCCTGGGGATAGGTGCCGTTGTCCCATTTCACGATCTTGCCGGTCTGGTAAACGTCGGCGGCAACAGTCACGGCAGCCAGCGCTAACACTATCAAAAGTACAAAAGCAGTTTTTCTCACGGCGTCTCCAACTAGTGGTTAGTGGTTAGTGGATAGTGAATAGAATTCGACCACCACCAAAATTCCGGTTGCCACGGAACGCTATCCACTAACCACTGGTCACTCAAAAGAACTTCGTCACGCCCTCTTCCAGCACGCAAATTTTCTTTTCGATGCCGCGCCGCTTGGCGTCGGCCAGCAATCGTGGCACGGGCTCGTCCACCGGCTCGTAAGAGAGACGGAACGTCCCGTAGTGCATGGGCACCATCCAGCGCGCGCCAAGGTCGAGGAACGCCTGTACGGCGTCTTCGGGGCTGGTATGCACTCTGCGAAACGAATCAGGATGGTAAGCGCCGATGGGCAGCAGTGCGACCTCCGGCTGAAGCCGCTCGCCAATCTCGCGAAAGCCTTCGAAGTAGGCGGTATCGCCGGCGTGGTAGAGCGAATGCTGGCCTGCACGCAAAACAAATCCGCCGTACCCGCGATGCACGTCGCGCACGATGCGCGCACCCCAGTGGCGCGACGGAACGTGCGTGATCTCCACGTTGCCAAGCTGGAAATCCTTCCACCAGTCCAGCTCGACGATACGACCGTAGCCCAGGTCACTGACCAGGTCGCGCACGTGCCGAGGCACAATGATCGTCGGCCGCTTGCCCGACTTGCGGCGGGAGAGCCAACTAATCGCGCGCAGCGACGGCCGGTGCAGGTGGTCGAAATGCGCGTGCGACACCAGCACCGCATCAATCGGTGGGAGATCTTTCAATCGCAGGCCCGGACGGCGCAGCCGCTTGAGAACGAAGATCCAGCGCGCGAAGTTGGGATCAATCAGTATGTTCTTGCCGCCCATCTGGAGGAAGAAGCTGGAGTGTCCGATGAACGTCACCCCCAGATCGCCGCGGCGGGCGAGCACTGGCCGGCGCGTGATGCCAGTTCGGGGAGTTATTGCGGAGTGGCGCACCAGCGTGCCAAATTGCCTCGCCTTGCGCCGGATTGTAATTCCTAACATCGAAGCTAGATATTAGACGCTGATCGGCGGCCGGCCGATGCGAGGCGAAACATCGTGCACCGATTTGCTTGACCTATGTCTGCTACTCAGCTTAAATCAACTGTTAGGGTTAACTACCCAGCAAGCGCCACTTTACGGCTCGTTGGGGATCTCGGGAACCACAAGGAGCAGCGCATGCGAATTGCCTTCCTCGGTTTGGGCATCATGGGACGGCCAATGGCCGCCAATCTAGTTAAAGCAGGACATGAGGTGTCGGTGTGGAACCGCAGCGCCCGTCAGCATGTCGATGGAGCGACCACGGCTGTCTCTCCGGCCGATGCGGCGAAAGAGGCTGACGTCGTCTGGATGTGCGTCGCCGACACCGCCGCCGTGGAACGAGTGCTGTTCGCCGAAGACGGCGCTGAGCAGTCGCTGCGCGAAGGGGCGATTATCGTTGACTCCAGCACAATCGCACCCTCGGCCACTCTGCGTTTTGCCGAGCGGGTGAACGCTCGCGGTGTGCATTGGGTGGACGCTCCCGTCACCGGCTCGAAGATCGGCGCCGAAAATGCGCAGCTCATCTTTATCGTCGGCGGAGCCAATGAACCCGTGGAATATCTTCAGCCGCTCTTCAAAGCCATGGGCAAGCTGGTCATCCACATGGGCGACACCGGCAAAGGGCAGTCGGCCAAGCTCTGCATGAACCTGATGATCGCGCTCATCTACGAAGGTTTCGCCGAGGCCTTCACCTTGTCCCAGAAATTGGGCGTCGATTCGAACAAACTGATCGAACTGATCCAGGCCTCGATGGTGCGTTCGGGCGTGGTGGATTACAAAGCGCCATTCGTGCTGCGCCGCGATTACTCGCCCAACTTCCCGTTGCGGCTGATGCACAAAGACATCCACCTCATGCTCGATGCCGCCAAGGAGAACCGCGTCAAATTGCCTGCGCTGGAAACCGTGGACGAGATTTACGAGCTGTCGAGCGAAGAAGGATGGGACGATCTCGACTTCGCTGCCACGCTGGGCTTGCTGGAAAAATGGGCGGGGCTGGGCGGCAAGACCAAATGATGTTGGACGGCCTCAGTAGTGCGAGAGAACGGACATGGCAAACACATTCGGTACAGATATTCTGATTCAAGCGCAAGACCCAAGGAACACGGCGTCCTTTTATGTCAAGCAGCTTGGATTCCAGATCACGGACGAGCAGCCGGACATGATCAGCCTCCACGGCGAGCACATCAACCTGTTCATTGAGCGGGGTCCGGCGCTAGGGCCGGTGCTGGAAGTGACGGTCGACAATGTCGCAGAAGCCAAGCTCCGGCTAACAAAGAATGGTTGCGAGATCGTGAAGGACGAGCCGGATTTTCCCAGATGCTACGTAA
>Ga0074046_10005057_pt1 | contig 10589 bp, 11 predicted proteins | sample BogForMeECP23OM3_FD_94441 | JGI IMG/M metagenome (GOLD analysis project Ga0074046, IMG submission 94441) | Bog forest soil microbial communities from Calvert Island, British Columbia, Canada - Bog Forest MetaG ECP23OM3 | ecosystem: Environmental > Terrestrial > Soil > Wetlands ...
AGGCGTGAACATATAGTGCTTCCCGAGCGCGACAAAGTCCGGGCCGATCGCAAAGTACCGGATGCCGGTGATGAGCAGGGTCATCGGGTTATAAACCGAGATGAGTTTCAGGATCTCGGGGAACGCGTCGATCGGGTAGAGCGCGTTGCTGGCAAAGAATATCGGCATGGTCAGGAGGGTGATGACGCCCTGGAGCCCCTCGGGACTCTCCATCGAGATGGCGATTGCTGCCGAGAGGAAGAGGAACCCGAGGGCGAACATGCCGACAAACGCGAGAATGCCGAGGACCCCGGTGACGACTTGGACGGCGGTATATCCGGAGAAGAATGCAGCACCGATCAGGATGCCGAAAACCATGATGATGATGGCCTGGATAAATGACTTGGTCACCCCGGAGAGCCCGATCCCGAAGATGATGTGGTTCCGGTTCATCGGGCTTGCGAGGATCTCCCGCATGAGCCCCCAGTTCTTGTCAAACAGGATGACGATGCCGCCGAAGAGGCTGGTAAAGAGCGTGGTCATCGCGATGATGCCCGCTCCCATGAAGGTGAGGTAGCCTACCGCGTGCACTCCCGCGGGTACCGGCATCCCTGCCATGAGCCGGTCAAAATTACTTGACATGGCGATCCCGAAGAAGGCCAGCCAGAGCGCCGGCTGCAGGAGGGAGGAGACCAGCAGGGTCTTGAACCGGACAAAGCGGATCATGTCCCGCCAGTAGATGGTGGTAAACCCGTACGGCATCTCACCGCCCCCCGGCCCGCATGAACCTCGGGCGTGCGGGAGCCTGCCCCTCGTCCCGGATCTCTTTTCCGGTATAGAAGACGAAAACGTCGTCCATGGACGGCTTCTTCAGGTTGATGGTTGAGATCTCGATGCCGGCATTGCGGAGGGTGTCGATGATGCCGGGCAGCACTTTCGTCCCGTCCTCGTTCACCATCAGAGTGAACCCCCGCGTCTTGGCCTTGATGTCCCTGACTGGTGGCAAATCCTTCAGGAGTCCAAGGGCGGCCTCGTCGTTGTCCGTCTCGAGGTAGATCAGGTCCTGCCCGAGCGTGTTCTTCAGTTCCCAAGATGTCCCCGTGATGATGATCTTCCCGTGGTCGATGATGCTGATCCGGTCCGAGAGCTGGTCTGCCTCGTCCATGTAATGGGTCGTGAGGAAGATGGTAGTCCCTTCGCGGTTGACGCCCTTGATGTACTCCCACATGCGCATCCGGGTCTGCGGGTCGAGACCGATGGTCGGTTCATCGAGGAAGAGGACTTTCGGGCGGGTCATCAGGCCCCGCGCGATCTCGAGCCTGCGTTTCATCCCCCCGCTCAGTCTCTTGGTGAGCTCGTTGCGTTTCGATTCAAGCTGGACCAGCTTCAGGAGTTCGTCGATCCGTTTCCGCCGCTCCCCGGCCGGCATGGTATAGAGCCTTCCGTGGAACTCGAGCAGCTCCCAGACGGTCATGTCACGGTCGAGGGTGATGTCCTGGAAGACAATGCCGATTGATTCCCGGACCTTCTGCGGCTCTTTCGTGACATCATACCCGGCGATTGTCGCGCGTCCCTTCTGCAGGGCGAGCAGCGTGATGAGCACGTTGATCGCGGTGCTCTTGCCCGCGCCGTTCGGCCCGAGGAACGAGAAGATCTCCCCTCTCCTTACCGAGAAGCTGATACCGTCGACTGCCCTGAAGTCCCCGTAGGCATGTTCAAGGTTCTCAACGCATATGATCGTCCCGTCACTGCCACCTGCCGGGTCTTCCGTTTCCATACCGGGAATATTCCTGAAGAGAATATATGAACGTGGCGATAGCGGCCAGCGGCCCGGAACAGGGCAGGGTCCCGGCAGGGCAGTTGACTGGCAACCAAGTACTGTGCAGGGATTTGCGGTACCAGGTGTTCGCCCTATCCCTTTCCGCAATACAAATGTATAACCAAAAATACGGGAAAGATCTAATGAACGTTATCCACTACCAGTGCTCCGGATAGTGAGAGGTGAACACAATTGAACGATACCATACTCCTTGATCAGCAGCCCCTCGGCCCCGTCACCTTTGCAGAAAATCCCGAACCCCGCTGCCCCTGCCTCCTGTTGCTGGACACGTCCGGTTCCATGGCAGGGCGTCCCATAGAGGAACTGAACGCCGGGATCCGCGCGTTCTACGAAGAGCTCCAGTCCGATTCCCTTGCGGTCAAACGGGTCGAGGTGGCACTCATCTCCTTTGGCCCCGTCAGGATCATCAGCAACTTCAGCACCGCCGATTTTTTCCTCGACCCGACGCTCGTTGCTGAAGGGGACACGCCGCTCGGCGAAGCAATAACCATGGGGATCGACCTCGTCCGGAAGCGCAAGGAGGAGTACCGCTCAAACGGCATCTCCTTCTACCGCCCGTGGATCTTCCTGATCACGGACGGCTCGCCAACCGACAAGTGGCAACATGCTGCGTCAATGGTCCGCGAAGGGGAGAACACAAAGTCCTTCGCATTTTTTGCCATCGGAGTCCAGAACGCGGATATGAAGGTGCTCCGGCAGATCTCGGTGAGAGAACCGCTCAGGCTCCAGGGTCTGAAGTTCCGGGAGTTCTTCCAGTGGCTCTCGAACTCCATGAAGTCCGCCTCCCGCAGCAACCCCGGGGACAAAATTCTGCTCGCTCCACCGTCAGGTTGGAGCGAGATATGAGCTGGAAATACACTGCTTCATCCGTGACCGGAAGAACACATCTGGACCGGAACGAACCGGGCCAGGACTACTGCCGTGCCGGCGCAGTCCAGGTCTCGGACCGGGAGTTTTTCATCGGTCTCGTAGCAGACGGGGCCGGGAGTACGAGGTGCGGCGGGGAGGGGGCAAGGACTGCCTGCGACATCGCTTATGAGTCTATAATGAAGACGATCAGGGTGGCGGGGGAGATCCACCCCATAACGGACGCGGACGTCAGGGACTGGGTCTGCTCTGCCCGGGGGGCAATCGTGGCACAGGCCGCTGCATCGGGAGCACCGGTCCGGGAATATGCCTGTACCCTGATCGGCAGCGTGATCGGCAATGGGCACGCGATTTGCTTCCAGATCGGGGACGGGGCCATTGTCATGAAGGAACGCGATGAGTACCAGGTCGTTTTCTGGCCGGACCAGGGGGAATATGCCAATACCACCTTTTTTGTCACGGATGAATCGTTCCTGAAGCACCTGGAGATATCCCGGAAGGATTTTCTGCCGGAAGAGGTCGCGCTGTTCACGGACGGCCTGCAGAACCTCGTCCTCTCGTTCTCGAAAAAGGCTGCCCACGACGGTTTTTTCCACCCCCTGTTCGCTGCGGTACGGGCCCATTCGGGAAACCGGCTGCTGGACCTTTCCGCCCAGCTCGATGGGTTCCTGTCCCGCAGCGACGTCAATGAGCGGACCGATGACGATAAAACGCTGGTCCTCGCTGTCCACGTCCCGTGATCCCAATGCAGGAAAAAGGTCGTTCGTTCTTCGATTGCCATGGCAGGAGAATCCTGCCCGGGAAAAAGGTCGGGAGCGGGGGGGAGGGCGACGTGTACGATATCGGGCAGGGCCAGCGCCATGTGGCAAAGATCTACCACAAGCCGCTCAGCATGCAGAAGCAGGAGAAACTCCGGCTGATGGTCCAGGGGTGCAACGAGGAACTCGAGGAGATCTCCGCCTGGCCGGTCGACCTTGTCTATGACGGGCCTGACGGGCCGGTCTGCGGTTTTCTGATGCCCAAGGTGACGGACGGCGAGCCCGTCCACAAGGTATACGGGCCAACGCACCGGAAACTCATCTTCCCGACCGCTGACTGGAAATTCCTGGTCCGGGCTGCAAAGAACCTCGCCGCCGCGTTCGACGTGATGCACCATTACGGGTACGTGATCGGGGACGTCAATGAAGGAAATATCCTGGTCAGCAACCATGCCTGCGTAACCCTCATCGACTGCGACTCGGTCCAGGTGCGGACTTCCGGCACCGTCTATTACTGCGAGGTCGGGGTGGCCCAGTTCACCCCGCCGGAGATCCAGAACTCGAAAGATTTCCATATCGAGCGGTCGAAGAACCATGACAATTTCGGCCTTGCCATCCTGATCTTCCAGCTCCTGTTCATGGGCAGGCACCCGTTTGCAGGGGTCTATTCCGGCAGGGAGGACATGCCGATAGAACGGGCCATCGCAGAGTACCGCTTCGCGTTCGGCCGGGATGCACCAAAGAGGCAGATGTCGCCCCCGCCGAATTCGGTGGGTCTCGCTGTCGTCCTGCCGGAGGTGGCTCGCCTCTTCGAGCAGGCGTTCGGCCAGCCCCGCGGGAAGGACCGCCCCTCTGCAGGGGAGTGGTGGACAGCGCTCGACTCGCTGGAGCGGAAGCTGAAGCGGTGCAGTGCCGATTCGGGACACGTGTATCTCTCCGGTCTCCCCTCCTGCCCATGGTGCCGGCTCGAGCAGGAGTCCGGGGCGTTCCTCTTCCTGAGCCCGGATGCAGTCTCCAAATTCAACCTGGCTGCCGAATGGAAGAAAGTCACTGCATTTCCGCCGCCCGGTCCGCTCCCGGTCATCTCCCCGGACCAGTCTCATCCCGCTCCGGTCCCCCTGCCCCCGGACCTGGAACGATCGTTTTTCTTCACGAAAGTCCGGATGGTTACAGGATTGGCGCTCGCGATCTGGTGCGGGCTAGTCCTCGCCAGCGGCCTCTCCACCGATTACGGGGTCACCGCTGCAGTCGCGGTCGCTGCAGCCTTCCTACTGCTCTTCCCGGGAAAAGAGGCAGCGGAGAAGAGAAGGCGGCGGACGGTGTTTGAAAGTGCCCGCTACCGCTGGGACCTGATCCGCAAGAAGTGGACTTCAGATGCCGGAGATGAAGCCTACCGTGCCAAGCTGCAGAAGCTTCAGGTGCTCAAAAATACGTACGCGTCTCTTGAGAAAGAGTATACGGTCGCCCGGGGCTCATTCCAGCACACGGCAAAGGAACGGCAGCTTGCAGCGTATCTCGGGACCTGCTTCATCGACAGCTACAACTTTCTCCGGATCGGTGCAAACCGGAAAGCGGTGCTGAGGTCGTTTGGGATCGAGACCGCGGCAGACATCAACCGGGGGAGCCTCCAGCGCATCACCGAGTTTGGCGATATTCACCGGGACGAACTCCTGTCCTGGCGCACGCAGATGGAGGAGCGGTTCAGATTTGATCCCTCCAAGGGACTGGACCCGGCGGACCGTCAGAACCTGATCCACCGATTCCAGCCGAAGATGCGCCCGGTCGAGCGGGAACTTCGGTTCGGGATCGAGTCCCTGAACCAGATCAGGCAGAAGATCCTGCAGAACCGGGCCCGGTACCGGCCTACGGTCGAACGAAGCGCCCGCGAACTTGCTCAGGCGGCCGCAGACCTCGAGGTCTTCACCCTCCTGAAAAAACCGTGAAACCGGTCGACCGGGCCGGAAATTTCCGGGTGAGGGGGTCATCCTGGGCCCGTCCGGAACAGATCAGCCGTTCACTCCGGTTTCTTCCCGGTCAGCAGGAAGACGGTGAGCGCCCTCGTCCCCCCGCCGGGCACCGGTTTCAGGACAATTGCCGCGGTCCGGTTCCTGACCGATTCAAACCCTGCATCTTCCAGTTGTTTACGCAGGAGGCAGCGGTCGAACCCGGCATGGAAGACACCGGTATTGTCGTCATGGAATGTTCCGCCGTCCGGGTCAAGGTCCGCAACACAGAGAAGCCCGGAAGGTTTGAGGATCCGGGAAAACTGCCCGAGCAGCGGGCGGATGTCCAGGATGTGGTGGAACGTCATGCTGCTGACAACCAGGTCATACTGCCCCTCGAGCAGATCCCCGCGGTCAGGATCCATGAGCCGGGTCTTCACGTTCTTCACGCCCAGGCTGGAGATCTTCCTGTCGAGAATTTCCAGCATTCCCTGCGAACTGTCAACCCCAATGACAGAACGGACTTCGAGCTGGAGCTCGAGGGTTAAGAGTCCGGTCCCGCAGCCGAAGTCGAGCACGTCCATATCTGGCCTGATCGCGATCGTCTCGCGGATGGCCCGTGCGACATCCTGTGCCATCTTCACCCGCCCCGGGTTCTCGTCCCAGGTTGCTGCTACGGCATTGAAATCCCGTTTTTCGTCGCTCATCTGATCTCAGGTTAGTTAGCGGGCGGCAGCGAATAAACTCATGGGATCTGTATGCAATGGAGGGTGACAACTCTTGTACGGGAGCCCGGATACCATGTGCCGGGAAGAACCGGCGGTTTTCTCCTGCATCTGCATCATGGCCGCCGGCCATCCAGGAGTATCGTTCTGGCAAGAAACCGGTCGCAGGCGATTGTAATGCGGATCCATGATCCGGAACGGTTCTCGGAACATGGCGTCGTGCTATACCTATTTGACGTGAAGCGACCAAGAATAAAAGAATGGTACCCGAGCCGGTATTCCGCTACAAACAATGCCTGATCATCAGGAACGATATCAAGATGAGCTGCGGCAAACGGTGCGCCCAGTCCGGCCACGCCTCCATCGGCGCGTACAACGGCGCGGACAAGGCCCTGCAGAAAGCGTGGCTCTCCGAAGGGCAGAAGAAAGTGGTGCTCAAGGCAAATGACGAGCGGACACTCTTCGAACTCAAGGTCATTGCAGAACGATCCGGCATCTCCACATCGCTCATCCAGGACGCAGGAATGACCGAGATCCCGCCAGGTACAATCACGGCCCTCGGCCTCGGCCCTGCGAAGAGCGAGGATCTCGACAAAATCACCGGCGCTCTCTCTCTTTTATGAACCAGAGCCCCTACCCCCTTGAACGCGAGCTCGGCATGCGGTACTACGCGAGCGATGCCGAGGGGATCGGCGGGAGACTGCGGTCGGTGCCCGGGGACTTCCGGGTGGAGGAGATCCCCCTGCCGGAGAAAGGGGGGACGAGCGGGCCGTACCTGATCTGCACCCTCACCAAGACCAACTGGGAGCTCCAGCACGCAGTAAAAGAGATAGCAAAACGGCTGGGCATCAGCCACCGGCGCATCGGCTGGGCGGGCACGAAGGACCGGAACGCCGTGACCAGCCAGCGGATCTCGATCTACAATGTCACGGCTGAGCAGGTTGCAGGTGTACGGCTGAAGGACATTCTCCTTGAACCCCTCGGGAATGCGAACGAGGCCCTGTCGCTTGGCGACCTGCAGGGAAACCGGTTTGACCTCGTGATCCGCGAACCTGATACGCCCGATCCGGGGGGACTTATCCAGGAAATTACGGAAACGGTCAGGGACGGCGTACCCAACTATTACGGCCTCCAGCGCTTCGGCGCCATCCGCCCGGTGACGCACAAGGTGGGGGAATGGATCCTGCGGGGCGACTTTGAGCAGGCCGTGCTGACCTACATCGGGCTTGCTTATCCCGCCGAGACCGACACGGTGAAAGCGATCCGGTCGGAATTTTACCAGAGCCGCGACCCCGCGCCGGCGCTCCGCAGTCTCCCGGTCCAGATGAACTATGAACGTGCCATGCTCCATCACCTTCACGTCCATGCCGGCGATTATAGCGGGGCACTCCGGGAACTGCCGCCCAAGCTGCTCTCCATGTTCGTCTCCGCGTTCCAGTCGTACCTCTTCAACTGTGCCCTGAGCCTCCGGTTTGACGATGGATACGGGCTCAGCAATCCCGTCCCGGGCGACCGGCTGCTGTTTGCGAACGGGAGGACCGATACTGCCACTGCATCAAACCTTGCTGCTGTCTCGATGCATATCCGGCGGGGACGGTGCAGCATTGCGCTCTTCATGCCCGGCAGAGAAAAGATGGATCCGAAAACAGAGGGCGGGCGCGTGATGGAGGAACTCTTGGCAGGGTATTCGATCACCCCGGAGGACTTCGGACACGCTTCGGCATTCGTGCACACGAAGTTCGAAGGGGCATGGCGGCCGATTGCGCTGAAAACGGAGATCGAATCTGCCCTTGATGGAAGCAGCGTCCGGCTGAAATTCACCCTGCCCCCCGGCCACTACGCGACAACGGTCTGCCGCGAGTTCATGAAGGCAGACCCGGTCCGGATGATCTGAAAGGTACAAGGTCAGCGGCGCGATTCCGCAAGTCTCTTGGCGCCGTCAATGGCATCGTTGAGGTTGCCCAGCTCGTCGACAATATTGAGTTTCACCGCGTCGGCGCCCCGGATCACCCTGCCGTCCTCAATATCTGAGCGTGCGATCACGCGCTGGGTGGTAACATCGGTGATGAACGCTTCGAAGCTTTCGTCAACGATCTGCCTGGCGTATTCCTGCTCGTTAGCAGTCATGGGGCGCGAATCCGAGCCCATGTCCTTCATGTTGCCCGATTCTACCACGCTCATGTTGTAGCCTTCGTTCTCCATCCAGCGGCTGATATCTGAGAACCTCCAGATCACCCCTACCCCGGCCGTGAACGTATCAGGATCCGCGTAGATCCTGTCCGCATGGGCACTCACATAATACGCAGCTGAAGTTGCCATATCTCCCATCGAGATCACGACCGGTTTTTTCGTCTTTGCGTATTCGAGGTCGCGGATGATCTCCTCAGCGGCCGCAGGTGAACCGCCAGGGCTGTTGACCCGCAGGACGATTGCCTCGGTCATCGGGTCATCAGCTGCCGACCTCAGGTTGTTGCCCACCACCTCACTTCCGATCGAGGTGCCATCATCCACCAGCCCGGTGACCATGGTCCCTTCCATCCGGACTACAGTCACGCCACCGGTTCGTTCCGGGTGGGTGAGATACATGGCGGCGATGACAGCTCCCGTTACGATGATGACGAAAACGATGATGACGAAAATCCATTTCATAGCCGGCCGGCGTCCCACGCGAGCAGGACCTGCAGCACGTTGCCAGATATCCATGTCCATGTTATACCCCGGCATAGAGTACGTCGAATTCAGAGACGAGGTTGCTCCCGCACATGTAGTATTTTTTCAGGTTGAGCCGGATCATCTCGTCTTCGCTGTTGATGTGCATCCCGCCGACAAGCGAGGGCGTGTCGGAACCCCCGACGATGAACGGCAGGTGGATGAGGCGGATCTCGTCCACGAGCCGGTCGTGCAGCATATGCCAGTTCAGGGTGGGCCCGCCTTCGATCATCAGCTTCTTCACGCCGAACTTTTCCCTGAGGATCTTCAGGAGGAGCGGGAGCTCGACGTGGGTCTTACCTGCAACAATCACATGAGCACCTTTCTTCCTGATCGCCCCGACCCGCTCTTCCGGAGCTGCTTCGCAGACCGCGATTGCCGTCGGCGCATCGGGCCCGAGCACGTTGGCATCGAGCGGGATATCGGCCATACTGCACGGGATGACGCGGAGCGGGCTCTTCCCCGGCACCAGCCGGACCGTGAGGAACGAGTTGTCGATCCGGATCGTGTTGGCCCCGACCATGATGGCATCGTATTCGGCCCGGGTGGTGTGCAGGAGGGTCTCAGTCTCGGGTGCCATGTATTTCATCAGGATCTTTGAGGATGCTCCTTTCTTGAGCGTGAGCTTGCCGTCCGCAGTAATTTCCGACATCATCAGCACGTGCGGGCGGTCGTGTGTGGTTGTCATTTCCGATCTTCTCGCCTCCTGTATTGGACGGGGAACATAAATAACGTGACGCTAGCGGCCACCGCCCGGCGCAGATCCCCGGTACTCCCGCTGCGCCCGATGAGCAACTATTAATGGTTTATGTACCCATGAATTGAGTTATGAATATCTATGATCTGTTATGGATAGTTAATGCAGATTCCAATAGATTTCTTTCAACAAACGCTTTCCATTTTCTATTCCCTCAAACCGGCCTTCTTTTCATCTGACGCATACTTTTCCCATAAGGCAGGAAAAACGCCAATGAAATGCGCTTGGCTGGCCTTCTCTATTAATTCCGTTGAATGATCCATCTCGGGCCCGAGTGCGAACAAATATCAGAACAGTTGGTTTCCCGCATGGCTGTTTAGTATTCGAAGAGACTCTGATGATAGGGGTTTCTTCTTACTTTTAAATTCTTTAAGGTTTTCAAATTTTAAAAAACTTGGAGAATTTGTAAGAAGTAAAAGGTTTTTAAATCTGCCCGGGTATAGTTATTGTATCATGCCCGAGCTTATCAAGCGGAAATGCCACAATCCCGATGCGTATCTGGATGAGCAGGACCTTAAGGACATTGCCGAAGCTGAAGAAGATATCCGGCAGGGGCGGGTTTATACCCACGAAGAAGTAAGGGCTATGCTTGGGCTCCAATGAAGTATTCCATCTCTTGGACCGAACCCGCAAAAAAGAATTTGGGTAAACTATCTAAACCCATCGCGCAGAGAATTTTTGATAAAGTAAAATCCCTAGAGGATGATCCGTACCGCACTGCGGAACACTGCGAAGGCTACCCTTGGTACCATCAGCGTGTCGGGTCCCATCGTGTCATCCTTAAAATTGATGATGTAAATCTGATAATTTCTGTTCTAAAAGTGGGACCGAGAAAGAACGTATATAATCGGTGATCTTCCCTCTTCGATGATATCCAAGTTTTATGCTGGTTTAATGATCCAAGATGCGGTCTGATCTCCCAATGTGTAATATAAAGTTAGTTTGCCGTTCAACGCTTCTCCCACCATCTCATAGAGATACTGATAAATGTTATATTTCCCAGAAAGGGAA
>Ga0074046_10005059_pt1 | contig 10587 bp, 11 predicted proteins | sample BogForMeECP23OM3_FD_94441 | JGI IMG/M metagenome (GOLD analysis project Ga0074046, IMG submission 94441) | Bog forest soil microbial communities from Calvert Island, British Columbia, Canada - Bog Forest MetaG ECP23OM3 | ecosystem: Environmental > Terrestrial > Soil > Wetlands ...
AGCAACCCGAAAGATGCGTTGACTGAGGCGAACGGGCGCCATTTCGACCTTGCTCTGGTGGATTTGCGCCTGGGTTCGGAGTCGGGAATAGACCTGATCGGCAATCTGCTTGCGATATGCCCGTGGATTAAGTGCATCGTTATTACGGCTTATGCTTCGATTGATACCGCTGTCGAAGCAATGCGGCGCGGCGCCTTTGATTACCTGCCCAAGCCTTTCACCCACGATCAGGTATCGGTTCTTGTCAGCAAGGTTTTTGAGGTCAGGACCCTGGAGCAAAAGGTGGCGTCCCTTCAGGAAAGGCTGAGTGAAGCGGTTCCCGAGGCGGTCATCGAGAGCCGCAGCCCTGCGATGCAGCGGGCTTTGGCCATGGCCAGGCAAGTGGCCGACAGTGAAGCCACCATCCTGATTCGTGGTGAGAGCGGGACCGGCAAAACCATTCTAGCTCACGCAATACACTCATGGAGCGGCCGCTCGTCAAAACCTTTCGGGACTATATCGTGTCCTTCTCTATCCGCCGAACTGCTTGAAAGCGAGCTTTTCGGACATGCGAAAGGGTCCTTTACCGGTGCTTCGCGCGATTATCCCGGACGCATTGCAGCCTGCGACGGGGGGACGCTTTTTTTAGATGAAATCGGTGATTTGCCGCTCTCCATCCAGGCCAAATTGTTGCGGGTACTCCAGGAAAAAGTCTACGAACGTTTAGGGGATTTGGAAACAAGAAAGGCCAATATTAGAGTCTTGGCGGCGACCAATATCGATCTTGAATCCGCAATAAAGACCGGGCGGTTTCGTGAGGACCTTTTCTACAGGCTTGATGTCGTCGAGATTGTGATTCCTCCGCTTAGAGACCGCCGGGAGGACATTGTACCGATGGCCGAGGCCCTTCTGGCCTTTCTTGCCAGGCAGAACCACCGTCGGATACTGGGATTTGCCGAGGAAGCGTCTGAAGCCCTCAAGAATTACGAATGGCCCGGCAATGTGAGGGAACTCCGAAATGCGATCGAACGTGCGGTCCTGTTGTGTACTGACGATCGAGTCGGAATTCACCACTTTCCGCTTAAGCTCAAGCCGCTGGAGCGCGTGCCCGGCGCCGGCGATCTGGTAACTATGGAAGAGCTTGAAAGAACGCACATCCGGCGAGTGCTGGCTTCGAGTAGATCCATTGAAGAAGCATGCCGGATTCTGGGAATGGATTCCGTGACCCTTTGGCGAAAACGCAAGAAATATGGGCTATAAATTTTAGCATTTCATTTTGGTATGTATAGCCGAAGAAAACCACCTGCCAAGTTACCGAATGTACTACCTTTTCATTTTTGAGATTTTCAAAATTTGTGTTACCTTTTCGTGGTAGCACCATGTACCAACCTTAAAATATAGCGCCGCTGTAAAGCATTGTCAAACACCCGAAGCCGGATGAAAATTGTGCCACTTTGTGAATCTTCGAACGCACCTGTATCCTCAGAGATTTTTTTCTGAAGAATTGTAGATACTTACAATTTACACGAATCTTTTATAATCATTGCAAATACTTGCACGAGTGTTAATCCACCGTTACAGGCACAGTAATTAAAATATAACTTTATTATCACTCTTAACTATCAATTGGAAAGGAAGGAAAGCCATGACGGTTGCAGGTAAAATTACTCGGTCTTTATTTCAAGAGCACCCACTATCACTGCTTAGGAAAGTGAAGAGAGTACCAATTCACTGTTTGCGGGAACTTTTGATCCAGAAATTCAATGCGAAGTTCTCGCCTGCCTATATCTCACAAAGATTGAACGGGATTAGAGAAATGTCTGATCTATTGGCAGAGCAAATCTCTACGATTCTAAACGATATTGACGAAGAGGCGGCATGATCTGACAGGGGTCTTTGCGGCCCTGCCGCAAAGACCTCCATTTGACCAGACAAAAAAAGGCTCTGAACTCATGTGGAATGAGATAGAGCCAAGAAAAATGGATTGGATATTATAAGTAATGCCTATTCCACCTTATATTTTAAGTGCCAAGCCACCTTAGAACACCGTGTTTCGGCTTCATCCTATCCGAACCATGGATTACATAACATTTTCGTTTGCGCCAAAGATTCAAGCCTGCCAAGCGCATAAGGAATTGATACCTTGGCTTGAGCATAAATCGCTGAATCAACATACGCCTCGTTTTTCCGACGATAAACTTTATAAAATCGATGCATATACTTTTCATTCGAGTACTGGTAAAGCCTTCAATCTTTCTCTCTATCGCGGTAATACAAACGAAAATGAGTTTTCGATGTACTTGAAAATCGACCATCCGATCATTGAGACTCTGGAGAGAACACATGATATCATAAAACGGTTCGAGTACAATCCATCTACCATGGAACCGTCATTTGATTGGCTGGATAATGGAGATCAAGATTACAGGATGGAAGTCAATGATTTTCTACAGCCAAGAATCCACATGGCGCGATGTGGCTTGACGCCTGCTACTAAATTCAAGCATAGCACTTACTGGAACGATACAGGAAAGAGTACAAAATCACTGCGCCTCTATCCAAAAGATTACGATCAAGACCTTGATATCAGAAATTCATGCCGATTCGAACCGATCTTTCGGCACGGACTCAAATCTTTCGGACTCACCTCCATACCTGCAATCATCGATTCGGATCACAGCACCTTGGTTGAAATGCTGAAGCATATCTCACTGAAAGAGATTGACTGGCTTCGATTCAGAAAGACTTTCGAGAAGTCAGACATCAAGAGCACCTTTGATCGAGTGAAACGGAATATTCTCTGGAAACTTCGAGACACTCAAATCAATGAGACGGCTCTTTATGTCAAACAGAAGTATGACCTGAAATTACCCCTGATCGATCACGAGCACTCCGACTTGTTCCGGTCTCTTCTGAGTGAAGGCTGTCTTCGAGATTTCTTGTCAAGGTCTCAATAACAATATCGACCTTAGCAAATTTTCGTTTCCGATTATTCTATCATTATACAAACTTAACTCACTTGATCGGTCGAAGCAGGACAATGATTCTCCGATTCGCCGTAAATGACAATTTAAAACATGGATTTAGTTGTAGATTGGTATGAATACACACTTTAGATTATGTCAGGACCGCAAGGTAAAAACGAGGTTGAAATGGTTTTGAATATGGCATAGAGGTTTTGATAAAGCGCCAGCCGACCACGAAAAACACAGAAAGAGATCCAGTAGCTTACAATTCATTTGGGGTGTCGGTGGTGTTGGTCATTATACGATGGTTGTGATAATGTCCGTTCAGCAAAAAGCTGTGAGGCTCCCTGTCCTTTGAGGTAGCGTGAACTCCAGATTTGATTCAGTAAGGGCTACGGCAGGCTTTCGATAAACTTTATCAATCTTTCTCGATGCCCAGCGGGAAATCCGTCACCAAAAACAACATCCGAATGCTGACTGAACAAGGTCAGGACTCTCTTAGTTCGGGTATAAGCATATGAAAGGTTTGTACTTTGCAATTTGAGCTTCTCCATCTCCCCCTTGATCGAATCGGCTTCCACCTTAAACCGATCCCCAATCTTCCGCAATTCTTCAATGCCTTGGCTGAGCCTGTCGTTTTCCTTTTCGAGGTCAGAGCGCTCCTGTTCGACTGCCGTTGTGTAATCTCGAAGCTGGCTATATGCCGTACTCAGTTTCTTGCATTCTTCTTCAAGGGTACGGGTCTTAGCCGCCGCATGGCTTTCAACGTCCTGAACGTAGTCCTCTCTCTCAGAATGCTGCATTTCGGATATGGCATGCCCTATTCTAGCTGCGAAAAACCATGCTGGTAGCATCGTGTGCTTTCCTCCCGGTTAACCGTACCATTGATCTGAAACGTCCCGGCGACATGACAGACCAACAGAATTTTCAGAGAATTGGCTCAATGAATCGGAGCGTCAGGTCAAGCTCTCTTTCTCGATCCGCCAGTCGCCGCTGTTTACTGAATGCTCATATTGTCCAAACACCAATCCACTAAATTGATACTGATCGATGCCAACCAAACACACCATCCTCAAAGTGACCGACACAACACGTCCTGAATGCTTTGGAGTCCTCTCAGGTTCGGGTTTTATCAATGTTTTTGTACATCTCACTGAAAATTAGTTGATATATTCATTATGGTTCAATATAGCATACATGAGCGTTTACGTCAAGATAATTGATGCAGTGAACATATAACCTCCATAACGACGCGATATGAAGAACCATCTATGATCCAACTATTATTTTTGAAAGGTACCGTCTCTAACCATAAGCCATCCATGCTAACTTATTAGAATGATAGGCATAAGTGGGCAGTGCTTCTCTGAGGGGCTACGACGCCTCCTATTCAGACCCCCCACAACCATTCTATTCCGTATTCTATGGCTAATAATGACGCTCAACCTTGTTAACGAAAATGCGTTTATAATTAAATGTCTTTTAAGAATCATCAATGTTTTTGCTATTCATAATAAATCAGTTAACTTGACATATAGACGATTTTGTGGTATGTTGGATAATGAAATAGTGGGGGTTAGGCATGCCTAAACCAATTTTGGAGATGTACTAATACAGACCTTAGATTTTTGGGGTGAACGCTGAACCGTGGTTGATTTCAAGGAGCCTCTCAGTGAAACTTCTCTGCATCATCGATTGTAATGAAGATTTGGTCACGGGATATGCTGAGTCTGAGGACGAATACTTTTCGTTTGTGCTCCACAAGGGCAGTGAAGCCGTGATCGATGGACGCTTTCCGAAAAAAAATTATAAAAGCTACGCCTACTTCGCAGCCGTCCTAGGCAAAGGCGACCCGTATGCTTTTCTATTAAAAAAGCCGATCCTAATCCCAGCACTGGATTTCGATCTCCTCACCGAACTATACCAGAATACCCCAGCGCTTCGGGTGTGGGGGCAATCCTCCGACTAAGAAAATGAACAACGGTCAGCGCCGTTAAAATCCCTTCCATTTCCTTATCCTTCCTCGTCAATAGCTCCCGAAGGTGTTTCAATAGCCACCCACCGGCTTAATATCAACTACAATTGGACATATTTGTTCGGCATTTTTGTCTGGATGTTTGAATGTAGCCTCTTGTGTTGCATTGAGAAACACAGTGAGTGATACACCGATTTGGAGTTTCTCGTAGCCTTCATTTGGTGTAATATATTATCCTTTGTATAAAAAGTATGGTGATTCATCATTGCAGCCACCAGAGAATTCATAATATTTTTCAATGTTGCTTCCTGTCTTATCTCTTATTCTGAAATTCCAACAGGCACCACTCCCTTGCTTTTCAGTTTTAGAGAAAACGGAATTGGTAATAGAAAAGCTTGCCGTTTCAAGAAGTTCCTTTACACGTCCGAGCTTTCCATTGACTATATTCTTGTCATATTCGAAGTTTCGTATGTATACCATGCCAAAATCCCACGGGAGAGATCTGACGAACGAATGTCCAAATGAAGTGAATTCTGGAGAATATGGAAAAGGCTTTCCATGCTCAATCTCAACCATTAATTTGCCAGCTTCTTTGTAGTTCTTATCCTTAACCAGTTTCTCAAAGGACTCCATCTTTGTCCTAATCTTCTCACAAAGGTCAGGTTGGTCTTTACAGTCCCAACAGATTCCATTGGAAACAAAAAGAAGTACGATAAAAGCGGCTACTACTAACTTTATCATCTTTTTTCTCCTTTTGATCTATCTTGCCGCTTCAATCGAAGCCCAAAAATGAATGAGACTAAACCTGCGGCACTGCTCTAGTGGTTTTTTTTTGTAATTATGGTTATCGGCTGTTGCTTTGCATCACAAGTCATATTTTCCCCCTAATGCCACCAGATAACGACAATGCTATTTGACAATGCTAGTAAAGTTAGAAATGGCGGCGGATACAACTGCCAATGCAGTCCAGCCTGCGGCTTTTCCATTGAGTTCGGCTGCTTCTTGATTGGCTTTCATCATTGCACATAGCCACTCCATTTGTGCAAGATCGGCTTCCATTGTTCCAATTTGTGGTGATGGGACAGGCTTCACTTTGCTGGATTTAAGCCAAAGGTAGGCGGCATACAACCCGGCATATAACCCTATTACTGCAAAGACAATGCTCAGTGTTGAAAGATTTGGGGCTAGGCTTTCCAGATAAAATTCTTTCACTGCTCCCATTAAAGCTTGTACGGGCGTTAAAGATGGTGCCGAAACTGCAAAGATGATGTTCGCTGTTCTCATGCTTTGCTCCTATGAGGTTTGCCGATTCAGATCCGACCTTATCATTGAAAATGCTGATGTGGTGCATCATGACACATTTTCTCATGACATTCTTTACCCAAGGCTTTGTTAATAATATATTTGTCATAGCCGCATCGTTCGCTTTTAAAACTGTAAAAAGCCATTTCTCCATCCTTTATGTAATGGGCAAGGCCACGGGATTGAAGGTTCCCAAACTTTTCCATACAGCTATTAACGGCTATTATAAAATCAGGAAGAAAGTATTGGCTATCTTCCCCCCCGCACTCAAACTGAGCTTGGTGCAAAAAACCATATTCTGTCAGTATGGTTTGACAAGAACGATCATCAGATCTTGCATTCGAGTTAACCCCGAAGCCAGCTAACATGCCGACAATCACCAATACAGAAAAAATCTTTTTCAAAATTATCACTGCCTTTCCTTTGCTGGTATCAGTTTGTGAGCACACCATAGCACTTCCGTGTGCGTTTTTCAATGTAACTGGGGTCGGCTTTTTCACTATAGGTGTCGGGATCAGGACGGATTTCAGAAATGCAGGTGAAAGTGCAGGAGCAATGGTTAACGCCATGATCGAGTGCTCGTGTGATCGGATTGTGCGGTCTTCGGAAGAACTAATGGCGATAGTGCTTGATTTCATTCGGGATGGAGGCGTAAGCTCCAGCAAAAACAAGTAGGGGCGAGTCTCGATGATGAGCTATAAATACGCAGTAGCGATTTCGTTTGCCGGGGAAGATAGAGCCTTTGCCGAAGATGTTGCAGAAGGGCTTCGTGATGCGGGGATAGAGGTCTTTTATGATTATTTCTATACAGCCGCTCTTTGGGGTGAAGACCTCAGTGTCAAGCTGCAAGAGGTCTATAACGATTCCAGCGAGTTCTGCATCATGATTCTCACTCCGCATTATGTGGACAAAATGTGGGCGATCCTTGAGCAGTGATATGCAATCGAACGGCTTATCAGGGAAAAAGGGAAGGCGTATGTCCTTCCTGTCCGTCTGGATGGGTTCAACGGTGAAGTTCCTGCCCTATCAGGAATGATCGGATATCTGTCAGTTCAAAGGAACGAGCCTGAAAAAGTGGTCAGCACATTCCTTGAAAAAGTAGGCAGGAAACCACCGCTCGGAGAAACCACACCATCAGCGAGAGCGAAAGCTCCGAAGCTCAACGTACCAAAGCTCAAACGATCATTCACTGACAGAGAAAGGAAAGGATTTCTGAAAGACTCGTTCGGAGAGATCATAGATCTCATCGAGCAGTTCTTGAGCGAAACCAAGAACGAACACTCCCAGTTCGATTATGATGCCAAAAGGGTCACCACACGGGAATGTGTTTTCACCCTGTTCAGCAACCAAAAGCAGATCACGCAGTTCAAGATTTGGCTTGGAGGCGTACTCGGCAATGAAATTTCTTTCCGATACGGTAATGAAATAGACATAGACGATCTTTCCACGAACGTATCGATTTATCTGGAAGAGTACGAGGATGAGCTTAAATTGAAGCCACTTAGGATGGGGATGTTCGACAAGCCCATGTCGCCAAGGGAAGTGGCAGAGTACCTGTGGGGGGTTGTGTGCAGGACTTTTGCGTGATGACTACCGAGTTAACGAAGTGAGGCTTCGGGAGTAATTTCAGGCTACAGCACGAGAATGCCCTATTTCCTATTTTCTTTGGTAAAGACGATGTTGACATGGGCGGTTTTGGAAAAGTGGCTAAAAAGGGCAAAATTTCGCTTCGAATTCTCTGCTGATCCCATACCCTAAGCTCAAATTCCGATGCTCTTTGACCAGTTCGCACGGTCGAGTGAGTAACTGCTTGCAACCATGCTTGACTTCACTGATAGGAAGGGCATAAACTCTCAGGCAACCAAGTAAGAGAGGGTCGAAGGATGAAAGCGGGACATAGGTGACCATTCACGAATCGGGAGAAAAATCCAACGGAGTGGTGATGGGTGGCAGGAACTCTGCGATAGTGCTGCACGAAAAATGTGAAAACATTGTACACATGATTGAGGATGAATCTGTAGATTTAATATATACTGACCCGCCATACGGCATGAAATATAAATCTAACATCCCCGGTGATAGGAGATGGAATAAATCTGGAAACACAGCCAATAAGTTTGTCTCTACAATGCATGGGGATACCCCTAGCTCCCTCAATTGGGATTTTTTAGCTGGTGAAATGTATAGGATTTTAAAACACAACGCATTTCTTTTTCTACATTCCAACATGATAATGATCGGAAATTTATACGGCACTTTTTTGTCAAAAGGTTTCATCCATAAGGGCGTTGTTGTCTGGCGCAAAAAAAATGGTATTGGTGGTGATTTGACAGCATCAATGAAAAGAGACTGGGAGCCATTATGGTATTTGACGAAAGGTAAACCATCATTTAATCCAATCTCTGTTATTCGAGGTAACGGCATCACAAAAAACACAGTAATGAGAAATAGAATCTCTGAAACGGATGATTGGGTTTTTCCACTTCTCAAATCCGAACAACTTGGACATCCTACACAGAAACCAATAGCATTAGCTAGACAAGTCATAGAGCTATGCACAAATGAAGGCGATTTGATTGTTGACCCATTTGCAGGCTCTGGAACAATCCCTGCTGCATGTATTTTATTGAAGCGGGATTGTATCGCAATCGAAAAGACTCGGATGTTCTACCAGCTTGCCAAAAAGAGAGTAAAAGATGTGCTGCGGGAAGAGTTAAGGAATGAATAAAATAACTGAGGGTAAAGCGGGGCGTTATGTATACATTCTGATGTGAGGTGCCATATGAAGAAATTTGACCTTAATATCGAAAAAATATTAGAAAATTGGGAGATGCATCATGCGATTAGAGAAATAATCGCAAATGCGCTCGACGAACAACTTTTAACAGAAACGAAAGACGTGGAAATTTCAAAAAAAGGTGACTCTTGGATCATTCGTGATTTTGGTCGTGGAATAAAACATTCACACCTCACGCAAAACGAAAATCAACAAAAACTTTCCAGCTGGGGTGTGATTGGAAAGTTTGGTATCGGATTGAAAGATGCTCTGGCGACCTTTAACAGAAAAGGGACGGTTGTAACTGCAAAATCAAAACACTGTCGAATTTCCATTGAGAAGTCGCCAAAACAGGGCTTCCCTGACATTACCACCTTACATGCAATAATTGAAGATCCAATCGAAGTTAGCTTTGTAGGAACAGAGTTTGAGCTAAAGGGCGTTAAGGATGAAGATGTTGAAGCGGCAAAGAAACTCTTTCTCAAATTCTCAGGCGAGGAAGTAATTGCAACTACAAAACAGGGGCAAGTTGTCAAAAGAAACGGAAATCAAGGGAATATCTATATAAATGGCGTAAAAGTAGCCGAAGAGGGGAATTTTCTGTTTAGTTACAACATTACGAAGTTAAGTGCAGCAATAACAAAGGCACTTAACAGAGAGCGATCAAATGTTGGGCGTAGCGCATATACCGCTTCAGTCAAAAATATATTGCTTTCTTCAACAGCAAAAGAAGTTGCTGAAATACTCGCACGAGATCTCAAAAACATCAATGAAGGGACTGAGCATGACGAGTTGACATGGATTGATGTTCAAGAACACGCTGTTAAGATATTGAATCAGAAGGGTAACTATCTATTTGTAACGTCTTTTAAAGCGATGCAACATCCAGACATGATTGACGAAGCGGAAAGTATTGGGCATGAAATCATCATTATACCAGAGAATTTGCAAGTTAAAATTAATCGAGCGTTCGACTTGTCTGGAAATCCAATAGTAGATATAGATCAATTTGTACGCAACTATAATGACAGCTACGAATTTATGTTTATTGAACCGGATGAGTTGAATGATAATGAAAAAGCCATCTATTATTTTACCCCTAAGATACTAGAAATATTTGGTCAAATACCAAAGAAAGTCAAAAAGATTCGAGTATCCTCAACAATGAGGAAAGATTATTTTGAGAGAGTAGAAACACTTGGTTGTTGGGATCAGAAATCGAGATCAATTGTCGTATCTCGTAAGACATTAAAATCAGTCTCCGATTACTCTGGCACATTGATTCATGAATTAATACATGCAAAGACCGGGCATGATGACGTTTCAAGAGCATTTGAGATCTCTTTGACTGAAAAGATAGGCGATTTTTGCCGACAAATACTTGAAAGATGAAAGGCTCTGAATGCAGGGACTCCGCTAGTTCTTTGGGAGATTCGGGATCTTGCGCTCCATTTCGCTCAAGAATTTGACAGGACTTTCAGAGACAAACCAACCATTAAGCTTATTGTGCATTAAATTCAATGGGTTATGCCGCGAACCATGTAGAACCTATCCGATCAGACCTCAGTTTATCCCCCAAGGACGCAAAA
>Ga0074046_10005060_pt1 | contig 10587 bp, 6 predicted proteins | sample BogForMeECP23OM3_FD_94441 | JGI IMG/M metagenome (GOLD analysis project Ga0074046, IMG submission 94441) | Bog forest soil microbial communities from Calvert Island, British Columbia, Canada - Bog Forest MetaG ECP23OM3 | ecosystem: Environmental > Terrestrial > Soil > Wetlands ...
ATCGCAGACCGTTGCGAAACCTGCCATCTGGGTCTTGAAGATCCAAGATTTAAAGATGCGCCGCAGCCTTTCAAAACTCATCCGGCGATAGCCGAACACTCCTATGAAAAGTTTGGCTGCACGGTGTGCCACGGTGGCCAGGGTATGGCAACGACCTTAGAGGATGCTCATGGACCGACTGAGAACTGGTACAGGGCCATCTACCAAGACAAATTTATGGAAAATTCATGCCCCCAGTGCCATGGCGAGTCCATTCAGGATCAGGCCCCGGTCCTTTACCGTGGACAAACAATGTTTTATGAGTACGGCTGCCGGGGCTGCCACAAGGTCGGTGCAAAACCGCGGACGCAGACCGGGCCGCCGCTTGATGAGATGGCCAAAAGGGTCAAGACCGACTGGTTGTATAGATTTTTGAAGGGCCCTAAAAGTTATCTTCCGCTGACGAAGATGCCTGACCCCCTGTTCTCTGCGCAGGAAGCGGCAGACGTTGCAGCTTTTCTCCTGCAAGGACCCGGACCGGAGGGTACGGTCATATCCGGCGATCCTGCTCTCGGAAAGACAGCTTTTCTGGAATCAGGCTGCGTGGCCTGCCACACGGTGAATGGTACGGGAGGCGACATTGGGCCCGACCTCTCCAGGGTCTCCTCCAAGGAGTATCCGGAAAGGCTCTTCAAGGTCATCAAGGACCCAACAGCGTTGTGGCCTGAAGGCAAGATGCCGGTCTTAGGCATTCCCGACCAGGACATCCGAAACATCGTAGCCTTTTTGACGCTGGAGTGCACGGACCCGACTCTGGATAAGAGCACAGTGGCCGAGCAGATTCAGCTTATCAAGGACGCGAGCAAAGAGCGGGGTCGGGAACTAGTCGTCAAACAGGGCTGTATCGGATGCCATGCAAGAATTGAGGGAGTTACGGAGATTGGCGAATTGGGCCCGGACCTTACAACATTCGGTGCGGTTCATATCAGCTTCCTGGATTTCGGCCATTTAAAAGTCCCGTTCAAGGACCGTACCGTACCCACTTGGATCTACTACAAGGTGAAATCGCCGAGGATCTTCAAAGAGGGATTGAAGATGCCCGATTACTACTTCAACGAAGAGGAATCAGAGGCCATCACAACCTACATTCTCGGTCTGAAAGGAAAGGAACTTCCCGCATCTTATACTCTTCCTTTCGGCGAGCGGCACTGAGATTATGCCACGCAGGGAGCATTCGGCAAAATACCGGACAAGTACCGGTGTCTGGTTTGCCGCAATGAATAGTTTCGCGCTGATAATTTTTCCTGCGCGGTTGGTTATCAAGGGGTTTTGACATGCATGAGCGGCCAGGAATAAGCGATTCCATCACCCTTGGGGCTAGATGTCGGGTAGGAATCGATCCTAATTCAATCTCTTTATTTCCGGCGTTATCCAGTTCTCAGGAAAGACCATGGGATCCTGTCCTACCGACGCTTGTCTTGCTCCGGAATGACGGGCTGATGGCAGGGGGCCGCTTTTCGTGTGGTGGGCCATATAACATGAGATTCGAAATCAATCTGAATTTTTTTAATATATTTTATTTTAGTAGACTAAAAAACTATTGACAAAAAAAATACGAAATAGAATAATTCCCAGACCTTGACAGCCACCCTTGCCCAGGGGCGGTTTTCGGACGTGAGGGGCTAAAAGCTCCATCATCGGAATCAATCGGCGCTTTTTAACACAGATTTTTTGGAAAGTGTCGAGAACGTTTGTTCGCCCCGATATAGATCCAATACCTGTAACTGTCTAAAATGGAGCGAGAAGTATGACCCGAAAACACACTATCCGGATTATTTTAGCCCTCATCCTCGCTACAGTCGCCATTCCCGGCGCGGCGAGCCTGGCCAGGGCTGCGACGGCTACTTGTTATTCTTGTCACTCCAACTCAAAGACCGTCACTTCCGTGCCCGTGTTTATGGACAACGCGCCCTCGGCGAGTGACGTTCTCGCGAAAAATGCGACGGCGGATTACTTTCCCCCGATCCTGGCGCCTCAGACAAATCCCTTCTACTCGGTCGTCCAGGGATTTCTTAAATCTGAACACTATTTAAGTGAGTCGCTGCAATGCACCAGTTGTCACCAGGGGGACCCCCACGATGGATTGAATGGATTGCCTACCTGGCAGAACAGTTGCTGGGGTTGTCATCAAAAAGACCCCATCGACCTGGCAACCGGCAACTCTATCTTCTTAAATTTTGAGAGTTCACCGCACGCCGGCAACGTGCTGTATCCGTATTTCGACCAGCCGGGGACCGGCAACGGCCAGGCCGTGACGGCCATAAACGGCGGCCACGATTCGGGTCTGCTTTTCCAAAGCAACGGGAAGCCGGTAACCATGACCGAGCGCATAGCCGAGTGCTCCGTCTGCCATAGTTACCTGAGCAGGTATCCCAACCAGTTTCCCGACGGGGAGAGCCCTGCGGCGTACCCGCATGAGGTCGGATGCGGCGGCTGCCACGATTCGCACATACAGGGGGACGTAGCCACTCCGACCAACACCGTTTCAGTCGAGAACAATGGCACCACCGTTACCTCCTCCGTCCTGAATACATCGTGGCCGCCGGAGGCGAACCCGGCCCGGACCGAATCCGTAACCTACCAGAACTTCAAGCCTTTCAGGGTGAACCTGGCTACGGGCGCGCAGGATTGGGTGGACCCCGCGCCGATCGCGGGCTGGTCAAGAGGGTCCCTCTACGAGCGTCCCAACAGAGCGATCGTTTCGGGGTCGGGCGGGACTTTCAGCAACAGCGCCTCCGGCTACCTCTCAGACGTTTTTACCCCGGTCAGCGGGAGCCTCAGCGGCGTGCAGCCTGGAAACAAACTTTACATAACCGGCTCGGTGCAGAAAACTGTCACATTGCCTAACGACTTTAGTGGTGGCGGGATGGTGTCGGTAACGGCGAACTTCTACAATGCCGCCTTTACCGTGCTAAGCGTGAACTCGAAGAGCGTCCAACTGTACACCACCTCGAGCACCTTCAATTCCGCTACAGGCCTGAGCACTCCGAGCACCACCGCCGCGGCGGAATGGATGGGCGCGGTAGGCTCGGCATCCGTGAGCTACCCGTCAAACGGTCCTTCGGGATGCACCGCCGCGGGAACGCCATATAGCTGCTGTACGGCAGCCGGGAAGGGCAGCACGTGCGGTAGCACCACCGTCTATTTGTACCCCTCAGATACAAACGCGACGCCCACGCTGACCTCCTTCACGATAAAAGACAGTTACACCAACTCTGAAGCGCTTTGCGCAAGCTGCCATGCCGCGGGCACTTACGAGTATACTGCCTATTCCGCGCAAGAGCCAGGAACGAAGCCCGCAGCGCCGGGCACTAATAAGTCGGCGAGCGTGACGATGAATTTGCCTGTCTACGATCAGTACAAGAACAGCGCGCACGCGGACAAGTACGGTACCTATGCCAAGTTTTTCATGGACCCCGCCAACAGACTCATCGGCTTCGCCGAATTCAACGCCGGCAACACCAACTTCGCCGCCGGTTCTCCAGTTCAAAAGATTGTTTACCCATTTGACATGAGCCTTCCCGGAAGCAACGCAGACATACCCCCCGCGAACTATGTGGGCGTACAGATAAATGCCGGAGATCTGTATTATAGTCTGAACAGCCCGCCGAGCGGCGTCTACTTAAGCTCCCCGGGCAACACCACACTGATGACTATCAACGACAGCGAGTTCTGGCACTGTGCGCAGTGCCATAGCGGGCTGGGCACTATCGACCATCAGCTTGCCCGGACGGGCCCATGGGGTCCGGGGCAGCTCCTGAGCGCCCCCACCAAGGCGTCGGTGCTCTGGGGTGACGCTACTCTTACCTGCATCAGTTGCCACGACACCCACGGCGATAACGCACCTGTAAATCTTGTCCGGGTCCCGTTGAACGTTAGCTTCCATGCCGATTTCGCCTCCGCGGAAAACCCCAGGGGCGGGCTGGCCAATACGTTCCTGGACGGGACCGCCTTTCCCACAACGGGGAGCATGCCGGGGAATGCCACCGTCTGCCTGGTATGCCATCAGGGGGAGGAAAGCGGCCTGACGCAGTACTATACCTTATACAGTTCGCTCAACCCCGGTTATTCTCTTAATAACCCCTTTAACCCCGCCCCAAGTGCAGTTGACCCCTTGTCCGGCAATAGCGCCAATACGGCATGCACCGCCTCGGGAACGCCATATAGCTGCTGTACGGGGGCCGGGGCGGGCACGTGCGCGGGCACTATTTGGAACACCCCTAATCCCAACGTGACCAGTGTCAATAACGTCCATAACCTGCCGGAGGGCGCCATTTTCTGGGGCAGAGGCGCTTTAGAAACTCCCGGGAACTCTTACTCGAACAACGAGGCCCACCAGGCGCTGAACTGCACCGGATGCCACATGGATACGAGCGTCACCGATACGACGAACCAGTCCACCGGGCACACGTGGAACCCGAACGTCCAGACGTGCGAAAAGTGTCATAGTGACGGGAGTTCCACCATATCTAACGCATGTGGTGCTAATAGTATCAGTACTTTCGGTACCCAATCGACCACCAGTCTCAACTTCGTAACCGGCCCCCAGACCCTTACCGTGCCTACGGGCCTTTCCTGGCTGACTGCTGGGCTGCCCTTGACCTTGGCGTCGACCACCGAGCTCGCGGTGCAGATGAGCGGGACCGTCACGTCGTACACGAGCTCCACCGGGGCGCTGGCAGTCAATTTCACGTCTGTCTCCTCCGGCGGCTCCAATTCGTTTTGCACCGGCGTGGGAACGCCATTCGGTTGCTGTACGGGCCTCGGGGCGGGTACGTGCACAGGCATTAATTCGTTTTGCACCGCCTCTGGAACGCCATATAGCTGCTGTGGTACGGTCGGGGGGTGCCCAAACACGAACGCCGCCTGGTTCGTGTGGACCAGTCCCTGTGATCCCTGGGCTACTATTCAGATCCCGGCCGGGGACAACTACGCCGGCCCCAGCCTCCCCCTCAGCGAGTATCCATACACATACCAACAGATCGGGAGCGTGATTCCGGCGACGTCGAATGGTCCGGGAACGATTTCATATGCGGGCTGCACTTCAAGCTGCACCGCCGCGGGAACGCCATATAGCTGCTGTACGGGAGCCGGGACGGGCCCATCATGCACCACCTGCACGGGTCTTATGGGGCAACTGTATGGGGCGCTATATAACGACGGCATCGAATATACAGGCGGCCGGTCCTTTACCCTTCTCGCTAATTCGTCATGCACCGCCGCGGGAAACCCAAATCCCTGCTGTACGGGACCCAAGGCGGGCACGTGCGCGGGTAAAGGCACGGGCATGTCGCCCGCCCAGGTCGCAGCGGCTTTCAACTTCAATATGCTGTCCAATACGTCTCACAACTTTATCCACAACTACAAGTACGTTGTGCAGATCCTCCAGGATTCCATAGAGGGCGCGGGGGGCGCAGAGGTAGGCGCGCGGCCGGCAGGAGACCGCCTCGCCACGCCATACGACAAGTTTAACTGGAGTACTTTGGCGCCTCTGCCGTACTCTGACTGACGGTCAACGACCATTTCGACCTGTCTGCCGGCCCTCTAATCGAGGGCCGGCGCCCGACGGGTTGGAACAGTATTTGTGTGTATGCCGTTGCCGGTGCTTCAGGACCGGGTCCATGCCGGTGGACAGTTTACAGGTAATCTTGTTTGTTTCGAACCAGAGGGCCGCAGGCGGCCCGACGCGTCCTGAAGGACGCAGTTCAAAGCGGTCGGCGAGGGCTGTGCGCGGCGAGCGGAGCTGGATTGAGCCCGCCGCCGCGCAGTTTTTTGAAGTTCAGCGACCGAAAGCCAAATCCATTATCTTTCCGGACGGGAGAACGGCAGAAAATGATTATTGACAGAAAAATCCGTAATAAGTAATGTGGAAGAGAATTTTTGCCAGGTGTTGACGGCCTGATTGTTTTGATGTCTACGAGGGGCTGAAAACAGGGGCTAAGAATTAGCGATTCCATCATTTAAGGGGCTATCAGTCGGCGATCGGAACAATCCTCCTTATATTCCGGGTTCTCTGTTTTCAATGGAAGACCGATATTTCGTGCGGTTCGTCGTCCTGCAATGGGATGACGTTTGATTGGGCTTTAAGATAGCGGTTCTTAGTTTTTAAAATTTTCCGATCATCGACCGGTTTCGTTCAAAAAACCAAACAGCTTAAATCTTCAGATTGAAGAGGGGAGAGTATGCGGAGAATCCTTATATTCGGACTGACCCTTGTCTTTCTGACCCTGGTTTTCCTTTTCTCTAACTCAAAAGCACCGGCAACAGATGTCAAAGCACCGGCGACAGAGGCAAAAGAGGTCGCAAAAGAGTATGCCGGCGTGGAAGCATGTGAGGCCTGTCACCACATGATAAAAACAGGGGTCCTTGATCGGTTCCCAAAGACAACCATGGGGATATTGTTTTTGAATCATCCCCGTGATGCTGCGGAAAAACTGGGGTGTGAAACATGCCATGGGCCGGCAAAGGAGCATGCCGCTTCAGGAGGCCAGACATTCGCCGGCATGATTCGATATACGAAGGGATCGCAGACGCCTGTTCCTCTTCGCAACGACGCCTGTCTGAAGTGTCATGAAAAGAGGGAGAGGCTTTTCTGGCAGGGAAGCGCTCATGACGTCAAGGACGTCGGGTGCACGGAGTGCCATGTGGTCCACACGGAACCGGGAATTCTATCCCGCCATCAACTCAAGCGTGTAACCGTATCGGATACGTGCAATGTATGTCATAAAAAGCAAGTCTCAGAGGAGCTGCGGTTTTCGCATCATCCCCTGCGCGAGGGGAAAATGGAATGCACGAGTTGCCACAACCCGCACGGGACTACTTCGCCGAAGCTCGTAAGGGGACTTTCCAATAAAGAGCTATGCTTTACGTGTCACGCACAGTATAGAGGTCCGCGCATTTTTCAGCACCCTCCTGTAATGGAGGATTGCTTCAACTGCCATCAGCCCCACGGCAGCGCATATCCCAGCCTGCTGAAGGCCCCTCCTATCAGGTTGTGCCGGGAGTGCCACGTTACCTTTCACGAGCTGAGTTTACAGCCCCTGGTCGGTGGGAAGCGCCAGGCCCCAAGGCCGAATGAAGCGCTGTCCGGGTGTCTCAACTGTCACCGGCAAATACATGGCAGTAATAGTATCAACGGTAATTTATTCTTCCGCTAAGGAGGGGGGGCCATGAAGATTCAAAAAGTAATCCTGGTCGTTTTTCTCGCAGTCATGTTTCTCCCCTTGACCTCTGTGGGGGGCTTCGCTCAAGTGACCCTGGGTGATTACACGTTGGGGGGCGAAGTGGATTTGGGCGGAAGATTTTTCATCGACGCCCCCAGCCACGCGTCCCGGGGATATTTTGAAGAGTATATCCCCTACCCCACAGGGATTCTCCTGGATCAACTGTATATGCAGCTGAAGAATAAGGACGGCAGCGAGTATTATAAATTCTTTATGAGCAGGCCGGGAGAAAGAGATGAGGATTTCCTTCTCCAGGCGGGCAAAATCGGGCTTTACAAGTTGGAAATCGAGTATGACCAGCTCCAACATCTTTACTCGACGGTAAATCCCACTGTAGACCAAATCATGATCCTTGAGCAGAGACTGCGGTTCAGCGGCACCTACACGCCAACACCGGACATCGACATCTATGCGGATTACCAGTTATTGAAAAGAAACGGCGAGTTCCCGTCGACAACCATCGTCCAAGGCCCACCAAACGCCTATGCTTATACCTCCAATCTCCAGCCGACGGCTTTTACGCAAAACGACCTGGGCCTTGGAGCAGAGTACGTTCAGAAGATGTATCAGTTTCATCTGGGTTATTACCTTTCGCTCTTTGACGATGAATTCAAAGAGTTTCTTGCGAACCCGGCCTCGGCTACCGGCTGGCAATCCCTGGCCCCCAGCAATATGGCGCAGTACATTAACGCTGCGGGGGCGGTGAACCTGCCTTCCTGCGCCAATACAAGACTCACCGCCAATTTCTCCTACGGCTGGCTGAGCCAAAACGATCCCGTTTTTCAATCCAACGGCAGCACCCTGTACCCGTTGAATTTTCCCCCTGCCATCGCGAATACTCCAATGGGCACTTCGAACCTCAGCGCTTCGACTTTCGCCGGGGATCTTTTAGGCGTAAGCCGCCCGACCGACCAGTTGACCGTAAGGTATTCGTACAGGGCTTATGATTTTCAGAACGACAACCTGAACAATCCCGTTTTGCTCAATGCATTCTTTGGGTCGAGCGGCGTGAACGTGCCTCTTCTCCAGATGGAGCAGTATTCGTATTTGCGGCAGGCTGTCAGCTTCGGCGCCGACTACAGGATAAACCCCTATGCGGCCGTCGATCTCGGATACACTTACGACTCGGTCGACCGCGATTTTAATGAGGGCTCTACCTCGACCAATACGCCCAAAGTGCAGTTCAGGGTATATCCTTGTGACTGGCTGAACCTGATAGCCAGCTATGCGTACTCAAACCGGAACGGGAGTAATTTCCTGGAGATGCCGTCACCGATATCGGCTTCGAGTGTGTTAACTTACAAATCCTACTCAGGGGACGACGTACGGAACCTCGTCAATTTCGTTGCAGAGCTACTTCCCTTGAATAATGTAACCTTCTCAACCAATTTCACGCTCTACACCGATTCGTTTGATAACAGTGGCTATGGATTGCTCAGCGACAATGGCTGGTCGGCCGGAGCGGATGTGAGCTGGACGCCGTGTAAAGGCATCGCGATCAGCCTCGGATACGACCATGAACAGAGCAACACTAAAGAACTCGCCGATAATGTCGATAGTGCCGTCCTGGGCGATTCGGGCCCTGTTTTACTCACCGCCGATTCATATGACACTTTCACCGCCCGTGCGGACATTGTGCTCGTTCCCGAGAAGCTGAGCCTGACGACCAGCGGAAACTTCTCCTGGTCGACCTCGGATTTCCACAACCCGCTCATCCCCAATCTGAATGAATCGATCTTTCATGTAGATACCTGGCTCAAATACAACTATAGCAAGTGCGTGGCTTTCAAAGTGGGGTACATATTCGAGCAGTTCAACATGACCAACTCGTACCAAACGCTTTACCTGCAAGGAATCAGTGACACGGGAGTCCCGGTGGGGAACCAGACCCTTAATACTCTGCAGGGGTTCTACAATAATTACACGGCACATGTGATCGAGGCGCTTATGCAGTATAAGTTCTAGCCGGCGCCCCCCACGCAGAGGGCCAGGGCTGAATCTCCCCCTTTGTTAAAGGAAAGGGCGCATTTCATCATTATCGATAATTGTGATCTGCCATGCAGATTCAGGCAGTTCCTTGCGAAGCTTGCCGGCAACAGTGGTCCCGCCTGCGCCGGGAATTAACACTTTCTTGACTATCGGTTTGCTCCTCTGTCCGGGTTCAACGTAAATAATCAACCGCTTGTTCCTTAATTGCGAAACGATCCCACAAGACGGAAACGGGTGCTTCACGCCATGATACCGGTAGGAATGCATGGGTGTGAGGATGCGTGCCTTGCGCTTAAGCCGCCCTCTGCCTGCCGGGATGGTGGCCCGATTCCGGTTTGAAGCCCTACCGGGGGAAACCCAACGTACGGAATTTTAGAGGAGGGGGGAGGAATCGTATTGCATGGCCTGTGGCCTTTTGCCAACGATGTTTGAAAACGCGGATACATCGAAAATCACAGGCGCAAACAATTACATACGCGCCTCTTCTCTACGGGGGACGCTATAAGGAACCTGACTTATTAAACCGGCATTTTCCGGCGAATCACCGGCATTCCCTAATTTATCCCGGCACTTATCACAAAACCGGCTGCTTTTGAAATCGATTTCTTCCACGTAGGTCGCCGATTTCATGACACATTCCGGATCATGACAGTGGAAAAGACCGTAGAGGTGGCCCAACTCATGGATGGCCTCTTTGAGGAGGCGTTCCTGGAGAAGCGCGGGATTATCGGGCAGACCGTAAAACTTGTTATCCAGGCGGTAAGAACTGACAACGGCACATTGGCCGTTTAATCGCGCCTCACCGAAAACGAAGCTCAGGACGGGATTACACAAGTCCAATCCGGTAACAGCAAGGATCTTGAAGGCCTCCGTCGAGAGATGCCGTTCCAGCTGTTCGATAATCGCAGAGGAGTTATACTGGTTCCTGCGAACATCCAGGAAGGCCCGACAATCGAAGTCAAAGCCCGAAATGTTTACTTTTGTATGAAATCGTGCTTCGAGCTGATCGCGCAGGCGCTCTATTTCGGGCTCACCCGTGAATTCAGAATTAACCATAAACCTCATCAGGATTATTCTCAACAGAATCTCCCTCCACGCATTTGCTGCCTTTGAGCGCAAAGATGACCTATCCCCTACGGTTTTAATATATATTACTAACATAGAGTCGTCAAGAATCGTCAATAAAATTCCAGCGACAATCAAGTAAGAAAATTTAAAACAGACCGGGATTTGGAAGACCCCCGCTTGACCCTGCGACGACCTCGCAGGGTGATGAAAAAGGGGTTTCTGGTGGGAGAAACGCCTGAAAATTGCTAATGATTTCGTCATTCCGGCG
>Ga0074046_10005062_pt1 | contig 10585 bp, 8 predicted proteins | sample BogForMeECP23OM3_FD_94441 | JGI IMG/M metagenome (GOLD analysis project Ga0074046, IMG submission 94441) | Bog forest soil microbial communities from Calvert Island, British Columbia, Canada - Bog Forest MetaG ECP23OM3 | ecosystem: Environmental > Terrestrial > Soil > Wetlands ...
ATGGTATTGCTCGACCAGCCTTAATTACGAGCCTAAATATCACTTCAGGCACGAGCTCGACCCCCTCGACCTTTATGTCAGGCATGGATCGCCGGCCGTCAACTTCGTCATGAAACGGGCGCTGCGCTATTTGGAGCCGACCCGCGGCGATGCGATGCTGCGGTGGTTCCCGAACTACAATGATCTGCACGGAGACTGACGTCTAGCCGGTCATTCTGTCTAGCTTTTTCACTTTAGAGCCCGCTCACCTGAACGCAATATTCCGAGGGTTACCGCAGCTAAGGGGTAAACCGACGCATTGAAATCGTTGCCTAAATTGCCGTTCATGACCCACACCGGTCGCGGAGGCCGGCGGCGTAGCATGGTGAGCCGACGCAACGCTTAGAGGCGCTCCGCACCCAGGTGTAATTGAAAACGGCGATGCAGCGGGCATGTTCAATGTCGCCTTGTCCCCCCATACAGGCTCGCCCGCGCGGGAGTTAGCCGCGGTCGCCGGACGCAACCGCGGCGATCTTCGCGACCTCAATCGCGTATCCAATCAAACCAGCGGGTTCTCGCCTATTCGTTCCTTTAGGTATTAAACCATCCCGGACGCCTAGCATTGATAAATCGGTTGAATTCGTCTTTGCAAGACTGGCTGTATTCGCCAGAAAGAAAATCTTCGACAGACATTTGCGTCGTTCCGGACCCGGAGATCGCCCGTTCCAAATTGTACGGGTTATGATGTGACCATTCATGCTCAATGAAAATTGGACCATCACCGTCAGGAAAAATAACGCTGAACCAATGTTCCTTCTCGCCAAACGGAGGCCCTAATGTCTCTTTATAGAAAACTTCCTTATTTGGACGCGACATCTTTTCGCTCCTCGTTTACCGCTTAGCATATAGAAGCTGAGAGCAGGATGAAAGTGCCACGTTCTCGGCCTGGAGTTACTTGAAGGAGCGCTGTCGCGTGGTCTGCGAGGAGCAGGCGGGTCAGGCCTGAGCTGCGGCACGCCTCGCGAAGGGATACACTCTTCGCTATTGGATACCTACGGCAATGGCCGTTGTTGGCCTGAGGCCGAAGAATCGATGTGCGCACCAAGTAGGCCGCTGTGGGGTCCAATTCGGTCGAACGCCGATGCTTCCGGCCTTCGCGCTTAAGCGTGCCTTCAGGTGAATTGAGTTGCCGCTTCTTCCGGCCGTCCCGTAAGCCGCTTCCTCCCGCCCGCTACTTATCGAGGTGCGTTCCGAAGCGGCTATAAACGGCGTCCTCGAATCCGAGTGCGAGCCGCTCATAGGTCCGGCGATGCATTCCTTTCGGCCGGGGAGGGAACGGGTTGAAATCACCCGCCGATAAACCTTTGCTATCTCCGAGCTTTTTGCGAACGCGCTCAGCCTTTCCGCGGACGCGCTCCCAGGCTTCTTCATACTGGCTTGAATAAGTCAGCCGGTAGCATTTTGCGGCAGCGGAAATACTTGCCCCCATAGAGCACGCTGCAGGCCCTGCGGCACTTCGGGCATTCGAACCAGTCCCGCCAGCCGCCGAAATTCGTCCTTGTGCGCCTGTAACACACGGCTTCGTTGACCGGCTCACCGTTCACGCTGTAATTCAGTTCGAGCCAGCCATCATGGGCGCGCGTACCGATGCTGCCTGTGGGATCGCCTCCCCGGTTCCAGGAGATGGTCGCCCATCGTCCGGGATTGAGATAACCGCTTTGGCGCATCCAGCTCATTTCGATGCGGTGCATGGCTTCGCATTTGGACGCGCCACGGCCGCCGCCGCTTAAATATCCGCCCATGGCTCGGTTCTTTCGCGGGTTTTAGAGGCCCTTTTGCCCCCGTTTTTTGCTGAATTTCCCGTTTTTGATCCCCACACCCAGTGACTCATACGCATACGCGCGCGGCTATTCCTGAAATCAATTGGGAAGTCGCATCATGGCCCCACCTGTCATCGAGTGAGTCCATGATGCGCGATTGGATATCTTGGGGTTTTGCGAGATCGATATTCCCCATTTCGCCAGCTGCTTCACGGTAAGTTTCCAATCCGGTTGACGTTCGGCGTCCTCATCAAGCCGCACACGCTTGCCCGGCCGATCGCGCAACAGGGCCTCGATGGCTCTTCTGCGCTTCTGACCTTTGCTGAAGGCTTCGCGGGTTTCGTCGCTGAACTGCCTCCCGCCGGGCTGCGTGTTCCATTCTTTCCACTTGCCCCGCATATACGCGCTTGCAGCCGCCCGCTGGCGCTGTTTGCCAGCCTTTGACCTTGCTCCGGTGCTTAGCCCGCCATGCAGACGGCAGTGGCCGCTCGTCAGCGCCTGCGCCTTGCACGGCTCTTCGCTTCGGGTTCTCGCGCCGCATCGCGGCCGCTGATCCTTAGGAAGGTTGTCGATGCGACGCTCGCGGAAGAGCTCCTGTTTCGCTGCTTTTGTGAGATTGCGTAATGCCATGATTATCAACACTGCCGGCGCCAGACGAGTTCGATTTGGGCGGCACGATGTTTGCAGAGAACAGACAACGAAGACTGTACCCCGAAATGTACGCCGGATATATCGGGCTTATCGGCTTTATCGGTTTCACGCTTATGGTAAGGCGCTGAATCTACATATGGAAGGTGGAGGCCACGCCCGGAATCGAACCGGGGTACGCGGATTTGCAGTCCGATGCGTCACCACTCCGCCACGTGGCCATTGCCTATCTCCTATCATGATCGATCGCGCGTGAAAAGCCGGCTGACCGTCATGCGGCAACTCTTATGCGAACACCTCTGGTCAGCGCCCTCGATTTTTGTTAGGCGTCACCGACTCGTCTTTCTCTTTTTGGGCAGGAAGGATTGCGATGAAGTTCGAAACGGCGCGTCTCGCCATGGTGGAATCGCAGATCAGGCCGAACGGGGTACGCGACCCGCTCGTGCTGAACGCGTTCGCGACCCTTCCGCGGGAGCTCTTCGTGCCAGAGCATCGGAAGGCGTTCGCTTATATGGATGAGGCGATCCAGGTAGCGCCTGCCTCTGAGGGCGCCCCGGCACGTTACCTTCTCGCGCCTATGACGCTGGCGCGTATGCTGCAAGCCGCAGCCCCATTGCCCGCAGATCGTGCCCTCGATGTCGGCGGCGCGACGGGATACTCTGCAGCGATCCTCGCTCAGCTCTGCCGGAAAGTGGATGCCCTGGAAACGCCGGGGCCCTTGGCAGAGGGGATGAAAGCTTGCCTCAAGAGCGCGGGCGCCGGAACCGTCACCGTCCATGCGGGCCCGCTCAATGCAGGCCTTAGCGCAGAGAAGCCCTTCGATCTCATTCTCGTGAATGGCGGCGTTTCGTCCGAGCCCAAGGAGCTCCTCGATCAGCTCGCGGAGGGCGGAAGGCTCGTCACGATCATTCGTAAGGGCTGGCTCGGGCATGGCTATCTCTTCACGAAGAGTGCGGGTGCCGTCTCGGGCAGGGCGATATTCGATGCCGGTGCTGAGTTTCTTCCCGGATTCGAGGCAAAGCCGCAGTTCGTCTTTTAGAAGGCCGGCGCGGCAATTCAGCAACGCGCTGAGTGGAAAAGTCACCCGTTCAAAGTGAATTCCCTTCTGCGCTGGCGAATCCGTGATTAAGTCACATCGCGTGCCAGACTTCGATCTTATGGTGTGTGCGAGTTGGGGCGAATACCGAAACGGCGGATACATGCCATGCTGTGCATAAAGTTTTCCGGCTTCTGCTTTGCCGGCAGAATGAGAGCGGGCCGCGTGGCTGCGGCGCTGCTGGCAGGGGCGTTGACCGCAGGCGGGCCTTCCCACGCTGAGACCCTGAAGGAAGCCTTGACGGCTGCATATCTTTACAATCCGTTGCTAAAGGCCGCGCAGGCGCAACTCCGCTCGACCGATAATGGCGTGTCGCTCGCCAAATCCGGCTACAGGCCAACCGTTTCGGCGACCTTCCAAGACGGGTGGGATAACCTCCGCAGCAAGCTACAGAGCTCGGCAGTCCTGCCGGGGTATCTTCCATTCTGCCCTGTAAACGTCACCCCGTGCCCTGGCGGCTATCAACCCCTACCGCTGAGTACTCTTAGCAGCGGCCAGCTAGGAAACGGCCCGTCGAATCCGCGCATGGCGCAAATCACGGCCACTGAGACTTTGTTCGACGGCTTTCGCACCTACAACAATATCAAGGGAGCGGAAGCGTTGGTGGAAGCGGGCCGGGAGGACCTTCGTAACGCAGAAATCAATGTGCTTCTCAACGCCGCAACAGCTTATATGAACGTCGTCCGCGATGCGGCGATCGTAAAGCTGCGCCAAAACAATGTGAGGGTGCTTTCTGAGCAGCTCCGGGCAAGCGAGGACCGCTTCAAGGTTGGCGAAGTAACCCGCACCGACGTGGCCCAAGCGCAGTCCGGCCTTGCCCAGAGCCAAGCCGATCTCAGCATCGCGCAAGGCACGCTTTATGGCGATCAGGCGCTTTTCGGGCAATATATCGGTCATCCGGCGGGGAGTTTGAAAGACCCAGGGCCACCGTCGAAACTGCTACCTAAGTCCTTGCAAGGCGCAATCGATATCGCTGAGGCTGAGAATCCCGGAATTCTCGGCGCTATTTTCCGCGAAAGGGCCCAGCAGCATCAGGTCAAGGCCGTCAAGGGGCAGCTTCTTCCAAACCTTTCCTTAAATGCGAGCCAATCTTGGGCAGACCAGCCGTTTGGACTCCCGCATGTCGCTTTTGAGGAAGAGACGCGCGTATACGGCCAACTAACGGTTCCCCTCTACCAGGCAGGCAGCGTGTCTGCGCAAATCCGCCAGGCCATCGAGACCTTGTCCCAGGCGCGCCAGAATGTAGATGCGCAGCGCGAGCAGGCAAGGGCGAATGTGAGTTCCCAATGGGGCTTGATCGTTGCGGCAAGAGGCAACGTCGCTGCCGGTAAATCGGCCGTCGAAGCAACCCGGATCGCATTGCAAGGCGTGCGCGAGGAGGAAAAGGTCGGCCAGCGTACGATCCTCGATGTTCTCAATTCAGAGCAGCAATTTTTGAACGCGAATGTGAATCTGGTCTCGTTCCAGCGCGATCTTGTTGTTGCTGCCTACGGGGTGCTCGCCGCTGAGGGCCGCTTGACTGCCTCCGACATTGCCTTACAGGCAGAGCTTTACGATCCGAGCCGTTACTATGGCGAGGTCAAGGACGCCTGGTTCGGCTGGGGCGCTTCGGTTGAAAGCCGCGAGGACCCGCGCGTCGCTCCCGTTGAGGACTCGGGACGCACCCCCGCGCAGAGTTCGGCGGACGGCCCGGCTTACACCCAAAAATTGCCGCAGATTCCATGAATGGGTAGCGCTTGGCTGCCAACACCGGTAACCTGCAGCGGCTAGTCTGGGCGGCGGAGTGAGTCGCCCGGAGGCTAGGAAGGTGCAAGGTATTCGCGTTGGCGCGTACAGTAAGGTGTGAGAGCGCCCAACGCTCGAGGTGCAATGAATGAACCGCGCAGACCAGGCTCCCGAGCCGTCCATGGAGGAGCTCCTTGCGTCGATCAGGCTGATCATTTCCGACGCCGATAGTAAAAAGGGGCCTCCCCAGAATGAGGCACATTACTCGCGAGCTCTGCCCAGCGCGGCTGTGGCATCCGCCGGGGCGTCAGACTCAGCCGCCGTCGACGATGTCTTCGATCTAACCGACGAGCTGGTATTTCCAGAACAACGGACGGCGCCCCTCGCTTCCTTTCCTACTGAGCGGCGTGGACAGCCGAAAATTGGGGAGCGTCCTGAGCTGGAAGGCTACAATGCACATGGCCGCGCAGCTCCAGCCAGCAGGAACGCATTACCCGCGCCCGCTTCGGGCTCCGCCGCTCAACGGCGGCCAGAAACCAATCAGGCGCCGCAGCCCGATGGGCAGCATTATGCGCAGCCGCCTGCACACCGGCCGGTTTGGTCGCGCCGTGAGCTGCCTTCGCCGGCCGCCTCGCAGGCGCCGGCACCGAAGCCGCGTCAGGACCCTGTGGCTGCAAGACCCCACGCCAGGAATTGGGCCGCAGATGTTCAAATGCCAGTTCCCGACCGGGGACCGGTTTCCCTCATTTCCACTGCGCCCGCCAAGCCGGCTGCCGCGATTGCGGCGGCAGAGGACAATGCAAGCGGCACTGAGAACGCCGGGCACGAGCCCCGTCTTTCATCCGGAAACCTGAAAGGAAAGGAAGAGGCCGCAGCGGTCGCTGCTCTGGCTGAGAGGCTCGCACGCTCGGCTATGGGCGCCATGGAGGCAAACGAGCTCGAAACGGCGCAACAGGTCGATTTCGAGCATCTGGACGCGGACAGCAGAGCTGAGGTCTCAGAGAAGTTCGCGGACGCAATGGAAAGGGAGAACGCAGCGCACCGTACGCATCCGCTTCCAAGCCTGCTCGACGAGGTTTTCCGGCAGGATTTCATCCGCGAGGAGATAGACGAGATTCAGCCCGGTGAGGAAGCCGTGTTCGTGGCGTTTGAAGAAACATCCGAGCCAGAGACGCACACTCGGATTGAGCAGCCGGCCGTTCAGGACCTCCAAGCCGCAGCCGCGGCGAAGCCAGACTACTTACCCGAGCCCGTCCAATCGCCAATCGCCGTGCAGGCTACGGCGCCGGCTGCACCTCAATTGCCGGCGGGACCGCAAGCGGCCGCTCAGGCGCAGCCCCTTGCCCAGGCCCAATATATGGGCCCAGCACAGCCGGCCATTCCAGCGCAGGCTAGCAGGACATTAGAGGATGCCGTCCGCGAGATGCTGCGCCCGCTGCTCGTTCAATGGCTGAACGATAATATGCCGCGTATCCTCGAAAGTGCTATTCGCGAGGAGATCGCGATGCGCGGACTATTGCCAAAATCCGGCGATTAACCCGGAACGGCTCTTAGCACACAACCTCTTCGCAGCGCGATTGCTTCGGCGGTTGCCGGAGCGGCACTTTTTTTCTAAAGCTAGAATCTGTCCTATTTATACGGAATCGGCTTAAGATCCCCTCACTCTGTCTCTCTCCCCAAGGGGAGAGAGGACGCCCGGAGGCTTCCTCTTCCTTCGGGGGAAGGCCGCAGCAGACTCCCTTTCCCCTTGGGGAGAGGGTTAGGGTGCGGGGGGACTTTTCAGAGATCCTGACGAATCCGTAAAAGCAGGACAGAGTCCTGTGCACTCCCAACACTCCAATCGCATCGACCCCCATGCTGGAAAAAACCTATAATTACGCCGACATCGAACCGCGAATCTCCGGAATATGGGAGAAGGCGGAAGCCTTCCGCGCTGGGGCCGCACTCAAGAAGAATCTCAAGGCGAAGCCTTTCTCGATCGTGATCCCGCCGCCGAATGTGACTGGCTCGCTGCATATGGGGCACGCGCTCAACAACACATTGCAAGATGTGCTCGCGCGCTTCGAGCGGATGCGCGGGCGCGACGTGCTCTGGCAGCCCGGCACAGATCACGCCGGCATCGCGACGCAAAGCCTTGTCGAGCGGCAGCTCATGGAGAGCCAGCAGCCAAGCCGCCGCGAGCTTGGCCGCGAGGAGTTCTTGAAGCGCGTCTGGGCCTGGAAGGAGCATTCCGGGGGCACGATTATCAATCAGCTGAAGCGCCTTGGCGCGTCCTGCGATTGGAGCCGCGAACGTTTCACCATGGACGAAGGGCTGTCGCGCGCGGTCATCAAGGTGTTCGTCGAGCTGCATAAGGCGGGCCTCATTTATAAGGACAAGCGCCTCGTCAACTGGGACCCGAAGCTGCAAACCGCGATCTCCGACCTTGAAGTCATCTCGGTGGAAAAGCGCGGCCCCTTCACCTGGTCCGAAAAGACCAAAGACGAAAAGCCCTTCGACGCCGCGGCTTTCGCCAAGCTCATCGGCCGCGATCCTGACGGCCATCTCTATTATTTCAAATATCCTCTCGCAGCGAAGGAGAAGGGATATAAGGCTGACCACATCGTCGTCGCAACGACGCGGCCAGAGACCATGCTCGGCGATATGGCTGTGGCGGTGAATCCGGGCGACAAGCGCTACGCTGCGCTGCTTAAAGCGGGTGCCAAGGTGCTGCTGCCGCTGGCGGACCGCGAGATCCCCATCGTTGCCGACGACCACGCCGATCCCGAGCAGGGCACCGGCGCCGTGAAAATTACGCCGGCGCACGATTTCAACGACTTCGAAGTCGGCCGCCGGCACAATTTGACGCCGCTCAATATCTTCACGCCCGAAGCCAAACTCAACGATCAAGTGCCGGAGATTTACCGGGGAATGCCTCGTTTCGATGCGAGGTCTAAAGTCGTCGCCGATCTCGCGGAACTTGGGCTTTTGGAGAAGATCGAGCCTAACAGCATGAAGGTTCCCTATGGCGACCGGTCACATGAGGTCATAGAGCCTTACCTCACCGACCAGTGGTATGTAGACGCGAAAACGCTTGCGCAGCCGGCGCTGGCGGCTGTACGCGAGGGCAAGACCACGTTCATCCCCGAAAATTGGCGGACGGTTTATTTCCAATGGCTGGAGAACATTCAGCCTTGGTGCATTTCGCGTCAGCTTTGGTGGGGGCATCAAATCCCCGCTTGGTACGGGCCGGACAAAGAGATTTTCGTCGCGCACGACGAAAAAGAAGCCGCGGCATTGGCTAAGAAGCATTACGGCAAGAAAGTTGAGCTGACCCGCGACCCCGACGTGCTCGATACCTGGTTCTCCTCCGCGCTCTGGCCGTTTTCCACCATGGGCTGGCCGGACAAGACACCTGAGCTGAAGCGCTATTACCCGACCTCGGTGCTTGTCACAGGTTTCGACATCATCTTCTTCTGGGTCGCCCGGATGATGATGATGGGCTTGCACTTCATGAAGCAGGTGCCGTTCCGCGACGTTTACATCCACGCGCTGGTCCGCGACGAGAAGGGCGCCAAGATGTCGAAGTCGAAGGGCAATGTCGTCGATCCGCTTTCGGTCATGGACGAGTACGGCGCGGACGCCTTACGCTTCACCATGGCGGCCATGGCAGCGCAAGGGCGCGACATCAAGCTGTCGCTGCAGCGCGTCGAGGGCTACCGCAACTTCGCGACCAAGCTGTGGAACGCGGCCCGGTTTTGCGAGATGAACGGCTGCGTCCGCAAAGCCGATTTCGATCCGGCGAAAGCGAAGACGACGCTGAACAAATGGATCTACGCCGAAACCGGGGCCGCAGCAGCGGCGGTGACGCAGGCGCTTGAAAGCTACCGGTTCAACGACGCGGCGGGCGAGGTTTACCGCTTCGTCTGGAACAAGTTCTGCGATTGGTACGTGGAGTTCGCAAAGCCCGTTTTCATGGGCTCGGACGAGGCCGCGAAAGCCGAAACCCAGGCGATGACGGCTTGGGCGCTCGACGAAATCCTGAAGCTACTCCACCCCTTCATGCCCTTCGTCACCGAGGAGCTTTGGGCCGTGCTCGGCGAGGCAGGCCCGAAGCGCGAAACGCTTTTGTGCCTTGCGGACTGGCCGAAACAAGCGAAAAAGGCCGGCGGCAAGGCTGTGGACGAGGTGAATTGGGTTATCGATCTGATTAGCGAGATCCGCTCGCTCCGCTCCGAGATGAACGTGCCGGCCGCTTCCATGCTTCCGCTAACGATCGCGGGCGCCGGAAAGGAAACAAAAGCCCGCGCGAAGCGCTACGAGAACTTTTTGAAGCGCATGGCGCGGCTCAGCAGCATCGCAATGGCCGATGCGCCGCCGCAGGGCGCCGTACAATTCGTGCTCGGCGAAGCGACGATGGCATTGGCGCTCGCCAATGTGATCGATCTTGCCGCCGAGCGTGAGCGCCTCGCCAAGGAGATCGGCAAGCTCGAGCAGGAAATCGAGAAGATCGATGCCCGATTCGCCAATGAGCAATTCATGGCGAAAGCCAAGGAAGAGGTGGTCGAGGAGAACCGCGAACGCCGGGCCGAGGCGGAAGCCGCTGCCGTCAGGCTGAAGGCGGCTTTGCAGCGTTTAGCGGCTGTCGCCGCCTGAGCTTGCCTGCACTCTGCGGCACATGTTGGTGCGGCCGCATTGACCCACCGTGGCGCTGGCGCCACAAAGGCGGGCAAATTGGCAGTTCGGACACCCGCTAAGCCGCGCTGCTCTTGCCTTTTGCGTTCTGGACCTTTGTTATCCAGCACGCAACACACGGGGTATCGGACATGACGCCGTTCTTACTTGGACGTATCGCGGACTTGCCCCAACGGTGATGGGCAGTCCCCGCATGGATTACGAGACGCTACAAGCGCTCATAGAGGTTTACAGGGCTCGCGCCAGCACGGATCTTCTTTCGATCGTCATTGACGAAGCCGAGGGGCCGCAGGGGCGCGCGGCCGTACTTGAGCTGTTGCGGTCGCTCTCGCCGGAAACTCTTTCCCACGATCATTTCGTCCCGGTCCGGCGCCAAGCCTGCCAGTTCTGCCTCAATGCGGCAGATTTCGAATTGGCAGAGCGCTTGGCTCGCAGCTCCGAGCAGCCCGAGGACCGCGCCATGCGCGCCCGCGCCTTACATGGCCTCGGCCGTGAGCAGGAAGCCGTTTCACTTTACCGGCAGGCCATCGCCCAAGACCCGGCGATGCGTAACCGCGAGTTGGAGCGTTTTCTGGGAATCCGCCCAGGCGCTAGTTCTTCGTCTCCGCCAGCGAAGATCATCTCGCTTACCACCTACTCTTCG
>Ga0074046_10005063_pt1 | contig 10584 bp, 8 predicted proteins | sample BogForMeECP23OM3_FD_94441 | JGI IMG/M metagenome (GOLD analysis project Ga0074046, IMG submission 94441) | Bog forest soil microbial communities from Calvert Island, British Columbia, Canada - Bog Forest MetaG ECP23OM3 | ecosystem: Environmental > Terrestrial > Soil > Wetlands ...
AAGTTTCATGGTCGGCTCCTCTGAGTTCAAGTAAACGAGTTCTAAGCGAACCCGTCGGTGCCCTGAATGTTCCGGCGGAGCCTTGCTAAAAACTTTCCGTTCATCTCTTAGTAACCGTGCATTTAGGAGGCTGCTATGAGAGGCATCTTGCTTTGGGCGATTGGGATTCCACTTCCGCTCCGTCATCTTAGCTTATCTGTTTCATTGGATCTGAGTTCATAACTCTCTCATTTTGTCTTTAGCTTGGCTTCCGGTACGCTCTACCAGCTCCGCAGGAAAGTCCTAGTCCCATTCCCGTTCTTTCGTGCTAAGAAGTACCCATGAATGTGCTTCTTATCGGCGGCGGCGGCCGCGAACATGCCCTCGCGTGGAAACTTAGGCAAAGTCCCAGACTTGAAGCGCTTTACTGTTGCCCCGGCAACAGCGGCATTCTTGCCATCGCGAAGCCATCGCTGGCGGATGCAAGCGATCATGCGAAGGTGGCTGCGTTTTGCCGCGAGGCGAAGATACAGCTCGTCGTTGTTGGCCCCGAAACGCCACTTGTAGACGGCCTCGCGGACGACTTGCGGAGAGCGGGGTTTGCTGTCTTCGGCCCCTCGGGGGCCGCGGCTCGACTGGAGGCTTCGAAGTCCTTCACGAAGGCGATCTGCGCCGAGCGCAGCATACCAACCGCGAGGTACGTTCATTTTACCAACGCCGACGATGCACTCCTCTACGCGCGCGCGCATGGCGCGCCGCTCGTCGTCAAAGCGGACGGATTGGCGGCCGGAAAGGGCGTCGCGATCTGCGAGACTTTTTCCGCTGCGGAGGAGGCGATCTCCGCCTGCTTCTCTGGCGCGTTTGGCGCGGCAGGGTCATCCGTTGTCATCGAGGAGAAGTTGATTGGAGAGGAAGCGAGTTTCTTCGCCATCAGCGACGGGAAGCGCGCCGTTCCGCTCGCAAGCGCCAAGGATTACAAGCGCGCCTATGATGGCGACCTCGGCCCGAACACGGGCGGGATGGGCTGCATCTCGCCAGCTCCGATGATGACCGAAGCGTTGTCGGAGCGCGTTATGGGCGAGATCGTTACGCCAACGCTCGACGCAATGCGCGACAGGGGAACGCCGTTTCAGGGCGTGCTCTATGCCGGGCTGATGATCACAGCCGAAGGCCCGAAACTGATCGAATACAATGTGCGCTTCGGCGACCCGGAATGTCAGGTTCTCATGCTGCGGCTCCAATCTGATCTGTTGACCTTGCTCCTCGCTGCCGCGCAAGGTGACCTGTCCGGCGTTGATCTCGCCTGGAGCGATAAAACGGCGGTTACGGTCGTCATGGCGGCAAAGGGCTACCCAGGCGATTACGAAAAAGGCAGCGTCATCCGGGGTTTGAAAGAAGAGACTGACGGCGTGACCGTCTTTCATGCTGGGACGAAGGCCGGCCCGAACGATGAAGTGGTCGCGCATGGGGGCCGCGTCCTCAATGTCTCGGCGGTTGGGCGTGACGTGACCGAAGCAAGGTCTCGCGCCTATTCGGCCGTCGGCAAGATCGATTGGCCCGGCGGCTTTTGCCGCAGCGACATCGGTCTGAGGCTTTCGGAATCACCGGGCGGCTCGTGAGCGCAAAAATCGGGCTCGCGCTGGGAGGTGGAGGGGCTCGCGGGCTCGCCCACATCGCCATCCTGGAAGCCTTTGACGAGGCGGGCGTTAAGCCCGCGACGATCGCTGGGACCAGTATCGGCGCCCTGATTGGCGCAGCCTACGCCTCCGGAATGCCGGCCGTCGAGATCCTCCGCTATTGCGAAGCGGCTTTCGGCAGACGAAGCGCGATCATCCGCCATGTCTATTCTCGAGGGAGGGGCCGCATTTGGGACATCTGGCGGCCCTGGGCTCCCGCGCTCTTCAAGTCTGAGCGTATTTTCGAGCTTGTGCTCCCGCCGGGATTGCCGAAAACCTTCGAGGGGCTCAAGATCCCTTTTATGTCGGTCGCCACCGACTTTTTTACGCGGAGCGAACATGTGAGTAGCGCGGGGCCGCTCTTGCCCGCCCTTGCCGCAAGCTCCGCGCTGCCCGCGCTGCTCACGCCGGTAAAGCTCGATGGCCGGGTCCTCATTGACGGCGGATTTGTTAACCCTCTGCCCTTCGACTTGATAACCGGCGTCGATTTCGTGGTGGCCGTCGATGTAAGCGGCGGAATCGTGGAGCTTGATGATGAACTGCCTCGCCCGATTGAAACGCTGCTTGGCGCTCAGCAGATTGCGCTGCGTTCCATCATAAACGCCAAACTCAAGCTAGACTCCCCGGACTGTCTTCTCAGGCCGAGTGTTGGCCATTTCGCAACGCTCGACTTCATCCGCATGGATGAAATTCTGGCCGCGGCCGCGGAAGCAAAAATAGAAGCTGCCCGCGCGCTCGCCAAGTTTACCGCCAACGCCAAGCTGTCATGATGCCGCCGGAGCCGGCAATTTTTCCGCAATAGCTGGCTGCGGGCTCGGTAGCGGCTGCCCCTCTCGCAGATGGGCAATTCGCCGGCGTACGAATTCCACGTGATCGCGCAAAGTATAGAGATCAGGCGCAAACTGATCGGGAACGGAAATCCGCCAGACCTTCTGCTCGATAATATCGAGCTCCTTCTCCTTGCGCTCGATGAACTCCGGGGTGGCAGGGTTTTTGGCCAAGTCCCTTTCCAGAAGTTTCAGCGCCCTATACCAGCGGAGAATGCGCTGACGCATGCGCCAGTTGTAGAACCACGGCACGATCTTGAAGAGCGGGAAGATGATGCCGACCACCGGCAGGAGCAGGATGAAGGCGCGGTCGAAAAGGGTCGCGACCCAGTACGGCAAAACACGCTGGAAGAATGTCGGGCCGGACTTATAAATGCGGCGCACATCATCGGAGATCGGGAACTCCGGATCATCCGTTAATGCCTCTGCCCCAAGGGTAAAGAGTTTCGCCTCACCTGTTGGCTTCAGCGTCGGTTTGCTCTGCACAGAGTAGACGGAGTCTGCAAGAAGAGTCCTGAGAGCAGGATGAAGATCATCCCGGATGAGAAGCATCGCCTTCGTGGCCACGAGCGAGGTATCGGCAGGCGGAATGTTCTTGGCAAAATCCACAACGCCCTGCCGTAAGATCACGGCGCTCAGATAGGGATAGCGCTGGATAAGGGCCTCGGACTGCGCCATGTTCATCAGCTTCACGTCGGGCTGCCGAAGCAGCTTCTGCACCGTCTTTGCTTCCGCTCCCAAGACGAGAAACCCTGCATCGATGCTCGAATTTGAAAAAGCTTCCGGGTAGGCTGGAAGCTCCATCGCGATCAGCTTCGTGTTTTCCGGCGTGATGCCGTTGGCTTCGAGAAGCTTCTTTGCCAGGGAACTGGTGCCGCTTCCTTCCGGTCCGATCAGGATGCGTTTGCCTTTGAGCTGCGTGATGTGGTCGATGTTCTGCGCGCCGCGGTAGAAAATCCACACAGGCTCCGTCAGAAGCCTGCCCATGGAGAGGAGCTGCGGTGAATCGATGTGGTTCGAGAGGCCGCCCTGGACAATGCCGGCTTGCATATCCGCGTTGTCGTCCTTCAGGGCTTTGAGGTTGTCAAAGGAACCCTGGGACTCGCGGACCTCGAGCTTTACGCCCTTCTTTTCAACTTGCTCCTTGAAGCGCATCGCCAGATCGTAGTACGGGCTGCCTGCACTCGCGGCCGAGATCGCAAACGATGTCGGCGGCGCTGGTTGCACATAGCGAAGCGTGAACCAGACGGCTGCCACGCATATGAGAACCGCCGGGATGAACAGGGCGAGGTACTCAAGTGAAAAGAAGCGTTTCATGGGCAAACCGCTCAAGGCCTCCTGGCAAAGGTCCTTCCTAAGGGGGGTTAACGGCGCGCGCAATCCTTAATGACGGCAAGAGCGCCCGAGTGAGGTGTCTCTTATGTACAGGCAATGCTATTATTCTGTCCGTTGCCTATCCGTGAGAGCGCCCATGCCCGCGTACGCCCCGCAGACCCTCCTTGAAACTCATGAGGTAATTAACGCGCCGCCGCTCTTTGCGGGCCGAAACCTCTACGCCGAAGACCGCTCCCTTCGCGAGGCGGCGCGTCTCCATGGCGGCGACTGGGTCAAGGAGCTGCTTTCGGCCTTGGGCGCCGCGGCGGGTTCGGAAGAGGTGCTGCAATGGGGCGAGGACGCGAATCGCTATGCGCCTGAGCTTCTGACATTCGACCGTTTCGGCAGGCGGATGGATGAGGTCAGGTTTCATCCGGCCTACCATCGCCTCATGGCGCTCGCGATGGAGCATCATATTCACAGCATCGGCTGGAAGGAGACGCGCGAAGGCAGGCACGTCGCGCACGCCGCAATGCTCGCGCTGTTCACCCAGGCCGAGGCGGGGACCATGTGCCCGATCAGCATGACATATGCGAGCGTGCCCGCTCTTCGGCATCAGCCCGATATCGCTTCCGTGCTGGTCGCGAAAATCGTTGACGGCGTTTATGATGCTCCGCTGCGTCCGGTTTCCGAGAAGCGCGGCGTAACCGTCGGCATGGCGATGACCGAAAAGCAGGGCGGTTCCGATGTTCGCGCAAACACCACCCGCGCCACGGCATTGGGTAAGAGGGGACCGGGGGCGGAGTACCGGCTCGCCGGCCACAAATGGTTCTGCTCCGCGCCCATGAGCGACGCCTTTCTGACGACAGCTTACACCGATCGCGGGCTTAGCTGCTTCCTCGTCCCGCGCATCAAGCCGGATGGCGAGCGCAACACCGTCCAGATCATGCGGCTGAAGGACAAGCTCGGCAACAAGTCGAACGCTTCTTCCGAGATCGAATACCATGATGCGTTCGCGCAAATGGTCGGCGAGGAAGGCCGCGGCGTCGCCACGATCATCGACATGGTGCATCACACTCGGCTCGACACGATGGCAGCGTCGCTCGGCATCATGCGGCGCGCGCTGGCCGAGGCCGTTCATCATGTTCGTCACCGCCGGGCCTTCCAAAAAACCTTGATCGATCAGCCGCTCATGCGCGCGGTCGTGGCTGACATCGCACTCGATTACGAAGCTGCCGCCATGCTGACGATGCGCGTCTCGCGCGCGTTCGACGGCGAGAGTGAGCATGATCGGGGCTTCGCCCGCCTCGCGGTCGCGCTGGGCAAGTTCTGGATCACCAAGCGCACGCCGCAGTTCGTCTACGAGTGTCTCGAATGCCTGGGCGGCGGCGGCTACGTCGAGGACGGGCCGATGGCGCGATATTTTCGGGAGTCGCCGCTGAACGCGATATGGGAAGGCTCCGGCAATGTAATCGCGCTCGATATTTTGCGCACCTTCCAGAAGGAGCCAGCCGCGCTCGACGCCTTCTTCGAGGAACTCGCGCCCGCCCGCGGGTCGCATCCCTGCTTCGACCGCAGCTTCGAGGAACTTCACCGCGCCGTGGGCAACGGTGCGCTGGAAGCCGACGCCCGTTATGTCGCGGAGACGATGGCGCTTGCCTTGGCAGCGGCTCTGCTCATCCGGAACAGCTCAGAAGCAGTCGCTTCTGGATTTTGCGATGTGCGGCTTAGCGCCGATATGCGCGGCCTGAATTATGGGGCGAGCCGCGCCCGGATCGACATGAATGCCATCATCGAGCGGCAAATGAACGGCAACGCCGCGAACTAACCAGAGCGGGCCCTCCCCAACTGGAAACCCACGCATCGACAAGCCCGGGTTCCAGCCCCGCTCACGCTAAATTTTATAAAGATCGGAACCATTTTTTAAATGTGATGTTGACTGCGCGGGACATGCACGCGCAGCGGCAAGAAGAAGGCATTGCTGCGGATTATGAAATTGCAACGAAGGGGGATAAGTGATGTCTGTGCACGGAGTTTCAGCGCAGGAAGCGCAATCGGCGAAGTCTGCGATCCCGGTGGGAAACATACCCGCAGAACTAGCGGAACTTGCAACGCGGGGAGCGCCGCGGGGCTCCAAGTTGAAAATGTCGATAGAGAAGAAGGTAGAAAATATCTGGCTTGAGTCTAAGGAGCTTGGCTGGAGCTACAACGATTTTGTTTCTCATCTCCTAGAGGTTTTGGTCGTTCTCAATCACAGGACATTCCTGCCAAAGCCGAACTCAAACGAAAATAGGCCAGAGAAGGCAAATGGAAGCCATCCTGCCCCAATGATGGACGCACGAAGAAGACCGTAGCTCATCTCGCGGGGCAGAAAACCTGTCTATCTTGCCTCAACACGCAACCGCTGAAGCAAGTCCTTGATCGGATGATGCGCCCAGGCTTTCGTCACGAAATCCCGATGCTCGGTTTCCGGGGATGTAGCGATGAAAGTCACGCTTCCACCGCGAAGAGGACCCTTCAATTTCGTGCCGACGTTAACGTCGTGCCCCTTCAGCATACTCGCAAGCTCAGTATTTCTCGCCCTCGTCGAGTTCGCGTAGGCGCTGAGAAAGAACGCTTTGTCGCGCGACGAGATCCAATTCGCGAAGGTATCCATGTCGCCATAGAGCGCATCGAGGAGAACGATGCCGCGGACACGGGAACCCACACCGCCATGGCGGATGCAGGAGGCCGCGGTCATGTAGCCGCCACTGTAGGCCACGATCACAATGGGCATTTTGTCGAAATAGGACTTGGAGCGGGGATCTCCGTGCGCGTTCGCAAGTTCGACGCTCGCTTCGTCCAGGAAACGCTGGAAGCCGCCGGGCTGCCAGAGTTTGCCCGCGCTTGAGTCCGCTGCGTTTGATGCCAGTTGCGGCGCGACAAGAACGGCATTCACCCCGGCCTCGGACACCTGCTCCGGAACGCGCTGACGGTCGACGACATCGCGCTGCAGCGTTGCACCGTGGCCGTGCAAAAAAATCACCATTAGCGCAGGCCGCCTCAGATCGAAGCCGCGAGGAATGTGCATGAGCACGCGGCTGTCGCCGTAGGTCTTATCTTCCCAGTAAACCTCGCCGCTGGATGTACGGTGGCCGCGCCTGCCCCCATCGCTCACATCGAGAAAGGGCCTGCCCGTGCTGGGATTGATGCCGTGATAGGGGAACGGCGCGTTTTCAAATTCAACGAGCTTCGTCTTGGTATGCCTCAACGGGAGGAGAGGCGGCTCGGATTTAATGGCCGATCCCTTCTTTACCATCTTCACGGGCACAACGAGCGACTCGAGTTCAATTGGATTCCGGCTCGTGCTTGCCTTCAAGAACGCCTGTTTGGCCGTGCGGTTCAGGCGATCTTCGGCGGGCCTTTCGTAAACGGGCTCCTCATCGGCAAACGCGACGGCGCTGACGTTCTGAGCCGCCGGCCCGGAGCGCTGTGCAAAGTCAACCGGCCCGGCTTCGTCCCGGCAGCCGCTCGCAATGATTGCAAAAATCGCCACGACTGGGTAGCGAAGGTTTTGTAATAATTTTTTAATCATTTCGCCGAGACATTTTAACAGAAACTCGAACGTCATGTTTACCAAATCGGTTTGGCAGCTGTGCTCCTTGTTTTGGATAATTCCAAATCGTGTCCATAATGAGCTAGCGCGTTGATGAACTTGAGGCGAAAGGGCTTTCTAAAGCGTTTTCCTGCTAGAGTGCACTTTGCAGTTCGTCGCTCAGCCTAAGTTGCCATAAAGCAACTACCATAAGATTAACCCCTATCGGAATTGTTGAACCTCGGGTTAGTTGATAAGACCAACCCATGAGCGATTCATCGATAACCATGGAAGATACGACGCCAAACGGCGCCGGCGGTCTTCAGGCGAGGCTCGATTTGCGGAAAGTGTCGGCACTGACTGCGACAGCGCTTGCGGTCGCCGATATGATCGGGACCGGCGTTTTCACAAGCCTTGGCTTTCAGGTCCGCGATATCCCCTCGCCCTTTTCCTTGGCCATGCTTTGGATCGTGGGCGGGCTCGTCGCTTTGTGCGGCGCGCTCTCCTACTCCGAGCTCGCCGCCGCTTTCCCTCGCTCCGGAGGCGAATACAACTACCTCTCCCGCGCTTTCCGCCCCGCCATCGGATTCATGGCAGGCTGGATCTCTGCGACGGTCGGCTTTGCAGCGCCGGTTGCGCTGGCGGCCATGGCTTTCGGACAGTATTTCGCGGGTGTCGTCCCAGGGGCCCCCGTTCTCGCACTCGGGATCGGGATCACGTGGCTCGTCTCGATGGTGCATCTTTTCGGCATCCACACCGGAAGCGCCCTGCAAAACATATCCACATTCATCAAGCTTGGGCTGATTGTGGCCCTGATCGCGGCGGGTCTTCTCGTTGGCGATCCTCAACCGATTTCCTTCGCGCCTTCAGCTGCAGACATCGGCGCCATCACCGGTGCGCCATTCGCGATCAGCCTTGTTTTCGTTCTGTACTCCTACTCGGGGTGGAACGCGGCGACGTACATCGCGGGCGAAATCAAGGATCCGGAGAGAAACCTTCCGCTGTCGATCCTCACGGCCGTATTGATCGTGACCGTCCTCTATGTCGCCCTGAACGCAATCTTTCTTTACACGACGCCGGTTAGTGAACTGGCTGGGCAGATCGATGTCGGACTCATCGCCGGTCGTCATATCTTCGGAGAGGCGGGAGGCCTGATCGTCGCCTCCCTGATTTGCATCGGGCTAATCTCCTCCATAAGTGCAATGATGTGGGTCGGCCCGCGCGTGACGATGGTCATGGGCGAAGATAACTCGATGCTCGAAGTCTTCTCCAGAACTGCGAAGAACGGCGTCCCGGTCAACGCGCTGGTGCTGCAGCTTCTTGTCGTGACCGTTCTGTTGCTCACTCAGAGCTTCGAGGCCGTACTCGACTTCATCCAATTCAGCCTGACGTTCTGTTCCTTCCTGACGGTTTTGGGAGTGATCGTCCTGCGTTACCGGCAGCCATACCTGCGGAGGCCTTATCGTGCGTGGGCATACCCCCTCACACCGTTTCTCTTTCTCGCCGTCACCGGCTTCGTCCTTGGCCACCTGCTCATAGAGCGCCCCCTTCAATCCGTTGCGAGTCTCTTCACAATGATGGTAGGGCTCCTGATCTATGCGTTATCGGGGCGCCTCTCAAAAAGGAACTAGCATATATGACCAAAATGAACGTGTTTCTTCGATCCTTCTTTCTGTGCGCATTCTTGCTTGCGTTGACGCCAGGCTTGGCGCGTGCGGCGGATGGGCAAGCGTCGGATGACATCGCTCATTTCCTGGCCGGGCTGCCGCCTTCTGCGAGCTCGCCGCTGGCAAGCCTGACGAACGATGCGGCATGGAAAAAATTCGCCGAAGTATTCAACACCGACTGGAAGAACCTGGAGAACAAGCAACTTGAGAAGGTTCGCGCCTGGTCGGCTGCCAACGTCAAACAATCGCAGCCGGTCCTGTTCTATATGTTCAGCGGGCCCGATTACCTCTATGCGAATGCTTTTTTCCCGAACGCGAAGACCATCATCATGAGCGGGCTTGAGCCCAGCGGCGCCATTCCGGAGCTGAGCGACATCAACTCGCACACCGTGGCTGGCGAAGTTAACGGAATTCGCGCGGCCCTTGGGAACATTCTGAAGCACAGCTATTTTATCACGAGCCAGATGGGCTCGCAGCTTTCCCGGCCGAAACTTTCTGGCACACTTCCAATCATCTATGTCTTCCTTGCTCGCTCCGAAAGAACGATCCACGACGTCAGCCTCGTAGGGCTCGACAGGGATGGGAAACTTCATCCGCTTGATGAGGCCGGTTTCGTACCTGCCACAAAAGGTGCGAAAGTCGTGTTCGCAGGAAGCGACGGCGAGGAGCGCACGCTCTACTACTTCAAGACGGACCTTTCGAACAAAGGCGTTCCGAACAGCGGTTTCCTGAAATTCTGCGAAACCTTTGGGCAGGGCGACACCTTCGTGAAAAGTGCGTCTTATCTCCTCCACAACCCCGGTTTTTCGGAGGTTCGGGACTTCCTGCTGAAGAACACGGTTTCGATCGTTCAGGACGATACCGGCATTCCACTCAAATATCTGGGCGACAATGACTGGCAGCTTCACCCCTTCGGCACCTACCTTGCGCCGATCCGGGAGTTCGCTCACGCGCAGCAGCCAAAGCTCGTCGAACTCTTCAAGAAGAAGAGCGAAGGGCCGCTGAACTTCACCGTCGGCTACCACTGGGGCAAGCCCTCGAACCTGCTGCTCGCCGTCAAGGCTACACCGGCGCCCAAGGCTCAATAAACCTTTCGGCACCATTGCCGCCGCGCTGTTGGCGTTGACGGCATCGAGACCTACATATGGCTTCGTTGCGGAAACAGCAGCGAAGCCATATGATTTTTAGGCCTTTCCAAAAAATCCTTATCGCCAATCGCGGCGAAATTGCCTGCCGCGTTGCCCGCACGGCGAAAGCCATCGGCTACCGGACGGTAGTGGTGTTTTCCGATGCCGACGAACGCGCGTTGCATGTCCGCCTTGCGGATGAAGCCGTTCGGATCGGTCCCCCTGCCCCACAGGAAAGCTATCTCAATATTCCGGCCATTCTCGAAGCCGCCCGAAAGACAGGAGCGGAGGCGATCCACCCCGGCTATGGTTTTCTTGCTGAGAATGCCGATTTCGCCGAGGCCTGCGAGCGCGCCGGGATCGTCTTCATTGGCCCTTCCGCTGAAATCATCCGGAAGACGGGCGACAAGGCCGCCGCGA
>Ga0074046_10005065_pt1 | contig 10584 bp, 14 predicted proteins | sample BogForMeECP23OM3_FD_94441 | JGI IMG/M metagenome (GOLD analysis project Ga0074046, IMG submission 94441) | Bog forest soil microbial communities from Calvert Island, British Columbia, Canada - Bog Forest MetaG ECP23OM3 | ecosystem: Environmental > Terrestrial > Soil > Wetlands ...
GGCATGGTCTATTACGATGCCGCAGTGCTCAAGGAAATCGAGCGCCGTTTCTTCGCCATCCGGAATAAGTCCGAGGAACCCGACCGCTACATCAACATGCCGGAGAAATCGTTTGTGGGGTGATTCAGGTCGCGGTATGTCAATTCAAGAAGGCGCCGCCCCAAATCAGGCCCGGGCCGACTGCTGCCATGAAGATCAGGGGTGGCTGTGAAGGATTTGGTCTCGTGCGATGGTCGGTGAGCGCCTGACACAGACTGACGCCGCAGGTTGCGGAGCCGAGATTTCCGCCGGTCGCGGACAGCAGTGGAATTCTCTCCAAGGGGATCTTGGCTTTTTCAGCCAATATTTCGACAACGCGCGGGTTGGGCTGGTGGAATGCAAAATAATCGACTTCGGTACGCGGCCGCCCGCTCTTGTCCTCCAGGATCTCGAGGATGCGGTCCATTTGCGTGACCGCGGCGTGGGCAAGCTGTTCCCCTTTGAATTGAACAGTCAGCCCGGCATTCTCGGCCATTCTCGCGCCCAGTGAAGATGCGAACGTCGCGGAACAGCCCCACACGAAATCTCCGAGTCTGGCGGCATGCCCACCTCCGTCTGCGGCGCTCGTGAGGACGAACGCGCAAGCCGCATCACCGAAGAGTCCGCGAAATTCCCCCGGCACATGAGGCGCGTTGAGTCTGCGGCTGTGGACTTCCGAAGCCACGACGAGCGCCACCTCTTGAGGCGCCACGCGAAGAAGGCCCTTGGCCACCGCCAGCGAATAAATCAAGCCCACGCAAGCTCCCCCGACGTCGAGAGCGCCGCTGGTTTCCCGTAGAAGCAGTCGCGAGTGCAAAGAAGCAGCGAAGGAGGGGAGATTCAGGAAAGTTGTACTGGTTGCCACCAGGAAGTCGATTTTTTCCGATGGTATCTCAGCCATTTCCAAGGCGGCCTCGGCTGCTCTCTGCCCCAAAGTCAGTTCGTCTTCGCTGTCCGTAGCAATCTGCAAAGTGCGAATACCTGCTCCGTCGCGGAGTTTGTTCGGTGGGAGAGCGCACTCGCTTTCGATCTGGTCTGCGCTGACGGTCACCGAGCCCAGAGCGTACCCCCAACCCCCGATCGAGACTTCCGACCCACCCAGTGTCCGCGCGGCGGGGCCTTCTCCTGGCTTTTCTTCCGGAACTCGTCTGCGAGCCTCACGAATCGTGTCGGCCAGCGCTCGAATACTCTTTGGCCGGCCCTCGGGCCAGATGTTGCCGAAATCTCGAATATCCGTGGCCGATTCGACGCCAATAAGTACGTCCACCCAACCCATCGAGTCGAGTAGACCTTTTTCTACGAGGTCATCATCATCTCCAGGGAGCGCATGAAAAGGAAGCTTGCTTGCTACGCACTGGCGCGAAAGCTCGAGGGCGCGCGATTCGTCCTGGTTTTCCGATGGGCTCATAACCACCCAGCATTCGGCTGCGGAAACAACGAGTCAAGCATCAGCCAACACTTGCCTTCCATCTGTTTGCCTCGTGCGAGACCTATCCGCGCAAAGCGGTAGGGAGCGCGCATGAGTTTTGCCCAAATTGATCGGTTAAGAAAACCCTCAGGGGCAGGGGAAACACCAGACTCTGAAGGGCGGTGAATAAAGTCGCTCAAGAAACGACGCCACTCGCGATCAACAAGCGGCAGGCTATTCAGTGTTTCCCCAGACTGTAGCACCAGCCTGGCACGAAGGTTCACTTCGCCGGCGTTCTGGAAGACACGAAAGCGGATGTTCTTGAATTCACACCCACAGATTGACCTGGTTGCAGAGCCTGGGTCCACCCATGCATTGCCTCCGGGGGTATCAGTGTGCAATTCGCACCCGAAGAGCTTCTCCAGGTCGGCGGAGACCTCGGCTTTGTGGAGCATATCAACCAACTCGACCTCGCCCACGCACCCGCCTCTTGACATCAATGCGTGGGTATTCTGATCCTCGAGGTGGGGCGGCGAAGCCGAAGTCGGAGCTGGGATAATGCGAACCATACTCCCCCGTCCATGGGGAAATGTGGCGGGCCACGCGTAGCTTCTGGGCGAGAGTGGCCGGACGGAGCGAAAGGCATCCTGAGCAACGCGCTCTAATCCAATCACGCAGTACCCAGACCCCATCACGGTGATGTCAGATAGAACCAGGTCCCTCATGGCTTGTACGGGTTCGCTTCCTGCGAGGCGCTGGCTTGGGGGAGCCCAGGTGCTTGACTTCGATCTGGTGGCCTTGCGAAGTCCACCGTTGTGCCAGCATTTCCGCCACCAGGCGACGATGACACTTGTCAGGTTCAGCCTCCGAGCAAAGAAGCGCCACCTTTCCTTCAAACGAGGCGGAATCCACTGCATCCAAAACTCTCCTTTGCCTCATCAGTTCCAGAAAACACTTCTCGAATTGCGCCCAGTCGCGCGTCTTGCGGTAGGCAGTTCGAATCTCCGGGCTAGGAGCGAAGATGGGTTGGTAGTCATAGGCGATTCCCAAGATTCGATCGAGGAAGAAGGGCAAGTCGGGATACTTCGCAAATCCTGCGAGTTGTCCGACGCGGTTCTCCCGGATGTCAATCAGCTTCTGCACTTGGGCCTCACGAAGAAGCCGGAAGAATTCCTCCGCCGTCTTCTTGGTGAAGCCGATGGTGAAAATCGTTGAGGTCATGCGTAGCGCTACCACGATTCGAGCGCGAAAGGCTTGACCCGAAAGGCGAACCTTTCCGCTTGCAGTCGGTAGGCATCCTCCAAAGCATCGGTGCGAGCCTGGGGGAAAAGCGTGTTGGCTGCGACGCCGGCAAAGCCATTGGCAGCCAGCAGCCGGTTCTCAGCGGCTTCTTGCGTTTCAATTTTCGAGTCCTTACGGATGTGCAGCGTTTGGACTCCAAGCTTGACGAGTTCAGGGCAGACCATGAGAAAGCGGTGACACTCGAGCGGGTCTTCCTCCGCGCACATCATCGCCACCGAGCAGCCCTCCAACTCCTTCAAAAGACGTTCCAGTCCCCTCTGGAAGGCGTAGGATTTGCGGCGAACCTGATAGTCAACTAACCCGTCGGGGCGATAGGCATCGACGTCGTCCGGGCGACCTCCCAGCTCCTCGCCAAGGAAGAGGTAGGAGATGTGTTCGCCGCCCAGCAGCTTCTCGAATGCCGGCTGGCTAAAATGGGGCAAGCGCGCGCTCTGCGGCACGCTGCGCACATCGGCCACCAGTTCGACTCTGAAGTCCTTGAGCAGCTTGGCGAAATGCTCGAAGTCCAAGATCGAGTGACCTACCGTAAAAAGTGGGTTCAAGCCGCCGGAATTAGTTGGGTTCTCAAGCTCCACCCCGACACCTCCTCGTAGCGCATCTTACCAAAAACCGGCTGCGTGAGCACCCACTTTCCCGGCATTACTTCAGACCTCCTGAGCCTCAAGGGAATTAACATGAGCCGACTTTGTAAATGAGGCGCAGGTCCGTGCCTGCGAACAGGGTCTCGGTAGCGCACGCTAGGCACAACTTATTGTGGTTGCATTTGCTTAGCGTACAGCGTATAGTGGCCTTGTGGTGGAGGCTCCCCGATTCCGGTGGATTCGATTCACCAGATTAACGAGGAGCGATTGCGGCGATGTATGCAGGCCCCCACTGTGGGGCCAACAGAGGGCAAGGTGGGTTCTCGGTGTAATCGGAGCGGGGGACAACACAGCACTTCGCTTGCTATCCAGTTTCCTGGAGGCTCTCGCTACGACGAGCTGAAAGCGGCCCTGGAACCGGGTGTTAACTAACAGTCCCATGGCTTCTCCGGCGGGAGGAGGTTAGGGCGCTGGGATCTAAGAATTAAGCCTCCGGTGACCTCGGCGCGGGTAGCCCCCGTGGGTGTCTGAGCTTGTACAGTATTTGTGGCTGTGCGACATCCAACATTGGTGGTAAGATTCAAATGGCCGGTGGCCTGTAGCAGGAAATGCCCTTTACCCGTGGCTCCGGAGAATGGGCTCCAGTTCACAGCTCACCGAGCTGCCCCACGGAATTGGTTCAGAACTGAAGGACGGTTGTTTCCGAGATGCTCGACCTGTGCTCCCCGGCTCTGGTGAGGAACGCCTGATGAACGAGGTATGCCACCTTCACTGGCTATGACGGGGGACCCAAGGTACCTCGCGACGGGCTCTGAAATGGAAACAGAAAAGTTACAGCATCCTTCTGTTATCGAGGCCATTTGCGAGTTTAGGTTCTCGCGGACTGTCTCCTATACAATGATACCAGGGGCGATGAAGGAACGGCTGCGCCCGACCTTTTCAAGTTTCGAAATCCTGCCTGCAGCACAGATGATGACGGCATTTCCCGCTGATGCGATGATACCCCCAATGCCGGCTCATCGATTCAAAAGCCAAGTCCCCAATGCCTTGGTCCAGACGGGCCCGCGATTGCTTACGGTGAATGTGCTTCCTAAGTATCCCACCTTCGAGGTGTTCCGAAAACTCATCTTGGACACGTTTGCCTCATTTCAAGACGTGGCTGAGTGTGGCGACCCGATTAGCCTTACACTTCGATATATCAATCATTTTCCATGGTCGTCGGAGAAGCAAAGCGTGGGCGATTATCTCGAGTGGGCCGTCGCTTACCCGGACCGACTTCCGCATCCCCCTCAGGCGGTCGGGGCACGAGTGGTTTTGCCTTTCCAAGATCTTGGAAATCTCAGCATCTCAGTTTCGTCTCCGGCCCAGGTGGGGAGCGGAGAGATTGGGGTTCTGCTGGATCTTGAGGTTTCCGAAAGCAAACCCGATGGACTTGATTCAAAGAGATTCCCCGAATGGTTGAACGTTGCGCATGATGCCATCTATTCGGCGTTCCAGTCGAGCGTCAAGAAGGAAATCATGGAAAAAATGCGAGGGAGATGAAATTATGAATCGAGAAAGTGTTGCTGAATGGCATCGCTTGACTGACCCCTCCATAGCCAGCGTTATTTTTGCCCCCAGACAAGTTAACTCTCTAGGGTATTCGGCAAGCAGCGAGCTCAAACTTAGTGATATGGGCCCCGGCGTGGCATTCACTGAGCAGGCCCCCGCAGTCGACCTGGTATTGAAGACAGATCGGCTTACACGATGGGAGAAACAGGAACTGCTCTTGAGGTTCATGGCCTGTCTGCTGGAGACTTCAGTGACGACGAAATCGTCCCAGGGTGCTTTTGCACCTGGGCTAATGATCCCGGACCGGAAATGGCCGTCCAAGTCTGCGTTTAACATCTTAGCGCTTCCCGTACGAGAAGGAATGTTGTTTGACCTCGACGACTTTGTGGAACGTTAGGCGACAGCGCGCATGGCAGAGGACTTTTACGAGAAGACCGGGAAGCTCATTTCACCTGGGGATATATTCGATATATTGCCTTATGTGAGGGTTCCAAAACCTTTAAAAGTTGCCCGCAAGATACGATACACGTTCAAGGATGGGACCGTCCAAGGCGAATTAAGGGAAATACTCGAAGTCGGAAAGCATAAGCCGACCCCTGATTTTGATTTTAGTCCCCCGGGAGAGGATGTCTTATCAAACGGTAAAATGTCGCGGGCAATCTTCTTGACTTATGGCAGTGAGGTTGAAGGGGATGAGCGAGGGGGAAACCTTCACAAGAAAGAATGGTTGATAGCACCGGTTTTCTCACTCTCCGTCTTTGAAGGCAAGACCCTCGCGGACCCCATAACCGGCGACATCATCAATTTGGTTGGTGCGGTTCGCGACCGGAAATCACCTAAGTATTTCCCACTTGAGCCGCTACCTGGTCAGGATTCTCTCGGTTACTATGTTGATTTTCGGCGGATCTGCGCGCTCGCGGCCACCCACTTCCAAGAAGCTGCCCGACCCTGGCGACTCGGACAGGTCGCCTTAAACGAGTTTTACCATCAACTCATCTGGTTTTTCACTCGAAGGGAAATCTTCTTTCAGCCTATCCAGTGCAATAAATGTGGAGCCCGTGTCGACCTCAACATAGTTTTCGAGGGCCAGCCGGTCGATCCAGAATAGAATTTGTAATGTGCGGGCAGCTCAGAGAGATTGAGGATTGGCGTATCCCCGTTGACCCGAATCCGATGTGTAAAACCGGCAACCCTCTGGGTCTCTTGTCTCCCTGGAAATTCGGGAAGGCCCATGCGGTACGTTGGTACGTTTCTCCGGTCCTCACCAAGGTTAAAGAATCTTCTCTCGTGACGATTCGAACGAGGTCACAACCTGTTGATAGCGGCGTCGGTGATTGTCGGCCGAAAAGGGGAGCCTTGAAGCTAGAAGGCTCAAGTGGTCGCTCAGAATTGAACCTAAAGTGGGGTAAAAACCGTTATCCAGTGGCGTCCCTGTCCCATAGACACGCCCATCCGGAGTGATAAGAAAGTACGTCCCGGCCATTGCCGCCGAGCGGTAAACATCAACTTGAGCAGGACCGACATACCTCGCCTGCGCCTTCGCAATGGCCCTGTCAAAGAGCGGCGGATCAAGAAGGTACTTCTGGCGGTTCGTGAAACCCTCACCGACAGGATTGAACTCCATCAGCGACCATCTAACTATATTTTCCATGCCGCTGATCAAATGGGCTACCCCAGGTACACTATGGTAGTTCGGTCTGCAAACCACAGATCGAACGCAGACCGGCACGTTTTTCTCGCCCAACCATTTCAGGACGGCGAGCACTCTATTGAAATTCCCAGGCTTATCACGAAAGCTGTCGTGGCCATCTGCATCACACCCGTCAAGTGACAGGGAAACCAACTCCACCTTTTCGAGCACGTCACGAAATTGTGGCGTTAGAAAATGCCCATTTGTTTGAACTTCGACCTGAAGGCCCAGGGAGTGCGATAGCGTAACCAGGACTGCGATATCCCGCCGAATTGAGGGATCACCTCCGGCGAAGACGATTGAGCGCGCTCCCCCGCATTTTACCGCCTTGAGCAGTCTTGCCGCTGACGCGGTGTCCAGTGGTTTTCCTAAAGTGCGGTAGCAGAATGAACAGTGCAAATTGCACTCGGACCAGCACTCCCAATGTACCTTGATCACGCCAAGCCGCGACAAGCTCCCCATGCACGCTTCAACCGCTGGATTGGGAGCGCAGCCTGGACAGAAACACGAACTAGTCATCATAAGTCAGGAAAGACGTGATCGAAGACCACGACGAGACGAGGCCGTTGATCATGAAAGTCGCTGCAGCGGACCCAAAAATTCCCACCCAAAAAGTGGATCTGAAAACGTATGTCAGGGCCAAAAACATCAAGCAGGCCAGCCATTGCCAAGCCTTTTTAATCCACCACCAAACCCGACCGAGACCTTGCACAGGCTGTGCCCGACTCCAGGCTCGCCTGAAGTACTCGCCGAATACCCTCACGATATTGAGATCTTGCCCATCCGGCGACACGACCTCGACCATAATGCCTTCTAAGCTTCTCTGTTGTATTGGATCGTATATGTCGATGCGCAGTAGGTGGCCATCGATCAACATCCATGTGGCGACATACAAATCTTCAATGTGATGCGACACTCTTACTTCGAAGTTTGATATTCCTCTAGCGTTTTCCTTCCAGCCGCTGATGGCCTCACGTGCCATCCGCGCCGTCGTTTCCCCGCGAAGCCGTGCGACGACCTTGGGTGAACCCAGCAGGGCAAGGATCCGAACGCCTTTTCGGGCGCGCTCTTGAAGGATCGGCACCGATGACAGCTTTGGCGAAGTCGCCAGCATCGGCAGAATGATTTCGCGCTGAGCTTGCTGCAGCAAACCAAGATAGCTCCCGTAGACGGACTGGTCATTCATGGAACCCAGTCCTCGGACCGTGGCTCCAAGACTCCTACGAAAGACGAGAAGGTGTTCCGCAGCATCGGGATCCCCCAATTTCTCCGCGATTTTTACCCTGAGGTCAGGAGCCTGTTGCACAAGATATTTTCCGTAAGACTGTATTTCAACAAGCCAGCCCATCCTTTTCAATTCCGAGACTGCGCCTTCCGCTTCTATGGACTCTTCGAGACTTGGGTACTGGCGGATTATATCAACGAGTTCTGGTTGCGGGCGCGCGTGTTCACGGGTCACCATAACCACGGCCAGGGTCGCGTGCGAAAGCGACACCCCTTTTCCTCGCAGAGCCGCCACGATATCAAGTTCACCTTGCGAGAGCGAAGTACCCATTAACTATCACCCGTGTGCCTTCTACTTACCCGGTCTCGTGCTTGTCTCGCGCCACCCGAACCGCGTCCTCGACTATCTTCCAAATGGTCTCATTTATCTCGGACGGGAGACGAAGTTGGCCATCTGCTTCGGCGCAAGGAACGACGAACCACGGACTATCCGGACTCGTGCGGGCAAGCTCTCGGTAGGCCGAACGGCACGCATCCAAATAGTGTCTGTTCTCCTCGTGGAGGTCGGAGGCGTGAGCGGTGTAGGTCCGCAGTCCTTTCCTGGATATCAAATTGGCGGCGGCCTCGACAGGGAGGTCAAGATAGAGGGTTAGATCTGGCCGCGGTAGCGCGAAAACCTCATACTCCAACTTGCTAATCCACGCCGTGAAGCTTTGGTATTCTTGAGGGTTCACTCTGGCTCCCTGATAGGCCAGGTTAGATCCCACATAGCGGTCCAGCAGTACGACATCTTTTGTTTTTGACAATCCACGAATCTCATCACGGGTTTCAAAACGATCGACCGCGAAAAGGACTCCGATGAAGTGTGGGTCAACAGAGTCGAGGTCCCCGAATCTTCCATTCAAGTAATCCGCTATGAGAGCTGAAACCGATGTTTGACCGTATCTCGGGAATGACAGAATCTCAGCCCGCAATCCCGTCCGTACAAGCCTCGACTTCAGCAAATCACACTGTGTGCGTTTACCCGCACCGTCTATTCCTTCGATCGCAATGAGCATCCCGAGCCGAGTTTCCCTATCAAAGAAATTGGCAAACCGCAGTGTACCAGTGCGCCAAACGCAGCATGTGATCGCGTGAAAAGCCCGAATATCGCGCCAGTTCTCCGATCATGTGACTTCTCAGTTTCGGCGGATGGAAAACCAAGGAGTCGAGGCGGTCTCGAATCTGTTGCAGAGCAATCAAAAGGCCTTTAGGGTCGCGATTAATTCTGGTCTTTGGAATATTAGGAGAGGACTTATCGAGCACAACAGCTTTGGACGCACCTTTATACACGATAAGGCCCCCTTCGGGGCCTTCCTTCCCTGTCGTCACAAGACGCGCAACCAATGTGATTTTGCCCAAATCATCCAGCACCGTAATTGTTCCAGGCGTGCGCAACTTCACTTGGCCGCCGGGCGGGCCAAAAGTGGCAGCGGTGTCCCACCCAGCCAGCACCAGCCAGCCTTCCCAATCGAGCGATTCGAGCAGCCGCCCGGCATAGCGCTTGCGCTCTCCGGCGTGTGTCCATAGCCTGTCAACAATCGACGCGAGACCTCCATTGGCGGTTTTATGCATTGGTTTATCCTCGTCGTGCGTTTGCTCCCGGCGCTGCGACGGCATAGCAACGATCTGGCCAGACAGATTATGGGTGTAATCACTTTATTCGTCAACTGCCCATGCCGAGGCACCTCCGATTTTGATTTTGCGGATGGCGCATACGCTCGGCATTATTGAATGTATGCGATCCCAAAGTATGGAATCAAGGTGCGAGATGCAGTAGGCGGTAGGTGGTGGTAGGTGGGAGCGGAGGGCAGAAGTCAGAAGGGGGGAGATAGTGGACAGCAAGCGTAGCGGGGACCTGCGTTGTGTGAGGTCCGCGGCGTTTCGTACCCGCCAACGCGCGGAATTCGGTCCCCTTCCGCCTAGCGCACGTCTTGTTGAATCTGGGCTTCCCAACTCGAAGGAACGGGCGTCCAATCGCGGGTGAACACGTCGCTGAGGGTCAAGACGATCAGGATGGCGAGCCAGAGGAGGGAGGCGGCGACCACCATTCGCAGGAGGTTAGAACTCCAGCGAAGATGCATGAAGAAAAGGACTACCAGCGTGGCCTTGCAGACGGCAATCACAAGCGCCGCGACGGTGTTCCATTTGCCCAGATTGATGAACGCGACACCTGTGGTAAGGGCGGTCAACGCGATCAGCGCAATGAAAACTGAGATATAGAGCTTCGTGGGAACAACCTGGCCTGACATCAGTAACGCCCTCCGATCAAATACAGCAAAGGAAAGAGGAAAATCCAGATGATATCCACGAAGTGCCAGTAGAGGCCCGACATCTCAACGGTATTGTAGCGCTGCGGTGAGAATTTCCCCCGCCAGGCCATGATGATGAGAACCGTGAGGACTCCGACTCCAATCACCATGTGCAAGGCGTGGACGCCGGTCATGAAGAAGTAAAAACAGAAGAACAATTCCAGGTGTCGCGAGTCAGGCCCATTGAAAGTCCAGTTCACCCCAGGCGCCAGCCCCTCGAGATAATCGTGCCTCCATTCCAAGGCGAATTTGACACCGATGAACGTCAACCCCAAAAGCAAGGTGAGCAGCAGAAAGGTTATGAGTGTCCTCCTTTTCCCCAGTTGGGCGGCGTGGACGGCCAGCGCCATGGTCAAGCTGCTGCACAGCAATACCGCTGTATTGAAGGCTCCAATGCGGACGTCCAGCAGACGGCTACCAGCTTCGAAGGCGGGCAAATAAAGGTTGCGGAAAATAATA
>Ga0074046_10005066_pt1 | contig 10583 bp, 15 predicted proteins | sample BogForMeECP23OM3_FD_94441 | JGI IMG/M metagenome (GOLD analysis project Ga0074046, IMG submission 94441) | Bog forest soil microbial communities from Calvert Island, British Columbia, Canada - Bog Forest MetaG ECP23OM3 | ecosystem: Environmental > Terrestrial > Soil > Wetlands ...
AGCTAGTGGCACCCCAGCCGTTGCTATTTCCTCCCGCCGCGGAACTTCCGCGCGTTTCCCATCGATGACTCTCACACGGTCAGGCCTAACGCGGGCTTGGTTAGTAGTTGCAACCATTCTGATTCAGACGGTTTAAGTCGTGAGGGGTTCCGTTTAGCAAGAAGCACAAACACACTCGAAAACCCATCCCAATCCTGCGGCTCTCCATACTTAGCTTTGATTTTTCTAGCTCGATGTTTATGACGCCACGCTTCGGAATCGGCGGAGCTCTTCATCATGTTGCATCTGTTGCAACAGGTGTTCAGATTTTCAATTGTACTCGGGCCTCCTAGAGAGAAGGCTTTCTCATGGTCGATTACGGCAGCAAGCTCATCTAGCAAGGGCGCACCATGACGGTCGTATGCGTATCGCCAATAAGCTAAATCCTTAAATCCGGACTCAAGAAGCTCTTGTTGAAGATATTTTAGAGCCGGAGCGAAGACCACCGGTTTTCCGCAAAATCGACAAAGCCAACGGTCGCGCTGAAATACGAATAGCTGTAATTTTCTTGGAATTTGTCTCGAAGGTGTTTTGGTATTGTCCATCGTGCCGCCTTACCTGAACTGCATTCTTTCCAAAAGAAAAATCCATCTGAGTCTCATCCATATTGATGCTGCCTCGATGTGATGACCGGCACAAAGCCCCGGGGTAAACCTTTATCTCCACCGCACGCCGGATTCGAAGTGTCGGCCGTCACATCTAGTTTCGTTGGCAGATGATAGTCGTAGCTCGTGCCATCTATTGCAGAAATTCGGAGGAGTGACAGCAGTCGCGCAATAAACACGGCAAAACGTTGCCGTCAGGCACTCCATCAGGCCCTTGTGGCATATCGCCCCGCGGCAGTGTTCGACCCGCAAGGGTACGTAATCGAGTTAAGCGATAACTTCTTGTCCGGTATCAACCTCGAAAACATTCGCCCCGATTTCGACGCCGGAGCTGGCCATGAGCTAAACGGCAAGATGCGAGCCCCGCACTCGTCGTCAGCCCTTGCTGTCAATATGTTCGGAAGGTGGCGTCGAGACCCGAGCAGTCTGCGCCTTCAGGGTGAGACTGGCTTCGAGTCGCTGCGATTCGAACAGCAATGTCCGACTGGCCTGGGCGGTACACCGCCACACCTTGACCTGCTCGCTGTCTCTCGCGATGCCGTAGTGGCGGTTGAATCGAAGTGCCTTGAGCATTTTCAGGCCAAGCACGCCTACTTCAGCCCCAGCTACGACACAATTGCTGACTCGCGTGAAAAAAGTGCTTTTTTCAAACTTATTCCGCGACTAAGAGAAAACGCGGACGAATTCAAACGGCTGGATGTAGCTCAGTTAGTGAAGCACTATCTTGGGCTCACGAAGTGCTGGTCTGATAAGCCCATTACACTGCTGTATCTGTATTGGGAGCCGAAGAACGCCAGCGAGTTCGACGAGTTTGTTGAGCACCGGAGGGAAGTCGAGAAGTTCTCTGAGCTGGTCGGTGCTGAATCTAAGCTCACGTTCAGAGCCGCTTGCCATCGTGAACTGTGGGATGAATGGCGGAATTCGGGTGCCCCCGCATGGCTTCGGGGCCATGTTATGGCGTTGGGGCAGAGATACGATTTGATTATTTAGGCCACGCATACCACGCTGTAGGACACACCAAGATTGAAGGATTCCCGGATTTGGAATGACCCTGGTCGCGGTCACCGATGCCGCCGACCGCTGAGGCGCGTACTAGAACGAACTTTACCGGTTAGCCGACTACACAGGAGTTGGCGACTCGGCTTCATTCTGGTTGTGAAGAAAAGGACGTGAATGAACACACGTTCTAGAATTGTTTTATGGCTACTTCGTACAAAGTGGTATTCGGATTGGCAATTTTGCTTTTGATTGTGGTAGGCGCTTTGACCTGTCGAATTTTTCTCTACACGCGTGACTTGCCAGACATCGAGCACCTCTCTGACTTTGCTCCTGACTCTGGAAATCAAGTGACGGACACCTGCCTTCCGGGCCTGGCCTTCGCTGTTCCTTTCGACCGTATAGGTAAGCCATTTCGAGATGCAGTGGCGAGCGCGGAGCCTGCAGCTTCTTTTCCAGACCAAATTGCACGCTCACTGATGTGCACGAAGCAAGAAAGGGCGGGACGGTATCAGTTGGACGTTTTTAGGTTGAGTTGGCATATCCGGAGGCGCTTTTCGGAGGAGGAACTGTTCACAATTTATGTGAATAGAGCATATTTCGGGCCTGCAGCAACCGGTATCGAGAATGCGTCTGACCATTTTTTTCAGCGGAGCGCAGATTCTTTGAGCGTTGAAGAAGCTGCACTTCTCGCAGGACTTCTTCGCGGACCAGTCCTCTATTCGCCCTTCAAGTATCCCGACAGAGCGATACAGAGACGCAATGAGATTTTGAGGAAGATGCAATCTCAGGGGAAACTGTCTGATGCAGAACTTACGCATGCGCTAGCACTCCCCATTGTTACGCGTGCACTAGGTAATACAGAGGCAAACCCACTTCCTTCTGGCGTTCTCAAAGCACTTGCCGCCGATGAGGAAGAATATTGCGACGAATTTGAGGGCGACTTCAAAAAAGGTTGCGTAGAGAGCTTCCGAACCAACTTGATGTGGCGCGAGTTGCCGGTGACTCCGCAAGGGCGTGTAGCCATTCTGGTCGAGAATAGAAACACCTCGTTTTGCGGGTCAGCGGGGTGTGCCCTCAGGTTATTCGTTGCAGAGGCGGAAGGCCAATTCGTGCAGACTCTGGGAACAGACGGAGAGGTTGGAGCCATTGACCGGCTGACGATTTTGAAAACAGTGACGAATGGTTTTTACGACATCCAAAAAACTTGGGCTGACGGTAAAACGCGGACAACCTACAGGTGGACTGATTCGCAATATTCCGCCGACTAGGGGTGGCTAAGTCCTGGGAAACGACATTATCGCCTAGTTGCGGGTACTATGAGATAGACGATTTCCCGACAAATCGGGAGTTGACTGACTGGACGACCACTCCAAGCGGGCAACTTGCATAGATAATGATTGTGACCGGACACTGGAGTCGTGAATTTCTTGAAACAGCATAGGGTCGCCGTTGCCGTAATAGTGGTAATCGCGGGCGTCGGTTTGTTTGGACTCAGGGAATACCGCTGCAAAATACGCGGTGCGGCGTTTGCACGCCAAGTCGAAAACCTTAATCGAGACGCCGCCGAACAACTCAAGGTCGGAACAAACAAAAGTGACGTGGCTCGGTTCTTCGCGGAACACAAAATCCCGTTCGCGATTCTGGAGTCTGAAGCATATGGGTCATTGCGGCCGCCGGGATGCGCTCCATTCGGGTGCTTCACAGATGCGGGCTTCATCGGTGTGCGCGTGCAGCTTGATGGGGCAGGCAAAGTGACCGAAGCTCCGAAGGTGTTTGGCATGTACCAAGATTGCTTGTGAGCGACAACATGTTTGACAATCCGAGAGAACCGCTTTGATGAACATTCCTAATTTCCACGACGGGCATTTCGACGGACTACGGATTGGCCCCAGCAAACTGGTAAGTCTTTTCCTAAGAACGCAGGACGGCAAATCGTTCATCTTGGCTCTGCGAGAAGTCGACGCCCTGAAACTTTCCGATATTAAACAGGGCAACATTATCTTCGACTTGGTTTCCCGCAGCACTGAGGAATTAACCTGCTCAGACATGGCGGAATTGTACAGCGTGGATGTCGATGCTCCGCAGGTCACAGATTTATTGAGGGTGAAGCGTGAGCAAGGATTTCAACTTTTGGAAATAAATGCATCCTACGGCGCACAAGGCTTGGTTTTGTTTCAGACTTTCGAGTTACGACAGTCAGCTCCTGAGTAACGAAGTTATCGTCTAATTGGCCGGCAGTATGAGCCACATTGACGGTGAGCTGACAAAGCGGGACTTACCGGTGTCTTGGTTCCGAGGTGCATCCTTCAGCCTATGCTGGTGTAAAATTACCAGGTTCTAATTAAATCCCGTCAACAAGGAGATGGATATGCGCGTTCGGGTCACACTAGTCCTGATTCCGTCCCTGTTCTTGGTAGCCACCCTCTTTTGTTTTGCGCAGCCGCAACAACCGCCCGCAGCGGGACCGACGAAAGCTGGCGTATTGACTGCGGATGTTGTGGGCACAAAATTAATGCCCGAAAAAGTATTCTTCCGCGGACAGTTGACAAGAGTGCAGTCCAGCAGTTCGGGCGGCGTGCGCTATTCGGATGATTCGTTGGTGCTGGCAGGTTTGGTGGAAAACCCAGGATGGGCAGCGGGAATATCGGATAAGTATCAAGGTTATCTCATTACGGAAGTCTCGATGGTAATTGGCGGGCAAACGGTGATGCCAGGGACCTATGGCTTCGGATTTGTGGACGGTGGGAAGTTCGTCGTAATGGATGTAAGTTCGTGGGAGCTATTTACTGTAGGTTCCACTAGTGATGCCGAGTTGAAGAGCCCAATGCCGCTACAGTTTGTGGCAGGGCCGGACCCTGGAAAATACCGCTTGTATAAGGGGCGGGATTTTGTCGAATTTAAGAGAGTGAAATTAGTGAGGATTGTAAAAAGTAAAGATTAGGTCCTGGGTAACGCACTAACCGCCGAAGTGGGTACTAGCCTCCACTTTTCCGATTTCCGGACAAATCAGGAGCTAGTGCAAATCTTGCGTCGGAAGTTCCGAAGCTCGCTTCAATGAATCAAAACGACGAATCCACTCGATGCCGAGTTTCCCTTCACCTGTTGTCATCTGAAATTGCGCTCCGCTGGGAGTGTCGCTAAACACGGACTCTGGCACGTCGACTTCAACATCTCTCTCGGTTTCGTTCCAAGGTTTTGTCCGAATGTAGTAACTGGGATGACTGCCTCTGGTGGCACGCTTTGCCAAACAGACAACCGTTCTAGTCTGACTGGAATTATCACCCGCGCAGTTGACGGTCATCAGGAGTGAGAAGACCAATGCGATTGCGGGAATGCAGAGTCCGACTCGGCCAAACAGATTGACTACAAGGGGGAAGCGGCGCAGGTCTCTGAACATTGGAATCAAGAATGTAAGTGAGAAGAACGCTGGAATTGCATACAGCAGCCACAGGTAAAGGCGGTCGTCTAGTAAGGGATACTTCGGGAGAATGCGGAGGAAAAGCAAGAGTGGAGCGAAAATGTAGACAAGCCACAGGAATAACTCAAAGACTTTTTGTTTTGTCTCTTCCGGTCGATGGATGTCGAGCAGCTCATAGAGCCGCTGTTTCCGCTCTTCGGCTGTTCTCTTCGGGTGGTCATACATACTCACGATTAGTGCGCCACCGAAAAGGACCAAACCCAGAACCATCAGCCCGGCGGAGTGTAGACTCTCTGGACGACGGAACAGATAATACGCCGTCACGCACAGCCCGATGATGATGAGTGTGTAGCCGTTTTTCACTTGTGTCTGCCTGAACGCCCCGCAGATTCAGGATATGCTCGTTGTCTCCATCATGACCGCCTGCGCGTCTGTTTGTTCATACCCCGTTACCCTGTCCGTTTGGACGGCACAGGCGGCAAACTCCTGGTAAACGCACAAATCGGAAAAGTGGGTTTTAGTACTCTCCCCAATCCAAAAGCCGGGTGCAGACCGCCCCACCCCCGAGGCGAATTCTCCGAAGTGTCACCTCACGTCAACGCATTCGGACACTAAAATGCGACACCCCCGGCACTGGCATGGGGAGGTTCGAAATCGTTGGGTTCCGTGCGCGGGTAGCCTAGCAGGAGCAACTTCGGTTAAACGACAGCCTGTTTTTCTCTCGGGCGCACGAAGTGATAGCCAACACCTTTGCACTGCGGGCAGTCTTTATTGCGGTGATATCCGGTCGCCTCACAAAATGAACAATCTCCCCAATCGCCACGGTTGACGGCACTTGCGTTAATGCCGTTGCAGCGTTCTCCGTCGATAGCTCTACAGCAACGACGGTCTACCACTCTACTGTTGTAGCCCGCGCCACCGCATTGAGTGCAGTACGTAACGGGGAGTTCTCTCTTCAGCATGTGCTTATGATACGTCCGCGTTCAGGCGTTCACCAGTCCGCCGTTCCCGCTCCGGCAGTTTCAAATTCCTCTTTTTAGTTTTTCTTTCGACACCAGCTTCCGCCCGTATCTTCGGTCGTAATTGCATTTGGCGTGAACAGCGCGAATATTTGAATCGTCCCACAATCGGCAATACGCCTCATCAAAAGTCAGTTCCCCGCGAAAAACTTTGTCGGTGAGTTCTTTCACTGTCTCAATGTGGTCAAAGTGTGTGGCTTTTCCGTGGTCAACTAGCGGCTCCCTACACTCGGGACAAATGCCGCCTTGCATCTTCATCTGCCGAGGTCTTGCTTTTGCTAGCGGAACAACTCGTGGCCGCAGCCTGTTCGGACGCCAATTCCGAAGCAGATGAGCGACCATTCTCTTATCGCAGTCAATCATCATTTCCACGCCCCCGACTAGCGCGACACTTTACAGCAAGAGATTACGCTTTACCAATCTTACTTCTCTGTGCGAATCACACCCACCCCAACCGCCCGCTGCTCCCGCTCCGGGAGTTTCAAACGCGCCTTCTCCGCTGCTGCTTTCGTCTTGAACGGCTTCGACAACGGCGTGAACTGACCGCCGACGTACTCGTATAAGAGCCACTGCTCTATGATTTTCATCAGAAATTTATAGCACGGGGGCCGCTTCTCATCCACCCGGCTGCGAGTGCCGCGACTACTGACCGGGTCAAGAAGTAGCCGAGACAGCTAATCTCTTACTCAGAACACACATGCCAAATTAAGTTGTCATTATCCAGTACCGCCGTAGTTGGTGGTTGCAACCACTGACAAAAATCAAGGTCGTGTGGCGCATCCCTCCATCTCACCCATGTGTATACATAGATTCTCAAGCGTCCTTGCATTATCCCGTCAACTTGGTCCTGCGAAAGCGGCGCATCCGACTGATTGGGCATTTCCATCGTCTCCCAAATGCCGTGGCCTTTTCCAACCGACACACCTCGTTTACCATCACTCAACATTTTCGCGTGTGCTTGCTCCGCGTCTTTGAGGAACGCCGCATGTATCTCCCTGTCGGTTGCGTCAACATTGGGTCCCAGACGTACTAATCGAATTTGAAAATACGGGTACATGTTGTCCACTGGTTCGCCACCCTCGTTTTTGACCCACACGCTTATTTTCAGGCGACCATTTGCTTGGATTTGTTTGGTGTTAAACCATACTTTCCCTAACTGCATAAAGCCTTTTCCGGTCGGTGAGATTATTTGAAGTATCCCCGGCAAACCAAAAAGAAGGCTGAGAACGGCCAGAACGAACAAGATTGATTGATTCCGCGTCAGAGATTTCCACTTATGTCGCCAAGATTTTGCGTGCTGCCAGCACAGACCTTCACCGTATTCGACGGTCCTGCGACACAGCTCGCCGTCGTATTTCTTGTATTTGCAAGTTGGACGGAGTGATTCAGGATTAGCCGGGCTCATCGTTTAAGCGACTTGTGCCAACATACCACTCAGAGTAACTGTGGTCCAGAATCGTTGAGCCTCACGTTTGCGGAAACTTCCTATCAATCCTCTCCAAAATAAACGCCACCTTCTCCACGGCCTTGTCCACCCAATACTGCTCGGCGAAGTTCGGCTTATCTGAGTCGATGGTCTCGATGAGTTTGCGAGCGCACAGCAAGGTCGCAGCAAACAGGATGGCGTGCTTACGTTCTTCGGTCATCGGGGTCTCCGCAAGGATTTGCGGCAGAGGAAGGGAAGGTCAGACTACGCCGCTGTTGTGCTCCGGTCAAACGCGATACAGGAAAGGCTCAAGATTCATACTCTTTTTCAATCAGGCGTATCAGCTCTTCAAGCCCAGAGGATGGTGTTCCGGTCGTCGGAAGAGTCGCCAAGAGCTTGAAGATAAAGTCGTCCGGCTTGTCTGCTTGCAACCACGGAAGCTTCTTTCCGGTCATTTCGCATACAACCGGTAGCATCGCGAGCTTCGACAACCGATACCAGACGGCCCAAACATCTGCGCCGGGGCTGCTTACCTTCAGATGGTTTCTTACGTCAATCGCAATTTGTTCGCCCGGATGCTCTTTCTGAACTTTGCGCTGCAACTCCCAGACAATCTTGAGGTCAGCAGAGTCAACGACTGGGACCGGAAGATTCGAAGAACTGTCCATCCAAGGGGCATCTTTGAAGGGGTTGAAATCGGTCGCCATAGTGCCTCCCGCTCAGCTTCGAGGTTTCCGGTCGTCCCGCTTGAATCCTTTAACCACCAGACCGATGAATCCATGGACTTCACTATTGCTCAGACCACTCAGCACCGCACGGCAAACCGACAGATTATCTGTTTGCTTGGGGTTTACATCGGTGATGCGAACGATTGGTGCGGGCCGCACACCAATCTCCACGCCGTAACGCTGCCGGAGTTCAAGGTCCTTATCCCGACGAATCCTTATCGCTTCGAGTTCCGCAAACAGCTTAATGGCATCCGTGAGGCAATTCTGTACTGCTAGTCCGCCGCTATTTGCAGGCGCTGCCCATGTTGTTGAAATATCTGCCCGAGCCTTCCAACTTTTATCCCGCTGCAAAAGCACACCGCCAAAGGTTTTGTCCCCGTTTGGCAGACAATCGTCAGTCTCAGCAATAAATCGGCATTCGTTTGCATCCGCGGGTTGGTCGAATTTCACGCTCAGTATTTTCATGAATATCTCGCTGACTAACGTGGCCATCTGCGGAGAACTTACCGCATAGCCTACTATCACAAAAAAGGCATTTTAGAGAAATAGTACTATCCGTCAAGAGTTGTCCTTGGTGTATAGTGGTTAACCATGGCGACCAAACAACCCAGACGATTCAAGATTCGACACACGGTTTACCTTGAACCCGACTTGAGCAAAAAGCTCCTCTCCCTGAGTGATATCACTGGGGCGAAGCCAACCGAACTGGTCCGCAGAGCGCTGCGCGAATACCTTAAGAGGGCGAAATGACCCAAACCATTGACCACGTCGAAGTCCTTCGCGGCTCCGAGAAGTTCCGCCAATGGCGTCGTGTAAGACCTGAACCCGCCCCCGAGCGCGGCGAACATCGTTCAATGCTGATGAGAGATAAGCATTATGCGCCAGATGAGCTGGCGGAACTCTGGGGCGTTTCTACGGAAACCATCCGTAGCATCTTTAGAGAAGAGCCGGGCGTCTTGAAGATTGGGAAGACTGGTGGGAACTACCGACGCGGCTACGTCACCCTTCGGATTCCCGAGAGCGTTGCGGAGCGCGTCCACCGGAGGTTGTCGGCCTGATGCTCGTACTATTCCGACGCCATACGCAAACCTGCCCTCATCAGTTGAAGGGCCGGGACTACCTGAGATGCCGCTGCCCTATCTGGATTGACTGGCGCATCTCTGGAAAGAGGATTCGAAAGCCTTTGAACCTGCGAGATTGGCAGGTTGCCCAGCAGCGAGCACGCGAAATGGAAGCCACGGGCCTAGTCAGCGGTGGAGCGCCTGTCACTATTGACGAAGCGTTCCATAAGTTCATTGCAGATGCCAACGCCCGTGGTCTCAAACAGCCGACCTTGCGAAAGTACGATTTGATGCACCGGAACATGACGACGTTCTGCCAAACTCGCGGGTTGATATTCTTGCGGCAGTTCACTGTCGATGAAGTCCGCGAGTTCAGGAATACATGGAAGCTGAATGCTCGTACCGCCGCGAAGAGCTTAGAACGACTGCGCAGCTTCTTTAAGTTCTGTCTCGATTCCGACTGGATTGAAAAGAATCCCGCCAAGGCCATCAAGGCCGCGAAGGTTGAGGACGCTGAGGTACTGCCGTTCAGCCATCAAGAGGTTGAGCAAGTTTTGAAGGCCTGCAGGACGTTCAACGGCAACGGCGACCGGATAAAAGCATTGACGGAGTTGATGCTGGCAACTGGTTTGCGCATCGGTGACGCCGCGACAATTTCAAGGGATAGGTTTGTGAAAGAAGGCAAGGAATGGAAGCTGGAACTGCGGACCGCCAAGACCGGGGTGAAAGTCTTCGTGCCTGTCCAGAAGGATATAGTACAGGCAATCAGCGCTTTGCCGGGCAAGCATCCGTTCTGGTCTGGAGAGAGCACGCCGGAAAATTGCACATCGGTTTGGCAGGAAGCATACCGGAAGCTTTTCAAACACGCCGGATTTGCCGGGCACCCGCACCGCTTCCGGCACACGTTTGCCAAGAACCTGCTGGTCAACGAGGTGCCGCTGGAAACCGTCAGTTTGCTGCTGGGACACAAGAAACTGGCAATTACCGAGAAGCACTATGCTCGGTTTGTGCCAGAGCGCCAGCAGTTAATCGAGGCTCAAGTTAAGAAAAGTTGGGCACGTACAGGGCACACTAAGAAATGAGCATCGAAATAGCCGTATAAACATTGGGGAAATAGTGGTGCCCGGGGTGGGAGTCGAACCCACATGAGGAAAAATCCCCGGAGGATTTTAAGTCCTCAGCGTCTGCCATTCCGCCACCCGGGCGCTGGCACTACAAATTTAACCAACGCGCCCGCTTACTGCAACACGCATGAAATGTGAATTGGACACTTGAGGAGAACTTGCGA
>Ga0074046_10005067_pt1 | contig 10582 bp, 8 predicted proteins | sample BogForMeECP23OM3_FD_94441 | JGI IMG/M metagenome (GOLD analysis project Ga0074046, IMG submission 94441) | Bog forest soil microbial communities from Calvert Island, British Columbia, Canada - Bog Forest MetaG ECP23OM3 | ecosystem: Environmental > Terrestrial > Soil > Wetlands ...
ACCGCCCGAAGATCCCGGCGCCCCGGAATGCTTCCGATGTGATGAACTTCTTGGCCGATGCGATGTCAGAGGTTCGAGCGGGGACTACCCGTTACTTGGGTGCGCGAGCAAACGCGGACGCGCTCCGGTGACCCGCTGCCGTGTATTCGCTTCGGTCGTTATGTCCGGTTCGAGTGGGGCTCGCCCCATCTTGCAGCTTGGTTCGAGCGGAGGCGCACCTGAGGACGGGAAACGCGTTCTTGACATCTAACATAACGTTAAGATAGATTATGCGTCATGGCAACGAAGAAAAACCCGAATGCGGTTGCATTAGGCAAGTTAGGCGGAAAGGCACGAGCGGAGAAGCTCTCACCTGAGCAGCGGACTGAAATCGCCCGTAAAGCCGGCTTGGCACGAAACGTCAAGCTTTCGGCTGCCAAGCGGAGCCAGATCGCCAAACTCGCTGTGGCAGCCCGCGAGCGGAAACGCAAACAATCTTCAGCCAAGAAAGGATGAAGGAAGCCATGCGAAGACGTAAACGAACGCAAGAAGGGCAACTGTTCAAGGCCGGCGGGTGGTGGTATCTGCGCTACTACGACTCTCGAGTTATGTATGGCGAGCTTAGAAGAGTGAGGATTGCCAAGAAGCTCGCCCTCGTCAAGGGAACAACCAAAGCCAAAGCCCGCGAACTGGCGCGGCCAACCCTCAACTCCGTCAATGAGCCACGTCGATATGCTCCCGAAACTGCGGTAAAGCTCTTGGATTTCGTTAAGGGGGTATATCTTCCGAGAATGGAGGAACAGAGGCGTCCCTCAACCTATTGCGGTTATCGGGATCTTTGGGAAAACCATCTCAAGCCACGCTGCGCGGATCTGTGGTTGCGGGAGATGCGAACCTGCCAGATCCAGCGGATTCTTGATGATGCGGCTCGCGAAGGTACGTTGGGGCGCAATTCCATCAAGCATCTGAACGTGGCTCTCAGTGGCATCTTCAAGTTCGCGAAGCAGCAGGGGTATTTTGACGGGGAAAACCCTGTGCGAGACACGGTTATTCCTGCAGCACGCGAATCCAGGGAAACCTACGCGTATAGCCTAGAGGAGATTACTCAGATTCTCGCCGCCCTTCCAGAGCCTGCGGCCACGATCTTTGCGGTTGCGGCATTCACAGGAGCGCGGCGCGGCGAAATCCGGGGTATGTTGTGGGAAAACTATGTGAATGGCGATATCCGAATCACGCAGTCGATTTGGCATGGCCACGTCACTGCGCCGAAAACTCGTAAGAGCACGGGCGCCATCCCGATAATTGCTCAGCTTGCAAATCGCCTGGAACTTCACCGCGCCCGCTTGGGATGGGCAACCAGCGGACCGATGTTTCCAAACGACGCCGGCAACCCGATGGATCTCAATAATCTGGTCAACCGCATAATCGTGCCGAGTCTCACGCGCTGCGCCGATTGCCGAAAGGGCAAAGGCGAACACGTTTTGGTTAACCACGCTTTCAACCAGGACGAAACCCTACCGAAGTGGCATGGATGGCACGCTGCGCGGCGCAGCTTAGGAACCAATCTGTATCGCTTGGGCGTGCCTGAAAAAACTATTCAGGCGATCCTACGCCATGCGAATGTCTCCACTACTGCAACGTATTACATCAAGACCGCCGCAGCGGATACGCAAGCGGCCATGGCCAAACTTGAGACCGAGCTTATTGGGCAACAAATGGGCAATGACGGCGGGACTCGTTCCGAACGTCACAACTCAGAGACAACCCCTAACCAGTGACCCCGCCTTGAGATAACCGCCTGGGGGCTTTGGGGTGGGTGGTGGGACTCGAACCCACGACAGCCGGAGCCACAGTCCGGAGTTCTACCACTGAACTACACCCACCGCGCGCAGACAAAAAGTATAACATTCAGCGTGACCACATTCCGTGCGGATTTAAGCGTTTCAGCAAGCAAACATCGCCGTGCCGAAAGACACGCAAGCCACCCTAGTTCACCGAACAACCGCCGTTCATCATGCAGCAGTTGGATTGCCCGCAGCCGGCAGCAGGTGCCGCGGCAGCGGCCCTCTTGTTCACCGCGAATATCGAGAGCTGCTTTTCGAGCTTCGCGGCGTGGCACTTGGGACATTCGGGTTTTTGCTCGCCGAAGAGGATGGTCTCAAACTTGTGCCCGCACTCTTCGCAACGATATTCGAAAATCGGCATACTCGGTCCAGGATTTTGCAGAAGCGCTGAGTTTCGCTACCGCATCTCTCATCCAACGTCAGAGAGGTGATACAACCATTATAGATGCAACCCCGCAACGCCAAGCTCCGGCACGATGCCACTGCGCAACACGCGGCTGATCGGACCACGCCTCCGCATCGCGCCTCGGAGACAACTCGTGCGCACGATTTCTTCGGCGAGCCCTTCCGCCCACGGCGACCATTCCTCGGCGGGCACGCCCAGACTCTCGCCGGAAATTTCCTGCCGCGCCACAACCACCTGCCCGCCGCGCAAGAGCGTTTGTTCCACGTGGAACATGACGTTCAGGTCTTGTGCCATTGCCATTGGCAGGCGGACCGCCCCCACACAATGACATTGATCATTGTGCACGGCCTCGAAGGTTCCAGTGAATCGCGCTATGTCATCGGCACCGGAAGCAAAGCGTGGCGCGCGGGCATGAACGTGGTCCGCATGAACGTACGCAATTGCGGCGGTACCGAGCAGTTGGGCCCAACCCTTTATAACTCCGGCATGTCGGCCGACGTCGGCGTAGTCGCGAAGACTTTGATCGAGCAAGACGGCCTCCAGAAGTTGGCTTTCGCAGGCTTTTCCATGGGCGGCAACATGGTGCTGAAGCTGCTGGGAGAGTGGGGCCATCAGCCGCCGCCGCAAGTTAAGGCGGTGGTGGGAATCTCACCTGCTGTGGACCTCGCCGCTTCTGCCGACGCGCTGCACGCCCCCGGCAATCGCCTTTACGAAATGAAATTCCTTTGGAGCTTGCGAAAGCGTCTCCAGCGCAAAGCTGCGCTCTATCCCGGGCATTTCGAAATGCGCCATTTGCGCGGAGTGCATAGCATCCGTGATTTCGACGACCAGATCACAGCGCGCCATTTCGGCTTTCTCGATGCCCAGGATTACTACACTCGTGCCGCCGCCACGCACGTGCTCGACCGCATCACCGTGCCGGCGCTGGTGCTCCACGCCAACGACGATCCGTTCATTCGCGTGCTGCCCGAAACGCGCGATCAGCTGCTGCGCAATCCTCACATCACCTACGTCGAAACCCAGCGCGGCGGACATTGCGCTTTCCTGGCCGAAGCCAACGGCTACGATGGACGCTGGGCCGAGCGCCAGGCCATCGCATTTATCCAACGAATCGAGCGCGGAGAGCCGGTCAACGTTCCCGTGCCGCAACCATTCTCGAACGGCTAAGATACGGGCGTGGAGAAGACGGTCTATCTTTCGCTGGGCTCGAACCTTGGCGACCGTGCTGCAAACCTGCGGATCGCGATTAAGAAGCTGCAGGAAACAGGAGAGGTGGTCGCGGTGTCCTCGTTCTATGAGACGGAGCCGATGGAAGTCACCGACCAACCGTGGTTCATCAATTGCGCGGTCGCTCTGAAGACCGAGCTGATGCCCAGACAGTTTCTCTCCCAGATGCTGAAGATTGAGCGGCAGATGGGCCGCCGTCGCATCCGGCCAAAAGGTCCGCGGACGATCGACATTGACATCCTCCTGTTTGGCAACTCCATCGTGCACACGCCACAACTCGACGTGCCACACCCGGCCATGCATCAGCGGCGGTTTGTGCTCCAGCCGCTAGCTGAGATCGCGCCTGACGTAAGACATCCTGTCTTGAAGAGGAAGGTATGCGAGCTGCTGGAGGCGCTACCGCGCAGCTCCGGTGAAGTCAGGAAGCAAGTAGGGAAATAGACTAACCCGTTCCCGGCCCTGGTGCACGAGACACCGATCCGGGGTCTAGGCTGGGAATAGTAATAGCACATTAGAGCTGGATGGCCGTTGCAGAGGTGCCGTAGCCGGCTGGAAGCACTCCACTACATCACTGGCTGCTGCTCGCCTGCCAATTGCTCGAGCAACGCCTTCAGACGTACCAGCACCTGGTCGGGTTGCTTTTCTTTCAGCGAGAACTTCAGCAGGCCGGCAGGCGTGAACTTGCTGTCAGGCTTTTCAGCGACAAAGCGTGCCAACTGTTCTGGATCGATGGAGGCTTTCTCCGTGAAGCGAATGCTTACCGCTTCGCGGCGGCGCTCGATCTGGGCCACACCAATACGCTGCGAGAGCAGCTTCAAGGCAGCGTATTCCAGCAGGTTGCTCACTGCCGCCGGGGGCGCGCCGTAGCGATCTCCCAACTCTCCGGCGACATCGGCAAGCTTCGACTCCGACTCCACGCCCGCCACCCGTTTGTACATGCGCAGCCGCTGGTTTTCCCCGGGGATGTAATCGGCGGGAATGCGGATGTTCAGGCCGAGGTTCAATTGAGTTTCCGGCGCCTCTTCCTTCAGCTCGCCCTTTAGTTCGCGGACCGTGCGCTCCAGCATGGTCGTATATAGCTCGAAGCCAACCGCCTCGATGTGGCCGCTTTGCTGGCCGCCCAGCAGGTTGCCGGCGCCGCGCAATTCGAGATCCAGTGCGGCGATCTTGAATCCCGCGCCCAAGTCGCTGAACTCCTTCAGCGCTGCCAGGCGCCGGCGAGCTAAATCGCTCAAATCGCGGTCGGGAGGAATCAGCAGGTAGGCGTAGGCGCGCCGGTCCGAGCGCCCTACGCGTCCCCGCAACTGGTATAGCTCCGAGAGCCCGTGGCGGTCCGCACGATTGATAATGATGGTGTTGCACAGCGGAATGTCGAGCCCATTCTCGATGATGGTGGTGGCGACCAGAATATCGGCCTCATGACGCATGAAGGCGAGCATGATGCGCTCCAATTCACTCTCAGGCATCTGGCCGTGGCCGACCAGAATGCGCGCCTTGGGCGACATCTCGCGTATCTTGTCGGCAATCTCGTAGATGCTCTCGACGCGGTTGTGTACGAAGTACACCTGCCCGCCTCGTTCCAGCTCCTTCTCGATGGCCGAGCGCAAGAGCTTCTCATCCCAGGCAGCGACAACCGTCTGGATTGCCATGCGATCTTTCGGCGGCGTTTCGATTACGCTCATGTCCCGAAGTCCCAATAGCGACATGTGGAGGGTTCGCGGAATTGGCGTGGCCGACATGGTTAGTACATCCACTTCCTTGCGAAGCTGCTTCAGCCGCTCCTTGTGGCGCACGCCAAAGCGCTGCTCCTCGTCCACGATCACCAGCCCGAGATCGCTGAACTTGACGTCCTTAGATAGAACGCGATGAGTGCCGATGACGATATCTGCCTCGCCGGTCTCCAGCTTCGCGATCGTCTCCTTTTGCTGCTTGGCCGTACGGAAGCGGCTAAGCATCTCGATCTTGATGGGAAACGCGGCGAGCCGCTGACGGAAGGTGTTGTAGTGCTGGAAGGCAAGCACTGTGGTGGGCGCCAGCACAGCGACCTGGCGATTGTCGCTGACCGCCTTGAAAGCCGCACGCATGCCGACTTCCGTCTTGCCGTAGCCAACATCGCCGCACAGCAGGCGGTCCATCGGCGTGGCCGATTCCATGTCGCGCTTCACGTCCAGAATCGCGTTGCTCTGGTCTTCGGTTTCGCTGAACTCGAACGTGTCCTCGAATTCGCGCTGCCACTCGGTATCGGCGGCAAACGCATGGCCCTCGGCGGTCCTGCGCGCGGCGTAAAGCTTCAGCAGTTCTTCGGCCATGTCCTTCATGGCCTTCTTCACGCGTGCCTTGGTCTTCTGCCACTGAGCTGTGCCCAACCTATTCAGCACCGGCTTCACACCCTCAGAGGAGCGATACTTCTGAACGAGATCAAGACGCGTCAGGGGCACGTACAACCGCGCGCCTTCGGCATATTCCAGAACCATGAACTCGACGGTGCCCCCGTCTTCCTGCGGCACCTCTTTCAACCCTTGATACTGGCCGATGCCGTGCTCGACGTGTACTACATAATCGCCAACGGCAAGATCACGAAAGTCGGAGAGGAACGCTGAGACCTTCGATTTCTGGCGCTGGGGGTGGGCCAGCGACACTTCCGGTTCATCGAAGAGGTCGCGGGCGCCGAAGAGCACGAGGTTCGCTTCCGGAAGCGCGACTCCGTCGGGCACATAGGCTTTCACGATGGTGGTCGCGGCAACGTCTTCCTCGAAGTAGGTTGACTCCTCTACATAAACTTCGTTGCCCGGCTTGGGCGTCCGGCTTCCGATGCGAAACGACAGGTTGTATTCGTTGAAGACGTCGGCCAGGCGCTCGACTTCGCCCGTGCTCGATACTGCGAAGATGACTCTCTTGCCTTCGCGCGCGAGCCGGCCAACTTCCTCGGTCATGGCCGCGACCGACCCGTGGAACCGCGTTGTAGGCTGTGTTTGCCACGTCAGGTGTTCGCCGTCATCGATGGCTTCAATGCCCAGTTGCTCGACGGCGACGGTCGTCGCCTGGTGCAAGCGTGCGCGCCATTCCTCCGGGCTGAGGTACAGGTCCTCGGGACGAACGAGATTGCCGACGAGGCTCCGCGCATGCACCTCGAACATTTTGGACCACCAGGCATCATGAGCTTCTTCGAGCGAGTCGGGTTCGTCGAGCAAAACAACCGCGCCGGATATCAGATCGAAGATGCTCTCCTTCGCACCAACGATGGGGGCGTACAACTCCCATCCCGGAAACACGGCAACGCCAGCCGCACGCACAGTTTCCTGGATGACATCCTCACCGCCTAACAGCCGATTACCGACAAGCCGTGCGTTAATGGCCGCCAGTGTACCCTCTTCCACCGGCGTTTCGGTCAGGGGAAGCAGCACAACTTCTTCCGTGGTGGCCGCGGAGCGCTGCGTGCCAGGATCGAACTTGCGAATGGAGTCCACTTCGTCGCCAAAGAACTCAATGCGGACAGGCCGGTCCAGTTCAGGAGGAAAAACATCCAGCAGGCCGCCGCGATGCGCGAACTCGCCCGTCATCTCGACCAAGTCAACCTGGTTGTAGCCCACGATGCGCAGATGCTCGATCAGTTGCTCGGGATCGACCATCTCACCGCGCCGTACAACCTTCGCCAAGTCGGAATAGAAGCCGGCATCGCGCAAGCTCATGGCTGTCGCCTGCACCGGCGTTATCACGATGCTGGCAGCGCCAGTGGCAATTTTCCAAAGGGCGGTCGCGCGAGCTTCCTGAATCTCGGGATGCGGCGAGAGATTCTCGAACGGCGGCACATCGTAAGCCGGCAGCGCCACGACTTGCTCCGCCGACAACGCGCCAGTCAACTCGCCCAGCGAGCGCACGAGCGGCAGCAAGTCATCCATGGCTCGGTTATCCAGGACAGTTACGATCAGGGACCGCGCCGTCGCGCGATGCAGCAAGGAATAGAACAGGGCTTTACCCGTTGGGGTGAGTCCAGATACACGAATCCCGCCCGCGCCTCCCTTTACCCGGGCAACGGCACGCGCAAAGGCGGCAGACTTTTCCACGTCCGCAAAGAGTTCGCGGACGAACGGCAGGATCATTGCCTATTCAGTTTACCAGCCACGGTAGGCCGCTGCTTTTTTCGCAAGGAGCCAAGGAGAAGAGCGGGCGACTTACTTGAAGCCACCCAGGGCTTGCAACTGGCGGTTCGCGAGTTCGTGCGGCAATGGCGCATAGCCCAATGCCGAACATTCTTTTTGGCCGTTGGTCAACGCCCACTGGAGAAGTGCAAACAAGGCAGCTTTCTTCTTGCTGTCATTTATCTGCTTTGGCCATTGAAGGAAGGTAAACGTCGCTATTGGGTAAGAATCCTTTCCGGGGGCATTGGTGATAGAGGCAGGCTCGCCCGCCATCGCAGCACCAGCAGCAGCGGTCACACTTTCAAGGTTGGCGCGGATGTACTCCCCGGCCGCGTTTCGAACGGCTCCAAAACTCAGTTGGTGCTGGATCGCATAGACGAGTTCGACATATCCAATCGAGTGTGGGGTACGCTGCACCGTCGCGGCGACGCCTTCGTTGTCCTCCGCCCCCATTCCTACTGGCCATTTGAGGGTCATACCGGCACCAACCCTGGCGTTCCATTCGGGACTGATCTTGGACAGGTAGTCGGACCAGACATAGGTTGTGCCGCTGCCGTCAGAGCGATGAACCACGATGATGTTGGCATCAGGCAATGACGTACCTCGATTGGCGGTCTTGAGGATCGGATCATTCCACTTCGTGATCGTGCCGAGATAGATGCCAGCTAGAGCCTCGGGGGTGAACTTGAGGTCCCGGCCGAGATCTTTCAGGTTATAAATCGGGACCACGCCACCGAGCACCGAGGCAATCCGCGGAAGACCCGCCGCCGATTGCAACGAACCTTGATCGGACGGAGCCACATCGGTTGCGGCAAAGTCCACCTTATCCTGCAATAGGAGTTGAACGCCCGACGTTGACCCGACTGCATCGTAGCTGAGACTAATGTCGGAATGTTGCTGCTGAAAAGACTCAAACCACAGTTGATAGAGAGGCGCCGCAAACGTGGAGCCTGCACCGTGCAGGCTGCTCTGCGCCACCACGCGCTGATTCGGTGTCCGGCCAATCTTCGCCTGGGCTCCGACCATCTCCTTGACGAGGCTTTCAGACAGGTCATCGGAGACACTGCCCCAGGCAAATTTACTGGGGGTGACAAGGTAGGACCACAAGACTGCGTTGTCCGCGCCCACTACTTCGGCGGAGAGAAAACCTCCAAATATAGCCTGGCGGTTTGTGGACGGCGATCGGGGGCTGGTTGCGATGTGGCCCTTGATCCAGATCTGGCCACTCCCTTTAATAACTGCGTCCACCTGACTCGGACTTCCGACGACCTCGAATTTTCCGCTCTTCCGCAGCTGTTTGACCAGGCTGTCGTGCAGTTCAGCCGCGCCGTTTCCACCATTCCAAGAAGGAACAAATACTTTCTTGACCTGGGACAAGTCCTGTGCGGTTTGTGCACGTAGGAAAATAGACGCCAGAATCAACACGAACCAATAAGCGACTTTCGATGCAAAACTACGCGGTCTGCCGAGGCGAATTTGCATCATTCAGAACTCCACGTGCAAGCGGAACGACGGCACCGTGACCGGACCACGAACCTGGTTATATCCTGGATGGACAACGTATTGTAAGTCTGGCCCGAGGTAGATTCCGCGCCAGGCGTGGGCGGTGTAATAGGTCTCAAAAATATTCTCTCGCCCGTACGTCAGCCCTCCGTCCCCAAGGAGGAAACCAAGCCCGCCGTAGGAAAGATACCGGGCGTGCTCGCTGGAGATGGCATTGGAGACAAAGGCCACTCCGGCGCGATCATATTTCCTCTTCCACATGCGGCCCTCAAAGCCAGCTCCAGCCTGAAAGGTCTGGTCGACTTCGGTGTAGCAATAGGATTCAGTCTTGCCGTTGTTCCATCCAAAACGTCCGTAGGCGACAATGCTTTTTGTCAAGACCTGTTCGAAGTTGATCCCGAATCCGTACTTCGTGGTCACCTGCCGGGGATGGTTGGTGATTTGCGGCGTCGGAACCTTACCCTCCAGGTACTGTTCGTTTGTGACCTGATAGATGCCCATATTGGCATTGTTGACATACGACAGCAGACGGATGATTCCGTCCTTCTTGCGCAGGAACCCGCGGTGCAGCTCGAATTCGACATTTTCAGCGTTGGCATTGCGCAGGTTCCAAACCAAATCTGGTCCGTTCGCAACCGTGGGCAACAGCGCCTCAGCAAACCGTAGTCCCCACTTCGGGCTCTGATATTCGAGGATGAGCCCGATGGTGTAACCCCGAGTGTCAGCCGCGTAGTCATAGCCTCCGTTCTGGTCAATGGCCCAATTCATGAACTGTAAATGGCTGTCGCCGCCGACGGAGTTAACGTCAAAGAAGTCAGCCATGCCGAATTTTCCGAAGCGGAACTCGATCCGGCGTGCAGGCAACTCCGAGAAGGTCGAAAGCGGTCCACGAGCGTTCTCAACCTTTTCATGACTCAGAGCAAATACCTGGTGGTACATGGCCCGGGCGAGGTAAGGAGCCTGGCCTATCGTCGGGTTACGCACCACGTCAAGATTCGTGAAGCCAGCCAGGCCGAGCGCCTGGCTCAGGCCTTGGCCCCCGGATTCTTCGACATCAACCAGAATCTCGATTGATTTTGTCAACTCGAGCCCGGTATACAGCGTCAAGACCCGGGAAGTGGCCTTCTCATAGTAGGGTTGCAGACTGTTGGGGCCTGAATATTTCGCATAGAACGGCGGATGCGTCTGGAAGATGAAGTTAGCCTGGCCCGAGATCCAGAACCGGCCCTCCTTAAAATGAGGGAACATCGTCTGCACAGTTTCGTCCGCTGCCTCGGGATCGGCGCTTTCGGAGGCCGTGCTACCGGGGTCTTGCCCATGAGCGAAAGGCGCGATTATTGCTAGCGAGATAAGGAATACAGCGGCACAGGCGAGAATGAGCGGCATTGCGCGCCACAGACCGGGGCTACGGCACAGCCGGATTGTCGCAGGAATCGCCAATGACAATCACACGTTTATTCCGACCAAACCAGTTCCGACGCTGA
>Ga0074046_10005068_pt1 | contig 10576 bp, 8 predicted proteins | sample BogForMeECP23OM3_FD_94441 | JGI IMG/M metagenome (GOLD analysis project Ga0074046, IMG submission 94441) | Bog forest soil microbial communities from Calvert Island, British Columbia, Canada - Bog Forest MetaG ECP23OM3 | ecosystem: Environmental > Terrestrial > Soil > Wetlands ...
CGTGCCTTGCTCCGTGAGGATGCCGCTCCAGCGCGTCCATGGTCGCCAGAATGGTTTCGGCGGCGTACTCGATGCCCGGGTCCGAGTTCAGCAGCATGTGGTACAGGTGACGGCTCGGCCACTCCGCATTGAAATACTTGCGGACGAAGGCAGCGCGTTCGCCATCGATGGTATCCACCATCAACGTCGCTTCGCGCTCATCCATCTTCGTCTTGACCAGGCGGCGGATCTTCTCCTCGCGTGAGCCATAGACGAAGACGCGAAATGTGTCGGCCCGCTGGCGCAGGATGTACGGCGCGCCGCGTCCCACGATGACGCAGTTGCCCTCCCGGCCTTTGGTGTCAATGACCTGGTGGGCCAGCGCGACCATCTCGTCGGCGTCGAAAATCTTGTCATCCCCGATCGGCAATGATCGCTCATGGCTGCCGCGCCAGAAGACCTTGGCGAGGCGGTGCATCAGTGGATCGCATTTCTCCGAGTGGCGCGCCACCGCCTTTTCATCCACTGCGGCGAGCTTCGCGATCTCGCAGGTCAGTTGCTGATCCAGAAGCAGCCAACCTTTGCGGCGAGCCAACTCCGCGGCCACCAGGCTGCCGCCCGCTCCGCATTCGCGTTCTACGGTGATGATCTTGAACACAGGCCACCTCCACCCCAAGCTGCATTTGGCATGATAGCGCGAATTCTACTAATGGGATGTGCGAGCGAGGCCATCGTTGCGCGGCGTAACAAGTGTTAAGGATTGTAAAGCTTGTAAAAGTCTTGTCACGAGGCCAGTCGCAGCGTCATCCAGCGTGTTCACATCTGCATCAAATCACCAGGAATGGAGAACGACAACATGCGTACAACATTGCTAATTGGCTTGCTGTTCGCGTTGACCGCCGGAACGCTGGCGCAGACGCCGCAGGCCTTACTCGAAACGCCGCCGGCGGAAGCCGCGGCCCTATCCAGCAACGGCCCCGTGGTTCTCGACTATGGTAAGGGCGCCTTCCCGGACGATGTCGAAGGCCGCATTGCCAAGCAAGTCCGCCACCAACTGTTGCTGCTGCCCTACTACTCGCTGTTCGACGATCTTGAGTACAGCGTCCAAGGTAACACCGTCACGCTGAGCGGATATGTCACCAGCGGCCACGCTATAACCAGGAACGATGCTGGGAATGTCGTGAAGCGTGTCGAAGGCGTAGACAAGGTGGTTAACAACATCAAAGTCCTGCCACCGGCGCCTTTCGACCACGAGGCGCGTGCGCGTGTCTATCGCTCACTGATCAGGACAGGTTCGCTGTCCCGGTATTTCTGGGAGGCCTCGCCCAGTATTCACATCATTGTCGAAGGCCAGCGGGTGACGTTGAGGGGCTACGTGAACAGCGAAGGCGACAAGAACCTGGCAACCATTACCGCCAACTCTGTGCCTGACGTTTTCAAGGTGACCAATGAGTTGCGGGTGGTGAAGTAGGCACACTACAGACGCCCGCGACTTCTCTGAAGCGAGACTCTACCCAGAGTCTCGCCGCCCTGCTATTTTGTGGTACTATCCCTCTTTGATACTTGCCCGATGAGCCGCTAAAATATAGCGACAGCCTGTTGCTGTTGCCGCAAGTTCTTGTCTGGATCCACTTGATCTGTCGCGGTCTTACCGCACGCATTTTTCAGCGTAGTCCTGATGGCGCCAGTTCCAACCAGGCGCCTTAGATTGGAGCAATGATGGTCCGCCTCAAACAGGTTCTGGCGTTCGTCCTGACCTGGGGAATTCTTACTGTCACTTCGCCCACTTCCGAAGCGTGGGCCTCAGTCGCCATACATCCGCCCGTATTCGCCATGCAGGAAGCCGCGCAAGCCAATTTGTCCGCGGCGCAGATTGACGAGCTGGTTTCCCCGATCGCCCTGTATCCCGATGCGCTGGTGGCGCAGATCCTCGCCGCCTCGACTTATCCTGACCAGGTTGTGGCAGCCAATACGTGGTTGCAGGCCAACACGAAGCTGAATGACGCGCAACGCGCTGAACAGGTCAACACTCAGACGTGGGACCCGAGCGTGAAGGCACTGACCCAGTTTCCGTCGGTGCTGGCGAACATGGCTCAAAACCTGTCGTGGACGTCCGCCCTAGGCGACGCGTTCTACAACCAGCAGAAGGACGTAATGGCCTCAGTGCAGCACTTGCGCGCACAGGCCAAGGCGGCAGGAAATCTGAAGAGCACATCCCAGCAGACCGTCAAGACCGAGACCCAGGAAGGGCAGCAGGTAATTGTGATCCAGCCAGCTAATCCGCAGGTGGTGTACGTGCCTACGTATAACCCGACGGTGGTTTACGGCACGCCCTATTATCCTCCGGGCTATAGCACGGGCGCCTTGGTGGCCACGAGCGTCATTTCGTTCGGTGTGGGCATGGCTGTCGGCGCCGCCATGAGCAACAGCTGGGGATGGAACAGTTGGGGCTGCGGCTGGCACGGCGGGACCGTGAATTACAACCGCAACGTTTACGTCTCCAACAGCAACGTTTACCGCAATGGCGGTTCTTACGGGGGGGGCGCCTACAACCGCGGAGGCAACTACAACCGCTCAGGTAATCGTAATACCAACGTCAGCGGCAATAACGTCAACATCAATACCGGCAACCGGAACAACGTCAGTGGTGGCAACCGCAACAATATCAACAGCGGAAATCGGAACAACAACAACATCGGCAACAACAACAATCGCCCCAACGCCGGGAATAACAACAATCGTCCGAATGCCGGAAACAACAACAATCGCCCCAACGCCGGCAACAATGCAAACCGTCCCAACGCGGGTAATCGTCCGGCCCAGACGCCGGCTGCGGATCGTGGCTATGGACAAAAACCCTCAACCGGGACTAAGTCGGGCGCCTTTAGCGGATACGGCGCTGGCGGGCAGACCCGGGCGCAGAGCACACGCGGGCAGCAGAGTTACGGCGGTGGTGGAGCACAACGCGGGCAACAACGCAGTGCGCCTGCGGCTCGCAGTGGTGGCGGCGGCGGTGGCGGTCGCAAACGATAATCGCTGCGCAAGTGCAGATTGAATTTGCGAGTATCCAAATTGCCGATGGCTGGTTGGAGGTTTCCTAATAATGATGTCTGACAGTAATTCGAAAGGTGCATGTATGCGGTGGCAATCAAAATTTATTAGCGCTGCGGTACTGATGGTGTCACTCGTGCTGTTCGCGGGAATCGTTTGCGCCCAGGAGCCCGGGCAAAAGACCTTCGCCAATCCCCAGGACGCCGGCAAGGCGCTCTACGACGCAGGGAAGGCGGGGGACAAGGCTGCGATCGAGGCCATTCTGGGAGCGTCTTCAGCCAGCGTCATCTCTTCCGGCGACGAAGTGCAGGACAAGAGCACCCTGGACCACTTCATTGAGCGTTATGAGCAGATGAATCGCTGGGCGAAAGAAATCAACGGAGAGCAGACTCTTATTATTGGTGCGGAAAACTGGCCGTTCCCCATTCCTCTGAAGAAGGATGCGGCCGGCACGTGGTACTTCGACACCAAAGCTGGCTTGAAGGAGATCCTCTTCCGCCGTATTGGCAGGAACGAGCTAGCCGCCATTCGCGTGTGTGACGCCCTAGCAGACGCTCAAGACGAGTACTTCAGCCAAAAGCAGGAGTACGCGCAGAAAGTCATCAGCGACCCCGGCAAGCAGAACGGACTCTACTGGAAGACTGCCGAAGGCGAGACCGAGAGCCCCATCGGCCCGCTGGTGGCTTATGCCACAGGAGAGGGGTACGGCGGCCAGCACGACACGCCGCAGCCTTTCCATGGATACTACTACCGCGTCCTTACCGCCCAAGGCGTGAACGTGAAGGGTGGCGCCAAGAGCTATATCGTGGACGGCAAAATGACCGGCGGCTTCGCCTTCGTTGCCTATCCCGCAGAGTACCGCAACTCGGGAGTGATGACCTTTGTCGTCAATCAGGACGGGACGGTGTACGAGAAAAACCTGGGACCGCAGACCGCTGACCTTGCCAAACAAATGAAGGCCTACAGCCCCGACAAGACCTGGAAGCCAGTCTGGAGCGAGGACGAGAGCGACAGCGAGTGATTGTCGTGCGGTAATGCCTAGCGCTGCTCACGCGGGGCAGACTTAGGCGTGGCGATCAAGAGGAGAAGATGGACCACCGCAGTATTCGCTGGCGGTCCACTAGAAGTTCACTGCCCTAACAATCCGTACATGGAGACCTGATTTTCGGCGCCGGCGAAAACGAGTCCGTCCACTATGGTCGGGGTGGTAAATTTCACCGCCAATCCAACCCGGTCGCGCGCTGAATTCTGCTCAGAGTTGTAGAGCTCGTTCGCCAGGTTAGTCGCATCGTAAGCCCGCAAAACGGCAGGGCCTCCGCCGTAAGTGTCGCTCTCAATGATCCACACAATCCCGTTGCTGTTACCATTCGCGGACACGGAAGGCGTCGGTCCAGGGAACCCGTAATACTCGGGCGATTTCGACGTGTAGCTCGTGGAAAGGCGTTGCGCATTCGGGTCAAACGAGAATGCCTTCAGGTAGTCGGAATAGCCGCCGAAATAGGCGTTGTTGTTCCAGAACGCGGGAGCACCCCAAATTCCACCAATGGCATACGGGAGGGTCTGCACGATTTGGCTGTCGTTTCCCGAATGAAAGTGGCCCATGTTGTCCCGGTTGACCAGATCGATGGTGCCCTCTTTGCCCGCTTGCACCAACAGATGCGGATAGGTCTTGCCAGGCTGGTCCGGAAGCAGCACTATGCCACCGGAGCCGACATCACCGTCGTTTTGGTCCAGAGTTTGCTGGTCCCAAGGAGTGAAATAATCCGCTACCGTGAACGACTTGTTCGCAGCCGACCATGTCAGCCGGAGGATACTGTCCCCGTAGTCGATCCCACCATTGTTGGCGTCGAAATAGCCGTTGCCGGTGGCGCCATAAATCGATCCCGAGGAATCGGCGTTCAGACCTGAGCCTCCGCCCCAGTAGCCTCCCTCGTAGCCATTGGGTGTGTCCACCGTAACGCCACTGGGCGCAAGAGTATTTTCGGCGAAGGCCATGATCCAGCCATGGTAGTTGCCGAGGTCGCAGTGTGAGGCGAATGCGGCGAACACCGCCCCATTTTGAATCATCAGCCCTGGCCGCTGTGCCTGGACCAAAGGATCAAAAGTCAGTACTCCGTTGACCGAGCCCGTGCCGGTGCCCGGAAATGTGGCACTGATGCGCTGCGGCGGAAACGTCTCGAACCCAGTCCTGATGTCCAGCACGTGCACGGTCTGGTAGAAGTTGGTCGTGTGCGACCGCACGTCGTACGCTTTCGTCTTCGCGATTACGTACAGCCGGTTGGCGGAGACATCGATCGCCGGAGTTCCAGTAATTCCAATCTCCGGAACGAGGTCGCCACAGTTCACGTCGCTGCTCAGCACCGGAGTGATGATCGTGAGGGCGTTGCTACCAGCGAGAAAATTGACACGCCAAAGCTGCTGTCCGCTCTTCACGTCGAACGCATAAACCTGATCGTGCTCGGTGGCGATATAAACAACATTATGAGGTGTGCCGTTTATCACGACCCCCGGGACGTAGAGCGGCTGCGCGTACACGTAACCCTGCACGGGAAACGCGAGGCGCTTGCCAAACGACTGCACATTCACGTTCGACGGAGTCAGAACGGTCTCCTGCGCGTTTGCGCCGGAGCGGTAGTTGTCGTTGTGATAGGTGGATACCGCAACCTGCGCCATTACCAGCGTGCAGCTAAGCAGGCACATAGCCGCCAGATAGCAACCCTGACGGACAACGCACGAATACACGTTCTTCATAAAGAAAAGTTTCCCTTCGGCTGATAGTTGCATGAATTGTGAAATGGCGGGATTTCTTCGAATCCAATCACGCAATTGTATACTGCTTCACTCGTCTCGTCAGAGCTTTTTCTTTGCTAACCACCAACCACTGCCTTCCCCATTTCGGAACGGGCCGTTATCCACTTGGTAATCGTTCCCACGCATCACCTGGAATCAACGATACGATTGTGCTTTGCTTGAGCCTGATCTGACGCCGCTGCAAATTTTATATGTGGATGCCACCTAGTGGCTCGTGGCCCGTGGATACTGGACGGCGCGGTTGAGAAGCCCGGGAAGGATGGCCTTAGGGGGATTCGCAAGCGGTTTGGGCGCGGTGAGAGCAGAAGGCTTGGACAGCCACGGAACGCACGCCAGAAGCTGTTGTGTGTAGGGATGAACAGGGCGTGTCAACACCGCGTCCAGACTGCCACATTCCACGATTTCTCCTTCGTGGAGGATTGCGATGCGGTCACAGACGGAAGCGACCGATACCAAGTCATGGGAAATATAAAGAACTGCGCTTCCCATGCTGCGGCTAAGCTCGGCGAAGAGTCTAATGATTTCCGATTGCGTGATGGCATCGAGAGCGCTGGTTGGCTCATCTACAATGAGCAACGAGGGGGAGTGCATAATCGCCATGGCGATCAGCACTCGTTGCGCCTGTCCAACACTGATTTGCGCCGGGAGGCGGTTGCGAAACTCCTGATCTCCCGGCAAACCAACGCTGCTCAGAGCTCGCTCAATTGCTGCAGCAAGGTCATTTCTCGTTCCCTTCGCGTGCGCATGCCATGCTTCGGCCAGTTGGGTGCCGATCCGCAACGCGGGATTCAGGCTGGAGAGCGGGCTTTGCAGAACCCGTCCAATCTCGCGGCCGCGAATGTCGCGCATCTGGCGCTCGGACGCGCCCAGCAAGTCGCGGCCGCGAAACAGCAGGTGGCCGGCCGCTCTGCCGCCCTTGCAGCCGAGCAGCTTCAGGATCGCCAGTGCGATTGTGCTTTTTCCGGAGCCGCTCTCGCCGACGAGCCCGAGGATTTCACCGTGACGGATCTCGAAGGACACACGACTGAGCGTACGCGGTTTGTTCGGGAAATCCACGCAGAGATCGACCGACAACAGCGGTTGCTCACTTGCCATTGCTGGCCCTCTCCACCGCGAGTTTGAGGTACTCGATGTTCCAGTATGTCTGCGGCCTGAGGACCACCGGTCTTGCGTTTTCAAGCGACGGAGAAACGCCGGTGACAGCGTTCTTGTTCACCAGATAAATGAACGGGACCTGGTCAGCCACGATTTCCTGCACTCGGTCGAAAGACTTTTTTCTCGCGCTGTCGTCCATCGACGAAGCTTGCGCTCGCATCAGGCGGTCAATCTCCGCTTCCCATGGGGTTGCAGGCGTCTTCTGCTTCGGGTTCCATTGGTGAGTATCGGAAGAACTCAGCCAGACGTTCATCTGCTCGTTGGGATCAAGTTCCACGTTCACCAGGCCCAGCAACACCGCTTCATAGTTGAAGTCCTGGGTAATCCGCTGAATCAATGACGGGAAATCAAGGGTCACGACGTTTACGGTGATGCCGAGCGCACGCAGGTCTTGCTGGATCATTGTTGCCATCCGTTCTCTGGCGCGGTTGCCGGCGTTGGTAACGATGGAAAACTCGACCGCGTGGCCATCGCGATCGCGAAGTTTGCCTGCGGAGAACTGGAAGCCGTCCTGCTGGAGAAGTTGCAAGGCTGCCTGCGGGTCGAACTGAACCGGTTGCAGATGAGAGTTGAACCAGAACTTGTTGGCTGGCGAGACTGGTCCCATCGCCGGGCGCGCGTGACTGTTGTACACGACTTTGCACAGGTCGTCGCGATTGATGGCCGCGGAAATTGCGCGGCGGAAATTTCGCGAGGTGAACCATTGCAACTTATAAGCCGGAATCGGTGCGGTGTTGACCTGATTGAACCACATCTGCTCAGAGTCGAGCGACGGGCCGGCATCATGCACCATGGCCGGGGAGGAAGTGGAAAGCCGGTCGAAGTAATCGGCGTCGAGGGTGTTGATGAGGTGGATTTCGCCGCGGCTGAACTTCATCAGCTCGATGTCGCGGTTCGACTGGATCTCCAACTTCAGGGCCTCGATGTAAGGCAGTTGGCGGCCGGACGCATCGCGCTTCCAGTAGTTCGGGTTCTTGCGCAGATAGACGTACGAGCCCGGCTTGTAGTCGGAGACATAGTAAGGACCGAGCGCGGCCATCTCCTTCTTGCGCGACTGTGCGGAGACGATCGCGACCTGGTCGAACAGCCGGTCGAGTCCAGCCACCGGAGCTGGAAAGTGGATGGCGACTTTGTCGGGCGCAAGCACGGTGCACTCGACTTTGCCGCTGCCTGAACGGAACGAGTCTCCCGTTGGTGAATGCAACTCGGGATTCATCAACTGGTCCATCGTGTATTTCACGTCCTGGGAAGTAAACGGCGTACCATCGGAAAAGTAGATGTTGCGGCGGAGGACGAACGTGATGGTTTTGCCGTTTTTGGAAACCTGCCACAAGCTTGCAAGTTCTGGCTCCAGCTTCTGGGTATCACGATTCAGACGGAGCAGCACTCCGCCGGTGAGATACCGGATGGTTTCCGAGGCATCGTCCGCCACGGTGAGCGGGTTGAAAGTCTTAGGCTCAGAGCGCAGATAGAACCTGAGCTCATCCAGGCCGACGGCTGTGTTTAGGAGCGCTATGAGGACGAGGCAAAGCAGCAGCGAGAAAGAACGACGGTTCATGAGGAGACCTCCTGTTCGGAGACTGCGATCTGGAGACTGCTGACCATCAGGACCAGCATCAACAGAGGCGCGAAACGCCAAATGTCGGCACGAAGCGACAACACAGTTTCGAGTTCGCGGAGCAAAACGCCCAGCGATGGCAAGGGCTCGGCGACTCCGAGTCCGAGAATGCTGAGGTTCGCTTCGGAGAGTATGAATACGGGAACCGATATCCAGAACTGCGCCAACAGGACAGGCCGCAGGTTCGGCATCACATGCTTGCACAGCAGCCTGAAGGGTGCGACGCCGGTGGACCTGGCAAGAATGATGAATTCCGCTTGCCGCATGGATCGCGCACGCGCCAGCAGAATCCGGGCGGGCGCCGCCCAGCCCAACAGTCCAAGCACAAGAAAGGTTATGGCCACCGAGGCAGCGGGAGAGGTGTTCAGGGGAAGCATGGCTCGCACCATCAGCAACAAGAAAAGCCAGGGGATTGACAGCACCAGGTCAATAGCGGTCTTTGCTGCTCGCTCGGCGAAGCCGCCCGCGAAGCCGGAGACTGCTCCAATTCCGAAGGCGAGCAACATCGAGACCGCGGCTGCTGCCGGCGCCAGCAGGATGGAGATGCGGGTCCCATGCAGCAATCGCGCAAAACGGTCGCGACCGAGATCGTCTGTACCTAGCCAATGTCCGTAGGTCGGACCGGAGTTGATATGCACACGGTCCTGCTTGGAGTAATCGAATCGCGCCATCAAACTGCCCGCGACACTCATGAGGACCAGAGCACAAGCCAAGATCGCCGCTGCCAGGCGTATTCGTTTCATGCCGGCTGCCTCCGCTCTTCGCCCAGTAGGTCGGCGCCTGAGTTGGCCAGCACCACACACGCGATGATCAGCATGGCAACGTTGTTGAGCAGAGGAAGGTCGCGTCCCAGTGCCGATTGCCAGGCCAGTTGCCCGATGCCCGGAATTCCACACAACGCTTCAACCGGGATGGCTGCGCTGATCGCAATGCCAATGGAAACGCCGGCCAGTGCCAGCGCTTCACGCCTGATCACCGGAACCACGTGCCAGAAGAAAATTCGAGGCTCTGACGTTCCTGTCGCCCGTGCGGTGATGATGTGTGGCATCCCGCGTGCGGCCTCAACCAGATTGCTGAGATACTGACGCACCTTGGGATACAAGATCAGCGCGATGACCAGGTATCCAGGCTGGTTCAAGATGATGGCCAGCAACGCCAGCACGCCGGCAGGTAAACACAGCAACGTTCCACTGAAGAGCGTGATGGAAATCCTGAGCGGAGGAGCGCGAAAAAACCAGGTTGCAAATACGACCAGGATCGCGCTCAACCATGCGAGAGCGAGTCCCTTTCCCGCGACCGCGGTGGTGACTCCTGCCCGCTCTTGCAGTAACTGCCGAACCGGACGATTCAGCGAACGCGACACGCCGAGGTCACCGCGAAATGTCCTGCAGATGCTGGCAAGATAGAAACGAACGATGTTGCGCTCTTCTGCATGGGCGTTCTCGATTGCCTGGATGCTGCCGCTGCTCAAGCGGGCATCGAGTTGGCGTTCATCGGCGTCGAAACCGGGTGCATAGCGAACCAGCGTCGCCGAAATCAGTCCGCCTTCCACGATGGTGATCACCACCAGCACCAGCCTGCGCAGAATTGAGCTTCGCATAGCGTTCCGGGCCTCGCGTCACTGGGTCATCAGGGTCTGCACCGGCATGGTGAGGAACGACCCTGCACGTTGATGGTCTTTCTTCATGGCATACATCCGTTTGTCGGCCTCTACCAGCAATTGCGCAGCGTCATCGGTATCGTCGGGATAAAACGCGATCCCGACGCTGGCCGACATCTGGACGCCGACGCAGACTTCCTTGCAACCATTGGTGGCGACAGTGTGAATGCGAGCGCAGATTTCCTGCACGCCCTCCGGCTTCAGACCGGGTGCGATCACCACAAACTCGTCCCCGCCCATGCGCGAAACATAGTCATATTCACGGCAAGCCAATTTGAGTTGGTTCGCGAATGCCTCCAGCA